>Ga0136622_10000289_pt1 | contig 20328 bp, 19 predicted proteins | sample AntDrymUQ4482106_2_FD_104803 | JGI IMG/M metagenome (GOLD analysis project Ga0136622, IMG submission 104803) | Polar desert sand microbial communities from Dry Valleys, Antarctica - metaG UQ448 (21.06) | ecosystem: Environmental > Terrestrial > Soil > Desert | place: Antarctica: Dry Valley...
CGAGGCCCGCGAAGGCGATCTTGAGCCCGTCCCCCTCCTCGCCGAGGCGCCTCTCCGCAGAGACACGGACATCCTCGAAGCGCATCGTGGCCACGGTCGACGCCGCCAGCCCCATCTTCCTCTCCGGCGGGTCGGCGCTGAGTCCCTCGGTGTCTGCGGGGACCAGGAAGCAAGAGATGCCGCCGCGGTCCCCCGGCTCGCCGGAGGTCCTCGCCATGACCTTGTAGAAGTCGGCCTCGCCCCCATGCGTGATCCACGCCTTCGTGCCGTTGATGACGTAGTCGTCGCCCTGCTTACGAGCCGTGCAGCGCATCGCCGCGGGGTCGGAGCCGGCATGCGGCTCGGACAGGCAGTAGGCGCCGAGCAGGTCACCGCCGACCAGGTCGGGCAGCCACCGCTCACGCTGCTCGTCGGTGCCTCGGGTGGCCAGCCCGAAGCAGGAGAGCACATGCACCGAGACCCCCTCGCCGACGGTCGCCCACACTGTGGAGAGCTCCTCGATCACCTGCAGGTACACCTCGTACGGCTGCCCGCCGCCGCCGTGCTCCTCGGGGTAGGGGAGGCCGAGCAGGCCCGCCTTGCCGAGGGTCCGGAACACCTCGCGCGGGAACTCCGAGCGCTCCTCGGCTTCCGCCGCGTGTGGCGCCAGCTCGTTGCGCGCGAGGTCGCGGACCAGTGCAATCAGGTCCGTCGCCTCGTCGGTCGGCATCAAGCGGCGCGCTGGCATGCGCTCACCCTATGCGGCTCCTCGCTTGGCTGCAGCGGCTACTTGAAGTGGGGCATGACCTCCTCGGCGAGCAGCCGCAGCTGCTCCTCCGTGGTCGCGACACCCTCGACGGTCTGACCGGTGAACGCCTTGACCAGGGAGGCATCGGTGATCGCGGCGATGAAGTGGTTGACACCGGTGCCCTCGATCTCTGAGCGGATCTTCTCAGTCACCTCTTCGGGGGTCCCCGCGATCGAGAGCTTCTCCGCGAGCTCGGGGCTGGTCAGCTCGACGCCCTTGGCGAGGTCACCGGCACCGATGGCCTCGATGATCGGACCGAGTGACTCAGGGTCCACCCCGTTGCGCTCGAGCTGCTCGTGCGGCATCGACGAGGCATAGATGCCGACCATCGACCGGGCGGCCTGCTTCGCGGCCGCCGAGTCGCGCCCGACGGCGGTCACGACCCACGCCGCGAAGTCCATGTCGTCGGGGTTCTTCCCGGCGCGCTCCGCACCTGCGCGGAAGTGCTCGGCGGCGTACTCGTATGCCCCGCGCGTGTAACTCAGCGCGTGGTGGCAGCCGTCGGAGAACTCGCCAGCCACGTCGAAGGACTTCGGCCCGCGCATCGACCCCATCTTGACCGGCAGGTGATCCTGCACCGGGCGCGCGAAGGTGAAGAGCCCCTTGTAGCTGAAGAACTCGCCCTCGAAGGTGATGGTGCCCTCGTCGAGGAGCGTGCGCATGACGTGAATGCCTTCCTTGACTCGCGAGAGCGGCTTGGTGGTCTTCCAGTCCATGTCGTACTGCGCGAGCAGCCCGAAGTTCCCGGACCCCAGCACCACCTCCGCGCGGCCGCCCGTCAGCTCGTCGAGCGTCGCCGCGGCCTGCGCGATCAGGGTTGGCTCCCTGAGTACGACGCCGGACAGGCTCGGACCGAGTCGGATGGACTTGGTGTCGCGCGCCGCGGCGGCGAAGAGCAGCCACAGGTCCTTGTGCCACGTCTCGTCGGCCGCGTAGCAGGCGTAGAACCCCAGCTCGTCGGCGAGCTTGATCGCCCGCAGCGACTCCTCGAGCGGGTAGTCCGGGAGCATCACGTAACTGAACTTCATGCCGGCCTCCTTGTGCCTTGTCCTCAGCTTGTCCCTTTGCATGTCTCATGCGTCCCGACCATCGTGGGTCCGAGGCATGAACGGCGTCAATCACTCGGGCTATACCAGCAGGCACAGCGATGATTGACGCCGCGAAGAGGCCGCCCATACGCTCCTAATCCAGTCGCACCCCCGACCTTGAGAGGGGCTGGCCGTGATGTCCCAGTCATCCGGCAACGGAGAGCTCCAGCGCGACTTCGTCGAGAAATGGCGAGAGAACGGGTACAACTGCTTCTCCTCCGGTCACAAGTTCTGCCGCGAAGTGTGCCCCGTGATGCAGGTGACGAGGAACGAGAACCACACCCCCACCGCTTTCCACGCCAACATCATCGCGATGGACAAGGGGCTGCTCGACATCGAGGACGTGGCCGACGACTACGTGCACTGCACCCAGTGCGGCGGCTGCGAGATCCGCTGTCCGAACACGCTGTTCGTCGGCGACTTCTACCAGGCGCGGACCGAGACGGTGAAGGTCGTGCGAGCCGCTCGGGCGCTCATGGTCGACGAGGGGCTGGACCGCGACGGGTGGAAGCTGTGGAACCGGCTCACCAACGAGCTCAAGAACGAGCCCGTCCTCGGCATCGAGGGCGACCGCCCCACCGGGCAGGACCACGTCCGCGACTGGGCCGAGGGGCTGGACCTGCCCGTGGGCGGTGAGACGATCATGTTCGCCGACTGCGAGGCGGCGTTCTACCGCACGTCGAACACGCGTGCCACGGCGCAGGTGCTGCAGAAGGCCGGCGTCGAGTTCGGTCTGATGAACGAGCAGTGGTGCTGCGGCGGTCCCGCCGCGGAGATGGGGTACGTCGACCAGTCCCGGGCGTTCGCCGAGCACAACCTGGCCGACTGGCGCGCGTCAGGGGTCAAACGCGTGATCGCGATCGAGCCCCATGACTACATCCACTTCACCGAGGACTACCCCGCCTACTTCGGTGAGGACTTCGACATCGAGGTGGTGCAGATCGTCGAGCTCGTCGCGGAGCTCATCAAGGACGGACGCCTCAAACTGGAGCATCCGATCAACAAGACGGTGACCTACCACGACCCCTGCCGGCTCAACAAGCGCAAGAACATCCACGAGGCGCCGCGCTACATCCTGCGTTCCATCCCGGGACTGGTGCTCGAGGACGTCGACCACGTCACGCAGTGGTCCTACTGCTCCGGCGGAGGCGGTGGTCTGCCGATCGAGAAACCCGAGATCACGGCGGAGATCAGCGACATGAGGCTGGCCAGGGCCAAGGAGCTCGACGTCGACATGCTGGTCAGTGCGTGTGTCTGGTCGGAGCGGCCATTGGCCAGGGCGGGAGACGAGGTCGGCATCGAGGTGGCCGACATCATCGAGCTGGTCGCGGAGTCCGCGGGCATCGAGGTCGGCGGCAGCCGTGGAGTCTCGCAGCCGACGGTGTCGCGATGACGGCGAACCCCACCGTCGAGCTCGACCGTGCAGTCGTCGCGGACCTCGAGGCGATCATGGATGAGCCCGGCTCGGTGCTGACCGACGTCTCGAGTCGCGCCAACCGGTCTCGAGTCCCGGCACCCTTCCCGGTGCATCGCTGGGCCGAGCACATGCCGGCCGCCGTGGTCCTCCCGCGGACCGCCGAACAGGTCTCCGAGATCGTCAAGCTCGCGAACCGCGCACGGGTCCCCGTCGTACCCCGTGCCGGAGGGACCGGGCTCAACGACGGCGCCGTCCCACTGCGCGGAGGCATCGTGGTCGACGTCAAGCGGATGAACCAGATCAAAGAGATCGACATGATCGACCGGACGGTCACCGTCGGACCGGGGATCAACATGCTGAAGCTCAATGAGGAGCTCGGCAAGTACCACGTCTTCCACCCGGACACGCCCGCGTCGTACCCCTGCTCCCTGGTCGGCGGCCGGATCGCGTGCAGTGGCTTCTCCCTGCTCGGCAGCCGGTTCGGTCACACGCGTGACCTGGTCATCTCGTTCGAGATCGTGCTGCCGACCGGCGAGATCATCCGGGTCGGTGACGGCGGTGGGAAGAAGATCCGCAAGTCCTCCACCGGCTTCCATCTCAAGCACCTGTTCATGGGTCACCAGGGCACGTTGGGCATCGTGACCGAGGCGACCCTGGAGCTGGTGCCGAAGCCCGAGGCCGAGTTCGCGGCGTTCTTCGCCTTCGACGACTACCTCCGGGCGCACCGGACCGTGCACGGGATCGTCACCTCCGGGATCGCCACCCTCGCCGGGACGGTGATCTTCGACGAGAAGAAGGTGGAGTACCTCCGACGCGACGACGAGGCCTTCATCCCCATGCCGCCATGGGTGAACTCGGTCGTCGCCACTGCGCTCTACGGCACCAAGGCCGAGGTGAGCGAGGCATCGAAGATCTTGATGGACCTCGGCCGTCGTGAGGGCGGTCGCTACACCGGCGACGAGATGGCCGTCGGAGACTGGGCGTCGCGGCACGACCGCTACGCAAACCCGTTGCACGGCCGTCTCGCGGACGGCTCGGTGGCCCCGATGTCGTGGCACTGCGAGGATGCCTCGCTGAACTGGAGCGTGATCCCCCAGGTCCGCGAGGAGTGGACGGCGATCACCCAGAAGTACGTCGACCGCTACGGCATCTTCGACAACTGGGGGATGTACTGCTACACCAACGCCTCCTACAAGCCATGGGGCGACTACCTCGTCGAGATCGACATCGGGATCTGGGAGGAAAAGCTCGACGACGAGAAGTGGGCCGGCTGGGTCGACCTGAAGCGCGAGATCGCGAAGGTGTCGCTCGCGCACGGCGGCTCGATCAGCAGCTGTCACGGCACCACCAGGGTCGGGGACGCGGAGCTCGTCCCCGAGGAGATGGGTGGCGGCTGGGATGTGATGCTGAAGATCAAGAGAGCCCTGGACCCGAACAACATCATGAACCCCGGAAAGCAGATGCTCGATCAGGCCTACGAGTGAGAGAGCGCCGATGAGGAAGTTCGTCTACAAGCGGGAGTTCGTCCGACCGGAGGCGACCAGGGTCTCCGACGGCGTGATCATGCGGCTCGACGACGTCTACGAGGTCGACCCCGACCTGATGAACCGGCACTTCCACCAGCAGGAGATGCCGAGGTGGGACACCGAGCGGATCGTGGCGAGCCGCAACGACCACCTGAGCTGGATGCACACCCACTTCGCAGACGAGACACTCGTGGCCGGCGAGGAGTCGGAGCTCGACCTCGGGCCGGGACAGCCCCGGGACGCCTCGGCAGAGCCCCAGTGAGCCGACCCTCGCAGAGCACGGGGCGGCGAGCCGCCGACGGCACCTGGCTGATCGCCATTGCCGCTGCCCTGTGGGGCTTCTCCGGGCTCTTGCGTGAGCCGCTGTCCCAACAGCTGCCCGCGACAGCGATCGTGCTCGCCGAGCATGTGGTGCTGGTGCTGCTCGTCTCGCCCTTCGTGCTCCCCGCCGTGCGCGCGCTCGCGGTGTGCAGTGCCCGGACCAAGGCCGGTGTGCTGGTGATCGGCGCGGGCTCCTCCGCCCTGGCCACCACCATGTTCACCGCGGCCTTCGCGATCGGTGACCCGATCACGCCGCAGGTGCTGCAGAAGCTGCAACCGTTGCTGGCGATCTTGTTGGCGGCCGTCCTGCTGGGCGAACGGGTCACCCCGCGGTTCCCGCTGTTCGCGGTGCCGGCGATCCTCGGCGCGTGGCTGCTGGCCTTCCCCGACCCGGCCGGGGTCAGTGTGGAGACGCTGACGGCGGCGGGACTCGCTGTGGGAGCAGCCACATTGTGGGCCGCCGGGACGGTGCTGGGGCGGATGGTCAGTGCTGAGCTGTCGTTCATGCACGTGACAACGCTGCGGTTCACCGTCGGGCTCGCTGCCCTGGTCGTCTTCGCCGCGGCGACGAGCACGCCGGTCGGCGTACCACTTGAGCTGGTGCCGCGCCTGGCCTTGCTGGCCCTGGTCCCCGGGCTGCTCGCGTTGGTGCTCTACTACGTCGCTCTCCGGAGAACGCCGGCCATGCGGGCCACGCTGGCAGAGCTCACATTCCCGCTCACCGCCGCAGCGGTGGGCGTCACGCTGCTCGACGGACGCCTCGACGGCAGCCAGTGGCTCGGCTTCGCGGTGGTGCTGGCCTCGGTGCTGGCGCTCGCCCTCCACGAGCATCGCTCGGCCCGCCCCGCAGTCGCCGCCCCCAACCGCGTCGAAGACGCCGTCCCCGCGCGGTAGCCGTGACCTCTCCGACGCGCACTTGAGCAGAAGCGGGACGCAGCTGAGGCCGTAACCGGTCGTGCCGAGTGGCGAGTGCGCGTCCGAGCGGTTGCCTGTGGACGACCGTTCGCGCTGATCGGGTCCACGGAGCAGGCTGAACGGGGTGAGACCGGAGCAGGCGCTGGAGAGGCTGGGCGGCGTGGCAGACACCTCCGTCCTGTTGACCCACACATCGCGAGCCAGGTTGCGGGTCGCTCTACGCTGCGGACACGTCGTTCGTGACACCAGGGGCAGGTACTCGCTCCCGGGTGTCGATGAGGGGCTCCGCGCGGCCAACCGCCTCTCCGGTCTGCTCGCCGAAGACAGCGCGGCTCAGTACTACGGGTGGGAGATGAAGCACCGGCCGCCTTCGCCGTGCGTCGCCGTGCCGCGCAACAGAAATGTTCTGCCGGAGCGACGGCGGGGTGTTCGCGTGCGCTATGTGGACGTGCTGCCCGAGGACGTGAATCGCGTGGCCACATCGCCCGGGAGAACGGTCACCGACTGCTCCGCGCGCATGGCGTTCGACAACGCGTTGTCGATTGCGGACTCGGCGCTCCGACACCGCGATGTCACGCGCAACGATCTGGTCAGACGGGCGGAGGTCATGCCCAGTCGATATCGGAATCGTTGTCTGCGCGTCGCGCTCGCAGCCTCCGAGAAGGCGGCCAACCCCTACGAGTCCGTCCTGCGGGCCATCGCGCTGGACGTGCCCGGACTCCATGTCGAACCGCAGGTGTGGGTCGATGGTGTCGGCAGACCCGATCTGCTTGACCGTGCGCTGCGGCTGATCCTGGAGGCGGACTCGTTCGAGTTTCACGGTCGACGGCGGGCCCTGAAACGAGACTGTGAGCGGTACAACGCCTTTGTGGTCGCTGGCTGGCTGGTGCTCCGCTTCAGCTGGGAGCATGTGATGTTCGAGCCTGACTATGTCCGGCGGGTCCTCGCCGCCATGGTCGAGTTGCTGACGAGTCGACCCGTCGGACGCGCACTTGACGGCCAACCGAAGCGGCGCTCTGCCTAGGTGGTCGGTCCTCGCGTGGCATGTGCACGTCCGAGCGACCGTGCTGGGGCCCGGATGGTTTAGGAGCGGCGGGCTCGCGCAGCTGTCTTGGCGCGGTCGTGCTGGTTCAGGACGACCTTGCGGATGCGCACCGCGTTGGGGGTGACCTCGACGCACTCGTCCTCGCGGCAGAACTCCAGGCACTGTTCGAGTGACAACCGCCGCGGGGGCACCAGCTTCTCGAAGTTGTCCGAGGTCGACGAGCGGATGTTCGTCTGCTGCTTCTCCTTCGTGATGTTGACATCCATGTCCTCCGCGCGTGAGTTCTCCCCGACGATCATCCCTTCGTAGACCTCGGTGGCGGGCTCGACGAAGAGGGTGCCGCGCTCCTGGAGGTTGGTCATCGCGTACGACGTGGCCGCGCCGGCCCGATCGGCGACCAGGGAGCCGGAGGCGCGCGACCTGATCTCGCCGGCCCACGGCTCGTACCTCTCGAAGACGTGGTGCGCGATGCCCGTTCCACGGGTGTCGGTGAGGAACTCCGTGCGGAACCCGATCAGCCCCCGCGCGGGGACGAGGTACTCCAGCCGGACCCAGCCCGTCCCGTGGTTGGTCATCTGCTCCATCCGCCCCCTGCGCACGGCCAGCAGCTGAGTGATGGCGCCGAGGTACTCCTCCGGTGCGTCGATGGTCAGCCGCTCCACCGGCTCGTGCCGCTTCCCCTCGATCTCGCGGGTCACGACCTGCGGCTTCCCGACGGTCAGCTCGTAGCTCTCGCGTCGCATCTGCTCGACGAGGATCGCCAGGGCGAGCTCGCCACGTCCCTGCACCTCCCAGGTGTCCGGGCGCTCGGTGTTCTCGACTCGGATGGAGACGTTGCCGACGAGCTCCCGGTCGAGCCTCTCCTTGACCAGCCTCGCGGTGACCTTCCCGCCCTTCGTCCGGCCCGACAGAGGAGAGCTGTTGGCGCCGAAGGTCATCGAGATCGCCGGCTCGTCGACGGTGATGAGTGGCAACGCCTCCGGCAGGTCGAGGTCAGCCAGCGTCTCGCCGATCGTGATGTCGGGGATCCCCGCGATCGCCACGATGTCGCCGGGGCCTGCCGACTCACCCGGCTTGCGCTCCAGCGCCTCGGTGACGAGCAGCTCGGTGATCTTCACCGACCGCTGGGTGCCGTCACGACGCATCCAGGCAACGGTCTGGTTCTTCCGCAGAGTCCCCTCGCGCACCCGCAGGAGAGCCAGCCGGCCGAGGAACGGGCTGGCATCGAGGTTCGTGACGTGCGCTTGCAGAGGTTTGCCCGCCGTGTACGTCGGCGCGGGGATCGTCTCGATGATGGTCCGGAAGAGGTCATCGAGAGTCTCGCTGCTCGGCATGCCGCCGTTCTCGGGCTTCTCGGTCGACGCACGACCCGCCTTCGCCGAGGCGTAGACGACCGGGAAGTCGAGCGCGTCCTGGCTGTGCGAGTCGTCGAGCAGGTCCAGGAACAGCTCGTAGGTCTCCTCGACCACCTCGTCGATGCGCGCGTCGGGCCGGTCGACCTTGTTGACGACGAGTACGACGGGCAGGTCGGCGTTGAGTGCCTTGCGCAGCACGAAACGGGTCTGCGGCAGGGGTCCCTCGGATGCGTCAACGAGGAGCACGATCCCGTCGACCATCGACAACCCGCGCTCGACCTCGCCGCCGAAGTCGGCGTGCCCTGGCGTGTCGATGATGTTGATCGTCAGCGGTTGACCGCCCGCGGCGGGCCCGGCGTACCTCACCGCGGTGTTCTTCGCGAGGATCGTGATCCCCTTCTCGCGCTCGAGCTCCCCGCTATCCATCACCCGATCGACGGCGGCGCCGAGGCTCTGGTGCGCGGCGAACGCTCCGGACTGACGCAGCATCGCGTCGACGAGGGTGGTCTTGCCGTGGTCGACGTGCGCGACGATCGCGACGTTGCGCAGGTCGCTGCGCTGCTCGCGGGTGTTTCCGTCGGCGCCCTGGGACATGCGTCTAACCTTGCCCGATGCCTCAGCCGGAGCCCTCACTGGCCGACCCCACGCTGGTCGACCTGATCCGGCGCAGCCGACGCGTCGTCGCGTTCACCGGTGCCGGGATCTCCACCGAGTCCGGCATCCCCGACTTCCGTTCACCGGGCGGGGTGTGGACCCGTTACGACCCGCGCGACTTCACCTTCGACAGGTACGTCGCCTCGGCCGATGTCCGCGCGAGCTCGTGGGCGATGCGTCGCGAGCTCCTCGCGGCGAACCCCGAGCCCAACGCGGCGCACCTCGCACTGTCTCGGCTGGAGGCGGCAGGTCGATCGGCCGGCGTGGTGACGCAGAACATCGACGGTCTGCACCAGCTGGCCGGGTCCACGCACGTCGTCGAGATCCACGGCACCTCGCGTGATGTGCTCTGCATCGGCGTGGCACCCACGGCTGGAATGCCGGACGGCTGCGGCTTCCGCGCACCTCACACCTGGGCGTTCGCGCGGGTAGATGCGGGGAACCTCGACCCGGGATGCCCGGACTGTGGCGGACTGGTGAAGTCGGCGACCATCTCGTTCGGCCAGATGTTGCTGCCCGGTGTCGTGGAGGCAGCTCTGGAGATGGTGGAGCGGGCCGACCTGTTGTTGACGATCGGCTCCTCGCTCCAGGTCTACCCCGCAGCCGACCTGCCGCTCACCGCGCTGCGTCACGGCGCGGCGCTCGCGATCGTCAACGACGAGGCGACCCCGCTCGACGGGCTGGCGGAGGTCGTGGTGCGTGGCCGAGCCGGAGAGGTGCTGCCGCATGCGGTCGACGAGGCCCTCGCCGCGTGAGATCGGCACCACTCGGTTCCAAGCGCATCATCCACGCCCCGAATTCATGCGCTTGGAACCTACTGCCGCGACCGGCACAGTGACGCTCAGCCTGTCGCGCGCTCCCACTGCTCGTAGAGCGACCACCGTGCGTCCCGCTCGTCGAGGAAGGCATCGAGGGTCCCGTCGTCGCCCCAACTGGCCGGCGGCTCGATCGTCCAGGTCCGCAGCCCCTCGGGCAACCAGTGCGCGCGCTCCCTCGCCGCTCGCATTCTGCGCACGACCTTGCGCCGGTCCCTGATGTCGGGACCCGTGACGCGGAAGAACTCCAGGCTCTCCCCTCGGAAGCCGGACTCCCGGTCGACGTCGTCGCTATGACGCGCAGCGGTCCGGTGGTCGGCGCCGTCGAACTCACCCACGACGCCCGCGTCCGGATCCAGGATGTCGGCACCGCGGAAGCTCGGCGTCGAGCTCCCACACCAGCCGCATCCGCGTCTCGTTGGGTGACCTGCTGTGCTCGCTCGCAAGGTCGAGCGCCGCCCTGACCAGGGGTGCCCCGTCCCAACCGGCCCGCCCGGCGACGTACTCCCGCATCCGCCTGATCGAGGTGACCTCCGCCGCCGCCATCATGTCCATCGCGACCACGGCCTAGCGGAGATCCGTACTGGTCCGCATCGCGTCGAAGAGCGCCCGCTTCTCGCGCACGCAGGGGATACCGTGCACGGACACCACCTCGCTCGGGTCCAGTCTGTCGCGCGGGATGCTGACGCCATGCCGACGTCGCGGATGGACCTGCGGGCCGAAGCACAGTGGTACGTCGAGCTGGGTGGTGCCGTCCGGAGCCAAGCCGTCGAAGAACCTCGCCCGCGCCAGTCGGCACGCCGCCCAACCCGGTTGACCCCAGGGTGACGACGACGCCGTCACCGCTCGCGACGAGCGCGGGCAGCAGCGCCTTCGTCACGTTGAGCACACCGATCACGTTGACCTCGAACATCGCGCGCCAGTCCGCTGGGTCAGATTCGGCAACCGGGTCGGACCCGATGGCGGCGCCAGCGTTGTTCACGAGTACGTCGAGGCTCTCGCCGACCGTCGCGCGCAGCCTCTCGACCGAGTCCGGGTCGGTCACGTCGCAGCGGACCGGCGTACCTCCGATCTTGTCCGACAGCGCCCGCACCCGATCCTCGCGGCGGGCAGCACAGATCACCCGGTATCCCTCTGCCGTCAGTCGGCGTGCCGTGGCGGCGCCGATCCCGCTGCTCGCGCCGGTCACCACTGCTGTCTTGGGGGCCATGGACCAATTCTCGCGCGTGCGCGCCCTCGAGCAAGGAATGGGGGACAATCGCCCGGGGTTGGCAATGGCGGAGGTGTCAGGTGAGCGCAGCGCCCACGCGTGCGGGATCTCGACCGTCGCACGGCCGAATCGCCATGATCAGCCTGCACACCTCGCCGCTCGACCAACCCGGCACCGGCGATGCCGGCGGCATGAACGTCTACGTCAGCGAGCTGTCCAAGCGCCTGACGCAGCGCAACGTCGAGGTCGAGATCTACACCCGAGCGACCTCCTCGGAACAGCCGCCGGTGGTCGAGACCTCACCCGGGGTCCGGGTGCGGCACGTGCCCGCCGGCCCCTTCGAGGGCCTGAGCAAGGGCGAGCTCCCCGGGCAGATGTGTGTGTTCGCGCGCGAGGTGCTCCGCGCAGAGGCGCAACACACGCAGGGCTGGTACGACCTGGTGCACAGCCACTACTGGCTCTCCGGGCAGGTCGGCGCGCTGGTCCGCGACCGATGGAGCGTCCCGCTCGTGCACTCGATGCACACCATGGCGAAGGTGAAGAACGCTGCCCTCGCCTCCGGTGACCAACCGGAGCCGATGGCGCGCGTGATCGGCGAGGAGCAGGTCGTGCAGGCCGCCGACATGCTGATTGCGAACACCGACATCGAGGCCAAGCAGCTGATCAACCTCTACGACGCCGACCCGGGCCGTGTGGAGGTCGTGCACCCGGGAGTGGACCTCGAGCTCTTCCGGCCCCTCGATCAGGCCGACGCGCGGGCGCGTCTCGTGCTGCCACGAGACGCACACGTATTGCTCTTCGCCGGCCGGATCCAGCCGCTCAAGGCACCCGACATCCTGTTGAGCGCGGTGGCCTCCTTGGTCGCGCGCGACCCCGGGCTTCGGGATCGCCTCGTCGTCCCGGTCGTGGGAGGCCCGTCCGGCACCGGCCTCGAGCACCCCGAGTCGGTGGCCCAGCTCGCGGACTCCCTCGGCATCGCCGACGTCGTGCTCTTCGTCCCTCCCGTCGACCAGGCCACGCTCGCTCTCTGGTACGCCGCCGCAACGCTGGTGTGCGTGCCCTCCTACAACGAGTCCTTCGGACTGGTGGCGGTCGAGGCGCAGGCCTCCGGGACGCCGGTCATCGCCGCTGCTGTGGGCGGGTTGCCGACCGTCGTGCGCGACGGCGTCTCCGGGCTGCTCGTCGAGGGGCACGACCCCGACGACTATGCGCGCGCGATCGAGTCGGTGATCAACAGTCCGCAGCTGCGCGCGCGACTCGCGCAGGGTGCGATCAAGCATGCCGCGAGCTTCGCCTGGGAGGCCACCGCGGACCGCACGCTCGAGGCCTACCGCCACGCGAACCGCCTCATGCGCCTCGAGCTGGCGTGAGTGTCCGAGCTGCGGCCGCGGCAGCGCTCCGCGAGGTGTTCACCGAGCACGAGCTTGAGTGGCAGGAGATCGAGGACGGCGTCTACACCGTCGTCCTCCCCGGCGAACGCAAGCTCCAGACGCCGTGCCGTTTCGACGTCGGTGCGCATGCCCTCGGGGTGCACGCCTTCGTCGCACGACGGCCCGACGAGAACCACGAGCGGGTCTACCGGTGGCTGCTGGAGCGCAACCTCAAGATGTACGGTGTCGCGTTCGCCGTGGACCATCACGGCGACATCTACATCGACGGTCGGCTCCCGCTCTCCTCGGTCACGGCAGCCGAGGTCGACCGGCTGCTCGGCGCCGTACTCACCTACTCCGACGAGTCGTTCAACACCATCCTGGAGCTCGGCTTCGCCGGCTCGATCCGCCGCGAGTGGGAGTGGCGTACGTCGCGTGGCGAGTCGACCCGCAACCTCGACGCGTTCCGCGGCTGGCTCGAGAAGTAGCGAGGAACGGGTCGGACTAGGCGTCGAACTTGTAACCGAGTCCACGGACGGTGACCAGGTAGGTCGGTGCGGTTGGGTCCGGCTCGAGCTTGGTCCGCAGACGCTTCACGTGCACGTCGAGGGTCTTGGTGTCCCCCACGTAGTCGGCGCCCCACACCCGGTCGATGAGCTGCCCCCGCGTGAGCACCCGGCCGGTGTTGCGCAGGAACAGCTCCAGGAGCTCGAACTCCTTGAGCGGCAGCTTCGTGTCCTGCCCGTCGACGGTGACCACGTGGCGCTCCACGTCCATGCGCACCGGTCCTGCCTCGAGGGCGGTCGGTGCCGTGTCGGAGGCCTCGGTGCCCCGGCGCAGCACGGCGCGGACCCGAGCCACCAGCTCGCGTGGCGAGTAGGGCTTGGTGATGTAGTCGTCGGCCCCGAGCTCGAGTCCGACCACCTTGTCCACCTCGTCGTCCTTCGCGCTCACCATGATCACCGGCACGTTCGACGTCGCCCGAATCTGTCGGCAGACCTCGGTCCCGGGTAATCCGGGGAGCATGAGGTCGAGCAGCACGATGTCGGCTCCGTTGCGGTCGAACTCGGTGAGCGCGTCAGGCCCGGTCGCCGCCACCGCGACCTCGAAGCCCTCCTTCTCGAGCATGTAGGCCAGCGCGTCGCTGTAGCTCTCCTCGTCCTCCACCACGAGCACCCGCGTCACCGTGTCGCCTCCGTGGTGCGCGCGGCCGTCCTCGGCTCGTCTGTGGTGTCGGTGGCCTCCGGAAGCGGCTCGTCCGAGGTGTCGGTGACCGCGAAGCCCGTCGAGGGCGGTGGGGCCAGCGCCTCGAGCACCTCCTCGGGGGTACGACGCGGGAGGGTCATCGTGAACGACGACCCACTGCCCTCGACCGACCACACGCGCACCTCACCTCCGTGCGAGGCCGCCACGTGCTTCACGATCGACAGACCCAGGCCGGTGCCCCCGGTCGAGCGGTGGCGCGCGGGGTCGACCCGGTAGAACCGCTCGAAGATCCGGTCGATCTCCTGCGCGGGGATGCCTATGCCCTGGTCGGTCACGGTGATCTCGACGGACTCCTCGGTCGCCTTCGCCGACACCACCACCCGCGAGTGTTCTGGTGAGTAGGCGACAGCGTTCGCGACGAGGTTCCCCACCGCCATCGCCACCTGGTCCCCGTTGCCGAGCAGCCGCACGTCGCGGACCCCGTTCAGCACGACCTCGATCCCCTTGGTCTGCGCGTCGATCGCCGACTGGTCGACCGCGAGGTCGATGATCTCGTCGACCGACATCGTCTGCGGCTTCTCGAACGGGTCGTGGCCCTGGAGCCGCGACAGCGCAATGATCTGCTGCACGAGCCGGGAGAGCCGTTCGCTCTCCATGTGCATCCGGCCGGCGAAGCGCTTGACCGCCTCGGGGTCCTCAGAGGCCTCCGCGACGGCTTCGGCGAGCAGGCTGATCGCGCCGACGGGGGTCTTCAGCTCATGGGACACGTTGGCCACGAAGTCCCGCCGGATCGCCTCGACCCTGCGCTCGCGGGTCCGGTCCTCGACGAGCGCGAGGATCAGCCGCGAGCTCAGCGGCGCCACTCGCGCGGTGACATGCTGCGCGGACCGCCCGCGCGGAAGCACGAACTCCGTCTCGCGGATCTGCCCGTCGCGTCGTACCGCCCGCACCAGCTCGGCCAGCTCCGGGACGGTCACCTGCTTGCCGCGCACGAGACCCAGGGAGTAGGCCGGGGCAGACGCCTTCAGCACCTCGTCGTTCTCGTTCACCACCAGCGCGCTGGACCGCAGCACGCTGAGCACGGTGGCCACGCCGACCGGGACCGCGGGCTCCTCACGCGGGGGCAGCCGCTGCTGCTGGTGCTCGCTGAGTCGCCAGGCGAACACGACACCGGCGCCCAAAGCCGCACCGAGCAGCGCGAAGAGCAGCGCCTGGGTCGCATCCACGCTTCGATGGTACGGCGCCGCCTGCGCGGAAAGCATGGGGCAGGCGCGCCTGACCTGCGGCTTCGGAGACTGTTCACCCGGCGTTCACATGGCGTCGCCGTCTGGACACCTGGGACTCATAGGGTCACCACATGCGTGACCTCTACTACGACCAGCTCGACAGCATCCTCGGTGACCTCGTGGCGATGACCCACTCGGTCGAGCATGCGGTCGGCCAGGCGACCACTGCGCTCCTCACGGCGGATGCCGACGTCGCCGAGCAGGTCATCTCCGACGACGCGGCGATCGACCTCGCGCGGGAGCGGATCGAGGACCGCAGCTTCGAGGTGCTCGCGCTGCAGCAGCCGGTCGCCGGCGACCTGCGGATGCTGGTGGCGGCGTTGCGGATGGTGGCTGACCTCGAGCGGATGGGTGACCTGTCGGTGCACGTGGCCAAGGTCGCCCGGCTCCGGCTTCCCTCTGTGGCTGTCCCGGCCGAGCTGCGCCCGACCATCGCCCGGATGGCGGAGGTGGCCGAGTCGATGGTCGAGGCGGTGGCCGTGGTCATCGCCGATCGCGACGTCGATGCGGCGAAAGCGCTCGAGCGGGCCGACGACGAGATGGACCAGCTGCGCCGATCCTCGTTCCGGCTCATGCTCAGCGACGACTGGCCCTATGGCATCGAGCCGGCTGTCGACATCGCGCTGCTGGGTCGCTACTACGAGCGGATCGCCGACCACGCCGTCTCCCTCGCGCGCCGGGTGGTCTATCTCGTCACCGGTCAGACGCACACCGTCGACGCCTAGAGACTCCCTCACGCAGTCTGCCACCATGGGGGCGTGCCGCGCCCTGGTCCCGAGCCCATCGAGGCCTACGTCGACGCGTCGACACGATTCGCCCAGGCCGTTCGGCGAGGTGACCTGAGCGCAGCCGTCCCCGCGTGTCCGGGATGGTCGACGTACGACGTCATCGTGCACCTCGGCAACTACCACGGCTGGGCAGCAACGATCGTCGAGACCGGTCAGCGGGTCCCCGCGCACGACGATGCACCGGAGAGCAAGGTCGCGGCGGAGGTGGCGGACTGGTACGCCGGCAAGGCCGAGGATCTCGCCGCCGTCCTGCGCGGTGTGTCGCCGCAGACGCGCTGCTGGAACTTCACCGGCACCAGGCTGACCGGCGCGTTCTGGGCCCGTCGCCAGCTGCACGAGACGAGGCTGCATCTCGTCGACCTCGACCAGGCGGCGGGTCGACCTAGCGACCTGTCGCCCGTCTTGTGCGCGGACGGCGTCGACGAGGTGCTCACGACCATGCTCCCGCTGATGCGCTCGCGCGGTCGGGTGGCGCCGTTGGCCGCGCCGTTGATCTTCCGAGCCGTCGACCACGCCATGGCCTGGACTCTGCGCGCGGATGGTGACGAGTCCGCTCCCGCGGTGGCACGCCTGAAGGGCCTCGCCGCCCTGAAGTCCGGGGGACTCGGGCTCTTCGCCGTGGACGCCTCCGACGCCCCGAACGCGGTCAACGGTCCCGCCGGCCTGCTCTGGCAGCTGCTGTGGAGGCGCACCGGACGCTCACCCGAGGACGGCTCCCCCGTGCTCACCCACCCCGAGCTCTCCTACGACGGCGACACCAAGGCGATCCACGCCTTCCTCGAGAGCCAGCTGACCCCCGACCCGACCTGAGCCGCCACTCGCTCACGGAACGCGCCACCGGCCTGGAGATCGGGAAGTGTGGGCGCCAGGCGTCGGAGAACTCTGGCGGCAGGCCCTTGGCGCCACGTTCATGGAGAGCGGTCCGTACTCGCACGAGGGTCTCCTCCGGCTTCTGGTAGATGCCTTTCGAGGTCACGACGACGAGCCGCCATCTCCCGCGGTCGAGTTCCTCACGTCGGTAGATGTCGCTGTCGTACTGGCCAGGATCGTCCGCGTGCTGCCGACCGTCGTACTCGATCACCAGCCGAAGATGCGGGTAGCTCAAGTCGAATCGGCGTAGCAGGCGACCGGTGTCGTCGTAGATCGTGTGGTTGACGTCGGGTTCCGGCAGGCCTGCAAGCACGATGAGCATCCTGAGTCTCGTTTCCATCGGCGAGTCGACACCAGCCCGGACGTACGTCGCCGCCCTGACCGCCCGCCCGGAGTCACGAACCGTCGCTGACCGGGAGGCGGACACCAGCTCATCGAGACTCACCCTCCGTTGCCGGACCAACGAGTCCCCCGCGATCACGAGGTCGACCCCTTTGAAGAGCTGGCGGAAGCGTGGTCCGCGTAGGTCCCCCGGGCTGAGGCCGGACTGCAATGCGGTCGAGGTCGTGAACGGCGCGCTTGTGTCGAGGTGAAATGTGCCGTCCTGGTCCTCCGGGGTTCGGCGGCGCATTGACTCACTGTGGCAACACTGCGCGGAGCCTGCAGAAGTTGTCCACAGGCCGCGTTCTGGAGCCCGAAGCGAACGGCGGAACAACCGTTGCCGTCCGTGCGGACGGCAACGGTAGCGGAATCCGGGAAATCACTACCGTTAGCGTCCGTGCGGACGCGAACGGTAGTCCTCGGCGCGGGTCAGCGGCCCTGGTTGGCGACGGCCTCGATGGCTTCGGCGGCGGCCTCGGGGTCGAGGTAGCGACCGCCGCGCTCGACCGGCCGCATGTCGTCGTCGAGCTGGTAGACCAGCGGGATCCCGGTCGGGATGTTCAGCGCGACCACGGTGTCCTCGTCCATGTCGTCGAGGTGCCTGACCAGCCCACGCAGCGAGTTGCCGTGCGCTGCGATACAGACCGCGCGGCCGGCGCGCAGGTCGGGCACGATCGCGTCGTACCAGTAGGGCAGCATCCGCGCGACCACGTCGGCCAGGCACTCGGTGCGCGGGACGATCTCGTGGGGCAGCTCCGCGTAGCGGTCCTCGCCGATCTGCGACCATTCGTCGTCGTCGGCGATCGGCGGTGGGGGGGTGTCGTACGAGCGCCGCCAGCGCATGAACTGCTCCTCGCCGTACTCCTCGAGGGTTGCCTTCTTGTCCTTGCCCTGGAGCGCGCCGTAGTGGCGCTCGTTGAGACGCCACGAGCGGCGCACGGGGATCCACTGCCGCTCACACGCCGCGAGGGTGAGCTCGGCGGTGGCGATCGCGCGCCGCAGCACCGAGGTGTGCACGACGTCGGGAAGGGCGCCGGACTCGGCGAGGAGCGTGCCTCCGCGGGTTGCCTCGGCGCGGCCCTTCTCGGTGAGGGGTACGTCGACCCACCCGGTGAACAGGTTCTTCGCGTTCCAGTCGCTCTCTCCGTGACGGATCAGGATCAGCGTGGAGTGCCCGGACCCAACCCCTGGAGCAGCCTCGCCCACCTCAAGACCGACCCTTCGGCTTGTTCTTGTCGGGCTTCGGCTTGGAGGACTCCTTGTCGGTCTTTGACTTCCTGGGCTTCTCCGCGTCTTTCTCCTCAGTCGGTGACTCCGAGGGGGACTCGGTCGGTGACTCCGAGGGCTGCGGGACATCCGCATAGTCACCCTCGACCTCGTTGCCGACGACGGGCACGTTGAGGCTGACCGGTGTCCCGCGCTCGAAGTCGAACTTCAGCGTGACGAACGAGCCGGGAAGGACCTCGGCCCCGTTGACGCCGACAGCACCGTCGTCGGCGAGCTGGAGCAGCTGGCCCGCGGGGACCTCCGTCTGTGGCACGTCCACGGTGACCGACTGGTACTCGCCCACGCCGCGGATCCCGACGAGCGCGTCGTCGTTCACGGTGTCGTTGTTGACCAGTGCGGCCACCAGCGTGCCGCTGCCGTCGTCGCCGCTGACGACCAGCGCGTTGAGCACGTCGACCGTGCCCCGGCGGGAGTTCGCGCCCTCAGCCGGTGTGTAGACCTGGTCGGTCGGGGCGTCGAAGCCGCACGACGCGACCCCCACCACTGAGAGAGACAGCACCCCTCGGACCAGGCCCGTGGACGCGCGGCGACGGGGCGAGCTGGGCACGCGGTTCACCCTACTGACCCACACCCACGGTGAAACCCGTGACCGCGACGCCGGCGGCTGCCACCGCGGTCCAGACCAACGAGACCATGAGCAGCCGGGGGGCACCGGTCCTCTTGGCGATCCGCAGCGGGAGGTGCCGGATGCCGGTCTCGTTGTCGGATACCAGGTCCGGCAGCGCGTTGAGGAAGTGGATGCCGACTCCGAGGAGCGCGGCGAAGATCGTCATGGCCCACGACGGGGGGCTCCCGTGCATGCCGCCGCCGAGACCGCCATAGGACAGAAAGGCCGGCAGCAGGCCGAATGAAACGGCGAACGGCAGCCAGGACAATCTGGTCCTCTTGAACACGAGGTTGTAGCTCCAGGCGCTCACCAGCGCGGCGAGGTGAGCCAACCCGGCGTAGGTGCCGTTGGCTATCGACAGCGGGACGACGAGAAGTACGGCGATCGCGATCGCGAAGGTGACTGTGCCGGGGTCGATCCAGCCCATGGCGATCGGTTTGTCCTGCCGGCCGACCTGGGCGTCGCGACCGCGGTCCATCACGTCGTTGAGCCAGCCCACGCTCAGCTGGCCGGTGAGGATCGTCGCGGCCACCAGCGCGACCTCGAGGCCGGTCCGTCCGGTGAGAGCGGCTGCCGCGGTCAGCACCAAGGTCATCGTGGCCGTGGGGAGAGGGTGGCTGCACATGATCAACGACACGGCTTGGCCGCGCTGCTTCCTGGGACTCATGAGTCGAAGTATTGACCACGCCGACCCGCCCGCGCAGTCCCGGCCGGACCGGCAGGGCGGGCGAGAGCGGGGTCTGCCGCGCGAGATGCCCCCCCGAAACTGTCGGTGGCGTGCAGCATGCTATGCGCAGCGCGACGCATACACGGCTGGGTTCTGTCAAGCCCCAATCTGGCCTCTGACCTGCACAAACGCGTCGGGGGCCGACTGCGTGGCGTGTTAGACTGGTCACCTACGAAGGGGCTTTCGGACACATGACATTTACCGTCGGCGAAACGGTTGTTTACCCCAATCACGGGGCCGCAGTGATCGAAGACATCGAGACTCGACAGATCAAGGGGGAGGACCGGGAGTACCTCGTTCTGCGCATCGTCGCGCAACAGGATCTCGTCGTCCGAGTCCCGTCCTGCAACCTCGATCTCGTGGGCGTGCGGGACGTGGTCGACAAGGAGGGGCTGGACCGTGTCTTCGACGTGCTCCGCGCCGAACACACCGAGGAGCCGACCAACTGGTCGCGGCGCTACAAGGCGAACCTCGAGAAGCTTCACTCCGGTGACGTGATGAAGGTGGCCGAGGTCGTGCGCGACCTCTGGCGCCGCGAGCGTGACCGTGGGCTCTCCGCGGGTGAGAAGCGGATGCTGGCGAAGGCTCGCCAGATCCTGGTCTCCGAGCTCGCGCTGGCCGAGCACACCAACGAGGACAAGGCCGAGGCCCTCCTCGACGAAGTGCTCGCCTC
>Ga0136622_10000290_pt1 | contig 20248 bp, 17 predicted proteins | sample AntDrymUQ4482106_2_FD_104803 | JGI IMG/M metagenome (GOLD analysis project Ga0136622, IMG submission 104803) | Polar desert sand microbial communities from Dry Valleys, Antarctica - metaG UQ448 (21.06) | ecosystem: Environmental > Terrestrial > Soil > Desert | place: Antarctica: Dry Valley...
ACGGGGCGAACATGGCCCCGTGAGCGATGAAAAACGGGCTTAACGGCCGCGTCTCCGTCTGCAATCGATTCGTATACACGCTGTACAACCATTTTTGATACTTGTTCAGAGGTTCCTTAACCTGGAAGTCCTCTCGTCCTACGTACCGGAGACGACCATCGGGGTCCTGGCAACCCATATCGCCTGTTCGGTAAGTCCTATCGTCCGGCCCCAATGGACCAACTGTGAATCTCTCGCACGTTAGTTCCGGCCGTCGCCAATACTCTAGAGCAACATAGCGGCTCCGCACGGCAATTTCACCAGTGGGTGTTTTCGATTGCGCTTCGCCCTCCTGACCGATAAGAAAAACCTCCATCTCAGGGACTGCATACCCACCCGAGACGATCTCATCCGTAAAGTATGTCTCTTTGTCGATGAAATCGTGTACGATAATCCCGGCCTCCGTGGAACCGAATCCACAGTATAGAATACAATCCGAGGCAAAATAGGTGCGATAAAGTTCGACATCCCGCTTCAAAATTGTATCGCCGCCCAAGTGAATGACTCGGAGCTTAGGGAATTGCTGCTCTCCGTTCAGACTCTCGGCAAAGCGGCGAAAGAGTGATGGGGTTGGATGAAAGATAGTAATCCCCTGTTGAATCAGCCAGTCACGCAGGTCGAAGATCCCTCGTCCTCTAAAATCGAAAGGCAAAAGGGCAGCGCCGTTTAGCAAGGCTCTCAGAATATCCACTACGCCGGCAATATGACTGAATGATGCGAGAAGCGCTAGTCGATCATGTGCACAAATTTGAAGGGCGTTGGTATGCCGCATAGTTAGATGTAATAAACTACGGTGGCTGTGAACGACCCCTTTCGGCTGACCTGAAGTGCCGGATGTATATATGATACAAGCAAGAGCACTCGGACGTATTTCGAGATGGACACCTGTGCCGGAGAAGTGCATCTCAGTCTCATCGATATTTATGATAGGACAGGCGCCCCCAACAAGCTCGGCTGCCAATGCAGAGTTTTTGTTATCTGTCAAGACAAGGGCGGCTTGAGAATCACTTACGATATATGCGTTTCTCGCCGGGGGATGCGATGGATCGAGCGAGACCCATATTTTCCCTACGTTCAAGGTAGCAAGCATCGACGCTACAGCCATTGCGCCTGGCTCGATCAAGGTTATAACTGGCTCTTTGACTGTACCACCCGATGCGAGAATAACGTGTGCGAGGCGATTGGCCACGTTATTCACCGCGCCGTACGTGAATTCATCGCTATGAGTTTTTACTGCCAAGCGTTGAGAACGTTTGCGCACTTGTTCTAGGAATCGCTCAGGAATTGATCGTTCAACATCGCTCTTCTCGAATTGGGAGAAAGCGTTGCCGCAACCGGGGCAACTCGGGCGATTGGCGCGCCTTGGTGAACTTTGGAGTGCGAAGCGACGTTCTTGCATGTTGGCCTCGAATAGGTGTTTCTACGGCCGCAGCCTGAAGGGGGCTAAACTGAGTTTACAGCGGAAATGTATCAGATTCGAGCACCCCAGGTTGCAAAGGCGAAAGATGCGAGAGTTGCTGCGGGGGCCTTTCGGCTTTGTCGGCGACGTCTGGACCCGCTCGCGCTGCGACACGCGACGAAGATGCGATCACGCAGTGGCGTACGGACGCCTGGCGCACGCTACTCATGTGAACGTCACAGCATTCGGGTGCATAATCGCGGCGGCCGCAGTCATCAGTCCCGCCCGGCCAGTGATTAAGCGCCTTCGTACTTCGCATTTCCCAGCGGCTCGCTCAGCTCTTGACCCTCCAACACCGCGTCAACGCGGCAGCGCAGGCGCCCTCGGGCCAGGCGCGTGTCGATCCGGCAACCGGGCGCGACCCGTGCAGCGTCGCGAACGATCTCACCTCCGGGCAGCAGGGTGACAATGGCATAACCACGTTCGAGGGTCGCGAGCGGGCTCATGGCTTGTAGGGCACGGCGTAAATTTACGAGTTGCCCGGTTGTCTTTGCCAGCGACTGATCGATCCCGTGCCGCAGTCGCCTCACATAGTGGTCACACTCGGTCAGGTGCAGCGCGATTAACGCGGACGGCGCCAGGCTCCAAAGCCTGGCCGATAGGGTTTCGATCCGCGTGTGCTTGACCCCGATCCCGCTGCGTGCGGCGCGCTCCAGACGCAGTGATAGCTCATCGGTGCGCTGGGCGAGATCCAGCACGCGCCGGCCAGGATGGACCAGCCGTTTTCGCAGGTGGTCCAGTAGCATCTGCACGCGTGCAAACGATCCGCGGAATAGATGCGCTAGCCGCCGTTCCAGAATCGCGAGCTGCTCGTCGATTTGGCGCCGGTCTGGACTCACAAGCTCGGCGCTCGCCGAGGGCGTCGAGGCGCGGCGGTCGGCGACGAGATCGGCGATGGTAAAATCGATCTCGTGGCCGATCCCGGTTACGACCGGAAGCTTACACGCGTAGATGGCCCGCGCGACCACCTCTTCGTTAAACGCCCAGAGGTCCTCCAAGGATCCGCCGCCGCGCGCCACGATCAGCACGTCGCACTCGGCACGCCCATCGGCAAGCGCGATCATCCGGCCGATCGCCTCGGCGGCGCCCGCTCCCTGCACCGGTACCGGATAGATCACGATCGGAATGGATGGGAAGCGCCGCCCCAAGACGCTCAGAATGTCGCGGATCGCGGCCCCGGTGGGTGAAGTGATAACACCGATCATGCTCGGCAGGGCTGGGATCGGTGCCTTATGCACCTCGCTGAACAGCCCCTCGGCCGCGAGCCTTTGTTTAAGCACCTCGAACGCCAAGCGCAAGCGGCCTTCGCCCGCGGGCTCAAGGTGCTCGACGATAAGCTGGAACTCCCCCCGCCCCTCATAGAGGCTCACCTGAGCGTAGGCGATGACCTGCATTCCGTTGTGCGGATTGAAATTGACGCATAAATTCCGCGACCGGAACATGGCGCAGCGGACCTGACACTGCGCATCCTTCAGCGAGAAATACAGGTGCCCCGAGGCCGGGCGGGCGAGGTTCGACACCTCGCCTTCGATCCATAGCGGTGGAAAATGTCCCTCGAGAAGAGTACGCGCCTCGCGATTTAGGCGCGTGATGCTATAAATGTCTTCCGCGGTCGATGCGGCGGGGACAGGTTCTGATATCATCGGACCGGCGGCGATGGTTGGACTAGGCGTTTACCCACGGTGCACCGCCCCTTTATAATGCAAGATCCGAATCATTACTACGGCCATGATCATGCGTCTTGCCGATGAAGCCCTGACTTTCGATGACGTTTTGCTGGTCCCAGCCTATTCCCAGGTTGTACCTCGGAACGTCAGCGTGGAGACCCGGCTTACCCGCGAGATCCGCCTCAGCATACCGATCGTTTCGGCGGCCATGGACACGGTCACCGATGCGCGGCTCGCAATCGCGTTGGCCCAGCAGGGGGGCATCGGTGTTATTCATAAAAACCTCAGCGCCGAGCGGCAAGCGGGCGAGGTGCGGGTGGTCAAGAAATATGAAAGCGGGGTCGTCAAGGATCCGATTACGGTGTCGCCGGAAACCAGTATCCGTGAGGTATTGAGCTTGACCCGCGCTCACAAGATCTCCGGCGTGCCGGTCGTCGATGGGGAAGCGCTGGTCGGGATCGTGACGAGCCGTGATCTGCGCTTCGAAACCCGCTTCGAAAACCCGGTGCGAAGCATTATGACCCCGAGGGACCGGCTGGTGACGGCGGAGGAAGGGGCTACGCGTGAGGATGTCATCGCCCTGCTACACCAACATCGTATCGAAAAAGTGTTGGTCGTTAACGATCGGTATCAATTGCGGGGCCTGATCACCGTCAAGGATATTCAGAAATCGCAAGAGTTTCCGAACGCCTGCAAGGACCAACACCAGCGCCTGCGTGTCGGGGCGGCCGTGGGCACGGGCCCCGGCGCCTATGAGCGAGTCGAAGCCTTGGTGCATGCGGGCGTCGATGTGATCGTGGTCGACACCGCCCACGGCCATTCCCGCGGGGTCCTGGAGACGGTACGGTGGGTGAAGAAAAACTACGCCGCGACCCAGGTCATCGCGGGCAACATTGCGACCGGGGAAGCCGCCAAGGCATTGGTTGAGGCCGGTGTCGATGCGGTCAAGGTCGGGATCGGCCCCGGATCGATCTGTACCACCCGGATCGTGACGGGCGTCGGCGTACCGCAAATCACTGCGGTGTCGGAGGTGACCGCCGCGATCGAGAATTCCGGCGTACCGATCATATCCGATGGGGGGGTCCGTTACTCCGGTGACATCGCGAAGGCGATCGCGGCCGGTGCCCATGCGGTGATGATCGGGGGGCTCTTCGCCGGCACCGAGGAGGCGCCCGGGGAGGTTGAGCTGTATCAAGGGCGTTCCTATAAAACCTATCGCGGCATGGGATCGCTGGGCGCCATGGCGCAGCCACATGGCTCCTCGGATCGTTATTTTCAAGAAGCCGATGACATCGAGAAAATGGTGCCCGAGGGGATCGAAGGCCGCGTACCGTATAAAGGGAGCGTCACCGCGATCGTCTTCCAACTGCTCGGGGGTATTCGCGCGGCCATGGGTTATACCGGTTGCGCGACCGTGGACGAACTGCGCACCCAATCGAAGTTCGTGCGCGTCACCTACGCTGGGATACGGGAGAGTCATGTACACGACGTGGCGATCACCAAAGAAGCACCGAATTACCGCATCGAATAGAGCCCGCGTAGTTTTCATATTGGACCTTCCCGGACGACGGGCGCCATGGCAGATATCTATCGCGATCGCATCCTCATCCTCGATTTCGGCTCTCAATATACCCAGCTCATCGCCCGGCGCATACGCGACGCCGGGGTCTATTGTGAGATCCATCCCTACGATCTCGCCGACGAGCGGATCCGGAGCTTTGAGCCGCGCGGCATCGTGCTCTCGGGCGGTCCGGAATCCGTCACCCTGGCGCCTAGGGCCGCGGCGCCCGCGCCAGTATTTGCGCTCGGTGTGCCGGTCCTCGGAATCTGTTATGGGATGCAGACGCTGGCGGCGCAGCTCGGCGGCGCGGTCGAATCCGCGCGCGTTCGGGAGTTCGGGTTCGCCCAGGTCTCGGTGTTCGGCCATTCCCTCCTGCTCAAGGATATCGAGGATCATCTGAGCCCGGATGGCCACGGGGTGCTGGATGTGTGGATGAGCCACGGCGATCGCGTTACCGAGTTACCGCCCGGATTTCTCCGCATCGCCGCAAGCGAGGGGGCACCGATCGCCGGCATGGCCGACGAGGCACGCCGGTATTATGGCCTGCAGTTCCATCCTGAGGTCACTCACACGCGCCAAGGGCAGCGCATCCTCGCTCGGTTTATCCATGAGATCTGCGGCTGCGGCAGCTCCTGGACCACGGCGAGCATCATCGCGGACAGCATGGCGCGCCTGCGCGAGCGGGTCGGGCGGGATCGGGTCCTGCTGGCGCTTTCAGGTGGCGTCGATTCCTCGGTGGTCGCCGTGCTCTTGCGGCGTGCGATCGGTGATCAATTGACCTGCGTCTTCGTCGATAACGGCTTGCTGAGACTGAACGAGGCCGATCAAGTCATGGCGACATTCACGCGCCACCTTGGTGTCCAAGTGCTGCGCGTGAACGCCGCCGATCGCTTCCTCAATGCCTTGGCGGGCTTGCACGATCCCGAAGAGAAACGTAAGGCTGTCGGCCGGGAATTCATCCAGGTATTCGAGGAAGCGGCGCGGACACTTCCCAACGTAGCCTGGCTGGCTCAGGGCACTATTTATCCCGATGTCATCGAATCGGCCCATGCGGCGACCGGCAAGGCCCACGTCATCAAATCCCACCATAACGTGGGTGGCCTGCCAGAACGCATGCGGCTGAAGCTGCTCGAACCCTTGCGGGAGCTATTCAAGGACGAGGTCCGCAAGATCGGTGTCGATCTCGGTCTGCCTTACGACATGGTCTACCGCCACCCTTTCCCCGGCCCGGGGCTCGCGGTCAGGATTTTAGGGGAAGTCACCGCGGCGCGCGCCGAGACCTTGCGCCGGGCGGATATAATTTTTATCGACGAGCTTCGCCGGCAGGAGCTGTACGAGAAGGTCAGCCAGGCCTTCGCGGTGTTGCTGCCGGTCAACTCGGTGGGCGTCACCGGCGATGCGCGCCACTACGCGCCGGTCGTCGCCTTGCGAGCCGTCGAGACCTTGGATTTCATGACCGCCCGTTGGGCGCCGCTCGCGCACGAATTCCTGGATCACGTGGCGCGGCGAATTCTCAACGAGGTTCCCGGCGTCTCAAGGGTGGTGTATGACATCTCCGGCAAACCGCCGGCGACCATCGAGTGGGAATGAACGGCGAAGAATCGGCGTTGCGGGCACGGTACCTAACGGAAGCCAATGATGAGCGCTGGATGCGCCAGGCGCTCGCTCTCGGCCGCCGTGCCGAAGAACATGGCGAAGTCCCCGTCGGCGCCGTCGTGGTGCTGAATGATGAGATCATTGGGGAAGGCTGGAACCAACCGATCCACCGGAACGATCCCACCGCCCATGCCGAGATCGTCGCCCTGCGGCGTGCGGCGGAGCGGATTGGAAATTACCGCTTGGCCGGTTGCTCTTTGATCGTGACCTTGGAACCTTGCGTCATGTGCGCGGGCGCCAGCGTGCATGCCCGGATCGCGCGGGTGCTCTACGGTGCGCGTGATCCGCAGGCGGGGGCCGCGGGCAGCGCCTTCGAGATCCTAGGCAGCGGCCGCTTTAATCACTACGTGGAAGTACGGAGCGGGATCCTCGAAGCCGAATGTTGTAGTTTACTTAAACGATTCTTTGAGCGGCGCCGCGCCGAAGAGAGTTTGGCCGCGACGGTGTCCCGGTGCGGCGGCTAGCGCGAGATCTCGGGCGGCGTTTGCAGCATCGGGGGTACCGGCTCGCCACTGCCGAGTCCTGCACCGGCGGTTATGTCGCCCAGGTGGTGACCTCGATCGCGGGCAGTTCCGCGTGGTTCGAGCGCGGTTTCGTGACCTATTCGAATGCCGCCAAGCAGGAGATGTTGGGCATCAAAGCCGAGACGCTCGAACGCTTCGGCGCTGTGAGCGCGGAGGCCGCCATCGAGATGGCCAAAGGCGCGCTCATGCATAGCCGAAGTCAGATAAGCGTTGCCATTACCGGGATCGCGGGGCCGGAGGGCGGCTCCGAGGACAAACCCGTCGGGACCGTATGGTTTGCCTGGGCCGGCGGCGGCCGTCCGCCGGTCGCGGTGTGCGAGCATTTCGAGGGCCACCGGGGCAGCGTGCGCCGCCAGGCCGTCGAGACGGCGTTGCGCGGTCTCATCGAGCGTCTGCAGTGAATGCCGAAGGAGAGAAATCGCGCCTTCCTCGGGTTGAGGCGCCCACCCAACGCTTGTTCTTTGCCTTGTGGCCGAGCGAGGAGGTGCGTTCGGGCCTAGCCGAGGTGATGGCCTCGTTACACGTAGGCCGCGCCAAACCCGTGCTTGCGGAAAACCTCCATATCACGCTCCTTTTTTTAGGCTCCGTCACGGCGCAAACACGGATCTGTGCCGAGACGGTAGCCGAGGGGATCGCGGGACACCCGTTCGAGCTCCGACTCGATCAAATCGGCTTGTGGCCAAAATCCGGGATCCTTTGGGTCGGTGCGCGCGAAGTGCCGGAGAGTCTCGCTGCTTTGGTTCGGGATCTACACCTGGGGATCGCCGGCTGTGGCATCGATCTCGATGCGCGGCCGTTTAAACCCCATGTGACGTTGATGCGCAAGGCGCTGGTGGTCCGGCGCGAACGGCCGCTCGTTGCCGTCGCCTGGCGCGTCGATGACTTTGCCTTGGTCGAGTCCAAAACCACTCCCGACGGCGCGCATTATCAGGTGCTTACGAGTTGGCGGCTCGGCGCTGATTCACGTGGAGTGCAAGGGAGTCTTGGAGCATCGTCCCCATACCCTTAAGCCCAGCAAGCGCGCCAAGCCTAGTGCGATGTGGTAAGCTTTTTTCCTGATAATCCTTAGTTAGCCGCAGCAACAGAACAATAAGGAGGAGCCACTCCATGACCGATTACACATCTGTACTGACAGAAATCGCTAATGCGGTTAAGATTATTGCGGGAGCACCCAACTATTGGTGGATTGCGCCTATAGCAGTTCTAGTAAGCGCGGGTATAGGTTACTGGGCATCACAAAGAACTATAGCGAAACAGATTGAGAAGCAACGTACTATCGATGAAGAAAAGAAGAAATTAGTATTTTATCTGCTACACGACGAGATAACAAAGCGCTGGAAAGGTCGGATTAGGCCGTACCTTCTCAGTCTTCTAGATATGAAACCTATCGAAGGCCTCGATCATTTGGTAAAAACAGCAATTCGCCCTGAAGATCTCTTGGTCTTTAAATTGGTGAGTGAGTCGTTTTCGGAGCACTATTACATCGGAGACCACAGACTAATTTCCGAAATAGTACATGGCCACATCCTTATGGGTGACCTAATCGATGTAAAAAACCAGGTTGCTCTAGTCATAAATGATCGTAGGAGAATGAGTGAAGATCTCCGGTCCTTATCTGCGGAGGAGGTCAACAACAAGCTTAATGAAACCTTTTCGAGACCGATTGAGAGATGGTGGAAAGATTTCTCAGAGATACTTAAGGAAATCGATGAAAGGTTTGACGATTTACTCCCCGGGAATGTAACCAGCACGGCTAATCGGGTGGGTGTTTAGCCCGCGCAGGTGTGCTGAGGAACGAAGCGCATCGGTCGAGTGATGTCCCGCGACTGATGCGCCTCCTTACGTCGGCACATCCTACGATTGTTTACATGGGAGATAACCGTCGGTCCAACGTTTCATTCAACTCGGACTGGCGCGATAAAGCCGCGCCAGCCGGTTAATTCTTACGATTATCTTACGCGCGCGGGAGGACGGAAAATCAATGGATGAGAATCGAAAAAAGGCACTGGGAATGGCCTTGAGCCAGATTGAGAAGCAGTTCGGAAAGGGATCGGTCATGCGCATGGGTGATGTGCAAGCGGTCCGCAACGTGGAGACTGTCTCTTCGGGATCGCTTGGGCTCGATATCGCGCTCGGTATCGGGGGTCTCCCGCGCGGCCGGGTCATGGAAATCTACGGTCCGGAATCCTCGGGCAAGACCACCTTGGCCTTGCACGCCGTGGCCGAGATACAGCGGTGCGGGGGCACCGCCGCCTTTGTGGATGCCGAGCATGCCTTGGACCCGAGCTACGCGGGAAAAGTCGGGGTCAAGGTCGATGATCTGCTGGTCTCGCAACCGGACACCGGCGAGCAGGCGCTCGAGATCACGGACATGCTAGTGCGTTCGGGCGCGGTCGATTGCATCGTGATCGACTCGGTCGCGGCGCTGACGCCGAAGGCCGAGATCGAGGGTGAGATGGGCGATACGCACGTGGGCCTGCAAGCGCGCCTCATGTCGCAAGCCTTGCGCAAACTGACCGGCAACATCAAGCGTGCCAATGGCTTGGTAATTTTCATCAACCAGATCCGCATGAAAATCGGCGTCATGTTCGGCAACCCCGAGACCACGACCGGAGGCAACGCCCTCAAGTTCTACGCCTCGGTTCGGCTGGACATCCGCCGCATCGGTTCCATCAAACGCGATGAGGAGATCGTCGGCAACGAGACCCGCGTCAAGGTCGTGAAGAACAAGTTGGCGCCCCCCTTCAAAGAGGCGATCTTCGATATTCTGTACGGCGAGGGTGTCTCGCGCGCCGGAGAGGTGGTGGACCTCGGGGTCGCGGGCGGGATCATCGAGAAGACCGGCGCCTGGTACAGCTACGGGGGCGAGCGCATCGGGCAGGGAAAGGAAAATGCCCGGACCTTTCTCAAGGAACATCCCGATAAAGCGGCCGGGATCGAGCAGGCAATCCGCGCGAAGTTCCTGCCCGGTAATGCGGAACGTAGCCCGGCGGCTGAGGAGGCGCGGGCCTGAACGACGCGGCGCGCCGGTATGCTCTTAGTCTTCTCGCGCGACGCGAATACAGCCGCAAAGAGCTCGCGGCGCGGCTTACGCGGCGCGGCAGCCCGGAGGATCTCGCGCAGCAGGTTTTGCGCGAGCTCGCGGCCGCGGGCTGGCAGAGCGATGAACGCTTTGCGGGCGCCTTTGCCGCGTCGAAAACCGAACGCGGATACGGTCCCTTGCGGATCATTGCCGAGCTGAAGGAATGCGGCATCGACGCGGAGACCATTGCGGTATCAATCCGTACCGGGGACCCGTGCTGGGAAGAACGTATGCTTCAAGCCAGGGTCAGACACTTTGGCACGCGGGTACCTGCGGATAGGAAGGAACGGGCGCGTCAAGCACGCTACTTGGTAAACCGAGGATTCATTCCGGAGCGGGTCCGGCGCGCGTTAGATACAGACGATTGAATCCTATGTCGATAAAAAGCAGCTCCGAGGTCCGGCGGGCATTCCTGGATTTCTTTAGCGCGCGCGAGCATACGATTGTTCCCAGCTCACCGCTGGTGCCGGCCAACGATCCGACGCTATTGTTTACCAATGCCGGTATGGTGCAATTCAAGAATGTCTTCTTAGGGCGCGAGCAGCACCCCTTTCAGCGCGCCGTCTCCTGCCAGGCATGCGTGCGCGCCGGCGGCAAGCACAACGATCTCGAGAACGTCGGATACACCACACGCCACCATACCTTTTTCGAGATGCTTGGAAACTTTAGCTTCGGTGATTATTTCAAACGTGAGGCGATTCACTACGCCTGGGAGTTTTTAACCGAGTCCCTGGGCATCGACCCCGCAAGGCTCTGGATCACGGTGTTCCAGGACGACGACGAGGCGGCCTCGGTCTGGCTCGATGAGATTCGCGTCGATAAGCGCCGCCTTTCGCGCTGCGGAGAACAAGACAACTTTTGGACCATGGGCGCGACGGGCCCCTGTGGTCCCTGTTCGGAGATTTTTTTCGACCACGGCGCGGCGATCGCGGGCGGGCCGCCCGGGAGCCCGGAGCAGAACGGGGATCGCTATGTGGAGATTTGGAACCTGGTATTTACCCAGTATAACCGTGATGACAGCGGCCGCTTGCACCCGATTCCGCATCCCTCGGTCGATACCGGGATGGGCTTGGAGCGCATCGCCGCCGTCATGCAAGGGGTCCACAGTAACTACGACATCGATGTGTTCCGCGCCCTGACGGGCGCGGTCACCGCTTTGGTTAGCGACAAAGACGGCGTCCATCGGACCTCGGTTCAGGCGATTGCCGATCACATCCGTTCCTGCGCTTTCATCGCCGCGGAGGGCGTGGTCCCCTCCAATGATGGCCGGGGTTACGTGCTCCGGCGCATCATCCGCCGGGCCATTCGGCACGGGCATCGGCTCGGGTTTGGGGAACCTTTCTTTCACCGGCTGGTAGCGGTGCTCGCAACCGAGATGGGTACGGTTTATCCGGGATTGCTGGAGCGGCGAGCTGCCATCGAGCGGGTTTTGAAACAAGAAGAGGAGCGCTTTGCCGAGACGCTTGATCTCGGGCTCAAGCTTCTGGAGCGTTCGATTGCTGATCTGTCTGGGAGCGTGATCCCGGGCCGCGACGTGTTTCAACTCTACGATACCTACGGGTTTCCGGTCGATCTCACCGCCGACATCGCGCGTGAGCGCGGCTTGACGCTGGACATGGCGGGATTCGAGCGGGAAATGGAGCAACAGCGCGAACGGGCGCGAGCGGCCAGCCAGTTCGGGCAGCCGGGAGCAATGGAGGCGCTATTGCCCGCACTTGCGGCCGATGATCCCCTGCGCGTCTCGGGCAGCGAGTTCACCGGTTATGCGGGGGTAAAGTGTGAGTCGCGGGTCGTGGCGCTGTATCGGCAGGGGGAGCGGGTTCCCGCGCTGCAAGCCGGAGAGCAGGGGGTCGTGGTGCTCGATAGAACACCGTTTTACGCCGAAGCCGGCGGACAAGTGGGTGATATTGGGGATGTATGCGCACGCGAGGGCCTGTTTCGCGTCTCGGATACCCAGAGACTCGGCGGCGCCACGCTGCATCTCGGATGGCTTAAGACGGGAGCCCTAAAAGAAGGGGAGTCCGTCTACGCGCAGGTCGATCCGGCCTTGCGCCGCGCCACGGCGCTTAATCATTCCGCGACGCATCTGTTGCACGCGGCCTTGCGTCAAGTTCTGGGCACGCATGTCATACAAAAGGGCTCTTTAGTGACGCCCGAGCGTTTGCGCTTCGATTTCTCACACACGGGGCCACTCGAGTCCGATGAGTTGCGTGAGGTGGAGCGCTTGGTCAACGGCGAGATCCGCGCCAATCGCGAGGTCGAGACCGAGATCATGCCCGTGGGCCAGGCGCTTGAGAGCGGTGCCCTGGCGCTTTTCGGGGAGAAATACGATGAGCAGGTGCGGGTGCTCAAGATAGGGAGTTTCTCGGTCGAGCTATGCGGCGGTACGCATGTGCGGCATAGCGGCGACATCGGTTTATTTAAGATCGTGTCGGAGACCGGGGTTGCGGCCGGAGTTCGCCGAATCGAGGCCCAGACGGGGGAGGGGGCGCTCGCCTGGGTGAACCAGAGCGACCAGCAACTACGGCAGATCGCGGATCTCTTGAAAGCGCCGCGCGAGCAGCTCGGCGAACGAATAGAGCAGTTATTGCAGAAGCTCAAGCAGGAAGAAAAACAGAATCAGCAGCTTCGCGCCCGGATCAGCACCGGACGCGATCTTGCCGAGGCCGCGGTGGATATCGCTGGCGTCAAGGTGCTTGCGGAGAGCATAGAGGAGGCCGACTCCGCCTCCTTACGCGCGGCCATGGATCGCTTGAAGGATAAGCTCGCGCACGCGGTCATCGTGCTTGGGAGCGTGCAGTTGGGAAAGGTGGTCCTGGTGGCCGGCGTGACCAAGGATTTGATAGGCCATGTGAAGGCCGGCGATCTGGTGAATTTCGTCGCCCAACAGGTCGGCGGCAAGGGCGGGGGGCGGCCTGACTTTGCTCAGGCCGGCGGTAGCGAACCGGGCAAATTAAAAGCCGCGCTTGCCACGGTGAGCGATTGGGTTCGGGGCCAAATCGCGCCGTGAGGCTAGCCTCTGTTCTCGTTCCTTCGCTCTTCGGTTAAAGTGGCCGGCCTTTGCGGCGACGTTGGCCATGGCTTTAATCGTCCAAAAGTTCGGGGGAACCTCCGTCGGTAGCGTTGAACGCATCCGCGCCGTCGCGGATAAGGCTAGCGCGGCGCACCGGACGGGTGCTCAGGTGGTCGTGGTCGTCTCGGCAATGAGCGGCGAGACGGATCGGCTCATCGCGCTGGCGAAAAATATCACCCCGCGACCGAACCCGAGGGAGCTCGACGTGTTGCTGGCGACGGGCGAGCAAGTGACGATTGCGCTCCTGTGCATGGCCTTGGAAGCGTCCGGGCAGCGCGCCCGCTCCTACACCGGTGCGCAAGTGCATATCCTGACGGACAGCGCTCATAACAAGGCCCGAATTCTCGACATCAACGGCCAGCGCGTGCGGCAGGATCTCGACACCGGTATGATCGTGGTGGTGGCGGGATTTCAGGGGGTGGATGAAAAGGGAAATATCACCACCCTGGGCCGCGGGGGGTCCGATACCACGGCGGTGGCGTTGGCCGCCGCCCTCAAGGCGGACGAATGTCAAATCTTTACCGATGTGGACGGGGTCTATACCACCGACCCGCGCATCGTGCCCGAGGCGCGCCGCCTCGATCGCCTTACCTATGAGGAAATGCTGGAGATGGCGAGCCTCGGCGCCAAGGTCCTGCAAATCCGCTCGGTGGAGTTCGCAAGTAAATACAACGTGCCGCTGCGCGTGCTCTCCTCGTTCGCGGAGGGCGGCGGAACGCTCATCGCTCCTGAGGATGCGTCTATGGAACAACCCCTACTGTCCGGAATTACCGTTAATCGTGACGAGGCGAAACTCACGGTCCTCGGTGTGCCCGATAAGCCGGGGATCGCCGCGCATATCCTGGGTCCGATCGCCGATGCGAATATCGAAGTCGATATGATCATTCAAAACGTCGGAGCGGATGGGACCACGGATTTCACCTTTACGGTGCATCGCAACGACTATGACAGGGCATTGGAGTCACTTGAAAAAGTCGCCCGCGATCTGGCAGCACGCGGAGTCGAGGGGGATAACAAGATCGTGAAGATCTCGGTGGTAGGCGTGGGCATGCGTTCCCACGCCGGGATTGCGTCCAAGATGTTTCGGGCCTTGGCCGAGGAGGGCATCAACATTCGCATGATTTCAACCTCCGAAATCAAGATTTCCGTCGTTGTTGATGAGAAATATCTAGAGCTTGGGGTTCGGACCTTGCACAGTGCGTTCAGCCTGGAAAAAAGTTCCACCTAAGCAGTTAATAGCTCAGCAATTCATCCATCTCGCATTTAGCGTTTGCACAGGTTAAACTGATCAATGTAGGGCAGGAGTCCTTTGCTTAAAGGCGGGGAACAAAGCGCAATTTCTCAGGCGTCAAGTACGCTAGTGATAATGGAGGCAGGAGATGCTGATACTGACTAGGAGAGTCGGCGAGTCATTGATGATTGCCGACAACGTCACTGTAACGGTGCTCGGAGTGAAGGGGAACCAAGTACGTATAGGCGTGAACGCACCGAAGGAAATCGCCGTGCATAGAGAGGAGATCTACCAGCGGATCCAACAGGAACAGGCGGGGGGGATAGGCAAGGCCAGCGTCGCCGTGGAGCCGGAGTTAGAAAAAGAAGGTGTACAACAACGATAAACCTTAACTTTAGACTGGGCGCGTTTGCGATAACTTAGACAAAGCGCAGGTGTTTAAAGCGTGGAGAGATGGCCGAGCGGCTGAAGGCACTCCCCTGCTAAGGGAGTATGGGGCTAAAAACTCCATCGAGGGTTCGAATCCCTCTCTCTCCGCCATCCTCGCGTCTACAACCCACAGACGATCGGGGATCCTCGACTGCGCCCGTAGCTCAGTTGGATAGAGTACCTGGCTACGAACCAGGGGGTCGGGAGTTCGAATCTCTCCGGGCGCGCCAAATCATATAGATATAGCTGGGCCGCTGTGATGGCTTAGAGTACCGCCCCGTTTCTATCCCAGCGCGTGAGGGAGAGCGCCCCGTGACCCATCTCGTCGTGGATTACCGCCAGCAGGCAGAAACCCTGCTCCAATTGGGCCGCGAGTTCCATGCGCGCGGATGGGTACCGGCTACCAGCGGTAATTTTTCCGCCCGCGTGGATGCCGGCCGCGTCGCGATTACCGTCTCTGGCCGTCACAAGGCCCGCCTCACAACCGACGACATTATGCTGGTGGATTTGGATGGAAATAGCCTGTCCCCCGGCAAGCGCCCGTCTGCCGAGACACTGCTACACACGGCCCTTTATCGCCGCCATCCCGAGGTCGGTGGCGTGTTGCATACCCATTCACCGGCCGCCACGGTGCTGTCACTCACAGTCGGTGACACGCTGATGTTGCAGGGCTATGAGCTGCTCAAGGCCTTTGCTGGCGTTGCTACCCACGAGACCCGGATCCGGATCCCGATCTTTGCCAACGACCAGGACATAACGCGCCTGTCGGCCCAGGTGGACGCCTGGATTACGGAACACGGCGCCCTCCACGCATATCTCATTGCGGGACATGGCCTCTACACTTGGGCGCGCGACCTGCGTCACGCCGGCATTCAGATCGAGGCCCTGGAATTCATGTTTGAATGCGAGCTGTTGCTGAGGAGGATCGGATCATGAGTGAACTGCGCATCTATGGAGAAGCCGCGGTGCAGCCGCTGACGGTGCTCACGCGCTTTGAGGAGATCGTGCTCGCGCTGGGCGGGATTGATGTCCTTTTCGAACGCTGGACGGCGGACCGTGATCTCGACGCCGAGGCCACCCAGGACGAGGTGATCGAGGCCTACCGCGAGTCTATCGAGCGGCTGATGCAGAAGTACGACTTCCAGTCGGTGGACGTGGTAAGCATGCATCCTGGCCACCCGCAGAAGGATGTGCTGCGCGACAAGTTCCTGCACGAGCACACCCACAGCGATTTCGAGGTGCGTTTCTTCGTGGACGGCGAGGGCCTGTTCTACATCCGCAAGAACTGCAGGGTCTACGCCACGCTGTGTACTCGCGGTGATTTGATCAGCGTGCCGGCCAGTACCAAGCATTGGTTCGACATGGGCCCACGCCCGTACTTCAAGGCCGTCCGTCTGTTCACCACCCCCGAAGGCTGGGTGGCGAATTTCACCGGCGACAAGATCGCCGACCGCTTCCCGTGGCTGGAGAATGCTGGTTGAGGCCCGCCCGTACTTCGACAAGCTCAGCACGAGCGCCCGCCCAGGAATGGTTCAGATCAACTGACGTGATAAATGCAATCCTGACGGATATCGAAGGTACCACCACCGACATCGCCTTCGTGCACAAGGTGCTGTTTCCCTATGCGCGCGCTCACATCGGCGACTTTGTGCGCACCCACGCCCAGGATCCCGCGGTACGCGACCAGATTGAAGCCGTCGCGGCGGAGGTCGGGCGGCCGCTTTCGGTTGATCAGGCCATCGCGCAACTCCGCCGTTGGATTGACGAGGATAAAAAGATTACCCCGCTCAAGGCCCTTCAGGGCATGATCTGGGAAACCGGCTACAAGGCCGGTGATTTCCAGGGGCACATCTATCCGGACGCGGAGAAGAATCTGCGTGCCTGGCATGCGGCGGGCAAGAAACTTTACGTCTATTCCTCCGGCTCGGAGCAGGCGCAGAAGCTGATTTTCGGCTACACACCCTACGGCGACCTGACGCCGCTGTTCAGCGGCTATTTCGACACCCGCATCGGCCACAAGCGCGAGGCGGCAGCCTACGAACGCATCCGCGAATCCATCAGCCGGCCGGCGAGCGAAATTCTGTTTTTGTCCGACATCGGCGAGGAGCTGGATGCGGCGTTTGCCGCCGGCATGCAGACCTGCTGGCTGAGGCGGGATCGCAAGCCTGATCCCACCGCGCGCCATCGCCAGGTGCAGGACTTCGACGCGATCCAAGTCTAAGTCCGCCCGGTGAGCGTCCGGTTATACCGCCAGTCCGCAACGAAGAGGTAATGCGTGCAGGCCAGGACAATCATGTCTGCGCCCGCCGCATCGGCTGGATGAAGCCGCGCAGCAGTGTTTCCGTTTCCGCGCCGACGAGCAATGGATATCGACGAAATAGCGATCGAGCACATCTCCGTAGAGGACTTGCGAGTAGACAAGTCGGGGGTTCTGATCGAGCAGATAGCGTCCCTGGCGTATCGGGCCTTCCGCGAGCCCCCTTGGAACGACGACTGCGCGTTGGCGCGCCTGCACCTCGGTCTCGGTGTCGATCTCATGCGGAGGAATGCCGTGGCCTTGATTGCCAAGACCCGGGGCTCCGGCGAGATCACGGGGTACGCCCTCGGATATGAGGTGCTGCGAGAGAGCGAAGACCCTCGGGACCTCACGCTCAGTACCATCTCGGGCACCACCGCGCTCGATTACCTGTTCGAAGCAGGCGGCCGTGTGTTCTATGGAGATACGCTCTGCGTGGACCCCGATGCTCGGCGGCGGCGGATCGCCTATGGACTCGTGGTCGCGCAACTCCGCCTGATCCGCAGCGAGGGATTCACGTACCGCATCGGGCGCACCGCTGTCAACGCAACCGCGATGCGGGCGCTCTTCGCCAAGCTCGGGTTCGAAGAGCTACCCGTGCAGGACGCCGTATTCGCAGATCGAACCTATTGGCTGCTCAGGCTTTGAGTTGAGGCTGAATCTCGGACGCCGTCACGGCCGAGCACATCGACATCCTGGCCGTCAACACCCTCTCGGACCGCAGCACCGAGACGGCCCGCATGACCTTCGTGGTCGAGATCGAGAGCGCCGAGCAACTCGATCACGCGATGGACCGTATCACGTCCGTCCCCGCCTTACTCAACGCCCGTCACCTCAGCCGCACCGTGAGGCGGATCTTGTCCGTGCCTCCCGCGCTGTTTCTGATCTGCATCTCGCCCCTGAGCTTTTTCCTACCCTGCTGGACCAGCATGCTCGCGACCTCCCTGCCCTTCGGCGTCAGCTTGAGCGGCACATTCGTCGTTTGACCCCCGGGGAAATTCCTAATAACGGCAGCGAAGGGGACCAACCTGGGCGCCCTCGCCGCGCGCTGGTTGCTCTGCCGGCGCGCACGCGTTTCAACGAACAACGTGACTTGGTTGTCACAGGTCCTTCCGAGCAAGTCCGATAGGTTGCAGGTAAGTCTGAGCCTACAGCGCTTGCTGTTGCAGGTGGTCTGAGGCGTGGGCAGATCGAGGGCGCTCGTTAAGGCGAAGTTGTTCTCCGGTACGGGGTCATGCTGCTCCCCGTTTACCGTGGCCCGGTTAGGAAGGGTCTCCTCTTCGGTGCGAATGACGTCGATCATCACGGGCTCTGCCGTCGCGCCGCTCGCCAGCTCGCCGAGGTCACACAGCATCGGATCGGTGTCGCTGCAGTTAGCCTGACTCGCGGTCGCCGCGCCGAGGGCAATGCCTCGGGGCAGGTCATTCGTGAGCTGCACGCCCGTGGCCGTGGCGGGACCGTTGTTTGTGACCCTGAGCGTGTAGGTAAACCCCTGGCCGCTTGCCCTCGGGCCGACAGCGGCGGTGATAGCTAAATCGGCCCTGGCCGGATCCTCTGGCTCGACCGTCGTCGTCTCGGTCCTGCTGTTGTTCGCGGGGTCTGGATCGGGCTCGACCGCGGTCACATGCGCGGCATTGCTTAAAAGTCCTGTCACCGTGGGAATGACGTTTATCGTCACCGTGGCCTCATTATGAGCACCGGCGGCAAGCGTCCCGAGATCGCAGACCACCGTCACCGTACCACTGCACTCGCCCTGACTGGAAAAGGCAGGCCCCGCGAGCACGGCCCCAGGCGGCAGGGAGTCCACGACCCGGACGCCCGTGGCGGTCCCAGGGCCATTGTTCCTGACGGTGATCGTATAGGTGAGCTGCCCGTTGACGGTCAGGGGGTCGGGGATGTCCGTCAGACTGAGCACGAGGTCGGCTGCCGGCGGTGGTGGTGGCGGCTGCACGGTGATCGCCACCGTGGCCGAATTGGAGGTCGCCCCCTGATTGTCGTTGACAGTGTAGCTAAAGCTGTCCGTGCCGGAGAAATTCGTGGTCGGCGTATAGGTCAGGGCGCCACTGCCGTTAGGGACCGCCGTGCCATTCGTGGGGTTGCCCACAATCGCGACGCTGGCTAGGTCGAGGTTGCCGTCGGCATCGGTGTCGTTCGCCACCACGTTGATGTCAACGGGGGTATTGAACGGGGTCGCGTCGGTGTCGTCGTTGGCCACGGGGGGCACATTTTCGGGCTGCACGGTGATCGTCACCGTGGCCGGATTGGAGGGCGCCCCCTGATTGTCGTTGACAGTGTAGCTAAAGCTGTCCGTGCCGGAGAAATTCGTGGTCGGCGTATAGGTCACGGCGCCACTGCCGTTAGGGACCGCCGTGCCATTCGTGGGGTGCCCACAATCGCGACGCTGGCTAGGTCGAGGTTGCCGTCGGCATCGGTGTCGTTCGCCACCACGTTGATGTCAACGGGGGTATTGAACGGGGTCGCGCCGGTGTCGTCGTTGGCCACGGGGGGCACATTGACCGGTGGCGTCGGCACTAGCGGTGGCGGGGGCGGAAACTGCGCATAAGCAAGGGGAGTGGCCAAAACCAGGAGCATCACCAGTAGGCCGTCGCGCCAGGTGCTGAGCTTGAGCGAGCGCCGCCCCCGGCTGCAACTGCGCCGCCCCCGGCTGCAACTGCGCTGCAGCCGCCGGGGCAGACGAGACAGCCAAGCGTAATAGCCGGCGTAGCGCGGAAAGACCGCCCGCCGATCAGAGCGCGAGCCGACCGCTACGGTGGCGGCCAAGGCCTCGAAGACAACCCGCGCGCTGGCGTCAATCGAAGGGCCGAGGGGGTTACGCATAAGCCAATCTCTCCTTCCTGGTGGTTCCATGGCCGGGACGTCCCCGCGTGCCCCTGGTTGCTTTGTGCTTTGGGCAAGATAATATCACACTGATGAGCGTAAGACGCACATCGCCGTGCGCACGCCGGGCGAGCACTCGTAATCCTGGGCGGCCAACACCCTGTCGGACCGCGGCGACATCATCCACATCGATGGCGGACCGCACCGCCATGCGCCGTACCCCGAGAGTTTGTGAACAAGCCTACTGCGCTCGCGACGGTCTTTTCACGAACTCTGAGAGGCTGTGAATCAATTGTCATTTGACGGTAGTTCAGACACTGATATGACCCTGGGTCGACGCGTTGAGGTAGGTTTCGCATCAGAGCGGTATGTGTCGGAGGCGGCAACGATAGG
>Ga0136622_10000292_pt1 | contig 20213 bp, 19 predicted proteins | sample AntDrymUQ4482106_2_FD_104803 | JGI IMG/M metagenome (GOLD analysis project Ga0136622, IMG submission 104803) | Polar desert sand microbial communities from Dry Valleys, Antarctica - metaG UQ448 (21.06) | ecosystem: Environmental > Terrestrial > Soil > Desert | place: Antarctica: Dry Valley...
CGACCACCACGACACCGCCGACCACCACGACACCGCCGACCACCACGACACCGCCGACCACCACGACACCGCCGTCGTCGACGACGACCGAGCCGCCGGTGACCACGACGTCCACGGAGCCGCCGGTGACCACGACCTCTGGCGGGGCACCGGGGACGCCTTCCACGGGACCCACGCCCACTGCGCCCGGTAGCCATGCCGAGACCGGTGCCGACATGACGACCCTGTACGGGTTGCTCGCCATGGTCTTCGCGGTCGGCTCGATGGTGGCCTTCAAGCTTCGCCGCACCGACGGCTGAATCGGAACATGTGAGCCGTGCCGGGCCGGGAGCGTCTGCTCCCGGCCTTGCGGTCTCGGGGTCGGGAGTGTCATGACCAGGCGAGTCGTCGCCATCCTCATCCTCGTGGCGGGGGTGGCGATCGGGATCGGTTGGTGGCGAGGAGCCGCCAGCGTGCCCCGGGACCCGGAGGTGCTCGCCGAGCTGGCCAAGGGTCGGTTGCGCAAGAAGATCCCCGAGCTGCGCCAAGCGTTGCGGGGCCGGTTCCGGGACCACCACGCCCCCGTCTTGGCCGCGCTTGGGGCGACGGCGATCTGGTTGGCGGCTCGCACCGCCGACGGCGCACCGCCCCCCACCCACTGACCGGGCGGCGCTTCAGTCGTCGACGTCTGCGGAGAACGTGCCCCAGGTCTGCGGTCGTTTCAGGATGGCGTCGGCGGCATTCGACAGCACGACGGTCTGGGCGGACCGGCCGCTCGACATGACTTCGCCGTCGTTGTCGAAGACGGAGAACACGGCGGCGACCTCGAGCGGCGGCCCGTCGAGCTGGAACAGGCTCCACGGCATCTTGGCCTCGAGGATCCAGGCGCCATCCTCGACGTTTCCGGCGATGAGTGGGGGCTCCGGCGGTTCGCTGGTGTCCTGGAAGTTGTCGGCCCCGGTTCCGACGAACCAGGCGAAAGCGGGCACACCCTGTGCGTCTCTCGGCGTCATGGTGAGCTGGATCTCCGTGGGGCTTGGGGAGAACGGCGGATCGGCAACATTGCTCAAGTGGATGTCGACGGCGTCGCCCCGCCAGATCTGGTTCCCCACGTTGTCGTTGCTGTACACGTCGTCTTCCACAACCACCAGCAGGTACAGGTGCTCGTCGTCGAACGCCAGCCCGAGGAGCCCCGGGCTGTCCTCACCGCGGCGCTGGTCGATGTTCGCCTCGCGATAGCTCTCGTGGATGAGGGAGTAGGCCTCGTCCAGGAATCCCCAGTCGTCGCCGGCGCCGTCGATGGTGATGTCCCCGTCGACGGGGACGGCGAAGACCTCGGCGCGGTCGACGACCTCGACCTCGGGTGCTCCGGGGATGGTCGGTTCGGTGACCTCGATGTCCGTGTCGGGGGGAGTCGTGGCATCGGTGGGCTCGTCGCCGCCGGTGAAACGCAAGACGGCGAAGATCGCCAGCGCCACCACCCCGGCCACGACGAGAGCCACCCACCCGAGGCGCCCCCGCACCGGCTCCTGCTCAGGTACCGGCTCCGGCACCGGCTCCGGCTCGGGCTCGGGCACCGGCTCGGGCTCCGGCTCGGGCACCGGCTCTGGCTCGGGCTCCGGCTCGGGCACCGGCTCCGGCTCCGGCTCAGGCTCCGGCTCGGGCACCGGCTCCGGCTCGGGCTGCGGCTCAGGCTCGGGCTCCGGCTCAGGCTCCGGCTCGGGCACCGGCGTCACCTCGGGCGGCGGCTCCACGACCGGCACCGGGTGCGCCGATGTCGGCGGCAGGTCGAACAGGACGCCGCTCTCGGAGCGCAGGTACAGGGTCGGGGTGCCCCACTCGATGTCGTTGCCCGAGCCGAACACCGCCCGCCTGGCCTCGGCGAGCGACCCGTCGATGGGGAGGCCGTCGGCGACGGCCCCATAGAGCTCGGCGGCGAAGGCGATCGCTGCCAAGTCGCTGATCTCGAACTGCATGGCAATGACGGCGGGGATGCCCTGAGCGACCAGGCTCTGAGCCGCCCCGGCCATTGGGTCGGTCATCGAGGTCCGCGCCCCCTCGCAGGCGTTAAGCACCGCCAGGCGCACCGTGCGCGGGTCTTGCAGGATCGTTCCCAGCTCGCGGCCGGTGACGTGGCGGGCCCGCTTCTGATCGGTTTCCATCACCAGCACGCCGTCCCCTGCCTGCTCGTCGAAGCCACCATGACCGATGAAGTGGAAGATGTGGGGCGGCCGCCGACGCAGCACCTGCTGCAGGGCGTGCAGCGAGGCATTGGGTAGACGATCGACCGTCACCAGCCCTGCGTTCTCCAGCGGGTCGAGGGCGGTGTCGAGCTTGGCCCACTCCGCCTCGGTGTCGAGCTCGGGATAGTCGGTCGGGCTCGACACCATCGCCAGCAGGCGCAGCGGAGGCTCCACCCGGAGCGGGGGCGCCCCCACGGGTAGGTCGGTGAACCGGACCAGCGGGGTCCACGTCGACAGCACGAGGTGTCGGTTGACGGTCGGAAGGTAGAGGTACTCCCAGGGGACGTTGACCAGATTGGGGGCGTCGTGGAGCCTGAGCCGCACCCGAAGGCCGGACTGTTGCTGCTCGGTTGCGTCGATGCTCCGCCAGAAGGAAGTGCCGACCTCACCGGTGAACACGGCGTTGAACAGCCGCTCCCCGAAGGCGCGGGCCGTCTCCGCCTCCGGCGACTCGAGCCGGCGAACTCCGGTGCGGGGACGGCCGATCTTGAGCAGGAAGTTCTCCAGCTCGAGCGGTGAGAACGGCATGTCGAAATCGACCCTGGCCTGCCCGGCCGGGGCGTCGAGGACGCGGGCGCGGTAGTGACCCTGCCCCAGGTCCTCGATCGCAAGATCGAAGTCGCGGTAGGTGCGCTGGTTCATGGCTCTCCCACCAGACACGGCAGACGCCTGCCGGATACAAGAGAACCCTACGCCCCGGCCCCACGACCCGCACCGGATGCGGCCCGTGGTTCAATCAGACGATGCGGATCGAAAGGCTCGACAGCCCGGCCGGAAGCCTCGCCGTCCGGCGGTTCGAGGGGATCGGTGCACCCCTGCTGGCGATTCATGGCTTCGGGCTGCACGGCGGCCAGTTCGGCTCGGTCGCCAGTGTCGGTGGGATGGCGATCGACGCCCCCGATCTCCCCGGGCACGGGCTCACCACGCTGGCTCCTGTGGACCTGGACACCACCATCTCCGCCCTGGCGGCGAGGATCGAGACGCAGGCGGGGCGCAGCCGGGTACTGGGCTATTCGCAGGGCGGAAGGCTGGCGTTCCATCTCGCCTGGCGCCGGCCCGACCTGGTCGAGTCGCTGGTGATCGTGTCGGCGGATCCCGGGCTGGAGACGGAAGCCAGAGCGGCTCGGCGTGCCGCCGACGACGCACGAGCCGATCGGATCGAGCGACACGGTATCGACGCCTACCTCGACGGCTGGCTGGACGATCCCGTGTTCGGGACCACCCGCCTCGATCCTGAGGCCCGGGCCGCCGACCGGGCGCTTCGGCTGGAAAACACGGCGCATGGTCTGGCTGCGGCGGTGCGCGGGCTCGGCCAGGGTGCTCTGCCCCGGGTGCCGGTCGAAGACCTGCGCCTCCCGATTCTCTGGATCGCCGGATCGGTCGACACCGCATACGTGGGAGTGATGTCGTTCCTGGCCTCTGGCCGTGGCGAGGAACTGGTGGTGGTGCCCTCGGCAGGCCACAACGTGATCACCGAGGCGCCGGGCGCCGTCGCCGAGGCCATCGCTCGAGCGGTTGACCCGGGCGATCCACCGGAGCCCGCCGGCCCGACCCCGGGGTGAGGTCCGGTCGGTCCGGCTACTCGGACCCGAGCGTTCGCTGATTCGTTGAGGGGGAAGCGTGCCCGGCGCGGCCACATCCGTACCGCAGGTCGGTGTATCAGGGAACCCCGATCGTCATCACATCACCCGGCACCACCACCACCACGGTCCCGAAAGGACATCAACCATGACCCACCCCGCCACCGTCGCCTCCCCCAGGGCAGAGTCCGACGGCCCATCTCCTTCGATGCTCCTGTTCTCGCTGGCGTCGCTGACGATCATCATCGCCGCCGCCGCTGCCTTCTCCGCCTTCAGCGGCGGGACCACCGGGTCGGCGGCCGACATCGTCGCCGCCCAGTGGGGCGCCGACATGCAGGCCTTGTCCGAGGCTCGCCTGGCGGCCGAGGGCGCGGGGACCGACAGCTCGTTCGATGTCGCCGAGGGACTCCGCTTCCAGGCACTGGCCCCGACCATCGACAACTCGTTCGAGGTGGCCGAGCAGATCAGGATGCAGCAGCTGGTCGCCGGTATCGACAACTCGTTCGACATGGCCGAGCTCAACCGGATGCTGGCCGCGGCGCCGGCGAGAAGCCCCGCACCGTCCAGGTCCGCTCCGGGTGCGTCGAGCTACCGGTGAGTGGGCCGGCCCAACGGCCGGTTGAGGGGGGAATGAGGGTGCGGCCCGGGCCGCACCCTCATCGCGTCGTCTCCCTACCCCCGCCCGACCTCCCGAGCGGTGAGCCGCAGCAGGAGATCGACGTATGGATCGGGTCTGGTCAGGATGGACTCGTGACCGGCGTCGATCTCGACCACCTCCTCCGGCTTGGCCAGCTTCGCCAGCTCCCGCTGCGCCGCCGTCGGCACCACCCAGTCCCTGGTGTTCACCACCACGGCGATGGGCACCACCAGCGAGCCGACCCACGATCTCGAATCGAACCGCCACGCCGCCGACCCCGCCTGGAAGAACAGATGAGGATCACGCCGCCGCAGGGCGTGGTCGAGCCAGCGGGCCTCGGCCGGGCTGATCCCTTCCTTGCGCCGCAGCAAGGTCTCGGTGACCCGGGTCGACTCGAACGAGCTGATGTGGCCCAAACCGGCGCCGAGCCAGAACGACGCCCTCGCCGCCAGCCGCCGAGCCGGGACCGGGCGGGCCGCGGTTGCGGCGAGCACCAGCCGGCCCACCAATGCCGGGTGGCGGCGTGCCAACTCCTGGGCCACCATCCCACCAAGCGAATAGCCCATGACCGTCGCCCGTGGCGCGTCGATGGCGTAGAGGACACCGGCAATCTCGTCGGCGAGATCGGGGATGTCGTAGTTGCCCCTGATCCAGTCGGACTTGCCGTGGTTGCGCATATCGGGAACCAACAGCCTGCGCTCGGCGTGCAGCCTCTCGATGAGGCGGAAGTAGGTCATCTCGCCGTCGAAGCTCCACCCGTGGATGAGCACGATCGGCGGGGCATCCTCGGGCCCGATCTCACGCACGAAGAACTCGGCGTCGCCGACGAACACCGAGCGGCCCGGCGCCCGCACCGGTCGAATCTGGGGTCCGGTGAACGTCGGTGAGGGGTCGGGGCCGAACATCCGCCACACCACCCAACCGGCGACACCGAGACCAAGCAGCCGAGCGATCCTCACGACAAGGGATCGATCCTGATGATGTTCTCGACCACGGGCCGGTCTCCCAAGAGATGCTCGGTGATGATCCGCTCCATCGTCTCGACATCGACCGAGTGGTACCACACGCCCTCCGGGTAGACGACCGCGATCGGCCCCTGCTCGCAGAACCGCAGGCAGTCGACCTTGGTGCGTAGCACGGTCCCGCCGGTTCGGGAAACGATCTTCGGGGGCGGCTGGTCGACGGCGATGCCCTGCCAGGTGGGCGGTGCGGAGGTCAGCCCCAGCTCCTTCAACCTCATCTTGAGGTGTCGCCACACGGCGGCGCTCTCCTCCAACGACGAGCATCTTGGTTTGGTCTGCTCGGCGCACAGGAAGATGTGACGGGCGATCCCGCCGATGCTGAGGGCGTCGGCGATGGCTTCGAGCCGCGCCGCCCCTATGTCTTCCGCCTGATGGCCCGGATCAACCATTCACGCGAAAGCTAGCCGCTCCCGGCGGAGGCAACGTAGAAGCCCCCACGCCGCCCGGGGCCGTTCGGTAGTATCGCCGCGTCCCGGTTCTCATCCGGGCCAACGACCGGATCCCCTCTCCCCCCTGGGGGGTCCGGTCGTGCCCAGATTCATCCCCGCAGAACCCCGACCTAGCATCGGCAGCGCCCATGAAACTCCGCTTCCTCCGACCGCGCCTGCTCACCGAGGGTCTCCGCGACCTGGCTCGACGCCGTCCCGAGGAGGCGGGCGAGTACATCGACGCCCACCAGGCCGAGTGGGAGGAGCTGGTCGAGGACGATCCGGAGAACGCCGCAGACATCCTCGAGGCGCTGGATTCGCGCACCGCCGCCGATCTGCTCGCCGGGCTCGAGGCGGTGGATGTCGGCGACGTCCTCGATGAGATGAACCCGGAGGCTGCCGCCGAGATCCTGGAGGAGCTCTCCCCGTCCGAGGCCGCCTTCGCCGTCGCCGAGATGGAGACCGACCAGGCGGCCGACCTCATCGCCGCCCTCGATCACGAGGTCCGGGAGGAGGTGCTCGCCGCCATCGACCCGGAGACGGCGGCCCAGATCGGCGAGCTGCTCGGGTACGCCGCCGACAGCGCCGGCGGTCTGATGACCAGGGAGGTCGCCGCCCTCCCCATCGGGTTGACCACGGGCGAGGCGATCGAGCGGCTCCGCCATCTCCACGAGGATCTCGGATCGAACATCTCGTACGTTTACGTGGTCGACGACGACAACCATCTCCATGGGGTCATCTCGTTCCGCGATCTCGTCTTCTCCCGCCCCGGCCAGGGTCTCGACGAGGTGATGGTCCCCGACCCCTACTACGTACACCCCGAGGCCGACCGCGAGGTGGTGTCCGAGCTGATCCAGCGATTCCACCTGCTGGCCGTGCCCGTGGTCGACCACCGCCGGGTGCTGCTGGGAATGGTGAAGATCGACGAGGCGATGGAGGCCGTGGCCGCGGAGGCGTCCGAGGACATCGCGGTGATGGTGGGCGCCGGCCACGAGGAGACCATCTTCACCCCGGTGCTCGAGTCCTCCCGCCACCGACTTCCCTGGATCGGGGTGTACCTGGTGGCGGCCGGGGTCGTCGCCTTCGTGATCTCCCGGTTCGACTCGGTGATCAGGGGGGAGACACTGCTCGCCGCCCTGATGCCGATGGTCGCCGGGGTCGGGGGCAACGCCGGCGCCCAGAGCCTGGCGGTGACGATCAGGGCGATGGCGGTGGGCGAGCTGGGGCCGGGTCGGGCGCGGCGGGCGATCAGGCGTGAGCTGCTGATCGCCATCGTCAATGCGGCCGTCACTGCCACGGTGGCCGGCTTCGCCACCGGGCTCCTGACCGGTTCAGCCCATTTCGGCGAGATCATGGCGATCTCGGTGGCGATGAACCTGGTGGTGGCCGGGGTGGTCGGGGGTGCGCTCCCGCTGATCCTTCGCCGGCTCGGCTTCGACCCCGCCTTGGGGTCGAACATCTTCCTCACCGCCGTCACCGACCTGGTCGGCTTCGGCGGCTTCCTGCTCACCGCGCTGCTGCTGTTGTAGCCGCTAGGAACCGAGGACCACGGAGGCGGTGTCGGCGAAGGGGCCCACAAACACGATCCGGAAGCCTTCTTCGAGCCTGGCCAGGTAATGGACGTCGAGCTGGCGGCGTTGGGCCGGGGTCGGGTCCTCGATCAGCACCGTTTCGGCGACGGCGGGATCGTCGACCACATGGGCGATAAGGATCGGGTCCTCGCTGTCGACGACATCGGCGATCACGTTCTGCAGATCGATGTCGGTGAGCGAATCGTACGACTCGGGGTCGAGCACCACGACCACGGTGGCACCCCCGTCGCCGTCCTCGCTGCTGGCGATCGTCCATGTGGGAATCACCGGATCGGCCAGCGCGACGGTGGAGGTGGTGTCGCCACCGGTCACGGTGGTTCCGGTACCGTTGTCCGATCCCGGCAACGAGGTGACGGTGTCGTTGGCGGTGCCGGCGCTGGTGGTGGCATCGCCGTCGTCACCGGCGCACCCTGAGAGCAGGGCGGCCACGGCGACGGCGACCAGGGTGATGCGTATCCGCATGAGGGGCATTGTACCCGGGGGGTGTTTTAGCGAGAGGTATCGCCCGACCCGGCCGACCAGGTCTGGTAGTCGATCCCATCCATGAAGTACCGGGAATGGACCACCCGGAACCGCCCGGCCACCTCGTCGAACAGCGCCTCGGATGGCTCGGTCTCCAGCCCGAGCCGAGCCAGGTCGAGGGTGGGACGCCACGCCGGCACCCCCACCGCGATATCGACCCGTGACCGCCACTCGGCGGAGGTGACCCCGGTGGCCGGGTCCATCCAGTAGCGCTGGAGCCGTTCCGCCACCCGCAGGCAGCGACGCAGCAACCTGGTCTGCTCCCTGGTGGGGCCGCCGGCGCCGATCTCCTCGGCCCATTCGGCCAGGGCATGGGGCGGCCATCCGACCGGATCGGTGACCACCTGCTGGTAGAGACGGTCGACGGCACCGAGCAGGGCGAGAGTCGAGCTCATGGGTCCAAGGCCCCCTCCAACCGGCGCTCGTGGACCACCAGGTCGTCGAATGCCTCGGCCAGCGCCGCCGTCCGCTCCCCCCGGTCGAACGGCCGGTCGCCCACGGTCACCACCGGCTTCACCTGACGCAACGTCGACAGCGACATGATCTCATCGGCGTCGAGCATCCGGTCGAGAAGGAACCGTCCCGGGGTGGGGCGCAGCCCGACCCCGGGGGAGAGCTCGCACACCGCAGCGACGGTGATCGAGTCGAGCACCCCCAGCTCCAGCTCGGGATACTCCAGCCGATCCCCCCTGATCCAGGCAATGCTCGAATTGGGTCCCTCGAGCACGGTCCCGCTGCGGCCGATGAGCACCGCGTCGTCGAACCCGGAGCGGGTGGCGGCCAGCTTCGCCTCCATGTTGGGGGCGTACGACAGGGTCTTGGCGCCGGTGAGTCCCGACCAGGCGCCGTCGGAATGCCACGGCGCCACCACCGGCAGCAGCCGCATCGCTTCGGGCAACGAGGGCAGCGACTCGGCGAACACCAGCGTGTGCGAGCCGATCCCCGGGTGCTCGGCGTCGACCCCGCCGGTGACGATCACCCGCACCGAGCAGTCCCCCTCGGCGGCCCGGTCGGATACCCAGGCGGGCAGGTCGTCCTGCGGTGGCAGCGGCATCCCCAGCCGCTCGGCGCTCACCGCCAGCCGGGCGAGGTGCCGGTCGGCCCGGAAGGGGACGCCCCGGTAGGAGCGGATGGTCTCGAAGCACCCGTAGCCCCGCTGCACGGCGATGTCGTCGAGCGGGACGGCGGCGTGGTCGGTCGGCACCCCGTCGATCAGAACCGGGCCGAGACGCATCAGGCCTCCCCCTCGAGCGGGACGAAGCCGGCGTGCACCGGGGTGTCCTCGTCGTAGCCGCTGCTGATGGGCAGTCGCCGGTCCTTGCCGAACGCCTTCTGGGTGATGCGCACCCCGGGCGCCGCCTGGCGGCGCTTGTACTCGTTGCGGTCGACCATCCGCACCACCCTCCGCACCAGCGATGGATCGAGCCCGGCGGCGGCCATGTCGGCCAGCGACTCGTCCTCCTCCACGTAGCGGCGCAGGATCTCGTCGAGCACCGCGTATTCGGGCAGCGAGTCGCTGTCCTTCTGGCCGGGGCGCAGCTCGGCCGACGGCACCTTGCTGATGATGGCCTCCGGGATCACCTCACCGTTGCGGTTGCGCCATCGGCAAAGGTCATACACCAGCGTCTTGAACACGTCCTTGAGCACGGCGTAGCCACCGGCCATGTCGCCGTAGAGGGTGGCGTATCCCACCGCCATCTCCGACTTGTTCCCGGTGGCCACCACCATCGGCCCGTACCTGTTGGAGAGCGCCATTAGGACCGCACCCCGGATCCGGGCCTGCAGGTTCTCCTCGGCTATCCCCGGCTCCGTGCCCTCGAACGGGGCGGCGAGCCCTTCGAGGTATGCCTGGAAGATCCCGTCGATGGGGATGGTGTCGAAGCGGCAGCCGAGCCGCTCGGCCAGAACCTCGGAATCTCGCCACGACCCCTCGGAGCTGTAGCGGGAGGGCATGGTGACCCCCCACACCGCCTCGGGGCCGAGGGCGTCGCAGGCGATGGCGGCGGCGAGGGCGCTGTCGATGCCGCCCGACAGCCCGACCAGGACGCCGGCGAACCCGTTCTTGCGCACGTAGTCCCCCAACCCGGTGACCAGGGCGGTGTACACCTCCTCCTCCTCGCCGAGCCGGGGCGGGCCCGAGGGCACCGGATCGAGGCGTCGGTCGTCGACGGGGACCTCGACGATGAACCGCTCCTCGGTGAACTGGCCGGCTCGGTGCAGCAGCCCCCCGGCGGCGTCGAACACCATCGAGTCACCGTCGAACACCAGCTCGTCCTGGCCCCCGACCATGTTGAGGTAGACCACGGGGACGCCGAGCGAGCGGGCGACCCCGCCGATCAGCTCGGCCCGTTCGGCCCCCTTGCCCCGGTGATAGGGCGAGCCGTTGACGTTGAGCAGCACCCGGGCGCCGGCCCCCACCTGGTCGATGTGGGGCCCGTCGGCGCCCCAGATGTCCTCGCAGATGGAGACCCCGACGGGAACGCCTGCGATGTCCCACACCCGGTCGGGGTTACCCCCGGCGGCGAAGTAGCGGGCCTCGTCGAACACCCCGTAGTTGGGGAGCAGGACCTTGTGGTAGACGCCGACGATGCGTCCGTCGGCGATCAGGGCGACGGCGTTGGCGAGGCGGCGGGGACGGGAATCCTCGAAGATGTCCTCATTGCCGATGTCATCCTGGTCGAGCCGGTCGACGAAGCCGACCACGGTGACGGTGCGGCCGGAGCGGGCGGCCAGGGCGCCGATGGCGTCGATGCCGTCGTCGACGAACTCGTCGCGCAGCACCAGGTCCTCGGGCGGGTAGGCGGAGATGACCAGCTCGGGGAGGAGCAGCACATCCGCCTGCTCGGCCTCGGCCCATGCCATCGCCTCGGCGACGATTGCGGCGTTGCCGGCGATATCCCCCACCTTGGGGTTCACCTGGGCGCAGGCGACACGCAGCGACATGGCGGTGAGGTTAGGAGCGGGACCGCATCTCCCGTTTCTTAGGACCCGAACGCGTCACGGGCGACGCGTTTCGGTCCTAAGAAAACTTGAGGGGGTCACAGGTCCCGCTTTTCTTAGGATCCTTTCGCGTCTCTCATGTGGCGTTCCGGTCCTAAGAAATCTCCTGGGGGGTCACAGGTCCCGTACCGTCTCCTCGACCAGGAAGTCGACGACGCGGCGCAGCGCCTCGGGCTGGTCGGCGCCCTCATCCAGGGCCCGGTGGTACACGGCGAGCTGCCGGTCGGAGCTGGTGCCCCGTTCCAGGATCAGGCGGCCGTGGTCGAGCTCGGCCTGGCAACCGGCCTCCTCGGCGTCCTCGGCCACCAGCTCGAGCATCTCCTCGTACAGCTCGTCGTAGGGGATGATGATGCCGCGGCCGAAGTCGATCAGCCCGGCCGAGGTCCCGTAGCGCTGTGCCCGCCACATGTTCTCGCTGAGCAGCATGCGCGAGTAGGTGCGCCACCGCTGGTTGCCCTTGCGGAACCGGTAGAGCATCCGGAGCAGCGACACGTACAGCGCCGCCACCGTCATCCCGTCGTCGATGTTGGTGCAGATGTCCGAGGCCCGCATCTCCAGCGTGGGGTAGCGGTCGGATGGACGCAGGTCCCACCACAGCCGGGTGGCGTCCTCGATCACCCCTGCCTGGACCAGCACCCCGACGTGGCGGCGGTAGTCCGACCACGACGAGAACTCGTCGGGGAGCCCGGTGCGGGGCAGCGCCCGGAACACCGAGGTGCGGTAGCTCTTGAGCCCGGTCTCGATCCCGTGCCAGAACGGCGACGAGGTGCTGATGGCGAGCAGGTGGGGCATGAAGTACGACACCTGGTTCATCAGGTCGATACGGAGCTCCTCGTCATCGACCCCGACGTGGACGTGCATCCCCGAGATGAGCAGCCGGCGGGCCACCCCGCCCATGGCCTCGGCCAGGGCGTTGTAGCGCTCCTTGTCGGTGTTGAGTTGATCGGCCCAGGCGGCAAACGGATGCGTGCTCGCCGAGATGGGGGCCAGCCCGTGCCGGTTGGCCTCGGTGGCCACCGCCAGCCGCAGCTTGGCCAGCTCGGAGCGGGCCTCGCCGATGGTGGTGCAGATCGGAGTCCCCACCTCGATCTGGGAGCGCATGAACTCGGGGCCCACCTGACCCTGCGCCACCTCGGCGATGGCATCCATCATCCCGTCGGGTAGGTCGCGGACCAGATCGCGGGTCTCGAGATCGACGATCTTGAACTCCTCCTCGATCCCGACGGTGAACGACGGTCCCGCCGACAAGCCTGCGTCGTCCACGTCGATCCTCCCATCGGTCGTGCCAACCCGAACACCGCCAAGTTACCTCGGAGAGCCTCCGGTTCGCCGGTGCGGAGGTGCTCACCGTTAGAATCCCGGCCTCTATGGGCTCCCCCAACGCATTCGGCGAGCTCGCCCGTGCCGTCGCCCCCGAGATGGTCGAGCTTCGGCGCGACCTCCATCGCTACCCCGAGGTCGGTTGGAGCGAGCACCGCACCACTCGCAAGGTGGCCGAGCGGCTGTACGACCTCGGGCTCGAGCCGCGGATCCGCCCCCAGGGGACCGGACTCACCGTCGAGATCGGGGAGGGCGGCCCCGTCGTCGCCTTCCGCGCCGATCTCGACGGGCTTCCCGTCGAGGAGCGTACCGATCTACCGTTCCGATCCGAGCACCCCGGGGTGATGCACGCCTGCGGGCACGATGCCCACACCGCCATCGGGGTGGGGATCGCCACCGCCATCACCCGCTACCCCGGTCTGAAGGGCACGGTGCGGTTCCTGTTCCAGCCCGCCGAGGAATGCATCCCGGGTGGGGCGCAGGCGATGTGCGCCGAATCGGCCGTCGACGGAGTCTCCGCCATCGCCGCCTTCCACGTCGACCCGGCGCTGCCGGCGGGCAGGATCGGGCTCCGCCTCGGCGGGATCACCGGCGCCTCCGACCGGATGGTGATCCGGTTGTCGGGGCCGGGCGGCCATACCTCACGCCCCCATCAGACCGTCGACCTGGCATACGCCGCCGGGAGGGTGCTCACCGAGCTGCCCGCATTGCTCCGCCACGGCGTCGACCCCCGCGAACCGCTCGTGGTCGTGTTCGGCCGGGTCAGCGGGGGAGGGGCGGAGAACGTCATCCCCACCGAGATCGAGCTGGGGGGCACCGCCAGGATGCTCAACCTCGATCTGTGGCGCACCCTGCCCAAGATGGTGGAACAGCACGTCCACGATCTGGTAGCGCCGCTCGGCGCCACCGCCGAGGTGCACCATGAACGGGGTGCTCCCCCGGTGGTGAACCATGCCGTCGTCGTCGCCGCCTTCGAGCGGGCGGGTCGGGACCTGCTCGGAGAGGACAACGTGGTCACCACCTACCAGAGCCTCGGCGCCGAGGACTTCGCCTGGTACCTCGAGTCCGTCCCCGGTGCCCTGATCCGTCTCGGTGCGGCTGTGCCCGATCGCAGCGTCGATCTCCACTCGGGCAGCTTCGAGATCGACGAGGCGTGCATCGAGACCGGTATCGCAGTCGGCGCCGCCGCATTGGTCGACCTGCTCGCCACGGTGACCTGACCCGGCTCGAACTTTGAGCGATTCACCCTGCTGTACGCAGTCAAACGCTCAAAGTTTGGCCACCCTGTCCGTGGCTGTCGAACCGGTACCGGGGGACCGTCCAACACGGCGACGGCGGAGCTTGCCCAACCGGCCCGCCAGCTCACGCCGGAACGCTGACCACACGAAGGTGTCGCGTCGACCGTCGACGATGGTGCGGTGCCCGACACCGGTGAGGGTGTGGATACCGGCCCGATAGCGACCCGATGTCGGCGGTGTCACCGTGGCGACCGGCTGCTCGGAGAAGGCGGTGGGGGTGAGGACGTCGATCCTGTTGATCGTGATCGCTCCGCCGTAGCTGGTGGAGCTGTCCTGCGCCGGTCGGTAGAGCGCACCGTCGACCATGAACGGAGTCCCAGCCGGGCGACTCGACCGGACGTCGGTCTTCACGGGGTTGAGCGGATGCGGCTGCCATTCACCGAGCAGATCGTCGGCGAACCACACCCGTAGCTTGGTGTTGGGGCCGTCGTCATGGTCGGTGCCGAAGATCCACCACCGATCGCCGTGTCGCCACACGGTGGCGTCGAGCACGGCGACTCCGTCGATGGGGGTGGTGACATGCTCCCAGGCATCGGGGTATCTCGTCGCCCGGTACAAGCGGAGCTGGCGGAGCTGGTAGGTCTCCGGAGCGCACCAGATGGCGCCATCGGCCTCGAAAACGTACGGGTACGAGGCGTGGACTCCGGTGTCGATCACCATGCGGGGACGGACCGGCCCATCGAGAGCCACCGCCGAGATGACGCCCCGATGGGTGCGGTGGTCGTAGTCCTCGACCAGGGCGACGTCGGGATGGCTGCCCACCGCACCCGGGTCGGCCAGGTAGCGGGCGGTCCCGGCCTCCCCGAGCCAGCGGATCGGCGGCGGCGGGTGCTCGAGGAAGGCGGACGGTGGTGCCTCGGCCACCCCGACGGACCAGATCGCGGCCGAGGTGAGCCCGCGCCACTGGGCGGCGAGGTAGCTCGCTCCCTGGCGGACGAGGAACCGGGCCATCACCCCGTTGCGGGGGTTGAGGCGCACCGCGGCGTCTGTGCTACTCGGGGCGGCCGTCGCTGCCGCGGTGTCCCCGGCGACGATGGCTCGGCACACCGTCGCCGGCCAGTCCGACGACCCCAGGAACGCATCATCACGGGTGCGGACATACGAATGCGGGACCGTGGCGAAGACGCCCCGGTGCAGGACGATCCCGCCGTCGAGGCGTTCGGTGAGCCGCTGCAGGATCGACCCGACCACCGGTGATCCTTCGACCATCTCCCAGAATCCGGGCGGTCGTCCCCGGTAGCTGCGCTCGTCGCCATGATGGAAGGACCACACCCCGAAGCGGGGAGTGACGAGGATGTCGCCCTTGACGATCCCGAAGGCGAACCGGAGAAGGACGTCGAGATCGTGGCCGGCCACGGCGGCAACGTCGTCGTCGCTGAACGCCTCACCGAACCGTCCGACGGCGACGGTCCGGCACCGCATCACCGGCACCTCGGCGAGCTCTTCGCCGAGGTCTACGGGCCGTGAGGCGCGGGAGCGGCGCTCTACGAACCCCTTGTTGAAGACATTCCAGAGGAGGTGGCGGCGGTCGGCGAGAAGCTCGTCCGCCTTGCTCCTCCGAGACCTCGCCGCGCCCGAACCGGGCTCGGGAACGAGCAGCAGCGCCACCTCGACACCGGGGACGGCCATCAGGGAGCGGATCACCGCCGCCTGCCATGCCGGGAAGCGTGTGCCATTGGCCATGATCCCCAACCGGAGGGTGGTGGGCGATCCGTCGGGGACATACCCTGAGGAGGAGGACATCGGCCGATAAGTTACCCGCTGCCGTCGCTGAGGAACTCGTGGGGGCCAGGCTTGGCGTCCCGGGCGAGCTCAGAGCTCCAGCCCCATCACCTCGGCCAGGGCCCTGACGTCGTCCATCAGGGCGGCGAACTCGTCGGGGAGGATGGCCTGGGCGCCGTCGACCTCGGCGTTCTCGGGATCGGCGTGGACATCGACCATGAAGCCGTCGGCGCCGGACACCACCGCCACCCGGGCCAGCGGGACCACCAGCCTGCGGTGCCCGGCGCTGTGCGAGGGGTCGATGATGATGGGCAGGTGTGACAACCCCTTCACCACCGGGGCGGCCGAGATGTCGAGGGTGTTGCGGGTTGCCGTCTCGAAGGTGCGGATCCCCCGCTCGCAGAGGACGACGTTGTGGTTGCCCTCCTTGTAGATGTACTCGGCGGCGTTGAGCCACTCGTCGATGGTGGCGGTGAAGCCCCGCTTCAGCATCACCGGGGTGTCCTGGCGGCCAAGCTCGGAAAGCAGCGTGAAGTTGGCCATGTTGCGGGTGCCCACCCGGATGAGGTCGGCGTATGCGCCCACCAACTCGACGTCGCGGGGGTCGAGCACCTCGGCGACGAAGGGCAGCCCGAACTCCTGGCGGGCCTCGGCGAGCAACTCGAGACCCTTCTCGCCGAGACCCTGGAAGGCGTACGGCGAGGTGCGGGGCTTGAAGGCGTCGCCGCGCAGGATGCGGGCGCCGGCGGCAGCAACCGCCTCGGCGGCGGCGAACAGTTGATCGCGCGACTCCACCGCGCACGGCCCGGCGATGGGGGCGAAATGGCCGCCCCCGATCTCGACCGACCCGACCTCGACGACGGTGTCCTCCCGGCGGAAGTCCCGGCTGACGAAGCGGAACGGCTTGAGCACGGGGACCGCCCGCTCCACCCCAGGGAAAGCCTCCCAGGGCAGCTCCTGGATAACGTCCCGATCACCCACGGCCCCGATCACGGTGCGGTGCCTTCCTGTCGAGACGTGCGCCTCGGCGCCGATGGCAGACAGTCGCGAGACCACATGGGCGATGTCGTCGGCGGTGGCGCCGTTGCGCATCACGATGATCAACGACCCGTCTCCCTGCTCGGTGACCCGGTGATGTTGCATCCCGCAGACTAGGAGGAGCGCGCCTCCCGCCCGGCCGCCTGCGCCCCCTCGTCGATCACGAGATCGGCGAACGAGGCCCAGGACGTGCCCAGCTCCCAGATACCCTCCACCCACGGCTCGACCACGCTGACAGGACTCGAACCTGCGCCTCACGCTTCCATCCGCCAACAAACTTTGAGCGATTGAACCCGCATGGCGGGTTCAATCGCTCAAAGTTCGGGGAAACGGGGTCGTCGGCACCGCGCTCATAGAGTGCGGCGATGGGTTCCGGATCCCCCCGGCTGGGTTATGTCCTGGTCACGCTCGGGGCGGTGCTGTTCATCGTCAACGCCGGCGTCTCGCGGGTGATCCTGCGCTCCGGGGTCGACCCGACCGAACTGACCTCGCTGCGGGTCACCGGAGCCACGGTGGGCCTGGCGGTGATCGGGGCGGTGTTCCGGCCGGTGTCGCTCCGCCCCCCGCGCGGCCGCCACCTCCTCCTCGTGGTGGCGCTCGGCCTGACCGGTGTCGCCTTGCTGCAGTGGACCTACTTCGTCGCCATCGACCGGCTCACCGTCGGCATGGCGCTGCTGCTGGAGTACACCGCCCCGATCCTGGTCGCCCTGTGGGCCCGTTTCGTGCAGAAGGAGGAGGTTCGGGGCAGGCTGTGGTTCTCGCTCGGTCTGTCGATCATCGGGTTGGCGATGATCGCCCAGGTGTGGCAGGGCTTCACCCTCGACCCGGTGGGTGTTGCGGCCGGGTTCGGGGCGGCCGTTGCCTTCTCGGCGTACTTCCTGCTCGGCGAGCACGGGGTGAGCCGGCAGGATCCCCTCACCGTGATCCTCTGGGCGTTTGCCACCGCCGCCGTTGCCCTCAACCTGGTCAGCCCGGTGACCGACCTGAGCCGGGAGACGGCGGCGTCTTCCGCCAACCTGCTCGGCGCCCTCGATGCATGGTCGGCTCCGTTGTGGGTGCTCCTGGCCTGGGTGGTGATCCCCGGCACGCTGGTTCCCTTCTCCTTCGAGCTGTACGCCCTGCAGCACCTCAGGGCGACCACGGTCACCACCGTGGCCATGCTCGAACCGGTCGGCGCCGTCGTGCTCGGCTGGATGTGGTTCGGGGAATCGCTGACCGCGGTCCAGAGCCTCGGAGGGCTCCTGGTGATGACCGGTATCCTCCTCGCCGCCTCGTCGCGCCGGGCGCACCCGGCTCTCGAGCCCGCCCCGGCGGTGACCTGAGGTCAGCTCCAGCGGATCTGGGCGGTGCGGCGCCAGGCGTCGACCAGCCCGGCGTCCCCCGAGACGGCGACCATGTCCGGGTCGGTGCGGTTCCACAGCAGGTGGTACAGATCGGTGGCGGGACCACGCAGCCTGCAGTCGGCGTCGCCCCGCTCCCTGGTGGTCACGCACGTCCCCGGGCCGATGGCCAGCCGCCACGCCTCGTCGGCGTCGGTCGTCTCCACCGAGACCGTTGCGGTGAAGTCGAAGCGCTGGCGCCGCCTGGGATCGCCGAAGAAGCCGGACAGCAGCTCGTCGATGCCGTCCACGGCGTGCCCGATGGTCGAGGGCCTCGGATCCCCGGTAGCCAGGTCGGCGTCCACCCGGTGGATGGTCAGCTCGTGGGCCTGGCGCCGGGTCCAGAACGCCAGCGGGGAAGGGGCGTCGAGGAAGTGCCAGCAGTCGAGGTCGGGGGGCGCCGCCCGCAGCGTGGCCATCAGGTTGGCGTGACCCTCCCGGAACCAGCCGAAGGCGGCGGCGGGATCGTCCGGGGGCCGGATGGCACCCCAATCGGTCTCGCTCAGGTTGCTCGGTCTCGCCTCTCCCACGATGGTGGCCGCCCAGCGATGAGCTTCGCCGAGATGACGGAGCAGGTCGACGATGGTCCAGCCGGGGCAGCTCGGGATGGGGGTGTCCAGGCCTGCCCGGGTCGCCGCCTCGTCGAGCATGGTGCCCTCGGCTTCCACGGTGGCGATGTGCTGGTCGCTGGTCATCGGCTCCCTCCCGACCGGGTCCGGTCAAGCTAGCCGGACCCACCCCGGACCGGGTCGCGGCGGCACAGCACCTAGGCTCCCGGCGATGCGACGAATCCTCGTCAGCGGCGCCTCCACATGGATCGGTGGCCAGGTCGTCGCCATGCTCGAGCGGGGGGACGGCACCGAGGTCTTTGGCATCGACGAGCTGCCGCCCCGCCATGGCTTCCGCTCGCCCTTCATCCTGCTCGGGCCCGACCGGGCCGCCCTGGCCGACCACATCCTGGCGCTCGACCCGGACACGGTGGTGCACCTTCTCACCGTCGACCGGGCGCCCCAGCTGGGACCGGACGACGCCCGCGACCGGGCGATCGTCGGCAACCAGGCGCTGTTCGGCGCCGCCGGACGCTCACCGACCGTGCGGCGGGTGGTGGTGAAGTCGGACGCCGCCGTCTACCCGCTCGGCCCCCGCAGCCCCTCGGTGTTCACCGAGACCGACGCCACCTCGTCCAAGCTGGGCCGGTTCGGCCGGCTGATCCTCGACGTGGAGACGGCCGCCGCCGCCCTCGCCTCCCGGCGCCCCGACACTACGGTGACCGTGCTCCGTATGGGGCCGATCTTCGGGCGGACCGTGGAGAACCCGATCAGCCGGTACCTGCGGCTCCCCGTGGTGCCGACCCTGCTCGGCTACGACCCCAGGCTGCACCTGCTCCACGAGGGTGACGCCGTCGCCGCCGTCCTCGCTGCCGTCGATGGGAACGGCGGGGGCACCTTCAACGTCGCCGCCGCCGGGCCGATGTACCTGAGCCGGATCATCCGTCTCGGCCGCCGCCTTCCCAAGCCCCTCCCCCGCCGGGCGCTGGCCGCCGCCCACTCCGCCCTGGCCAGGGCCGGCTTCCCGGTCCCCGCCCACATCGCCCTGATGCTCGAGCATGGCGCCGTCCTCGACACCGGGGCGATGCAGCGCCGGCTCGGGTTCACCCCGGAATACTCGGTGCGCGACGCCGTGCTCGCCGGGTACGCCGCCAGGGTGGCCGACGACTGATGCCCGACGACCTGCTGACGGACGACTGATGACCGACTGGAACCTCCTCGCCACGTTGTCCAAGGCCGAGTTGCTGGCCATGGCGACCGAGCGCTCGATTCCCGGTCGGTGGCGGATGACCAAGCCGGAGCTGGTCGACGTGCTCGCCGGCCAAGCACCCGTCGAAGCCGAAGCCGCCGGGCCCGCTCCCCCGGCCCTTCAGCCGGACAGCGACGAGGGTGAGATCGCGGTCCGCCGCATCGCTCCCGCCGCCGGGGGCCCCGGAGGCGACCGCAGGCGCAGGCTGGCCGATCGCCTCGCCGCCGTGGTCGACACCACCAGACGCTGCGACTGGCGCGGCCCCTCCGGATCGCCGTGCGGTCTGCCGACCGTTGTCGACCACAGCCGCTGCGCCCTCCACGGCGGGATCGACGTCTTCGACCGGGCGGTGGCCATCACCGGGCGTCTCGGCTTCGAGACCTGGCCGGTGACGGCCCGCCACCTGGCCGCCGCCACCTACGACGTCGATCCGATCGGGCTCGATCCCGTCATCGCCGAGATGGTGTGGCACCTGGTCAACTACCTCTACTTCGATTACTTCAAGGTCGAGGTCGAAGGCGCCGAGCACCTCCCGCCCGATGGACCGGGGATGATCGTCGCCAACCACGGGGGCGGCTTCCTCCCCTACGACGCCGCCATCCTCACCGCCGCCGTCGCCAACGAGCCGGACATCCCCCGCCGGCTGCGGGTGATCG
>Ga0136622_10000294_pt1 | contig 20199 bp, 15 predicted proteins | sample AntDrymUQ4482106_2_FD_104803 | JGI IMG/M metagenome (GOLD analysis project Ga0136622, IMG submission 104803) | Polar desert sand microbial communities from Dry Valleys, Antarctica - metaG UQ448 (21.06) | ecosystem: Environmental > Terrestrial > Soil > Desert | place: Antarctica: Dry Valley...
CCACCGAACGGACCGGGAGGTCCCCATGCCACTAGCAGTACACCAGCAACGGCCGCCCGGCCCGCCCCGCGCGGCCCGCGTCGAGCTGGTTGCCGGGTCAGCGCCGCCCACAGCGTCATCCACGATCCTGTCCACAGTCTTGTCCACAGAACTGTCCACAGGGCTCGCTGGCCGGTCACCGGGTCGGCCACCCGCCCGACTAGAGGGCGGGATGGTCACCAGCGAGTACGCCACCGGAGCGGTCGGCGCTGCCTGTATCGGTTGCGTGCTCTGGGTGCTCGCGACCGGTGGCTTCTTGCAGCAGCTGATCGAACAGATGCTGGCGGCCGTCGGCGCTCTCGCCGTGCTGCTGCCGGCGGTACCCATGCCCCCGTTCCCCGCGCTGCCCCCGATCCTGTTGTGAGGCGCCGGGCTAAAACCAGCAGTGCAATGCCTCGCGAGCGTGGCATGGTCACCGCCGAGGCGGCGATGGTGTTCCCGGTGCTGGTCTGCCTCACCCTTGCGCTCGCGTGGACGGTGCTGCTCGGCGTCGCGCAGGTGCGCGTGGTCGATGCAGCCCGGGAGGCCGCGCGGCTGGCCGCTCGCGGGGAGGACGGCGCGACCGTTGACGCTGCGGTCAACCGGCTCACACCCGGTGCGGCGCGCTGGTCGGCCTCGGATGGAGCCGGCCTGGTGGTGCTGCAGGTCAGCACGCGGGTACAACCACAGGTCCCGCTGATCGGTGGGCTGGCCGGGGTCCGCCGAGGCGGCCGCCGCGGAAGAGATTCCGTGAACACCACCCGCCGCCACTGCGAGCGTGGTGCGGCCACCGTCTTCGGGCTCGGCCTCGTGGCGGTACTGCTTGTCGCCACCGCCGTCGCCGTGGTGGTCACGCAGGTGGTGGTCGCCCGGCACGGCGCGGCCGCGGCTGCCGATCTCGGGGCGCTCGCCGGAGCCGGCGCGGCCCGTAGCGGGCACGAGCCGTGCGCCGCGGTGGCCCGCGCGGTGAGCGCCGGGGGCGCCGAGCTGGTCGAGTGCCGGGTGGAGGGCCTCGACGTGGTGGTCACCGCCGCCGCCCGCACCAGGACGGTGCTGGGGTTGTGGTGGCGCCCCGAGTCCTCCGCCCGCGCCGGACCAGCGTGACAGGCACCGGCCCGGACAGCACGGCCGCGCGAGCCCCGGTCTCTGGGTACCTCAGTCTCCGGGTCTCAGTCTCTGGGTACCTCAGTCTCTGGGTACCTCAGTCTCTGGGCACTGTGGAGAAGTGCTCGCCGTCGCCCTCGTCGCGTCCGCGTCCCGGGCGCGGGCGGGTGTGCTCTCGCCGGTCACGGACGGATGCCTCACCGGTGGGCCCGTCCGGCGGCGGATCGCCGCCGGCGCGGGGCTGACGGTCCACCTCACGGCGCAGGTTGTGCACCTCCTTGCGCCGCCGGCGCCCGCGCCGGGCACCGCCCACCAGCAGGACGACTCCCAGGACGCCGAGGAGCAGACTGGCCGCCCCCACCCCGAAGACACCTGCCGCAGTGGTGTCGATGTCAAAACCTGGCAGCTCCAGGGCCACTGCCTCGCCGCCCTGGCTGACGACGGTGACCGCGACAACCGCCACCAGGATCAGGATGATCACGCCGAGTACCGCCATCAGGTCTCCTCGCTCGGTGCTGATGTGCCGGTCTTGTCGTACACATCCTGCCGGTTCAGCGGGGCAGCAGCACGTTCAGGAGTGCCACCGCGCCGGCCTTGTCCAGCGGCTCGTTCCCGTTGCCGCACTTGGGTGACTGCACGCACGACGGACACCCGTCTCGGCACTCACAGCTCATGATGGCGGCTCGGGTGGTGCCGAGCCAGGGCTCCGCCACGGTGTAGCCGCGCTGGGCGAAGCCGGCGCCGCCGGGATGCCCGTCGTACACGAACACGGTGAGCCGGCCGGTGTCGCGGTGCAGGGCGGTCGACACGCCACCGATGTCCCAGCGGTCGCAGGTCGCAAACAGGGGCAGCAGGCCGATCGATGCGTGCTCGGCGGCGTGCGCGGCGCCGGGCACGTCCCGGGTGTCCACGCCACTGGCGGCCACCTGCCCGGCGTCCAGGGTCCACCACACCGCGGTCGTGGTGAGGTGCCGCGGTGGCAGGTCGAGCGACTCCTCACCAAGCACCTCGCCGGTGAGGATCCGGCGCCGGAGGAATCCGACCACCTGGCTCGTCACCTGGACCTCGCCGAGCACTACCTCGGCGGCACCCCACGCCCGCGCCTCCCGTCGGGCAACGACCTCGATGTCGGTGACCTCGCGAGCTGTCGTGGTCCAGTCCGGTTCGGCCGGCTCCACCACCGCCACCGAGGTGGTCAGGTCGAGGTCGGTCACGACGTACGAGCGCCCTTGGTGCAGGTGCACGGCGCCGCGGTGCACGGCGGTGTGTGCCGAGCCGGCGTCGACGGTGCCGAGCAGGCGGCCATCCGAGCGCTGCACGATCTGCACCGGCACGCCACCGGTCGAGCGGATGTCGGCGAGGTCGCAGGCCCGTTCCCGCCTGGTCCAGAACCAGCCGCGCGGACGGCGGCGCAGCTTGCCCTCGGCCTCCAGCCTCGCCAGTTCGTCCAGAGCCCGCGATCCGAACAGCTCGGCGTCCGCCTCGGTGAGGGCCAGCTCCTGCGCAGCGGCGCACAGGTGCGGCCCGAGGACGTACGGATTGTCCGGGTCGCTGACGGTCGCCTCGACCGGTCGCCCCAGCAGCGCCTGCGGGTGTCGGACGAGGTAGGTGTCCAGCGGGTCGTCGCGGGCCACCAGCACCCCCACCGACGAGCGCCCTCTACGCCCCGCCCGGCCGAGCTGCTGCCACAGGGCCGCCCGGGTCCCGGGGAACCCCGCCACCAGCACGGCATCCAGTCCGACCAGGTCGATCCCGAGCTCGAGCGCGTTGGTCGCCGCTGCCCCCAGCAACCGACCCGCCTTCAGCTCCGCCTCCAGCGCCCGGCGGTCTTCGGGCAGGTAGCCACCTCGGTAGGCGGCCACCGCCGTTCCGAGCTCGGGGTCCACGGCGGCCAGCTGACGCGCAGCGCTCAGCGCGACCGTCTCCGCACCTCGCCGGGAGCGGACGAACGCGAGCGTACGCATCCCGTCGAGCACCAGGTCGGCGAGCAGCTCGGCCGTCTCGGCCGCCGCTGACCGGCGGGTCGGAGCCCCGTGCTCCCCCGTCAGCTCGGTCAGCGGAGGCTCCCACAGCGCCAACGCGCCGGCCCCTCGCGGCGCGCCGTCGTCGGTGACGGCGGCGACCGGCAGACCGGTCAACGTCGAGGCGCACACGTCGGGGTCGGCCACGGTCGCCGACGCCAGGACGAAGGTGGGGTCGGCACCGTAGTGCGCGGCCAGCCGCCGTAGCCGGCGCAACACCTGCGCCACATGCGAGCCGAACACCCCGCGGTAGTAGTGGCACTCGTCGACCGCGACGTAGCTCAGCCCGGACAGCAGTCGCGCCCATCGGGTGTGTGCGGGCAGCACGGACCGGTGCAGCATGTCCGGGTTCGTCACCACCCAGGTGGCGTGCTCGCGTGCCCAGTCCCGCTCCGTTCGAGGGGTGTCACCGTCCACCGCCGCCGGGCGTACCCCCGCAAGGCCGCTGCCCAGCACGTCGCCGAGGGTCGCGAGCTGATCGTGCGCCAGCGCCTTGGTCGGCGCCACGTACAGGACGGTCGGCGCGCGCGCCCGCCGCCCGGCGGGCTTCCCCCCCGAGGCCAACGCGCTCAGCCCTGGGAGCAGGTAGCCCATCGACTTGCCCGACGCGGTGCCGGTCGAGACCACCACATGCTGGCCGCCCCAGGCACGGTCAGCGGTATCCACCTGGTGGCTCCACGGCCACTCCACGCCGGTCGCCCGGAACCGCTGCACCAGCTGGTCAGGCATCCAGGTGGGCCACGGGACCGGTCTGCCCTCGCGCGCCGGGATCCGCTCGAGATGACGCAGCCTGCCCGTCCGTACGCCTTGGGAGGCCAGTGCCTGGAGCAAGGCCACGGGGTCGGCCGTACGTGCAGCGAGCGTGGGCGTTGGCGCCGGGATCGAGATGATGCGGCCGAGTCTTGCATGCACAGCTGCGCCAATCAGGGCTGGTTCGGCCGTGCTCAGCGGACGCCTGGATGTCTGGCGTCGTGGTTGAATGCCGCACGGGGTTGAGCACGGGCGGTACCGCCGGTCGGGCCCACCCGTGGCACCCCGATCAGGGAGATCTCGTGGACCTGTCGCTCAGCACCCGCGACGAGGGCGACTGGACTGTTGTCGCCGTCGGCGGCGAGATTGACGTCTACACCGCTCCCAAGCTGCGGGAGACCCTCGTTGACCTGGTCAACGTCGGGCGCTTCCGGCTGGTCGTCGATCTGGAGGCGGTCGACTTCCTGGACTCCACCGGGCTCGGCGTGCTGGTCGGCGGGCTCAAACGGCTTCGGGCCCACGATGGCACCCTGCGCGTGGTGTGTACGCAGGAACGGCTGCTGAAGATCTTCCGCATCACCGGGCTCACCAAGGTCTTCGCGATCCACGAGTCGGTGGCCGACGCCACCGCGGACTGACGCGCAGCCCATGGCGCTGGTCCAGCTGGACGTCGTTCCGGATGTCGGTCATGTGCGAGTGGCTCGGTTGGTCGCGGTCTCGCTGGCACGGGTCAACGGGGTCGATGAGGAAGTGGTCGAGGACGTCCGCCTCGCGGTCGGCGAGGCGTGTGGTCGGGCCGTCGCGGCGCACAGCCGGGCCGCTCTGGACGAGCCCGTGCGGCTCCGCTTCGAGGGTGACGCCGATGCCGGTCCCGGCATGCGGGTCGAGATCGTCGACCGGGTGGCCATGCCCGAAGCCGACGGCGAGGCAGCCCTTGCGCTGCTGGTCGGCGGCCAGGCCCCGGCTGCTGCACGGGCGGAGGCGGGCGCGGCCTCAGCGGTCATGGCTCTGCTCGAGGGCCTTGCCGACGAGGTTCAGGTGCACACCGGCACGCAGGGGACGACGGTCGAACTGCGCTGGAACGACTGAGCACCGAGCGCCACGCCCGGGACGGGCCAGTGCGGGCGCGGCCCGCCCAGGTCGGTACGGTGCCCCCATCATGCACCCCCGGGCGAGAGCCCTCAGAAGGAGTACGCAATGTCGCGGGTTCCCCTCGCAGCAACCAGCGACGTGTCACTCGAGGGTGGCAACACCACTGTCGTGATCGTCGTCGCCGTGATTGCGCTCGTCGCACTGGCCATGGCCTCGGTTTTCCGGCAGCAGGTGCTGGCTGCCGACGAGGGCACCGAGAACATGAAGGAAATCGCCCGCGCCGTGCAGGAGGGCGCGTCGGCCTACCTGACCCGGATGTTCCGGACGTTAGCCGTGTTCGCCGTCGCAGCCTTCGCGCTCCTGTTCGTGCTGCCCGGAGACGCCGAGATCAGGATCGGCCGCTCGATCTTCTTCCTCGTCGGCGCGGGCTTCTCGGCCGCGATCGGCTACCTGGGGATGTCGCTGGCGGTCCGGGCCAACGTACGAGTGGCGGCGGCGGCGCGGGGAGGTGACCGCGACCTCGGGATGCGAGTGGCGTTCCGCACCGGTGGCGTGGTCGGCATGGCCACCGTCGGCCTCGGTCTGCTCGGGGCCGCCGTCGTCGTGTTGATGTACGAGGGTGAGGCGCCCGACGTCCTGGAGGGGTTCGGGTTCGGTGCGGCGCTGCTGGCGATGTTCATGCGGGTCGGCGGCGGGATCTTCACCAAGGCCGCCGACGTCGGCGCGGACCTGGTGGGCAAGGTCGAGCAGAACATCCCCGAGGACGACCCCCGCAACGCAGCGACCATCGCCGACAACGTCGGCGACAACGTCGGCGACTGCGCCGGTATGGCGGCCGACCTGTTCGAGTCGTACGCGGTGACCCTGGTCGCGGCGCTGATCCTGGGCTCCGCGGCGTTCGGTTCGGAGGGACTGGTCTACCCGCTGATCGTGCCGGCGATCGGGGCGCTGACGGCGATCCTGGGGGTCTACATCACCCGGCCGCGGGCGGGTGAAGGTGGCCTGGTCACCATCAACCGGGCCTTCTACATCTCTGCCGCGGTGTCGGCCGTGCTGTGCACGGTGGCCGCCTTCGTCTATCTGCCGACCTCGTTCGACGACCTGGCCGGCGCCAACCTCGACGGTGAGGGCAGCCCGGCGGTGATAGCTGTCGTCGCCGTGCTGCTCGGCATCGTGCTGGCCGCGATCATCCTCACCCTCACCGGCTACTACACCGGCACCGAGCACCGTCCGGTGGCAGATGTCGGCAAGTCCGCACTGACTGGCCCGGCCACCGTCATCCTCGCCGGGCTGGCGGTCGGCTTCGAGTCGGCCGTGTACACCGCGCTGGTCATCGGGGCCGCCGTCTTCGGCGCCTTCCTGCTCGGCGGCGCCTCCATCATCGTGTCGCTGTTCGCGGTCGCGCTGGCCGGCACCGGCCTGCTCACCACTGTCGGCGTCATCGTCGCGATGGACACGTTCGGTCCGGTGAGCGATAACGCCCAGGGCATCGCGGAGATGTCCGGTGACGTCGACAGTGACGCGGCAAAGATCCTCACCGAGCTGGACGCGGTCGGCAACACCACCAAGGCCGTCACCAAGGGCATCGCCATCGCCACCGCGGTGCTGGCGGCGACCGCGCTGTTCGGCTCGTACATCGACGCCATCAACACCGCGGTCGCAGAGTCGGGTGCCAACGACTCTGGGGTCACCTCGTTCAGCTTCATTGTCTACGCCCCCAACGTGCTGGTGGGCCTGCTGATCGGCGCCGCGGTCGTGTTCTTGTTCTCCGGGCTGGCCATCAACGCGGTGTCCCGGGCCGCGGGTGCGGTCGTGTTCGAGGTGCGCCGGCAGTTCCGTGAGATCCCCGGAATCATGGAAGGCACCGGGCGACCCGAGTACGGCCGTGTGGTCGACATCTGCACCCGGGACTCGCTGCGTGAGCTGGCCACCCCCGGGCTGCTGGCGATCCTGGCGCCGGTGGCAGTCGGTTTCGGCCTTGGTGTGGGGCCGCTGGCCGGTTACCTGGCCGGGGCGATCGGAACCGGCACGTTGATGGCCGTCTTCCTGGCCAACTCCGGCGGCGCTTGGGACAACTCCAAGAAGCTGGTCGAGGACGGCGTGCATGGCGGAAAGGGTTCGCCGGCGCACGAGGCGACGATCATCGGGGACACCGTCGGTGACCCGTTCAAGGACACCGCCGGACCGTCGATCAACCCGCTGCTCAAGGTGATGAACCTGGTGTCGCTGCTGATCGCCCCCGCGATCGTGTCGGTATCGATAGGGGACGACGCCAACGACGTCGTCCGGTACGGAGTGGCGCTCGCCGCTGCGGCGATCATCGCGGTCGCGCTGGTGATCACCAAGCGTCGTCCGATCTCGATCGGCGAGGTCGACGACTCCACCACCCCCGCCGAGCAGACGCAGCCCACCGCCTGACCCGACCCGCGCTCCGCGGCTCACGGATCTTCCGACGGCTTGGTCGCCGGGGCAGCCAACTGGTCGGAGGATTGGCGGCAACTCCGTACACGGGCCGGAGGTGACCGATCGCGGTCAGTGGGGGAGAAACCGTTGGACGCGTCGGCGCCAACCGCTTGGCAGCCAGCCGGCGCGCAGCCAGGGCAACCGGGACGCCCGGGTCAGAAGCCGGCCGGTGCCTCCCCGTCGCCGCCGGGACTGCTCGACCAGCAGCTCGGCCAGCGCGTAGGCCGCCGCGTCGGCGACCGCGCGCTCAGTGGGCGCGGCCGCCGCCCCGGCTTTGCCGTAGCGGGGCCGCAGGTCGTCCAGGTCGCCGACCACGTCGTACCCGCGCCCAGCGAGGTCGGCGACGAGCTCGCCCGCCGCGGCGTCGAACCACCCGCGCAGCTCGTCGGGCACCTCGGCGCGGCCAGCGCCGGGCCGCTGGGAGAGCAGCCGTTCGGCCAGCCTGCCCTTGACGAGCCGGGCGTGGTCGGGCCACTCCAACCGGTCTCCCAGCGACTCGTTGACCCGGCGAAGCAGCTCACCCTCGGCGAGCCCCAGGGATGCGTTGGTCCGCGGCGCCTCGGTGTCGTATGCCTCGGCATCGAGGCCGACCGCAGCGCAGAACCGCACCCACAGCAGCCCTGACGCCGATCCGGTCGGGGGCACGGTCACTAGGTGCACCCGGTGCGGAGGGATCTGCTGGCTCCAGCGCGAGAGCACGCCGGCGACGTCCTGCTGGCGCCAGAACACCTTCGCGCCACGGCCCCTGCGTGCACCCGTGACCTGGGCGAGGTAGGTCTCGTAGGTCAGGTCCCGCCGATTCTTGACCATCTCCTGCCACACCGCCGGCACCTGGCGGCCGAGATCGCGGGCCGTGCACACGACGTGCACCTCGGCGTGCGCCAGGTCGGCCAGCAGGGACTCGATGGTCTCCGTCGGGGATCCGCCGAGCAGCTCGTGCGAGAGCACCACCGACTCGCCAGGCCAGTCCCGCACGGTCTTGACAAGCTTCCGCCACGCGCCATCGGTCGCGGGGTCGTCGTAGCCGCCGAAGGTCAGCCCCCGTACGTCCAGCGTGGCGCGAAAGTGTGCGTCCGCGGAGGTACCCGGGTACAGCACTCCGGCCGCACGCAGCCGGTCTCGGTTCCGGAACAGCACCGCCTGCACGTACGTCGTGCCCGTCTTGGGTGCGCCGATGTGCAGATAGACGCGCGTCATCGGTCGGGACCTCCGGGTGCGGAGCGTCGGCGTGCCGGTCGGGGGAGCGTAACCCAGCCATCCTCCAACCCCGCCCCGCCGACGGGTGCCGAGTGGCGCAGGCACGTACGGGAGCGCCGCCCGACTGTTAGTCCTGCGCCACTCGACGAGGGGGTGGGACGGCCTGCTGCTGGCACCCTTGGCGGATGCTGCGTGGGCGGAGCCACCGAGCTGCGCTCGTGGCGGCGGGTGTTGGCACGGTGGCGGTGCTGGCCGCACTCACCGGCTGCACCGACGGCCCCGCCGAGCCGGCCGCCACCGCGACCCGGTCGGCACCCTCCGCCTCCGCCACCACCGAGCAGCCGACCGCCGTCCCGCGCCCCGAGACCACCGACTCGCCGTCCAACGGCCCGGCCGCCGGCGCCGGCTTCGGCGGTCCCAGGGTCCGCCCGGACGTGATGCTCGCCACCGTCCGGCTGCTCGCCGGGCGGATAGGTCCGCGCGAGGCAACCTCGGGCGCGTTCGCCCGCGCGGCGGACGAGGTACAGCGACAACTGCAGGCATACGGGTACGAGGTGACCCGCCAGCGGTTCGCCGTACCGGCCGGCAGCTCTTGGGGGGTGCCGGTCGGGGCGGGCACCAGCGTGAACGTGGTCGCCAGCCCACCAGGGCTCGACCCCACCCGACCGCACCGCATCGTCGGCGCACATCTCGACACCGTGCCCCAGGCGCCCGGCGCGGAGGACAACGCGTCGGGTGTCGCGGTGCTGCTCGAGACCGCCCGGTTGGCCGCACGTCCCACCGGGCCCGGCCCGGCCCTGCCGACCACGTTCATCGCGTTCGGCGCTGAGGAGCCGCGCGGCGAGGGCGACGCGCTGCACCACTTCGGCTCCACCGCGCACGTCCGCCGGCTCTCTGCGGCGCAGCTGAGCGCGGTGTCCGGCATGGTGTCGCTGGACAGGGTGGGGGTCGGCACCAGCGTGCCGGTGTGCACCGGTGGGCTGTCTCCGCTGCGGGTGCGCGACGACCTGCTGGCAATCGCCGGCCGGGAGGCGATCGCGGCCACCGGGTGCACCGACAACACCGCCAGCGACCACTGGTCGTACGAGAAGGCCGGGGTCGTCGCCGCGCGGATCGGCGGTACCTCGTACCCGGAGTATCACTCCGCGGCCGACCGGGTGGGCGTGCCGGTACGCGCACAGCTGCGTCGGGTCGCCGAGCTGGCCTGGGCGTGGGTGCGCCGCTGAACCGACTCGTCGGCCCGCTCAGCGCGGCAGGAGGTCCCGCCCGTCGATATCGGCGAGGATCTCGCCAGCCGTCACGCCCCTCACGGGACGGGGCGCGAAGTCCGTGCCGATCACGTACGGCGTCAGCCGCGTGCGTACGAGCTCGCCGCCGCGCAGCGTCAAGTCGAGCACGATCCCCTGCTGAGTCTCGGTCATGAAGTCCATGTCGAAGACGAAGTTGCCCAGCGAGTGCACGACGAACCGGCCGCGGTGCCGCTGCACGTCCTGCACCCAGTGCGGGTGACCGCCCACCACGATGGTGGCGCCGGCGTCGAGCAGCGCGCGGCCGACCCGGCGCTGGTCGGGCACCGGCTCGTGGGTGTACTGGTCGCCCCAGTGCGGCAGCACCAGCACCGCATCGGTGTGCGTCGCCAGCGCCCGCACCCGCTGCTGCAGCCGGCGCAGCTCGGATGGCCGCAGCGGCCCGGTACGCGGGGACATGCGCAACGAGGCGGCTCCGGGCGAGTCCGTGCCGGGACGGTAGGTCTCGCCGATCGCGTTGAACGCCACAAACCCCACCCGGACGCCGGCTTGCTCGACCACCACCGGCCGCCAGGCTGCCGCCCGGTCACGGCCGGCGCCCACTGGCGCGATCCCACCTGCGCGTACCCGGCGTACCGTCTCGACCAGCGCCCGCGGCCCGTAGTCGCCGGTGTGGTTGTTGGCCAGGCTGAGCACGTCGAAGCCGGCGGTGCGAAGCCCCGCGACGACCGCTGGCGGAGCGGCAAAGGAGTCGTCACCCTGACGCGCCGGCCCGTAGCTGGACAGGGTCGACTCCAGGTTTCCTACCGTGATGTCGGCGCGCGCCAGCCGGCCGGCCATCGGCCGCAGCGGCGCCGACGGGTCGCCGGCTGCCTGTGCGACGTCAGACACGCCACGCCCGAGCATGATGTCGCCGACGACCGTCACGGTCACCGCTCTGGCTCGGGGCGGCGGCTCGGTCGGCGACGTCGGCGACGTCGGTGTTCTGGGTGTCGCGGGTGCCGTCTGTGGGGTTCGGGGGGGCGGGCTCGCGGCCGCCGTCGAGGGGGGTTCGGCGGTGGCCGCCGTACCCTGGCGATCCCCGGTACACCCGGCGCCGACCGCGGCGACGAGGGCGACCAGGGCGGCCGGCACCGCGGCGGCGGCCGTACGCCGGGCGGGCAGGCTCACCGCCTGACCGTACGCCCGAGCGCCCCTGCGTCATCGAGTAGCGCAGGACTGCCCGCCCCTCGGCGTGTCGCGGCGTTCTTGCGCCATGCGACGGGGGGCGCGCGCCGGCGGCGGCCGGCCAGGCGGCGCTGGCGGGATGGAACGGCGAGGCCCACCCGTTACCGTGTCGAGCGTCCGAACACCCGAGACGACCGACCCCCCGTCCCATCTGGAGCACCGTGGCTGAGGCAGTACCCGGCACCCGGCTCGTCATTGTCGAGTCGCCCGCCAAGGCCCGCACGATCGCGGGCTACCTCGGCACGGGCTTCGTGGTCGAGAGCTCGATCGGTCACATCCGCGACCTGCCGAACAACGCCGCCGAGGTGCCCGCGAAGTACCGCGGGCTGCCCTGGGCAAGGCTCGGTGTCGACGTCGACAACCAGTTTCAGCCGGTGTACGTGGTCCCGGCGGACAAGAAGAGCCACATCGCCAAGCTGAGGAAGCTGCTTGCGGGTGCGGACGAGTTGCTGCTCGCCACCGACGAGGACCGTGAGGGCGAGGCGATCGCCTGGCACCTGTTTGACGAGCTCAAGCCCCGCGTACCGGTCCGCCGGATGGTGTTCCACGAGATCACCCCGGCCGCCATCCGCGCCGCCGTCGAGAGCCCGCGTGACATCGACCAGGACCTGGTCGACGCGCAGGAGACCAGGCGGATCCTCGACCGGCTGTACGGCTACGAGGTCAGCCCGGTGCTGTGGAAGAAGGTGATGTCCAGGCTGTCTGCTGGCCGGGTGCAGTCGGTCGCGACCCGGCTCGTGGTCGACCGCGAGCGGGAACGGATCGCGCATCGCTCCGCGACCTACTGGGACCTGCAGGCCATCATGCAGACCTCCGGGCAGCCCGCCGCAGAGGGTGCTCGCAGCGCGGACCCGCGCCAGTTCCCGGCCCGCCTGGTGGCCATCGACGGCACCCGGGTGGCCACCGGACGGGATTTCAACCCGGCCGGCCAGCTCGTCGACGGTCGCGAGGTGGTGCACCTCGACGAGCCCCGCACCGGCGCCCTTGCCGAGGCGCTGCGCGACCGGACGTTCACCGTCCGATCGGTCGAGTCGAAGCCGTACACCCGCCGGCCCTACCCGCCGTTTCGCACCACCACCTTGCAGCAGGAGGCCAGCCGCAAGCTCGGCTTCGGGGCGTCGGTGACGATGCAGCTGGCCCAGCGGCTGTACGAGAACGGCTTTATCACCTACATGCGCACCGACTCCGTGACGCTGTCGGCCGCTGCTGTCGCGTCGGCCCGCGACCAGGTCCGGGAGCTGTACGGCGCCGATTACGTCCCAGACCAGCCGCGCACGTACACCTCTAAGGTCAAGAACGCCCAGGAGGCGCACGAGGCGATCCGCCCGTCGGGCGAGCGTTTCCGCACTCCGGGGGAGACGGGTCTCACCGGTGACCAGTACCGCGTCTACGAGCTGATCTGGATGCGCACCGTCGCCTCTCAGATGCGCGACGCGCAGGGCCGGTCGGTGCAGGTCCGTCTCGGTTCCACCACGGCCGACGGCACCGACGCGGTGCTGGCCGCCTCGGGCCGAGTCATCAGCTTCCACGGTTTCCTGCGGGCCTACGTCGAGGATCTCGACGACCCCGGCGGCGAGCGCGACGACCGGGAGACCCGGCTGCCCGACCTGTCCGAGGGAGAACAGGTGGAGGTCGCGCGACTGGACGTCGAAGGGCACGAGACACGCCCGCCCGCCCGGTTCACCGAGGCGACGCTGGTGCGCGAGCTCGAAGAGCGTGAGATCGGCCGGCCGTCGACGTACGCGTCGATCCTGCGGACCATCCTCGACCGGGGCTACGTGTACAAGAAGGGCACCGCATTGGTGCCCAGCTGGGTGGCGTTCTCGGTGACCAGACTGCTCGAGCAGCACTTCGCCCGCCTCGTCGACTACGACTTCACCGCCCGGTTGGAGGATGTGCTCGACGAGGTCGCCGGTGGCCGCGAGAACGCCCAACGGGTGCTGGGCCGGTTCTGGTTCGGTGGTGCCGACAAGGGTGACGGCGGCGGCACCGGGCTCAAGGCGCTGGTGAGTGAGCTGGGTGACATCGACGCGCGCGAGCTGGCCACCTTCCCGGTCCGCGACGAGGACGGCGCCGACACCGGCGTCGTGCTGCGGGTCGGCCGCTACGGACCGTATGTCGAGGACAGCGACGGCGCCCGCGGCAACGTCCCGGACGACCTGCCTCCTGACGAGCTGACCGCTGACGTGGCCCGTGAGCTGCTGGCGAACCCTGCCGGCGCAGAGCGCGAGCTTGGCGCCGACCCGACGACCGGGAACGTGGTGGTGGCGAAGAACGGTCGCTACGGCCCGTACGTCACCGAGCAGCTGCCCGACGATGCGCCGAGAGGGGCGAAGGCGCGCACCGGATCGCTGTTCAAGGACATGGACCTCACCACCGTGACGCTCGACGACGCGCTGCGATTGCTGTCGCTACCGCGCACGGTGGGCCAGGACCCCGAGTCGGGGGAGCCGATCACGGCGCAGAACGGTCGCTACGGCCCGTACCTGAAGAAGGGGACCGACTCGCGCTCGCTGGAGTCCGAGCAGCAGCTGTTCACCATCACCCGTGACGAGGCCCTGCAGCTGTACGCGCAGCCCAAGCAGCACGGTCGGCAGGCGGCGAGGGCGCCGCTGCGCGAGCTCGGCGAGGACCCCGGCTCGGGCACTTTGGTAACGGTCAAGGAGGGCCGTTTCGGCCCGTACGTCACCGACGGGGAGACCAACGCGACCCTGCGAAAGGGCGACGACCCGGCCAGCGTGACGATCGAGCGGGCGGCAGAGCTGCTGGCCGACAAGCGCGCGAAGGGACCGACGCCGCGCAAGCGTCCGGCCAAGCGGGCAACCAAGAAGGCAGCCGGCACGAAGACCACGCGCACCGCGAAGTCGACCGCCAAGTCGACCGCCAAGAAGACCACGAAGAAGACTGCCAGCAAGGCAGCGAGCAAGACGGCCACGACGACGGCGGCGGCGAAGCGGGCGGCCGCCTCGACAAGTACCAGATGACCGCACCCGACGCCGTGCCGGCACCGCCGCACAGCGTCGGGGCGGTGCTCGCGTTGCCGGGCTTCCGCCGGTTCTTCGCCGCGCTCGGGCTGTCCAGCCTGGGCGACTGGCTGGGGCTGCTGGCCCTGACCGCGCTGGCCAACGAGCTGGCCGGAGCCGACTACGCCGACCGCAACTTCGCCATCGCCGGGGTGCTGTTCCTGCGGGTGCTCCCGGCGCTGCTTGTCGGCCCGCTCGGCGGCTACCTGGCCGACCATCTCGACCGCCGCCAGGTGCTCGTGGTGGGCGACGTGCTGCGGGCTGGGATCTTCGTGAGCATCCCGGTCGTCGGCACGCTGACGTGGCTGCTCATCGCAACCGTGCTGGTCGAGATGGTGAACCTGGTGTGGCTGCCGACGAAGGACGCCACCGTGCCCGACCTGGTGCCGCCGGCACGGCTGGAAGCGGCGAACCGGCTGGTGCTCGCCACCACGTACGGCTCGGCGCTGCCAGCGGCGGCGCTGTTCGTGGCTCTGTCGATGGTGACCGAGGCACTCGGCTCGACCGTGGGCTGGTTCGCGCTGTCGTCCGCCGACCTGGCCCTGTACGCCAATGGGGCCAGCTTCGCGGTGTCGGCGGTGCTGCTGCTCGGGCTGCGCTCGGTGCTCCCGGCCGGGGCGGCGGTCGGGCCGGACGACCGAGTCGGCGTCGTGCGCGCCGTGCTCGACGGGTGGGCGTACGTGGGTCGTACCCCGCTGGTGCGCGGGCTCGTGGTGGGCATCGTGGGGGCCTTCGCCGCTGGTGGGGTGGTGATCGGTCTGGCCCGTGTCTACGTGGCCGAGCTGGGCGCCGGCGACCCCGGGTACGGGGTGCTGTTCGGCGCCGTGTTCGCTGGGCTCGGCAGCGGGATGTGGGGCGGGCCGCGGCTGCTGCGCGGAGTCAGTCGCCGCCGGCTGTTCGGGCTGGCGCTGATCGCTGCCGGCGTCGTCCTGCTCGTGCTGTCGCTGGTGTCGGACATGGTGCTCGCCGCGGTGCTGAGCCTCGCGCTCGGCGGCTGCGCGGGGGTGGCGTGGATCACCGGCTACACGCTGCTCGGCCAGGAGGTGGAAGGGGCGGTTCGGGGCCGCACGTTTGCACTGGTGCAGTCGCTGGTGCGTCTGGTGCTGGCGCTGGTGCTGGCGGCCGGGCCGCTGCTCGCGGGGGTCGTCGGCCCACGGCGGCTGACTGTCACCGACGAGGTCGGGCTGACGTACGGCGGGGTGCAGCTCGCGTTCTGCCTCGCAGCAGTGCTCGCCGTCGGTGTGGGCGTGGCATCCTTCCGGTCGATGAACGACCGACCCGGAGTGTCCGTAGCGGCCGAGCTGCGCCAGTCGTTGCGCCCGCCGCCCGACGGGGGCGTCTACACCGCAAGCGGGCTGTTCGTCGCGTTCGAGGGGGGCGAGGGGGTAGGCAAGTCCACGCAGGCGCGGCTGCTGGCCGACGCGTTGTCGGTCCGGGCCGACGAGGTGGTGCTCACCCACGAGCCCGGTGACACGGTGGTCGGTCGCTCGGTGCGCGGGATCCTGCTGGACCCGGCGACCGGTGAGCTGGCCCCGCGTACGGAGGCGTTGCTGTACGCGGCCGACAAGGCCGAGCACGTGGCTCGAGTGGTGCGCCCGGCCCTGGAGCGGGGGGCGGTGGTGATCACCGACCGGTACGTGGACTCGACGCTGGCCTACCAGGGCGCCGGTCGCGCGCTCGCGGTCGGCGAGGTCGAGCAGGTGGCGCGGTGGGCGACCGAGCAGCTGCGCCCGCACCTGACGGTCTTCCTCGACCTGCCCGCCACCGACGGGCTTCGCCGGGCCTTGCCGGACGGTGCCCCGGACCGGCTGGAGCGGGAGCCGGCCGACTTCCACGAGCGCGTCCGTACACACTTCCGCACGCTCGCCGCAGCCGACCCGGAGCACTACGAGGTGGTCGACGCCGCCCTCCCGCCAGCCCAGATCCTGGCCCGTGTGCTGGCGCGGGTGGAGGCGCTGCTCGACCTGCCTGTGCGCGACCCGCAGCCGTGAGCGTGTGGCGTGGGTTGGTGGGCCAGGAGCCTCTGGTCGACGTGCTCAGGCCTGCCGTGGCCGCCTCGCACCGGTGGCTGCAGGGGGAGCCCGATGCCGCCATGACCCATTCCTGGTTGCTCACCGGCCCGCCGGGCTCGGGGCGGTCCACCGCGGCGCGGGCGCTCGCCGGTGCGCTGCAGTGCCCGGCCGGGGGATGTGGCGAGTGCGAGGCCTGCCGGCAGGTCATGGCCGGCTCGCACCCGGATGTCACCGTCGTCGACACCGAGGGCCTGTCGATCTCGGTCGACGACGTACGCGACCTTGTACTCAAGGCAGCGCTGACACCGACCGGTGGGCGGTGGGCGGTGATCATCGTCGAGGATGCCGACCGGCTGACAGACCAGGCGGCCAACGCGATGCTGAAGAGCCTCGAGGAGCCGGCCGCGCGCACGGTGTGGCTGCTGTGCGCACCGACGAGCGACGACGTGATGCCCACCATCCGGTCGCGCTGCCGGCAGCTGTCGCTGCGCACACCACCGACGACGGCGGTCGCGGCGGCGCTGGAGGCCGAGGGGGTGCAGCCAGGTCTGGCGGCGTTCGCCGCCCGGGCGTCCCAGGGGCACATCGGTCGGGCTCGGGCGTTGGCACGCGACGAGGCCGTACGCACCCGGCGTCGCGACGTGCTGCGGCTCGCGACCCACATGGGCGACCCCGGCGACTGTGTCCGCGCCGCCGAGAACCTGAATGCCGCTGCGCAGGAGGAGTCCGAGGCAGTCGCCGCCGACCTGGAGCGGCGGGAGCTGGCCGAGCACGGCGAGGTCTGGGGCAGCGGGACGCGCGGGGTCAAGCCGCGCGGCGAGCAGGGCGCCCTGTCGGAGCTCAAGAAGCAGCAGCGCTCACGCCGTACCCGACTGTTGCGTGACTCGACCGACCGAGCGCTGCTCGACCTGCTGTCGTACCACCGCGACGTGCTCCGGCTGCAGGCGCTCGGCGCGGCACCGGCGGGAAGGGGTGTTCTGGACGAAGCCCGGCGCGCCGGGGAGCTGATCAACGAGGAGCTGATCAACGAGGAGCTGCGCCCCGACCTCGAGGCCGAGGCCGCTCGCTCCGACCCGGCGCGGACGCTGCGCCGGATCCTTGCGCTGATGGCCTGTCGAGAGGCGATCACGCTGAACGTGGCCCCACTGCTGGCGCTCGAGCAGGCGTTCCTGAACCTCGCCCGCACCTGACTCACACGGCGAGCCTGTGGATCAACCCAACCACCCGCCCGCCTGTCCACCTACCCTTGCTGCTGTGACCATGGTGATGGCGGTGTGGTTCTCCCGATACGGGCGCCTGCACTACCTCGACCCCGGCGGCCTGTCACCGTCGGTGGGCGACAAGGTGCTGGTGCCCACCGACGACGGTCCCGAGGTGGCCGAGTGCGTGTGGGCGCCGCAACACGTCAGCGATGAGATCGACGGCCTGTCGACCTGCGCGGGGCTGGCCGGCGCCGAGGACCTCGTCCGCGACGAGACGAGCCGCGCCTTCCGCGCCCGTGCCCGGGTCACCGCCAGGCGACTGGTACGAGAGCACGGCCTGCCGATGAAGGTGGTCGGGATCGACTACCTCGACCGGCGGGCCGATGTCGACCGGATGGTGCGGATCTGGTTCAGCGCACCCGGCCGGGTCGACTTCCGCGCGCTGGTGCGAGACCTCGCCAAGTCGCTGCAGGCCCGCATCGACCTGCGCCAGGTGGGTGCCCGCGACGCCGCCAGCCTGGTCGGCGGTGTGGGTAGCTGCGGCCGGGAGCTGTGCTGCAGCACCTTCCTCAAGGAGTTCGAACCGGTTTCGGTGCGGATGGCCCGCGACCAGGGTCTGCCGGCCAACCCCCTGCGCATCTCTGGCGCCTGCGGACGGCTGATGTGCTGCCTGAAGTACGAGCACCCGCTGTACGCCGAGGCCACCGAGGCAGTGCGTGGCAGCGGCAGCTGTGACCGGTCCGCCACCTGCTCGTCCGGCGCCGCGCACAGCTCGGCGCACGACTCAGTCCACGACCAGAACGCAACGCCTTGAGGGACCAGGGGCACAGGGCACTGTGACCGTTGCCCGGAGCTCCTTACCGAACGGCGCGCTGGCTGTCGCCCTCGCCGTGCTGGTGGCGGCGCTAGGCGCCTGCTCCGTAGGCTCCAGCGACGACGACGCTGCCGACCCGTCCGTCCAGTCGGCGGCGACCACGGCCCCAACGCCTTCAGAGACGCCGACCACCGAGAGGGCTGAGCTCGGAGCGGGTGTGATCGACCGGTTCTACGAACAGCAGGTGGAGTGGTCGCCGTGCGAGGCTGGTTTCGAGTGCGCCACCGTGCAGGTGCCCGTCGACTACGCCGACGCCGGTGGCACCACGCTCGGCCTGGCGGTCAACCGCCGAGATACCGGCGATTCGCCCCTCGGTGCGCTGATCGTGAACCCAGGCGGCCCGGGTGCCTCCGGCATCGACTACGCCCCGCAGGCGGCAGAGCAGTTCGGCGACTCGGTGCTGCAGTCGTACGACATCGTGGGTTTCGATCCGCGCGGCGTTGCCACCAGCGAGCCGGTCGACTGTCTCGACGATACCGGCGTCGACGAGCTGGTGGCCTCTGATCCCGACCCGGACACTGCTGCGGAAGTCGATCGTCTCGAGGACCTGCTGACCGACTTCACCGCCGGTTGCGTCGACGACGCCGGCCAGTTGCTCCCGCATCTGTCGACGACCGATGTCGCCCGCGACCTCGACATCATCCGTGAGGTGGTGGGTGACGACCGGCTGCACTACTACGGCGCCTCGTACGGCACGTTCATCGGGGCGGTCTACGCCGAGCTGTTCCCGGAACAGGTCGGACGGATGGTGCTCGATGGTGCCGTCGACCCCTCGCTCGGGATCGACGAGGTCAACAAGCAGCAGGCGGTGGGTTTCGAGACCGCGCTGCGGGCGTACGTCGCTGCCTGCGTCGAGAAGCCCACCTGCCCGCTCGGCGATGATCTCAAGACTGGTATCGCGCGGATCCAAGGCTTCCTCGACGACCTGGACGCCGAGCCGGTGGCAACCGGTACCGACCGCGAGCTCACCGAGTCGCTCGGGTACTACGGACTCGCCCTGCCGCTGTACGCACCGATGTACTGGTCGCTCCTCGACCAGGCCCTGACGCAGGCATTCGACGGCGACGGCAGCACGCTGCTTGCCCTAGCCGACGCCTATCTGCAGCGCACCGAGTCCGGCTACGCCAGCAACAACACCGAAGTCATCTCCGCGGTCAACTGTCTGGATGACCCGTCGGACGCCACGGTCGCCGACATCCGCAAGTCGATCCCCGTGTTCGAGCGAGCCTCCCCCACGTTCGGGGCGATCTTCGCCTGGTCGCCGCTGACGTGTGCGAAGTGGCCGGTCAAGCCGGCCTCCCCGGTTCCAGACATCGATGGCAGGGGGGCGTCCCCGATCGTCGTCGTGGGAACCACCCGTGACCCTGCGACGCCCTACAGATGGGCGCAGGCGATGGCCGAGCAGCTCGCTTCCGGGAAGCTGCTCACCCGCGAAGGTGACGGGCACACCGGGTACGGCATGGGCAACACCTGCATCGACAGTGCCGTGGACGCCTATCTCGTCGAGGGCACCGTGCCCGCCGCCGGGACCCGCTGCTAGCCAGCTGGGCCCGCTCACAGGTGGCCGAGCACTCGGCGCACCGAGATGACGATCGCGACCCGGTTGGGGTTGGGCCGCGGCCGGCGGTATCGCTCGGCGTAGCGCCGGACGGCGTCGGCGATCACGTCGGGATCGCGGCTGACCCGCGCGACGCCCTCCAGAGTCGACCACCGACGCCCGTCAACCTGGCAGACCGCGACCCGCGCGCCGCCGCCGCCGAGCTCGACGTTGCCTACCTTCACCGACCCGTCGCGGGTGATGATCCACGCCGTCATCGCCGCGGCGTCGAAGGTGACCCCCACCGGTACGACGTGCGGGCCGCCGTCGCCGCGCAGCGTGGTCAACGTGCACAGATGCCGCTCGGTCCAGAACGCCGTGACGTCGGGATCCTGCGCGGCGAGGTCGCTCATGGTCGCTGAGGCTACGACC
>Ga0136622_10000296_pt1 | contig 20139 bp, 18 predicted proteins | sample AntDrymUQ4482106_2_FD_104803 | JGI IMG/M metagenome (GOLD analysis project Ga0136622, IMG submission 104803) | Polar desert sand microbial communities from Dry Valleys, Antarctica - metaG UQ448 (21.06) | ecosystem: Environmental > Terrestrial > Soil > Desert | place: Antarctica: Dry Valley...
ACGTCAGGGCGACGTGGGCGAGCTCGGGCATCAGCTCCAACCGCTCCTCCACCGCAGGCAGCGCGATGTTGACCCCCCCGCTCACGACCACCTCGTCGCCACGCCCGATCACCTCGAGCCGGCCGTCGTCGTCGAACCGGCCGAGATCCGGGGTGTGCAGCCAGCCGTCTCGCAGCACGCTGGCGGTCAGCTCGGGCCGGGCGACGTAGCCGTCGAAGAGCATCGGCCCCGTGAGCCGGATCTGGCCAGCCGTTCCCAGCGCCACTGCGACGTGGTCGAGTGCCACGCCGTCGTACACGCAGCCTCCGCAGGTCTCGCTCATGCCGTACGTCGTGACGACCCTGATGCCCGACAGCCGGGCATTGTCGAGCAGCGCTGGGCGTGCCGCCGCGCCGCCGAGCAGCACGGCGTCGTACTCGCCAAGCGCGGCGACGTCGGCCGCTGACGCGAGCCAGCGATGCAGCTGTGTCGGCACTGCCGCGAGATAGCGGCGGTCACCGGACAGCGCAGCCGTTGCTGTGGCGAGGTCGCGATGCTCCGCGAGTATGACGGGCGAGGTGTCGGCGAGGATCGACCGGCAGACGACCTGGACTCCGGCGACGTGGCGTGCCGGCAACGCGAGGACCCAGTTGCCCCGGCCACCGAGCCGCGACAGGCCGGCAGCGGCGGACGCTCGCAGCGCCGGAGCCGACAGCGCCACGAGCTTGGGCGCCCCGGTCGAGCCGGAGGTCGCGACGGTCAGCGGCTCAGCGGATGGAGCCTCCAACCACGCTCGCAGCAGCCGCTCCACCTCGCGGGGGGTTCCCGACACCGGATGCAACGAGGCGCCGCTCGTCTCCGGCCGACCAGTCCTCACAGGCGTCAGGCTACTTCTCCCCGCGCCCCCGTCGCCCGCCCGCACTCCACGGACGACCGAACCGCCGCGAGTGAGAGACTTGCCGCCGTCATGGCCACCCCGAAGCAATGGATCGAGGGCGCCCGGCCTCGTACGCTCCCTGCGGCTTTCGCGCCCGTGCTCGCCGGGACGGGTGCCGCCGTGTACGCAGACGCGCCTGTCTGGTGGAAGGCCGCTCTTGCTCTCGTCGTCGCGCTCGCGCTCCAGGTGGCAGTGAACTACGCCAACGACTACTCCGACGGCGTCCGCGGCGCAGACGACGGCCGGGTCGGGCCAGCGCGACTCGTTGGGTCAGGCGTCGCGTCACCACGGCAGGTCAAGATGGCGGCGTTCGCGGCGTTCGGGGTGGCGGGCGCTGCCGGGCTTGTGCTGGCGGTGACCACCAGCTGGTGGTTGGTGCCGATGGGTGCGGTCTGCATCGTCGCCGCCTGGTACTACACCGGCGGCTCGAAGCCCTACGGCTACAGCGGTCTCGGTGAGGCCAGCGTCTTCGTCTTCTTCGGCCTCGTCGCGGTGCTCGGCACCTGCTACGTCCAGGTGGAGCGCGTGCCCGCCGGCAGCGTCCTGGTGGCGAGCGGCGTCGGCTGCCTGGCCGTTGCTCTCCTCGTCGCCAACAACCTGCGGGACATCCCGACGGACCTGACGGCGGGGAAACGCACGCTGGCGGTGCAACTCGGGGACAGGATGTCCCGCGATCTCTACACGTGGCTGCACTCGGCTGCCTACGCGTTCGTGTTCGTCGCCGCCTGGGCGCAGACGTGGTGGCTGCTGCTCGCCGCGGTCTCGCTCCCGCTGTCGGTGCGCGCTCGGGCCGTCGTACGGCGCGGAGCGACCGGATCCGCGCTCATCCCGGTGCTGCGCGACACCGGCCTGACGGAGCTGATTCTTGCCGTCGGCATCTGCGCCGGCTATGTCATCAGCTCCCTGCCGGGGGGCCTTGCCGGTCTTTGAGTGCAGCCTATGGGCGCAGGCACCAGTGGTGTCGGCAGGATCCGGAGCGGCGTCCGCAAGATCCGAGTCTGAGAGGGCTCCGGCCGCGTCCCAGGGCTCCGGCCGCGTCCCAGGGCTCCGGCCGCGTCCCAGGGCTCCGGCCGCGTCCCGGGGCTCCGACGGCGAGCGGTGTATCGCAAACCCACAGAGAACATCGCAGACCTGCGATGTCCACCGTCCTTCTGGACTGTTTACATCGCAAACCCGGGGCACCCGGGAGACCGCTCGGCGGGCCGCGGACACTCGCGTGGCACCGTTGGCGTGGGGCGGCTCCGGCTGCCTGAGGCTCGCATCCTGGCGACGAAGGCCGCGTCAAGACGCGAGGTCGTCGTCCTCCGCGCGCTTGCGGTCCTCGTACGTCGCCTTGGCCCGGGCGGCCCGGGCCGCCACCGCGACCGCCAGGTCGTCGCGCAGACTCCGCAGCGCCACCAACGCGATGGCCGAGGAGATGATCATGGCGATGAGCGCCGTGCCCAGGGCGGTGATCGAGCTCCACTCAACCCAGCGACCGAAGACGAGCCACAGCAGGCCGTAGACCGCCAGGAACAGCACCAGCCTGGCGAGTGTGTAGAGCGCGAAGATCTTCACTGAGTCTCACAGGTCCGGGGAGCGAGCGCACGCGGTTGCGCGAGCGCCGGGGGTGCGCGTCACCCAGCGTACTGAGGTTGCTCGCCGAGGACATCGGCGAGCAAGCCGGGGTCGACGTTGCCACCGGAGACGATGGCCACGACCGGACCTGCCCCGAACCGATCGGCGTACGCCAGGTAGCCGGCGCCGGAGACGGCACCGCTGGGCTCACAGACGACCTTGCTGGTCAGGACGATGGCGCGCATGGCGGCCAGGATCTCCGCCTCGCTTACCGTCACGACGTCGTCGACCAGCTCGCTGATGATGGACCAGTTCAGCTCGCCTACCGCGGGCACCCGCAACCCGTCGGCGACCGTGCGACCGGTGTCAGCGCTGTCCCACGTGACCCGCTCACCCGTGGCGAAGCCCTCCGCCAGGTCGCCTGCGAGCGCCGGCTCGACGCCTACGACCCGCACGTCAGGCCGTGCCGACTTGATCGCGATGGCGATGCCGCTGATGAGACCACCCCCACTCACCGGCACCAAGACCGTGGACACGTCGGGGAGGTCCTCGAGGACCTCCAGCCCGATCGTGCCTTGGCCGGCGATCACTGCGGTGTTCTCGAACGGTGACACGAACACCGCCCCGGTCGCCGCCTTGATCCGCTCCATCGCCGCGGTCCGTTCGGAGCTGTCATCCACGGTCACCACCTCGGCCCCGAGCAGCACCGTCGCCTCGCGCTTGACCGTCGGGGCCTGGCTCGGCATCACGATTGTCGCCATCACGCCGGCATCTCGGGCGGCTCGTGCCACCGCCTGCGCGTGGTTGCCTGACGAGTGGGTGACAACCCCTCGCCTGCGCTCCTCGGAGCTGAGCTGGGCAATGGCGTTGGTGGCACCGCGGAGCTTGAACGACCCGCCGAGCTGCAGACACTCCGCCTTGAGCCAGAGGGGAGCCGCTGCGCGACCCAGGCCGGACTCGAGGAGCGGGGTCCGGCGTACGGCGCCTGCGATCCGGGCTGCGGCAGCGTGGATGTCGGCCACGGTGGGCCGGGCTGGCGGGTTCATCCCGGCAACCCTAACTGCCTGCTTGCCGGTCGATCCGCGCACAGGGTTTGGTGCGCCGGTTTACATTGGTGCTGGGCACATGGACGAGCCCAACCCGACGAGGAGGCCATAGGCGATGAGGTTCCTTTTCCCGATCCTGGCGATCGTGCTCGCGGTCTACGCCTGGATCGAGATCGCGCTCTCCGACTCGCGTCAGGTGCGCCAGCTGCCGCGCTGGACGTGGGCGCTCATCGTGCTGATCCCCGTCTTCGGCTCGGTCGCCTGGCTGGTGTCCGGCCGCCCGAACGGCAGCGAGGTCGCTCGCACACCGCCGAAGCCCCGGCCACGGACGGTTGCGCCCGACGACGACCCGGACTTCTTGAGGAGCCTGCGCAAGCCCAAGGCCCCACCGGACGACAAGCCCACATCTTCGTGACCCTCACCGCCGACAGGTGACGCACACTCCATCGCGTCGGCTGCCCGGTCCCGGTCGGCAGCGAACCGCCACGCGTTCGCTGTTCGGTGTTCGGGGCTGTCTGCAGGTGCCGCAGGCCCGGTGATCCTCCCCGAACCGCGATAGCGAGGCGGCCGCGCGGGGCTACAGGCCGGAGTAGGCGTGCAGCCCCGACCCGAACAGGTTGATCCCGACGAAGTTGAAGATGAACGTCGCGTAGCCGAGCAGCGCCACGTATGCCGCCGCGCGGCCCTGCCACCCAGCCGTGGCGCGGGCATGGAGGTAGGCGGCGTAGACGACCCAGGTGATGAGCGCCCACACCTCCTTCGGATCCCAGCCCCAGTAGCGTCCCCAGGCGTACTCGGCCCAGATCGCCCCTGCCAGCACGGCGAACGTCCACAGCGGGAAGGCGAAGGCGTGCACGCGGTAGGCCACCCGGTCGATGTCGAGCGCCGCCGGCGTACGCCACAGGAAGCCGCGTCGCGGCAGCGCCGGCTGTGCAGCGGCCTTGGCCTCCAGCCGGTCGCGGAGCAGGTAGAGGACGGAGGCCAGCGCGCCCACGGTGAAGGCGCCACCGGCGATGGCAGCGGCCGAGACGTGGATCGCGAGCCAGTAGGAGTGGAGGGCGGGCACGAGCGGCGCCACCGGCCGGTAGAGCACGAGCAGGGCAATGCCGAGCACCGCCAGGAGGAACCCGGTCACGAGGAGGCCGAGCCAGCGGATGCGGTAACGGCGCACCAGGAAGACGTAGGCAACAGCGACGGCCAGCGAGCCCGTGATCGAGAACTCGTACATGCTGCCCCAGGGCACCCGCTCGGCGGCGGTGCCCCGAGACACGACCCCGACGGCGTGCAGGAGGAGCCCGAGCACGGTCAGCGCGAGCCCGATCCGGCCATACCTGTCGCTGCGCTCGACCTCCTCCTCGGATGCGACCGGCGCCGGCGCAACGGCGGGAGGCGCCTCGCCGCCGACGGATGCGGACGACGCTCCGCTCGGCACGAGGGCGCTGCGCTGACCGCGGCCAGCCGGCGAGACGTCTGCCGGGAGCCGGTGGGCCATCGCCCACTCGGCGACGTGCGCCAGCATCGCCAACGCGTAGACGACGGTGGCCGAGTACAAGGTGTTGTTGCTGAGCGTGGCGAGCGTCTCGGTCACCGGTGGTCCTCCTGCTGAGCGGGTCGGTCGGCACCGGACGCGGCCACGGGGGGGCGCAACGCCGATGCGAGGTCGGCGACGTGAGCGACAGGGTCGCCGCCCGAGACCCGGTCGAGCGCCGCCACCTCGACCACGGTACGCCCGCCGGTCGAGCGCACCCGGACCCAGGTACGCCGAGGTCGCACGAACAGCGACCCGAGCAGACCGACGATGGCAGCCAGCACCCCCACGAGCGGGACGACCTTGCCGGGGGCCTTGCTGATCTGCAGCCGCACCCAGCGGTCATAGCCGTCGAAGGTGATCGAGCCGGCACCGCCGTCGAGCATTGCCTTGTCGCCGACGCGGAGCAGGAGCGCCCGTGGGTTGCCGCCAGGGGTGGTGAACTGTTGGAGATCCTCCTTGTCGAGCACGTAGACCGACCGCGGCTCACCCGAGTCGACCCCGAGGTCGCCTCGGTAGGCCAACAGCGAGAGCACCGGGTTGTCGGCATCGGGGAACGTCGAGCAGGGCTGACCGTCGCAGAGGCTCGCGGTCGGGAAGAAGTACCCCTCGAACCCGAGCTGCGTCGGCGAGGCGTCAGGCGCCTTGACCACGCCGTACGAGACGAAGGACCCGTCCTGCGGGAGGAACACCACCGGCCCCGAGAACGCGACGTTGCCCCTGCCGTCGCGCACGGTGACGCGCGGCGCATAGCCATGGCCGACGAGGAAGACGGACGTGCCGTCGACCTTCAGCGGGTAGTTGACGCGCAGGTTGTAGTCGTACGGCGTGGCACCCGGCTCGTCTGTCACGGACAGGTCGGCGTCGAACGTCAGCGGTGTCCCCCTCCCCGCGCCCTCGCGCTCCCAGCGCACGTCGAAGTCCTTCACAGTGAACGTGAAGGGTGCCAGCGTCGCCTCGTCGAAGCTCGCGCCGGGGGTGAACTCGTCGTACTGGATCACGGTGTTGGAGAAGCCCTGCCCCGCGATGACCGAGGCACTGCCCTTGAATCCGAGCAGACCGGTGACCGCCACACCGACAAGCACGGCCACGACGGCGCAGTGGAAGAGCAGGTTGCCCGCCTCGCGGAGGTAGCCCTTCTCCGCGCTGACGACCACATCACCTCCCGGCGCCTCGTCGAGGACCCGCACGCGGCAGCGCGCCGACCTCAGCAGCGACCGCGCCCGTTCTGCGGCGACGTCCACTGGCTCGTCCGTCGTCCAGGTGTCGTACGCCGTCAGCCGCGACAGGTTGCGTGGCGCCTTCGGTGGCAGCCGTCGCACCGCGCGGGCGTAGACCCGTAGCCGCGGCACGATGCAGCCGAGCAGCGACACCATCAGCAACAGGTAGATCGCGCTGAACCAGATCGAGCTGTAGACGTCGAACATCCCGATCCGCTCGAACAGCGGCGCCAGCCGAGGGTGGTCGTCCTTGAAGAGGAAGACCGCCGACGGGTCGACGCGTTCCTGCGGGACGATCGAGCCGGGGATCGCCGCGATCGCCAGCAGCAACAGCAAGATCAGCGCGGTCCGCATCGACGTCAGCTGCCGCCAGATCCAGCGGGAGAACTCGACCGGCTTGAGCGCGGGGGCAGCTCCACCACGCCCGGACCAGGCGGAGGCGTCCGGAGCAGCCTGGGAGGCGTGCCCCTCCGGCCGCACGTCGGTGTCGAGAGCAGGGTCGTCGCGCTCGGTGGTGGTGTCAGACGATGGTCTCAAAGCCACCCACCCAGGTCTTGAGGTCGATGATGAGGGTGTTCCAGACGCCGGTGACGAGCAGCACGCCCACCACGACGAGCATGCCACCACCGAAACGCATCACCCCGACCTGGTGCCCACGGACCCAGCCGACGGCGCCCATCATCTTGCGGTAGGACACGGCTGAAACGAGGAACGGGACGCCGAGGCCCAGGCAGTAGACGAACGCCAGGAACGCGCCCCGTGCCGGGGAGCCGCCGAGGCCCGACAGCGACAGCACGGCAGCGAGCGTCGGACCGATGCACGGTGTCCAGCCGAGGCCGAACAGCACGCCGAGCAGCGGTGCCGCACCGAGCCCGACCGCAGGCACCGAGTGCACGCGGATGTCGCGTTGCAACCACGGTATGACGCCGGCGAAGACGAGCCCGAGCACGATCGTCACGACACCGAGGATCTTCATCAGCCCGGCCTGGTGGTCGATGAGCAGGTAGCCGAGCTGTCCGAAAGCGCCCCCGACGGCGATGAACACGAGAGAGAACCCGAGGATGAAGAGCAGCGTGCCGGTCACCATCCGGCCACGGACCCCAGAGCTCCCGTTGGCGACGATGTCCGCGCCCGACAGTCCCGTGATGTAGGACAGGTAGCCGGGCAGCAGGGGCAGCACGCATGGGGAGAAGAACGACACGATCCCGGCGATCAGCGCCACCGGGATGGCGAGCAGCATCGGACCACCGAGCGCCGTGTCAGCGAACCACGACCCGACCGACGCGATCGGAGCTTCCGTGAGCACGGCGGTCAGGGCTCCTTCCCCACATCGGTGACGAGACCGCGGAGAGTGCCGGCGTCGACCTGGCCGAGGACGAGCGCAGCGATCCGGCCCTCGGCGTCGATGACGATCGTCGACGGGATGGAGGCGAGGTTCAACAGGCCATAGAACTCGAGCATCAAGGAGCCGTCCTGGCTGACCAGGCTGGGATAGGGGACGCCGTTCTCCCTGACGAACGCCTTGGCCGCGGACTCCTGGTCTCGCACGTCGAGGCCGAGGAACTCGACCTCGGGCCTGTCGTCGGCCACCTGGACGAGGTCTGCGGCCTCCGCTCGGCAGGGGGAGCACCACGACGCCCACACGTTGATGACGACGACGCTCCCGGCGTAGTCGTCGAGGGCGATGTCGTCACCACCGCCGAGCCGCTCACCGCGCAGCTCGGGCGCGTCTTGGCGGTCCTTGGCGGCGATCGTCGTGACCACACCGTCGCCGGTGATGTAGCCCTTGCTCCCGGTGCTGGAACCACCAGACGTCGTGCACCCGGACGTCAAGGCAGCGGCCGCCATGAGCACGGCCACTGCGGCTCGCACCCGTGGTGTACGACCACGACACATCACTAGGCGCCGGCCGCGAACTTCTTGTCGGCGCGCACCGGGACGAGGTCGGCCGCGGGCTCGGAGTACGCCACCGACACGACGCGGTCGCCGGCGTACGTGAACGTCGTCACGCTGGCGAGGCTGCACTGGCGCCTGCGCGGGTCGTGCCACAGCCGTCGCCCCTCCACGTATGAACGAGCGGTCCAGACCGGGAGCTGGTGGGAGACGACCAAGGCCTCGTGCCCTGCCGCTGCCTCGCGGGCGTCGTGCATGGCGGCGAGCATGCGCACCGCGATGTCCTTGTAGGGCTCACCCCACGACGGGCTGAAGGGGTCGTACAGGTGCCTCCACATCCGAGGCTTGCGCAGCGAGCCGTCGCCGACGCCGAAGTGCTTCCCCTCGAACTTGTTGCCCGCCTCGATGACGCGGTCGTCGGTGACGATGTCGAGCCCGAACGCGTCGGCGGACGGCTTGGCGGTCTCCTGGGCACGTTCGAGCGGAGAGGCGACGACATGGGTGATGTCGCGTCCAGCGAGCGACTTGGCGGCCCGCTCCGCCATCTGGTTGCCGATGTCGCTCAGGTGGTAGCCAGGCAACCGGCCGTACAGGATGCCCTCGGGATTATGGACCTCACCGTGACGCAGCAGGTGCACGACGGTGGTCCCGTCGTGGCCGGTCGGCTTGTCGGTCGAACTCATGCGTCCTCATCGGGTCGGGCTGCGGCAGCGGCAGCGGCGGCCCTCGGTAGAGCCGCCGCCATCTTGTCGATCGCCTGGTCATCGTGGGCGGCGCTGACGAACCACGCCTCGAAGGCACTCGGCGGCAGGTAGACGCCCTGGTCGAGCATGGAGTGGAAGAACGCCTTGAAGCGATGCAGTGCCTGGCGGTTGGCGTCGTCGAAGCTGCGCACCACCGGGACCTCATCAGGATCGACGAAGAAGGCGCTGAAAAGGTTTCCGGCGGCCTGGACGATGTGCGGGGCGCCGGCCGCGGTGAGAGCGTCGGAGACAAGGCCGGCGATCGTGCCGGCCACCTCGTCCAATCGGGCGTACACATCATCGGTTGCCAGCCGGAGGGTGGTGAGGCCGGCCGTGGTGGCGATCGGGTTCCCCGACAACGTACCGGCCTGGTAGACGGGTCCGATCGGCGCGAGGTGCGCCATCACGTCTTTGCGGCCGCCGAACGCCGCCGCCGGGAAGCCACCTCCCATCACCTTCCCGAAGGTCATCAGGTCAGGCTCCCAGCCCTCGACGGCCCCGTCGAGGCCCCAGTAGCCCGAGCGGCTGGCGCGGAAGCCGGTCATCACCTCGTCGCTGACGAAGAGGGCCCCGTGCTCGCGACACAGTCGGCTGAGGGACTCGTTGAAACCTTCGGCCGGGGCGACGGCGCCCATGTTTCCGGCCGCGGCCTCGGTGATGACGCAGGCGATCTGGTCGCCGTAGAAGGCGAACGACTCCGTCACCGCGGCGACGTCGTTGTACGGCAGCACCAGCGTCGACGCGGTCGCGGCCTGCGGCACGCCGGGAGTGCCCGGGATGCCGAAGGTGGCGACGCCGGAGCCGGCCGCTACGAGCAGCGAGTCGACGTGTCCGTGGTAGCAGCCGGCGAACTTGACCACGAGGTCGCGGCCGGTGAACCCCCGGGCCAGCCGGATGGCCGACATGGTGGCCTCGGTGCCGGACGAGACGAGGCGCACCTGCTCGACGGGCGTGCGCGCGACGATCTCGGCGGCCAGATCGACCTCCGGCAGAGCCGGGGTCCCGAACGACGTACCCGAGGAGACCGCACGCTGGACGGCGTCGACAACCTCGGGGTGGGCGTGGCCGAGGATGAGCGGCCCCCAGGAGCAGACGAGGTCGACGTACTCGTTGCCGTCGACGTCGTACAGGTAGGGACCGGAGCCGCGGGCCATGAACCGGGGAGTGCCACCGACGGCACGGAAGGCCCGCACCGGACTGTTGACGCCGCCAGGGGTGACGTCGAGCGCGCGCGCGAACAACGCGGCCGACGCGGCGACCGGACGGGCGGTGTCGGCGTCGAGCGAGGTCATCACCCCATTGTCGCTGAGCCCGTAGTCAGGACCGAATCGGGCTTCGATGTCCTGCTTCGACCGCTCGTGCGGCTGGAAGCAACACCGTGCCGAGGCGTGCTCGTCCCGCTGTCAGCGGGTCAGCCAGCCAGCGGCCTCGGTGGCCCAGTAGGTCAAGACGATGTCGGCCCCGGCCCGGCGGATCGACGTGAGCGCCTCGAGCACAGCCGCCTCACGGTCGAGATAGCCGGCAGCCGCGGCCGCCTCGATCATGGCGTACTCCCCCGACACGCTGTAGGCGGCGACGGGGACGTCGGACAGCGCAGCGACCTCACTCAGCACGTCGAGGTAGCCGAGCGCGGGCTTGACCATGACCAGGTCGGCGCCCTCCGCCAGGTCGAGTGTGGCCTCGCGCACCGCCTCCCGCCCGTTGGCAGGGTCTTGCTGGTAGGCACGCCGGTCGCCTTGCAGGGTCGATGAGACAGCCTCCCGGAACGGCCCGTAGAACGCGGACGCGTACTTGGCCGAGTAGGCCAGGACGGCGACCTCCGGATGACCGCCAGCGTCAAGGGCCTGCCGGATCGCCCCCACCTGACCGTCCATCATGCCGCTCGGCCCGACGACGTGAACGCCTGCGCCCGCCTGAGCGAGCGCCATCGCGGCGTACCGCTCCACGGTGGCGTCGTTGTCGACAGTCCCGTCGTCGGCCAGCACGCCGCAGTGGCCGTGGTCGGTGAACTCGTCGAGACACAGGTCGCTCATCACGACCGTGCCGTCGCCGACCTCGGCGACGACGTCGGCGATCGCGACGTTCAAGATCCCCTCGGGGTCGAGACCACCGCTCCCCTGCGCGTCCCTGCTCGTGGGTATGCCGAACAGCATGACTCCACCGACCCCCGCCTCGACCGCCTCGGCGGCGGCCCTCCGCAGCGAGCTCCGGGAGTGCTGCACCACACCAGGCATGCTGGCGATGGCCCTCGGCTCCGACAGTCCCTCGGCCACGAACATCGGCAGGACCAGGTGCCGCGGTGCCAGCGACGTCTCCGCCACCATCCGCCGCATCGCCGGCGTACGTCGCAGGCGTCGAGGTCGCGACGCCGGGAAGGCCATCAGGTCGGGCGACGCCGGCTCGGAGGTCGGCGCTCCGACGGCTTCGTCACCGGCTCCCCCGCCTCGACGAGCTCGACCCGGCGGGCGGCGCCCAGGTCCGCGAGTGCCACGGCCAGGTCCTCCACCGCGGGCGTGGGTGAGATGACGTCGACGCGCAGACCATGCTCCTCACACGTCTTGGCGGTGGCCGGGCCGATGGCCGCGATCACCGTCGACGCATGGGGCTTGCCGGCGATCCCGACGAGGTTGCGGACCGTCGAGGAGGACGTGAAGACGACGGCGTCGAACTTGCCGCTCTTGATCGCGTCACGCGTCGGCGCCGGGGGCGGCGCGGCCCGCACCGTGCGGTAGGCCGTGACGTCGTCGACCTCCCAGCCCAGGTCGTGCAGACCCGCGACGAGCGTCTCCGTCGCGATGTCGGCCCGGGGAAGGAAGACCCGGTTGATCGGGTCGAGCAGGTCGTCGTACGGCGGCCAGTCCTCGAGCAGACCCCGGGCCGACTGCTCACCCGTCGGCACCAGATCAGCCCGGATCCCCCAGGCGGCGATGACGTCGGCGGTCCTGTCACCCACGGCGGCGACCTTGAGACCGCTGAACGCCCGCGCGTCGAGGCCGTACTCGTCGAACTTCTCCCGGACTGCCCTGACGGCGTTGACCGACGTGAACACGATCCACTCGTAGCGTCCCTCGACGAGGCCACGCACCGCCTTGTCCATCTGCAGCGGGTTGCGGGGCGGCTCGACCGAGATCGTGGGCACCTCCTCGGGCACGCCGCCGTACGACCTCAGGCTGGCCGAGAGGGAGCCCGCCTGCTCCTTGGTGCGTGGCACCAGGATGCGCCAGCCGAAGAGCGGCTTGGTCTCGAACCAGGACAACGCCTCCCGCATCAGCACCACGTCCCCGACCACCGCGATCGCGGGGCTGACGAGCCCCGCGTCCTGGACGTCTGACGCGATGCCCGCCAGTGTGGAGACGACTGTCCGTTGCTCGGTGGTGGTGCCGACGCTCGTCATCGCGACCGGAGTCTCCCCGCTCCGGCCGGCGGCCTGGAGCGCCTTGGCGATATCGGCGATACCCCTCACGGCCGACAGGAGCACGAGCGTCTGTGCCTCGGCGTGCTGAGCCCAGTCGATCTTCGACTCGGCGACGTTGAGCACGGTGACCTCGCGAGACGTCCGAGTCGTGAGGGGGACACCCGCGTACGCCGGGACGGCGGTCACGGAGCTGACGCCCGGCACGATCTCGAACACCACGCCGGCCTTCGCGCACGCTGCGGCCTCCTCCGCCCCGGTGGCGTACATCCATGGGTCACCACAGATGAGCCGTACGACGTTGCCGGGTGACTTCGCCTGCTTGACGATGAGCCTCGCGCGGGATGCGTGGGTCAACGGTTGGCCGTCCTCGCCGTACCCACCGTCGACGACGGCGATCTCGTCGAAGCGAGAGCCGACCAGGCCCCGCAGCACCACGAGATGCTCGGGTGTCTCGGTGATCACCACGTCGGCAGCACGGATCAGCTCCACAGCTCTCACGGTGAGGAGCCCGGGGTCCCCGGGGCCGGTGCCGACGAACGACACCGAGCCGACGGGGCGGGGGGCGCGCACAGGCTGGTCGGCGCGCGCGGTCGTCGCACGGGCCGATGTCTTGGCGGCGGCGGTCTTTGCCATGTTGTCCTTCACCGTCTTGCTCTTCGTGGGTCGGTTGTTTCGGGTGGTTGTCGATGCTGGGTGTCTTGGTGTCACGAGGCACGCTCCTGCATGAGGCCGGCAGCTCCTTCGGCGAGCATCTCCTGAGCAAGCCGAAGGCCGACCCCGTCGGGGTCTGACACCGGCCCCGAGGCCGACAGCCGGACGAGGTGGCTCCCGTCGGGGGCGACCACGACACCGCGTAGCCAGACCTCGAGTCCGTCGTCGCCCTCGGCAACCTCTGCCAGTGCTCCGACCGGCGCGGAGCAGCCGGCGCCGAGCGCACGCAGCAGGGCTCGCTCGGCGCAGGTCGTCGTACGGGAGTCGGCGTGGTCGAGGGCGACGGAGACGTCGTCGGCCAGCGGGCCGGCGGTCGCCGAGACCTCCACGGCCAGCGCCCCCTGCCCTGGTGCGGGCAGCATCTGGATCGGGTCGATGGTCTCGGTGACGGCTGCCTCCCGTCCGAGCCTGACGAGTCCCGCGCGTGCGACGACGACGCCGTCGAGCTCACCTGCGAGCACCTGACGGACCCTCGTGTCGACGTTGCCGCGGATCGGTACGACGTCGAGGCCGAGCCCCAGGGCGTGGAGCTGGGCCTCCCGTCGAGGCGAGCCGGTGCCGATCCGCGAACCGGCCGGCAGCCCTGCCAGAGTCAGACCGTCGCGGGCGACGAGTGCGTCTCGCGGGTCGCCCCGCTGAGGCACCGCCGCCAACGTCACCCGGTCGTCGCGCATGGTGGGGAGGTCCTTCAGCGAGTGGACCACCACGTCGACCGATCCGTCGACCAGCGCCTCGCGGACTGCTCCGACGAAGACGCCCTGCCCGCCGATCTCGGTCAGCGGTCTGCTCGAGCGGTCCCCCTCGCTGCGGATGTCGACGAGCTCGACGTCGACTCCGAGAGCACGCTCGAGCGCGGTGGCGACGAGGGTGCTCTGAGCGTGCGCCAGGCTGCTCGCGCGGGTCCCGATCCGCAGCACGGTCATGATGTCTCCCCCGGACGGGTGACGGCCTTGACCGCCGCCGGGTCGAGTGCGAACAGCTCGGCGAGTGCGTCGGCGTACGACGACTCGGGGCTCCGGCCGGCCAGTTGTTTGATACGGACCGAGGGCTCGTGCAGCAGCTTGTCCGCGACGCGGCGGACGGTGCGGACGATCTCGGCCCGCTGCTCAGGGGTGAGATCGTCGCGACGACTCCACAGCCGCTCGAGCTCAGCGGCGACCACGTCGGTTGCCATCGTCCGCAGAGCCACCAGCGTCGGGGCGACCCTGGCCGCGTCACGGGCAGCGACGAACGCGGTGACCTCCTCGGCGACGATCGCCCGGACCGCGGCGACATCCTCGAGGGCCGCACCGTTGTGGATCGACGCGGCGAGGGTGTCGAGCCCGATGACCGACACGTCGCTCAGAGCGGAGACCGCGGGGTCGACGTCGCGGGGTAGCGCCAGGTCGACGACCGCCAGCGGCATACCGCTCACCCGCAACCTCATGGCGTGGGCCATCACGTCGTCGGTGATGATCGCGCCGGTGGCTCCTGTGCACGAGACCACGAGATCTGTCGCAGCGATGTCCGTGGCCAACGTCGCGAGGTCGCCAGCCACGGCGTCGACGCAGCGAGCCAGCGCTTGGGCGCGGTGCAGCGTCCGGGACAGCACGACGATCTCGCCGACTCCTGCACGGCGTGCGGAGGCAGCCGCCAGGGCCGCGATCGAGCCTGCCCCGACGATGAGGACCCGCAGTCCCTCGAGTGGTCCCACGACCTCGACCGCGTCCGCAAGCGCAACCGACACCAGCGACTGGCCGGCCCGGTCGATGCCGGTCTCGGCGTGAGCACGCTTGCCAACCCGGAGCCCCTGCTGGAAGAGCGCGTTGAGTGTGGTGCCGACGGAGGCGTCGTCCTGACCGCTCCGAAGGGCCGCGCGAACCTGGCCGAGGATCTGGCTCTCGCCGACCACCATCGAGTCGAGCCCGGCAGCGACAGAGAACAGATGAGCGACCGCAGCCTCGTCGTAGTGGACATAGAGCGACGCGGTGAGCGCGTCCGCGGAGAGGTCGGTGCGCTGGACCAGCAGCGCGGTGAGGTCGTCGATGCTCCCATGGAACCTGTCGACGTCCGCGTAGACCTCGATCCGGTTACACGTTCCCAGCACCGCTGCTTCGTTGACGTGAGCGGTGTCGAGGACGGCAGTGCGCAGCTTCGCCGCACCGTCGGCGTCGACGGCGAGCTGCTCGAGGATCTCCACCGGTGCGCTGCGATGGGATGCGCCGACGACGAGGATGCTCACAAGGCACCTGCTTCGAGCGCCCCGAAGCCGTGCGCCTTGCGCTGCTCGTGATAGGCGAGGATCTGCAGCTCGATGGACAGGTCGACCTTGCGGACGTCGACATGACCGGGGACCGTCAGTACGGCGGGTGCGAAGTTGAGGATGCTGCTGACGCCTGCCTCGACAAGCTGGTCGCAGACACCCTGTGCGGCTCCCGCCGGGGTTGCGATGACCCCGATGGCGACCGCACTCTCACGCACGATCACCTCGAGGTCCGCGAGCGCGGAGATCTTGAGGTCACCGACGACCTCGCCGACGCGCTCGGGATCAACGTCGAAGAGCGCCGCGACCTGGAAGCCGCGCGACGCGAAGCCCGAGTAGTTGGCAAGCGCGTGGCCGAGGTTCCCTATCCCGACGATGACCACGGACCAGTCCTGGGTCAGCCCGATCTCCCGCGCGATCTGGTACCGCAGGTAGTTGACGTCATACCCGACCCCGCGGGTGCCGTAGGTCCCGAGATACGACAGGTCCTTGCGCAGCTTGGCGGAGTTGACGCCGGCAGCGGTGGCCAGGTCCTCGCTGCTCGCGGTGGCGACATCACTGTCGGACAGGGTCGTCAGTGCTCGCAGGTAGACGGGCAGCCTCGCGACCGTTGCCTCGGGGATGCCCCGCTCCGGGCGTTCGTCGCGGGCTCGCCCACTCTTGCGGCTGCGTGCAGACGTCACTGGACTCCTGGAGCTCCGGCGGCAGGGGTTGTGCTTCGGCTGTCGAGGCGGGTTCTGCAACCCGGTGCAGACCCCCACTCTAGAAGTTTGTGAACGCGAGAACAAAATCGTCAGGCACGTCACTTCCGACGTGTCCGAAACTCATCGACCTATGGCTCCCTGGGGTTCGGACACGTGGGGCGGCAGGAGATCAGCTGGTGAGCGCTTGACGGAGGCGGGAGGCGTCGACGCGCCAGTAGTCGTGCTGGGCGCCGTCGACGAGCGTCACAGGGATCTGTTCGCCATACCTCGTCAGCAGCTCGGACTCCTGGGTGATGTCCACCTCGTCATACGTCTCCCCCAGCTCGGCGCACACGGATGCGACCACAAGGCGGGCGTCGTCACACAGATGACAGCCTGGCTTGGACAACAACCGCACCCGAGCACTCTGCGTCGTCATGCCAGCCCCATCGACCGTCGCTGCTCGGCTCTCAGCCGTCCCTTCGCCACCTTGCCGGTGGCCGAGTGCGGCAGCTCGTCGACGACCTCGATGGTGGTCGGCACCTTGAACCGGGCGAGCCGCTGCTCGCAGTGCGAGCGCACGACTGAGGGGAGGGTGCCGGCGGGACCGGGGTCAGTGGCCACGACGAACGCGTGCACAGCCTCTCCGGTGCGCTCGTCCGGTATGCCGATCACCGCGCACTCGCGCACGTCCTCGACCTCGTGGACGACGTCCTCGACCTCGGACGGGTACACGTTGAACCCCGAGACGATGACGATCTCCTTGGCCCTGTCGACCACGAACAGGTCACCATCCGCGTCGAGGAAGCCGATGTCGCCGGTGCGCAGCCAGCCCTCAGGAGAAGGCGCCTCCGCGCCGTCGGGCCAGTAGCCACTGAACAGGTTGGCGCCGCGCACGAGAATCTCTCCCGGGTCCTCGACACCGGCGTCGTCGCCCGCGGCGTCAACGACCCGCAGGTCGACCCCGGGCACCGCCCGACCGGCAGAGCCAGGCTTGTGGACCGGAGAGCCGACGGTCGAGGTCACGATCGGTGCCGCCTCGGTCAAGCCATAACCCTGCTCGACCTCGACACCGATCCGCTCCTCGAACCGACGCACGAGCTCCTCTGACAGCGGACCAGCACCCGAGAGCAGGGTGCGCACCGACGCGAGCTGCCCGGCCGCGTCAGCGCGGTCGACCCAGGCCGAGATCACGGGCGGCGCCACCGGCACGCATGTCACCTGCTCCGTCGCCACGAGTCGCAGCGTGTCGTCGGCATGGAACCGCTTGCCCAGCACGAGTGTCGCACCCTGCAGCAGGACCTGGCCGAGGACCGCATTGAGACCGTAGACGTGAAAGAGCGGCAGCACTCCCAGCACGATGTCGTCGCGGTTGACCGGGGCCGGGCGCGTCTGCGATGCCTGGTCGATGTTCGCCAGCAACGCCCGGTGGCTGAGCATCGCGCCGCGGGGGCTGCCACTGGTGCCTGAGGTATAGAGCAAGACGGCGAGCCCCTCGCTGTCACGCGGCGATATCACCGGTGCCCCCGGGACAGCGAGGTCGCCGTACGCCGTCTCCCCCGGCTGAGGCGGGGCCGCTGCGACGATCAACCGGGGCACCAAGGAGGCGGGCTCGTCACCGGAGCGGCTCGGCGGGGCTTCCAGGTTGCCGGCCACAGCTGCCCGGACGGTCCCGACCGTGGCAGGCTCGCACACACAGACGCGCGCTCCGCTGTCGGTGAGCATCCGGGCGACCTCACCGGTGGTCGAGATGGGGTTGAACGGCACGGCGATCATCCCTGCGCGCAGGACCGCGAGGTACGACACCACGAACTCGACGCTGTTACGGAGGCTCAGAGCGACCCGATGGCCCGCCACGAGCCCAGTGGCCGAGAAACCGCGGGAGTGGGCATCCACCAACGTGTCGAGGTCTCCCCAGGTGAGGCGGCGGTCACCGTCCACCAACGCGACCTTGTCTCCGACCTGGCCCGCCCTGCGCCGCAACAGCTCAGCGACGTTGGTGGCCGGGATCCGGATCTTCACCCGGCGAGTGTCGCACACGCTGCTGACCCGATCCGAAAGCCTGTTGCCCTCAAGGTGGCAGGGTGAGCCAGCCATGCAGGGGTGAGCCCGTGGCCCGGCTCCGATCACGGTCAGTGATGGCCGGCGAGGCCGCGGCGGCCGGAGGCGTCGCCGCCGCTGTCTCCTTGCGGCGCAAGGTCCACTAAAAGCGGCATTTCGTCGGCTGCGGGTGTGGCACTCCCTGCCGATCCCCTCAGCCGGCGTTGTTACGGGAGGTTCACATTCGGGTACACGCCGCGTAGCATCTGCTGCGGACGGCAGTAGTGCCGGCAGAGGGAGATCATGTCGCGGCAGTTTGCGGAGCCCCATGGGTATGCCGCGCTGCGCTGCGCCGTCGCGGACCTCCTTGTCGGCCCCCTGCTCGCCACCACCGCCGCCTCGCCGGCGCAGGGCACGGGGCGCTCAGTCTCCGGCGACCCACGACCCGGCGGTGACGCTGAGTCCGATCGCATCGCGGCACTCGTCGACCTCGCGCGGGGGGGAGACGGGGAGGCATTCGGTGCGCTCTACGACCATTACAACCAGCCCGTCTACCGGTTCATCTACTACCGGGTGAGCAGTCGAGCGCTGGCAGAGGACCTTCTCAGCGAGACCTTCTTCCGTGCTCTGCGATCGATCTCGAACTTCCAGTGGCAGGGCAAGGACTTCGGCGCCTGGCTGATGACCATCGCGCGCAACCTCGTCGTGGACCACTACAAGTCGGGACGCACCCGCTTGGAGACGACCACGGACGACCTCAGCGCGCACGAAGAGGTGGCGGCGGGGCCTGAGGACGAGGTGATTGCCGGGCTCACGAACGAGATCCTGCATGAGGCTCTCGCCGCGCTTCCCACCGAGCAGCACGAATGTCTGGTCATGCGATTCCTCTCGGGCAGGTCGGTCGCGGAGACTGCCCTGGCCCTCGGTCGCTCCGAGGGGGCGGTCAAACAGCTGCAGCTGAGAGCGGTCCGCAACATGGCCAAGCTACTTCCGGAGGGGCTGCGATGATCTGCCCGGAGATCCGGTGGCCCGTGCCCGTAACTCCTGCCCGGGTTGCCTCGTTTTGCACGGCGGAGGCAGGACAGCATTCCCGAGGACCGAACAGAAAGCTTGACCCATGATGGGCTACGTGTCCGCGCGTCGACGCGCGGAAGACTTCGCGGCGGTGATCGACGGCAGTACGCCGTTGGATCCGCATGCGGACATGCGGGCCTTTCTTGCCATCGTCGAGCAGTTGCGGGGTCTGGAGCAGCCACGCCTGCGCGACGATTTCTCCGCCGACCTACGCTCGCAGCTCATGACCGAGGCACCCACGGCTCTGACCACCGCGGAGCCGGACTCTGACCGAACGCTCGTCCCCTCGGCACCCTTCGACCCGAGCACCTCGCGACGCCGACGGGCTGCCTCCGTGGCGGCGGTTGTCTGCGTCACGCTCGGAAGCAGCGCCGGAGTTGCAGCTGCAAGCCAGTCGGCGCTCCCCGGTGACACCCTCTATCCGCTGAAGCGGGGACTCGAGCGGATACAGGTCGCGACCGCAGGGTCGTCGCTGGACCGTGGAGAGCAGTATCTCGACAACGCGGGGACACGGCTGAGCGAGGTGGAGACGCTCGTCTTGACGCGGATAGACGACCAGACCACCCCGACGCTGATCGACAAGGCGCTGGAAGACTTCACCGACGCCGCCGACGCAGGCAGCGGTGAGCTCGTCGAGTCATACCAGACTGACCAGGACGAGACCGGAATCGTCGTTCTGCGGGAGTTCACCGACGTCTCCGCGGCCCGACTCGATGATCTGTTGCGGTCGCTCCCCCCGGAGCTGCGCGATGACGTCGTAGCAGCCGCCCAGGATCTGGCCACCCTTGACGCGGCGGCGCTGCAGCTGTGTCCCACCTGCGGCGCGCTCGCTCCGCTTCAGCTGTCACTGGCGATGACGACGGGCGACCAGGTCGAGGGTTCCAGTGCCCAGCAGATCCGCCGCCCCGACTCGTCGGACACTTCGAAGACCCCGGCGCCTCGGGGTGAGCGCACACGTGTCAGCACCGTGGCTCGGTCCGACCCTTCCCCATTCACGCTGCCCAGCCGATGGGCCCCATCCCCTCCCGGAGTGCTGGGTCCGGGCCCGTCTGCACCGTCGGCTCCCTCTGC
>Ga0136622_10000297_pt1 | contig 20121 bp, 27 predicted proteins | sample AntDrymUQ4482106_2_FD_104803 | JGI IMG/M metagenome (GOLD analysis project Ga0136622, IMG submission 104803) | Polar desert sand microbial communities from Dry Valleys, Antarctica - metaG UQ448 (21.06) | ecosystem: Environmental > Terrestrial > Soil > Desert | place: Antarctica: Dry Valley...
ACCTCGTCCTCGTTGTAGCCCCGCTTACCGATCGGCGGCTTGCTGAACGCGACGTTGTGAACGTCGGCGGGGGTCAACGGCATGGGATCACCTCACGCACTCCTCTGCTGTGCACGCCCTAGGGCCGGCCCGTACCCGTCGACCGCTACCTAGGATCCACCACTCGCATCAGTATGAACACCACAAGCAGCAGAACCATAATCGACAGGTCCAGTGCTACGCCTCCGATCCGCAGCGGACGTATCACCCGACGGAGTGTACGTACCGGCGGATCCGTCGCTACGTAGATCGACTCCAGGGCGATCGCCACCCCTCCAGCCGGCTGCCAGCTCCGGGCGAACGACCGGACGAGCTCGATCACGATACGCGCCGTGAGCAGCAGCCAGAAGAAGAACAGCAGGTAGTACCCCACGTATCGGACGACATCCACGCCCGCCACTCTGCCAGGTCTCGCTGGCAGGTCTTGCTGGGGGGACGAGCCCCAGGACACCGGCGTCCGGCCCGCCGGGGTCAGGACCGCTGGGGCAAACCGTCCTCGCTGATTCGCCGCTTGTCCTCGGCGGAGACGGTGACCTCGGTTGGTGAGAGAAGGAACACCTTCGTCGTGACCTTGTCGATCGAGCCTCGCAGCGCGAAGGCCAAGCCGGCGGCGAAGTCCACCAGACGCTTGGCGTCCGCGTCATCCATCTCGGTGAGATTTATGATCACCGGGGTGCCCTCCCGGTAGCGTTCGCCGATGGTACGCGCCTCGTTGTACGTGCGGGGGTGCACCGTGACGATGCAGGGCCGCAGCTGCCGGTCCCCGACGAACGGGGGGTGGCTGCGGGGTAGCGGCTCTCGGACGGGTTCCCGCAGGGCAGCGGTGGTGTCCACCGCGAGCGCACCGCACACGGGCGCGGCGTCGGCCGACCACCCGGGCCGGCGGGCGGCGCGGATGGGGGCCACCTCCGGTTCGACGTACCCGTCGTCAGCGTGGCCGTGGTGGGTCCGTCCGTCGTAGCCCTCCCGGGCCGCCCGGCGAAGCCGGCGCGGCACCGCCCGCTCGGAGGCGAAGGAGCGCCCGCGGACATCGTCGGTCGCGTCGTCGTAGTCGGAGCCGGGCCTTGCCTCGTAGCCGGGGGCGTAGCCATCGTCCTCGTAGCCGGGGCGGTCGTAGCCGGCGTGGTGACCGGCCTCGTCGGAGCCGTAGTCGTCGAGTTCCTCGGCGGGGACCATGCCGAAGTAGGCCTTCAGCCTGTGCAGCGTGCTCATCACCCCTGCCCTTCCGCTCGGCTGTCGCCCTACCTCCGCTCCGGACCCGATCGGGCCGGGACCGTTGCACACGGTCACGACGAGGCTAACGGCCGGCCGCCCAGCAGTGCGGTTCCGACACGCAGGCAGGTGGAACCGTGGGCAATCGCGATTTCCAGGTCACCGCTCATGCCCGCGGAGAGCTCGAGCGCACCGGGGTGGTCGCAGCGTAGCCGCTCCGCCATGCGCGCGAGGGCCTCGAACGCGGGCTCCGGGTCACCCTGGAGTGGCGCGATGCCCATCACGCCGGCCAGCACCAGACCGTCGGCGGCTGCGACGCGCTCGGCGAGGGCGTCGAGCTCAGCGGGCGGGCACCCGCCGCGGCCGGGGTCCCCGTCGAGGCTGGCCTGCACCAGTACCTGCAGGGGGGTGCGGCGCTCGCGGGCGGCGCGGGCCAGCGCGTCCGCGAGTCGCGGCGAGTCCACCGACTGGACCACGTCGGCCCATCGCGGGACCGAGCGCGTCTTGTTGCGCTGCAACCGCCCGACCATCTCCCACCGGATTCGTGCTTCCGGGCGCAGTTCCGCCAGCTCGGCGGCCTTCGCAGCCGCCTCCTGGTCGCGGCTCTCGCCGAACTCCGCGAGGCCCAGATCGACCAGCAGGTCCACGTCGGCGGCGGGAAAGGTCTTGGTGACGGCGAGCAGCCGCACCTCGGACGCCGAGCGTTCCGCGGCTGCACAGGCGGCATGGATGCGCTGCCGCAGTCCGGCCAACGCCGCCGCGAGCTCCTCGCGGCGGCTCATCCCGGCTTGATCCAGGTGACCGCCGCCAGCCGACCCGTGGTGCCCTCCCGCCGGTAGCTGAAGAGCACGGGGTCCTCGATCGTGCACCGCGGGTCGACGCCGATCCGACCGACACCCGCGTCGGCGAGTTGCTGCCACAGGCCGGCGCGCAGGTCCAGCCCGGCGGCCCCGCGGCGGGTGCGGCTCGCGCTGCCCGGCAGGTGGCGCACGACCTCGGACTGCATCGTGAGAGGAACCTCGTAACACTGCCCGCAGGCGGCGGGACCGAGCAGAGCTTCGATGCTGCCGGGTTCGGCGCCGAGTCGCCGCATCGCGGCCAGCGCGGCCGGAAGCACCCCGACCCGGGCCCCCACCCGGCCGGCGTGCACCGCGGCGACGACCCCGGCCACCGGATCGCCGAGCAGCACCGGCACGCAGTCCGCGACGAGCACCGCGACGGCGAGGTCAGGTACGGCGGTGACCAGCCCGTCGGTGGCCGGCACCGGCTCGCAGCGCGGTCCGTCGACCACCCCGATGGTTCGGCCGTGCACCTGCTCCATCCAAATCACCCGATCGGGGGGCAGTCCGATGCCGGCGGCGAGGTGGTCGCGGTTCGCGGTGACCGCCGCGGCGTCGTCGCCGACGTGATCACCGAGGTTGAGGGACCGGTACGCCCCGGTGGACACTCCACCCTCGCGAGTGGTGACCACCCGGCGGATCCGGGCGCTCACCGCTTCATGAAGGGCGGCACGTCGACCTCGTCGACCTCGTCGTCGGGGGCCACCGGCACGGCGCGCCCGGGCATCGCGCCGCCGAGGCGGGAGGCGGGCGGGTGGACACCGCCGGGCTGCGGTCGCTCGGCGGGAGCCGGTGGGGGCGGTGCCTGCCGCAGTGGCGGTACGGCCATCCCGGGCTGGGTGCTCTGTCCAGGTTGGGCGATCTGCCCGGTCTGCTGCGGTTGCTGATCGGAACGGCCGACCTGCCCGGCCTGGGCACTGGCCACGGAGCGCGAGGCGACCGGTGCCGGGTCGAGCTTCTTGTGCGTCGGCCCACCGGAGGCGAACCCGGCCGCGATCACCGTCACCCGCACCTCGTCGCCGAGCGAGTCGTCGATCACCGTGCCGAAAATGATGTTTGCCTCGGCGTGGGCGGCCTCCTGCACCAGCGTGGCGGCCTCGTGGATCTCGAACAGGCCCAGATCGGAACCGCCGGCGATGGAGAGCAGCACGCCCTGCGCGCCGTCCATCGACGCCTCCAGCAACGGCGAGTTGATCGCCTTCTCGGCGGCCTGGACCGCCCGGCCCTCCCCGCGGGAGGACCCGATGCCCATCAGGGCACTGCCGGCACCGGACATCACGCTCTTGACGTCCGCGAAGTCCAGGTTGATCAAGCCAGGGGTGGTGATGAGGTTGGTGATGCCCTGTACCCCGGAGAGCAGCACCTCGTCGGCCGAGCGGAACGCGTCCATCAGGCTCACCCCGGCGTCGCCGAGCTGCAGCAGCCGGTCGTTGGGGATCACGATGAGCGTGTCGCACTCGTTGCGCAGATCGGTGATGCCGTCCTCGGCCTGCCCACCCCGGCGCTTGCCCTCGAAGGTGAACGGCCGGGTCACCACCCCGATGGTGAGCGCGCCGAGCTTGCGGGCGATGCTCCCGACCACGGGGGCCCCGCCGGTGCCGGTGCCACCGCCCTCGCCCGCGGTGACGAAGACCATGTCGGCCCCCTTGATGACCTCCTCGATCTCCTCCCGGTGGTCCTCCGCGGCCTTGCGACCGACGTCCGGGTTGGCGCCGGCGCCGAGACCCCGGGTGAGCTCGCGACCGATGTCCAGCTTGACGTCCGCGTCGGACATCAGCAGCGCTTGGGCGTCGGTGTTCACCGCGATGAACTCGACACCCTTGAGGCCGACCTCGATCATGCGGTTGACGGCGTTGACGCCGCCGCCACCGATGCCGACCACCTTGATGACCGCGAGGTAGTTGTGCGGGGTCGTCATCGGACTGCACCTTCCATCGAACCTGGGCCAATCATCGCGGTGGACCTTCCTGATCGCCGGCTGGTTCCGGTGGCTGCGCTCCGGATCCGGGTCCCCATTCCGACGCGCCAGACTCTCAACCTCACCTGCAGGGTTAGAGTTATGTCAGCTCCGGGCGTCAAGGGCGACGGTAGGCATCCGTTCCGGTGCGGTCCAGCAGGCACGCCGGGCGTGCGGCGAGCGGAACGACGATCGAACCCCCGTTGACGCCCCCTGCACCGGATGCTGGACTGATGCCCATGCTTCTCCGGGTGTCTACCCCCTCCCCCGAGCCGCACCCGGCCGCCGCCTGCATCGTCGACACCGTGCCCCAGTGCTGAACCACTGGGCTGAACCGCTGGGCTGAACCGACGTGCTGGCGGAAATCCTGCCCGACGTCGTCGCCTGCTCCCAGGCATTCGGCGACCCGGCCGGTGTGGTGGTGCTGCCGGAGGAGCAGGCGGCCATCGCGGGCGCGGTCGAGAAGCGGCGGCGGGAGTACGGCACGGTGCGCCACTGCGCCCGAACAGCGCTGCGGGAGCTGGGCGTGGCCCCGGCGCCGATCCTGTCGGGAGCCCACCGGGAACCCTTGTGGCCACCCGGCGTGGTCGGCAGCCTGACCCATTGCACAAACTATCGGGCGGCGGCGGTCGGGCGTGCCCGAGACGTCCACACGATAGGCATCGACGCCGAACCGCACCAGCCGCTGACTGCGGGGGTGCTCGGGTTGATCGCGCTCGACGGGGAGCGCGCACACCTGGAGGAGCTGGCCGCCACGGACGGCCGGACGCGGTGGGACCGGCTCCTGTTCTGCGCCAAGGAGTCAGTCTATAAGGCGTGGTTCCCGCTGACCCTCGGTTGGTTGGGTTTCGAGCAGGCGGCGGTCACCATCGACCCCGTCGAGCTGACGTTCTCGGCTCGGCTGCTGGTGCCCGGACCGCTGGTCGACGGCGAGCGCCTGACGGGGTTCGACGGTCGATGGGTGGTCCGCCACGGGCTGGTGGTCACCGCGGTCGCGGTACCAGCATCGCCCTAGATCACCGGAGGGCCGACCAAACAGCACAACTGCGCGTATCCGGTCCCCCCACTGCCAGGAACAGCCCGTTCGCGACCAGCACCGCGCCCTGATACCAGGCCTGCGCGCGGTTGCGTGCCGCGCCGCGGCCAGCACATCGCGGCTGGCGCCGACGTCGGAATCATCCGGTGAGCGAGAAGCTGCGTAACGAGGAACAATGCCAGTGATGACCCGGTACGGCGCTCTCGTCCGCTCCGTCTTCGGCGTGAGCCGCTCCGTCGTACTGTTCTTCCTGCTCGCTGGCTTCATCGCGATGCACGGTGTCGCAAGCACCAGCGAGACCGGCGTTCACCACAGCGGGATCACCTTGGCCTCCACGGCCACCGACCATGCGACGGTGGCGATGCCCGGGCCCGGAGCCGATGTCCACGGCGAGCCTGGGACGGGAACCCCGGGCACCGAGGTGGGCACCGACGGCACCGGGGGCGGTGACGGTGGCTCCTCGCATGGCCTGATGGTCGGCTGCCTGATCGTGCTGTGCGGGATCGTCGCCGCCGTCGCGCTCCGCCTGTCCCGACGGGGGCGGACCGACTTCCGCTTCCGGGTGCCCTCGTGGGCCGGCTTCGTCGCGCCGGGACCTGACCGGCCGCCCCCGCGCCGGTACCTCATCTCCCTCTGTGTGCTGCGGGTGTAGAGCCCGCTGGGCGTCCCGATCAGCTCGGGCGTATCCAGCGGCTCGACCACATCCCGATTTCGCACGGAGGAGAACCACCATGGCACCAACCGCACGAATTGCCGCCCTCGGCGGCGCGCTGATGCTCGCCCTCGTCCTGTCCGCCTGTGGCGGCGGCGAGAATGCCTCCACTACCGGCGCCGAGGCGCCCCCCGCGGCTTCCGCCGAGGTGAGCCAGGAACACAACGAAGCTGACATCCGCTTCGCGCAGGAGATGATCCCGCACCACCGCCAGGCCACCCAGATGGCGGCGCTCGCCGCCGACCGCTCCGACAGCGACGACGTCAAGGCACTTGCCGAGGAGATCATCGCGGCCCAGCAGCCCGAGATCGAAACCATGACCGCTTTCCTCGAGATGTGGGGCCAGGCCATGGACAACGGGCCGATGGGCGGCATGAACATGGGCGGCATGAACGGGATGGCGCCCCAGCAGCAGTTGACCGAGCTCGAGAACGCCTCGGGTCCAGCGTTCGACCGGCTGTTCCTGCAGCTGATGGTCGCCCACCATGAGGGTGCGATCGAGATGGCGCGTGCCGAGCAGGCAGACGGCCTGAACCCGCAGGCCATCGAGCTGGCCAAGCAGATCGAGTCGGCGCAGACCGAGGAGATCGCCCGCATGCAGGATCTGCTGCCAACCATCTGACGATCCCTCGCCGGGCGCGGAGCGGACCTCCGCGCCCGGCGAGCCCATCCTTGAGCGGAGCGAGATGAATCGTCGCGCAGTAGCCCTCGCCATCGCCGTCGGCGCAACACTGGCCACGGCGGGGTGCGCCGGCACCGCAGCCGACGGCAGTCCCGGTGCGGACAGCCCACCCGGCTTCGGACACGTCCACGGGTTGGGTCTCAATCCCGCCGACGACCGGGTGTACGCCGCGACCCACTACGGCGTGTTCCGGCTCGACCCCGACGGACCGCGACGAATCGCCGATCGACTGCAGGACACGATGGGCTTCACCATCGCCGGGGCGGACCTCTTCCTCGGCAGCGGCCACCCGGACCCCCGTGAGGGTGGCCCGCGACACCTTGGCCTGATCTCGAGCACCGACCGGGCAAGGACCTGGGAGACGGTCGCGCTGCGCGGCGAGGTGGACTTCCACGCACTGACCGCCGCCGGGAACACCATCTACGGCTGGGACTCCACGTCGGGCTCGGTCCTGCGCAGCGACGACGGTGGCGCCACCTGGCAGCGCGGCGCGGAGGCCGCTGTCGCGGACCTCGACGTCGACCCCGCCGATCCGTCGCGGGTCGTGACCACCAGCGAGGACGGGCTGCTGGCGAGCCAGGACGGCGGCGTCACGTTCGACCCGGTCGCCACCCAACCACCAGAGACCCTGGTGTTCGTCGACCACGTCGATGGCCGCGACGGTGACCTCGCGGGCGTCGACACCGGCGGCGGTGTGTGGACGTTCGTCGCGGGCCGATGGATGGAGCAGGGGTCGCTCTCCGGGCAGCCGCAGGCGTTCACCGCGGCGAGCCCCTCGATGTTCCTCGCAGCCACGGAGACGGGAGTGCACGCATCCGGGGACGGCGGGCGGACGTGGCAGTTGCTGGCCGCGGCGGATGGCTGAACGGTTCAGGCGGTCGGCGCCGGCTGAGGCCGGGTGAGCTGCTGCACGGTCGCGAGGTAGAGGGCCAGCGCCCCCAGGAACACGACGTACCAGGTGAGGTTCCGGCCCGGCACGAAGTGGGTGCTCACATGGCCGAGGAAGACGTCCATCCACCACTCGTGCGCCGTTCCGGCGGTGAACAGCAGATCGGGGAACATGGCGTACACGTGCGCAACCACCGGCCACACCAGCGGATAGGGGACGGGACGATGCCTTCGCCACGCGACGGCGGCCATCACGACGAATGCGGCTGAAGCACCGACGAACAGGTGGGTGAGGAAGTGGAATCGCGCGTCGTGACCCCGGTAGGAGAAGTACAGTCCGATCTCTACCAAGACGGCGGGCACGCACCACAGGCACAGCCGCAACGGCGACGAGCACTGGGTCACCGGACGGTCGGTCACAGCGCCTCCAGGATTGTGCGGACCTCGGACAGCTCGTCGGCCGCCGTCGGGTCGAGCGTTCGATACCGGATCTGCCCCTCGGCGTCCACGACGGCGTAGCCGACCGGTGCGCCACCGCCCGCAGGTTCCCGCATCCGGTAGGACATCGCGAGCTGCCGGGTGACCTCGGTCACGACCGGGACATCGTCGCAGCCCGGCAGCTCGCCGGGCGAGACCACGACGACGTCGGCGTCGAGTCGAGCAGCGGCCAGCGCGGAGCACAGCGCCGCCGCTTCCCCGGGCCGGGTGAAGAACACGACCGCGGGTCTTCCCGGCGCCGGGATGTCGGCGGTGACCGGCGGCGCTAGGGCGGGCAGCGCCCCGAGATCAAGGATCCCCGGTCGCTGGTACGCCTGGTCCGGGTCGTCCAGCGGCGAGCGGGTGATCTCCGCCGTCAGCAGGAGCGCGGCGAAGCCGACGGCGGCCACCAGCCACACCCCGGCCAGTCGTTGACCCGTGGTCCAGCGACGCGTCATACCTGTCCTCCGTGCTCTCCGCCGGGCACCGCGAGGCCGAGCTCGGTCACCCGTTGCCCCGGTGGTGGCAGGTTCCGCGGCCACCGGCGCCGACCGGTGACCCGACCGGCCAGCCGTCGCCCTGGCCGCAGCACCGGGCATCCCCCACCGCGGGTGTGGTAGTTGCCCGTGCCATCGACCAGTCCGACCGCGTCGAACACGGCGAGCTGGAAGGTGTGGCAGTTCAGGGCGACCCTCGTCGACCAGCGCCACTCACCCCGGATGCTGCGCGCCGCCCACCGGATGGCGGCACGCACCTCGTCGTCGCTGCTCGGCGTGACCAGGACGGGATGGAACTCGTAGTCACCCGGCAGGCCGTGGTTGGCATCGCAGGTGGGCGTGCCCTCCTCGGTCACGCCCACCCCGTTCAGCACCCCGGGTACGCCACGGATCATGTCGACCACCCTGACCGGCAGCCGGGCCGGCCACCAGCCGTAGCTCTCGACACCGTCGAGCTCGATCCACCAGTGCCCGTAGCTCCACCCGGCGAGCGCAGTGTTCCGCTTCACCGTGACGAACTCGACCACCCTCGCGTCGCCCGGCATCGCTCCGTCGCGGGCCCTCACCGCTTCTTGCTCTTCTTGTCACCCTTCGACCGTCGCTTCTTCTCCCTGCGCCGCTGTGTGCGGACGCCGCGCAACCGTCTCCACTCGTGCCAGCGCTGTATGAAGGTCAGTTCCGGCTCCGGCGTCTCCGGATCGGTCATGACTCCTCATCGGGGCGGGTCGCGGGCATCAGGCGTCGGGCTTGCGTGCCGCGAGGCGCTCGACGAGTCCGCGCGCGAACCGGTCGCGGCGCTCGATTGTGAGTCCGGCTGCGCGGACGTCGTCGTAAGGACGTCGGAGGAAGTGCTCGCCACCGATCGGCACGGTGGCCAGCTCGAGTAACCGCTGCCCGGCGCGCAGCACGGGCGAGGAACTCGCGACGTGGTCGGCGAGCAGCAGCCGACCCCCGGGGCGGAGCACCCGGATCATCTCGGCCAGGGCACGGTGGTGGTCGGGGATGGCGCAGAGGGAGAACGTGCACACCACCGTGTCGAACGACCCGTCCGCGAGATCGAGGGCCTCGGCGTCACCCAGCCGCAGGTCGACGCCGCGACAGAGCTCGTCCGCGCGCCACCGGGCGACCTCCAGCATCCCCGGACTGAGCTCGACACCGGTCAGCCTGACATCACTCGGATAGCAGGCGAGGTTGAGCCCGGTGCCGATCGCGACCTCGAGCACCTCGCCGGTGGCCTGCCGGCAGATCCACTCCCGGGTGTCACGGAACAGCCAGCGGTCCATGCGCCCCATCTGGCGGTCGTAGCCACGCGAGTGCCGATCCCAGTACCGGCGCCACCGCTCTCGCTGTCGGCTGGTCATCGGGTGTCGTGCTCCGGCCCCGCGGGAGCCTGACCGTCGGCAGATGGTGGCAGCCTCCTCGTCATCGGGCGGCCTTCGCGCCCGGCAGGAAACACCTTACTATCTCCGCTAGTAGGGCCTTCGGTCGACCTGCGATGCGAGAGGGGCACTGCGTGAGAGAGCGAAGCGGGCCGGTGCGGTCGGAGATCCGGTGGACGATCGTGGTCGTCATCCTCGCCGCCGCTGGGGTGATCGCGTTGTGGCCGCTCCTCGACGCCTCGCGGGTGCGGTCCCCCAGCCGGGTCGCACCCCAGTTCGGCGTCGGTGCCGAGGTCGGTACCCCGGAGCCGGACGACACGGAACTGGGCGCGCGCCGCCAGCAGGCGGATCTGTTGCCGTGTCCGGTGGCCTCCCCCGTTCCGGCCGAGCCGGCCGGACCCCTGGCCGGGGTCCAGGTGCCGTGTCTCGGATCCCCGGGAACGGTCGACCTCGGCGCGGCGCTGGCGGGCCGACCGGCGCTGCTGAACGTGTGGGCGTCCTGGTGCGTTCCGTGCCAGGAGGAGATCCCGGTGCTCGCGGCCTACGCCGACGAGCCTGGGGCGCTCCCGGTGATCGGGATCAACGTGCAGGACCACCCAAGCGCCGCCCTGGCGCTCCTCGCGCGGCTCGGCGCGCGCTATCCCTCGGTAATCGATTCCACCGGCGCGGTGCGGGCCGCCCTCCGCGCTCCACCGATCCTCCCGACGAGCTACGTCGTGCGCGTGGACGGCTCGGTGCATCGGGTCGATCCACCAGTGGTGTTCCGGACGGTGGCGGAGGTGCGGCGGGATGTCGAGAAGTACCTCGGCGAGACATGACGGGCGGCCTTCTCTACTAGTCTAGGTAGTGTCCAGGTCGGCGCGAAGAGTGCGCAGCAACGGCGTTCGGCCGGTACGGACGGCAGCGGAGGAGCGAGCATGGGAGGTCAGGACTCCGAAGGTGCGCTCGCGCTGCCCCGGCGCAGGTTCCTCCAGCTCGGCGCGGGCGCCCTCACGTCAGCGGTGCTGTCGTCGTGCGGGCGGTCGTCGGCGACTCCCATCGGGCCTGGAGCTCCGCAGGTGGGAGCGGCCGAACGTGCCCGGCGAGTGTCGGGTGCCACAGTCGTGGAGAAGCGGCTGACCGCCGCGCCCGCGACCGTGGACCTCGGAGGAGTCCAGGTGCAGACATGGGCGTTCGACGGCCAGCTTCCCGGACCCGAGATCCGGCTGGCTCGTGACGAGGTCCTGCGGGCCGAGCTCCGGAACGACTTGCCGCAGCCCACGACCATCCACTGGCACGGCATCGCGTTGCGCAATGACATGGACGGCGTCCCGGACCTGACGCAGTCCCCCATCGCGCAGCAGAACAGCTTCAGCTACGAGTTCGCAGTTCCGGACTCCGACACCTACTTCTTCCACCCGCACGTCCGGATGCAGCTCGACCGCGGCCTGTACGCGCCGCTCATCGTGACCGAGCCGGACGACGCAGGCGACTATGACGTCGAGGCCGTCATCATCCTGGACGACTGGCTCGACGGCGTGTCGGGCGCCGATCCCGACCAGCGCCTGGAGCAGCTGCGCGCCGAGGGCATGAACATGGGCGGGATGGACATGGGCGGCATGGGCGGCAGGAACTCGCAGGCGCCCCTCGGGCCCGACACCGGTGATGTCGACTTCCCCTACTACCTGATCAACGGCCGGATCGGTGCCGCCCCGGTGAGCGTCTAGGGCCGACCGGGACAGCGACTGCGGATGCGGATCATCAATGCGTCCTCGGACACCGCGTTCCGGGTCGCACTGGGCGGCCACCGGTTCACGGTGACCCACACCGACGGCTTCCCGGTCGAGCCTGCCGAGGCTGACGCTCTCCTCATCGGGATGGGCGAGCGGTACGACGTGCTGGTCACCCTCGCCGACGGGGTGTTCCCGCTGGTGGCCTCGGCGGAGGGCAAAGAGGGCCAGGGCTTCGCACTGGTGCGGACCGGTGCGGGTGATCCGCCGGCGCCCGACGTGCTTCCCGACGAGCTGGGTGGGCAGCTGGTCATGGCAGGGACGCTGCGCGCATCGGAGGAGGTCAGGCTCGCGGCGCGGGAACCTGACCGCATGCACGTGATGGAGCTCGGCATGGACATGTCCGGGTACCGGTGGACGATCAACGGCCAGACCTACGGGCAGCACGATCCGCTGCCGATGCGGCAGGGAGAGCGGGTCCGAGTGCGGTTCGTCAACCGCACGATGATGTTCCACCCTATGCACGTGCACGGGCACACGTTCCAGGTGGTCAACGGGTCCGGGACGGGCCCGCGGAAGGACACGTCGATGGTGCTCCCGATGCAGGCGGTCGAGGTCGACATCGAGGCGGACAACCCGGGTCAGTGGCTCGTGCACTGCCACAACCTCTACCACGGTGAGGCCGGGATGATGACGGTGATGTCCTACGTGGCCTGAGTGCCGCGATCGAGCGGCCGGGGCGCCCAGACACGGTACCGACCCGGCCGCTACGCTGGCGGTGAAATCACAAGACCGAAGGTGTAGAGCGGTGAGCACCGTGGACGAGTTCGACGGCATGAGCACCGGCCAGCGCATCCGGCACTTCCGCCAGCGTGCTGGGATGACCCGTCCCGTCCTCGGTGGCCTGGTCGGACGGTCCGCAGAGTGGATCAAGGCTGTGGAGACCGATCGTCTGCTGACGCCGCGGCTGCCGCTGCTCGTCCGGCTCGCCGAGGTCCTGGGGGTGGACGATCTCGCTCGACTCACGGGTGAGCAGCGGTTGACGACGGCCACCTACACCCGCGGCGCTCACGAGGCGCTGCCGGAAGTGACCCGAATGCTCGCGACGTACCCGGTGCTGACGAGCGGCGTCACGCCGGTGGCGGCCGCTGACCTCGCCGAGCGGGTCACGCAGCCATGGGGACTGTGGCACGGCACGAAGCGTCACCGCACCGCGATCTCCGGTCTGCTGCCGAGCCTGCTCCAGGACGCGCAGACGGCCACACGGTTACTCGACGGCGCCGAACGCCGGTCGGCGCTGCGCTCGCTGGCGCAGACCTATCACCTGGTGCAGCTGTTCCTGAGCTTTCAGCCAGTACCCGAGCTGGTGACCCTGACCAGTGATCGAGCATTCATCGTCGCGCAGGACGCCGACGATCCGCACGCGATTGCGGCCGCGGCCTGGTACCTCAACCACGTGTTCCGCGATGCCAACCAGCAGCACGAAGCCAGGGTCCAGCTCGCCACCGACGCCGCCGAGTTGCTGTCACCGGAGCGGGACACCGATAGCCGTGCACTGTGGGGACTCATGCAGCTGGCGGTCGCACTCAGCCACGCCAAGATCGGGCACGAGGGGGATGCCTGGCGCTCGTGGGACGAGGCCGACCGCGCCGCACAGGCGCTCCCGAACGGCTACGTCCACCCGTGGCTGCTGTTCGGCCGTGGGATGGTCGACGCCTACGCCATCACCATGAACACCAACCTCGTGCGGAGCCGTGACGCCATCCGGGCGGCTGACCGGCTCGACCTGTCGACCATGCCCAGCGCGACCCGGCGCAGCTTCCACACCATCGAGACGGCACGTGCCTACCAACAGCGCCGCGAGCCCGTCGCCACCGTGCATCTCCTCCGCAAGGCATACGACGAGTCCCCGGACACCGTGCGATTCAACCTGTTCGCCCGCTCGACGGTGACCGAGCTGCGCGAGCGCGGAGGCTCGACGGTCCGCAGCGACGTGCAGGACCTCGCGCGCAAGCTCGACATCGCCAGCTGAGAGGTAGGAATCGTACCCACCGACGCAGCACCGCGTCGCCACTGCCCGCTGTGAAGTTGCGGGGGATGAGCTGCAGCTGCTCCACCCAGCCCAGCTGATCGCGGAACGGCACGTACTCCCCGAACGGCACCAGCTGGCGCTTCGCGTACGCGGCGACCGGCCCCCGCTCAGGCAGCCACAGCTGCCCGCTGTTGAACACGCGCCCTTCCGGCTCGTCGAGGATCGCGCCGACCAGGACCGGACGACCGATGTCGCGCACCGCGCCCGCGATCAGCTCCCGGATCTGGGGGTCGTCGCGGGGGTCGGTATCCGTCGAGTTCTCCGGCCACACCACGAGATCGGGGGCCGGAACGCGGCCGGCCCGGACCTCGGCGGCGAGCCGTCGCGTCGCCGCGGCGTGATTCTGGCTTACCCGCTCGAGCCGCACCTGCTCGGCGAGCGTGCGCTCCCGGGGCACGTTGCCCTGCACCACCGCTACCGTGAACTCCCGCCCGGACGCCGCCGGTGGCGGCACCAGCGTCGCGCCCAGCCCCACCGCCACCGCGAGCGCGACCCACACGCCGGCCCGCGCCCGCCGCTGGAGGACGGCGGCGGCCAGGGCCGTGCCCGCCAGGGCGGTGAGCAGGGTCAGCAGCGGCACGCGCCAAGCCGCACCCACGGCAGCGCCGGCGAGTCGACCTGACTGAACGCCAGCCGTCTCCACGGGAATCCGCCGAGCGGGACGGCGCCGCGCACCGCTTCGACGACCACCCAGCTCGCCCCAACCGTCACCGGCCACCACCGCGACTGCAGCAGCAGCCGCACCAGCACGCCGTGCGCTCCGAGGAACAGCGACTGCACGACGACCAACGCCGTCCAGGGCAACCATCCGAGGTTCACCAACCACGAGAGCAGTGGAGCGAAATACGCTAATCCGAAGACGGTGCCCAGGCCGAACGCCACCACGGGTCGGCGGCCGACCACGGCGACGACCAGCAGTCCGGGTCCCACGGCGGCCAGCGGCCAGGCTCCCACCGGCGGGAACGCCAATGCGGTGAGCACGCCGCCGAGCACCGCGACGAGTACCGCAGCCCCCGACGATCGCAATCCCGCCCGGAAGGGTGGGACAGCGGCTCGGATCTGCACCGTCGGCCGCGCCTCGTCGACGGCAGTCATCACTCAGGCACCGCAGTCACACGTCCACACCATGACCTCCGAATCAAACTAGGGTTGATAGTAATGTCCGCGGCGTCACCAGAAGCTGGCTGGTCATCGTGGGAAGGCGGTCGCTGGTCACCGGGCTGGGGCAGAAGGTCGGGGCAGGCCACGTTCCAGTGCGGGGAAGGGTCGGGAGCAGCGGATGCGGAGGACCGTCATCGTGGTCGAGGACGAGGCCAAGATCCGCGGCCTGGTGCGAAGCTATCTCGAGCGGGAGGGTTACATCGTGCTGGAGGCCGGCACGGGCGCGCGGGCACTGGAGCTCGCCCCGGGTGCCGATCTGATGATCCTGGACCTCGGGTTGCCCGACCGGGCTGGTGAGGACGTGGCCCGCCAGGTCCGCACCAGCACCGGCCTTCCATTGATCATGTTGACCGCGAAGGCCAGCGAGACGCAGCGGATCGCCGGGCTGCGGCTGGGGGCGGACGACTACGTCACCAAGCCCTTCAGCCCCCGGGAGCTGGTCGCCCGGGTCGACGCGGTGCTCCGCCGCGCCACCGGCGAGTCCGCGGGCGACGGAACCGCCTCGTTCGGCGGTGGCGTGATCCGCATCGATGCCGAGCGGCGCGAAGTGCAGGTCGAGGGGCGCGCGGCTGCGCTGACCCGCACGGAGTTCGACCTGCTCACCACCCTGGCCAGCCGGCCGGGGCGGGCCTGGTCGCGTCTCGAGCTGGCCGCGCGGGTGCAGAGCGACGAGCACGAGGCGTCCGAGCGGACCATCGACGTGCACGTGAAGAACCTGCGGCGCAAGCTGGGCGATCCGGGCGGCACGCCGCGCCTGGTGACCGCCGTTCCCGGGATCGGGTACCGGCTGGCGGTGGACCGCGATGCGTAGCGCGGTGCGCGGTCTGTTCCGCAGCCGGTTCGCCCGACGGCTCACGGCTGCGTTCGTCGCCACGGCGGTCGCGGCCGCGGCGTTGACCGCGATCCTGGTGAACCTGGCGATCGACTCCCGCTTCGATGCCTACCTGGACTCACAGCGGCAGGCCCGCGAACAGCAGGTCGTCGGCGTGCTGGCCGCGGATTACCTCCGCACCGGCGGGTGGCGGCCCGAGTCGCTGGACCAGCTCGCACCGTCGTTCGTGATGTCCGGTATCCGGGTGGAGCTGCTGGGCCCCGACGGGCGCCCGATCTGGTCACCGTCCGGATTCGCGATGAGCCCCATCATGTCGGCGATGCACCGCGACATGATGGGTATCCCCGAGCTCGGCCCGGCCAGCCGGCTCCCGGTGGTCGTCGAGGGTCGGCAGGTGGGCACGACGGTGCTCCGGGTGCCGCAGGCCGTCCTGCCCGCCGCGGACCAGGAGTTTCGGGACTCGGTGAACCAGTTGCTGCTCGGCGGCGCACTCGCCGCCGGGATGTTGGCGCTGCTGGTGGGCCTGGGCCTCGCGCGGCGGACCACCCTCGGGGTGAGCGAGCTGACCACGGCCGCGAACGAACTCGCCGCCGGACGCCGCGACCGGCGCGCCGCGGTGTCCTCACGCGACGAGGTCGGCGAGCTCGCCGGCTCCTTCAATGCGATGGCCGACACCGTGGCCCGCGAGGACGAGCTGCGCCGGGCCTTCGCCTCCGACGTCGCCCATGAACTGCGGACACCGCTGGCCATCCTGCGCAGCCAGCTCGAGGCCATCCAGGACGGCGTCACCGCGCCCGCGCCCGACGTCATCGACTCGCTGCACGACGAGTCCCTGCGCCTCGGCCGGCTGATCGCCGACCTGGAGACGATGGCCGATGCCGGCGCGGCCGGGTTCACCCTCGACCGCAGCGAGGTGGCCCTGCGGCCCCTCGTGCGCGACGTGCTCGACGACCTGGCCGGGCACCTCACCGAACACGAACTCGACCTCGTCACCGACCTCGCCGACGTCACGACCGTCGTCGACCCGATGCGGTTACGCCAGATCCTGACGAACCTGGTGACCAACGCGGCGAAGTTCACCCCACCCGGCGGCACCGTCACCGTGACCCTCGCGCAGCGGGACGGGGCGGTCGAGCTGGCCGTGGCCGACACCGGGATCGGCATCCCCGATGACGAGCTGCCCCGGGTCTTCGACCGCTTCTTCCGGGGTACCCGGTCCCGCGCCGGGGGTTCGGGCATCGGTCTCGCCGTCGCCGCCGAACTCGCCGCCGCCCACCGCGGCCACATTTCGGTCGACAGCGAACCCGGACACGGCAGCCGGTTCACGGTACGGCTACCGGACCCCGGGCTGGACGCCCGGTGTTCATCGGACCTTCACAGCACCGCCCTAGCGTCGCGGATGTCCGAGTGAACCCACACTACGAGGAGTGAACACCGTGCAGAACAAGACACCACTTCGGCTGGCCCTCGCCGCCACCGCCCTGGCTGGCGCCGGACTCTTGGGAGCCGGGGTCGCGGTCGCGGCGGACGACACCTCCACCCCGGCGCCGGTCGCATCCGCTGCGGCCCAACCCGCGGAGCCCGACGGCGACAGCGGCGACACCGGCACCGAGCAGGGCCCGATGGGCGAGGGCATGGGCGAGATGATGCAGACCATGTCTCCGGAGATGCGCGAGCGCATGCAGCAGCAGTGCCAGTCCGGCATGCAAGAGATGATGTCCGACCAGGGCGCGATGCCAGGCATGGACACCCAGCCGGGCGGCATGTCCGGCTGACTCCGCCCGGTGGCCCGCGCTCGGCACGGGAGTCCTCGCGGTCTCGCTCGTGGTGGCCGCCCCCATCCCCGGTAGCCTCGCCGAGCTGCACGTCGACCGCGGCTTCGGCCTCTGCCCCGTCGGTGGTCACCGCTGACGGGCTGGCCGCGCCTCGTTCATCGGATCTTCACAATCTTTGCCTAGCGTCGGAATCGTCCCTGCTCAGAGACGTCGAACACGAGGAGCCACTCCGATGGAGAGCCTGCTGTACGCGCTGCTCCTGCTGGCCTGCCCGGTGGCGATGGGTGCGATGATGTGGATGATGATGCGCCCCAGCACCCGCCGGGACTCAAGCGCCCAGAAAGAGATCACCCAGCTGCGCAGCGAGGTCGACCAGCTGCGCGCCGGAGGCCGCCAGCCTGCCGAGCACCGACCCGCGCGGTGAGCGCTGCCCGCGACGATAGACAGGGCACCGTGTCTGCCCGCTCTTCGGGCGGGAATAAGCTACGAAGCACGGTCGTACCACACGGTGGAAGGAGCCGATAATCATGATGGACGGCATGATGACCGGAATGTGGGTCGTCTGGATCTTCTGGGGAATCTTCGGCCTGCTCCTGATCACCCTTGCCGTGCTTGCCATCGTATGGCTGGCCCGCAACCTCAGCGGCAAGAGCGATGCCGGCCGCGACGGTGCCGAGCAGGTGCTGCGCCGCGAGTACGCCAACGGGCGCATCGACGAGGAGGAGTACCAGCGCCGCCGCGCCCACCTCGCGCCCTGAGGTTCGCCCCGTGTCGGGACCACGACCGGTCACGGGGTGCGCAACGTCTCCTCCGCGTTGCTCGTCCGCCGATCCAGTTCCCGGCGCAGCTTGCGCTCGGACAGCCGGCCGTAGGAGAACGCCGCGCCGTCGAGCAGCACGCCCGGGGCGAACAGGACGCCGACCGCGGTCGCCAGGCGCTGCCCCTCTGCGGTCGCCAGGTCAACCTCGCGGATCCGCAGCGGATAGTCGCGTCCGACCCCGTCCAGGATCTCCTTGGCCAGGTCGCAGAACCGGCACTGCTCCTGGGTCAGCAGGGTGATCTCGACGGGTGAGTTCACTGCTTCCGCTCCGCGGCCAGGTCGGCGAGCATCTTCTCGGTCGGCAGGTACATGGTGTAGTCGGGCGGGCCGCCATAGTCGGCGCGCCAGTCGATCTCGCCGTCCGGGCCAACCAGGATGAAGCTGTGGCCGTTGCGGGAGGTGCCCATCATCCCGTACTGATTCGTCGCGTAGGAGCGGGTCACGTCGAGCGTCGGGTCCGACAGCACCGGGGTGGACAGGCCCTCGTCAGCCATCTTGCGGGCGATGAGGTCGACCGGGTCGGTGGTGATCGACACCACCTCATCAATGCCGGCCGCCCGCAGCGCCGCCTGGTTCTGCTCCAGATCCTGGATCTGGTCCCAGCAGGGCTGGCACATCAGGCCCTCCTGGAAGTACAGCAGCACGCTCTGACCGCGGTAGTCGGACAGGCTGATCTCCCCGCCGGTGCTCGAAGGCAGGGTGAACTCCGGGGCCGAGCCGGCGGCGGGCTCCCCCGCCACGTGCGGGTACCCGCTGGCGCCAGCAGGGCCGGCGGCATCCCCGCCGTCCGCAGACGAGTTGTACAGCAGGTACAGGCCCCCCAGCGCGACGACGGCCAGCAATGCCCACCCGACTGTCCATGCCCGGTTGCCCGATAGGCGCCCGCGGCGGCGTCGGACGTCGCGGCCACCCTGCTTGCCTACCGGCGTGCGCCCGGTCGCGGGCTTACCTGATGTCTTGCTGGTCACGCTCGACCTCCTCGAGTGGCGTAGCGACAGATCTGGTGGTGCGGGCGCGCTGAGCCCGCCGGAGCAGGATCGCGAGACCCAGCACGAGCGCGGTCGCGAATGCCCACCCGGGCAGCCAGGACAGCGCGTCGACGGTGACGCTGCTCGCGTGCTGCAGCCAGGCGCTCACCCGGAGCTGCCATCCCTCGGTCGGCATCGCATTACCGGTGAAGGCCAACACCCCGGCGAGCGCGCCCATGGCGATCAGCAGCAGCCCGCTGAGCGCGTTGCCCAGCGGCAACTGCCGCTGCCACCCACCCAGCCGCAACCGGACCTGCCGGCCGGTCAGCAACGGGGCGAGGCGGTCCTGGTGGCGGTCCCACAGCAGCGCGATGACGGCCAGCGGCGCCACCATCCCGGCGACGTATGCCAGCCCGATCCCCAGCGCGGCGGGGAACGAGGCCGCCGCCCCGGAGAGCACCGCCACCCCGGCCAGCACCGGGGCACAGCACGCGCTGGCCACCCCGGAGAACATCCCGAGCAGGTAGGCGGAGCGGAAGCTGTTCGGGCGGGCCGCGCGGGCTGCCGGCATCGGCAGGTTCGGCTTCCACCCGGTCAGCATCGCGACGCCGCCGATCAGCATCAGCGCACCGCCGACCAGGAAGACCGTGGTGTGCTGCTCGATGAACAGCCGGCTCAGCGCCGTGGCGCCCAGCCCGATCGGCAGGATCACCGTAGCCACACCGGAGCCGAAGACCAGGGTGGCGGGTACCACCCCGCCGTGGTGCCGGAACCCGGTCGTGAGGTAGGCCGGGAGCATCACCGAGATACAGCACGGAGCGAGCAACGCCACCAGACCACCGAGGAACGACGCCACCAGCGTCGTGCCCAGCAGCAGCTCACCCATCCCGGTCCCGCCTCACCGGCCGGTCCTCCGCGAGCACCTCCTGCGCCTGCAACACCCGGATCTCGTCGGTCAGCTCGGCGATCTCCCGTCGCAGCTTCGCGTCGCCGTTGCCGGCGGTATTGCCCATCGAGCAACTGCCACGCCGCATCGGTCGCAGGCA
>Ga0136622_10000298_pt1 | contig 20112 bp, 21 predicted proteins | sample AntDrymUQ4482106_2_FD_104803 | JGI IMG/M metagenome (GOLD analysis project Ga0136622, IMG submission 104803) | Polar desert sand microbial communities from Dry Valleys, Antarctica - metaG UQ448 (21.06) | ecosystem: Environmental > Terrestrial > Soil > Desert | place: Antarctica: Dry Valley...
GCCAACGTCGTGCTCGGCGACGAGATCAACCGGGCCAGCCCCAAGACCCAGTCGGCGCTGCTGGAGGCGATGGAGGAGCAGCAGGTCACCGTCGACGCCCTCACCCGGCGTCTGGAGAGTCCCTTCCTGGTCGTCGCCACCCAGAACCCCATCGAGCACGAGGGGACCTACCCGCTCCCCGAGGCCCAGCTCGACCGCTTCATGATGCGGATCGCCATGGGGTATCCCAGCAGGGAGAAGGAGCTGGAGATGCTCGACACCCATGGGGCGAGGTCGAACTACAACGACCTGGAGCCGGTGGTCACCGCCGCCGACGTCATCGAGATGATCGAGCTGGCCACCACCATCCACGTCGCCGACGTGGTGAAGGGCTATCTGGTCGATCTGGCGGACGCCTCGCGCGGCGACCCCGACCTGCTCCTCGGGGTGTCGCCACGGGCCACCCTCCACCTGCTGCGGGCATCGCGGGCGCGCGCCGCCGCTACCGGCCGCGACTACGTGTCACCGGACGACGTGAAGGCGATGCTGCACCCGGTCCTCAACCACCGGCTGATCCTCCGCCCCGAAGCGCAGATGCGGGGGGTGGCGATGCACTCGGTGATCACCGCCCTCGGCGGCTCGGTGCCGGTGCCCGGTCTCAAGCCGGTTCCCTGATGCCGACGGTGCGAGGGTGGGCGGCGCTCGGGGCCGCCGTCGCCTTCGCCCTGGCCTGGGTCGGGTTCGGGGAGCAGCTACTCCTCGCCGCCGCCGCCTTCCTGGCGATCACCGTGGTGGTTGGCGTGCTGTGGGTCAGGCGCTCCGCCCCCGGCGTGGCCGTGGCCCGGCAGGTGATCCCGCTCCAGGTGTTCGACGGCGACCACGCCGTGGTCACGGTGACCCTGCACGTCGAGCGCGACCTGTCGCACGTGACCGTGGGTGACACCGTCCACGACCTCGGCACCGCCCAGTTCGCCGCCGATAGGGCGATACCGGGCGACCCGCTGATCGGGCGCTACGAGGTGGTGTGCCACCCGCGCGGCGTCTACCAGGTGGGACCTACCGACGTCCGGGTCCGCGACCCCTTCGGGATGGCGGAGACCGCGGTACAGGCGGGCACCATCGACCGCCTGGTGGTGTACCCCCGCTTCGAGGAACTGGAGGGGCTTCCCATGGTGCGGGGACAGGACCCCAACGTCGCCACCTCCCGCACCCGCTTCTCCCAGACCGGCGGCGAGGACTTCTTCACGCTGCGCGACTACGAGGACGGCGACGACCTGCGCAAGGTGCACTGGCCGTCGTCGGCGAAGCGGGACAAGCTGATGATCCGCCAGCTCGAGATGCCGTGGCAGTCGCGGGCGCTGATCGTGCTCGACCCCGAGACGTCCAACTACCCGGACCAGGGTGTCTTCGAGCATGCGGTGAAGGGGGCGGCCTCGGTGGTGCACCACTTCTACCGGTCGGGCTTCTCCCCCACCCTGTGGACGGGGCGGCCCGAAGCGGTGACCGTCGGCACCGCAGACCGCTACAACCTGGCGATGCAGGACCTGGCCACGGTCAACCCGATTGAGGGAGCCGACCTGCGCAACGCCATCGGCCGGATCCGGCAGCGGGGCATCGCCGGGGGCGCCCTGGTGCTGATCACCGGCTCACCCGGGGAGAGCCACCTGGCGCTGTACCGCACCCTCGGCGCCGACTACACCAGGACCCTGGTGCTGGCGGTGACCGACGAGGCGAACGAGGCGATCGGTCGGTTCCGCCGGGGCGGGGTGCTCACGGTGGTGACCGGAAGAACCGGCCACTGGGCGGCGGCTTGGCGAGAGGCGATGGAGAGCTCGTGGGCAACCGCAACACGTCGATAGTCGCCTCGATCCTGCTCTTCGTGGCGCTGATCCAGATGGGCGGGCTGCTCCGGCCGACGGTCAGCGGCATCTCGTGGCAGTTGATGGTGCTCGGCTCGGCGTTGCTCGCCGCGGTGATCACCTGGACCGGGCTGGCCTACCGGATGCCGGTGTGGGCGGTCACCGCCGCCAACCTGGTGGCCTACGCCGTGGTCGCTCTGAGGGTGATGGCGGTCGAGACCATGCGCTCCGTCCTCCCCACCGCCGCCACCTTCACCGAGGTGAGGGCCGAGCTGAGCCAGGCGATGGCGATCATCCGCACCGGGATCGAGCCGGTGATCCCGTCCGAGGGCGTCGTCGCCGTCGTCATCGGGGTGTTCTGGGTGGCGACGGCGGTCACCGTGTACGGGGTGCTGCGGCGGCCCGGGCTCGCCGTGATCCCCGGGCTGATCCTCATCGTCCAGTTCGCCGTGATGGACCGCACCCCCACCAGCCTCCCCATGGTTGCCCTGTTCGCCCTGCTCCTCGCCGCCTCGATCCTGGCGGTGACCAGCGACCAGCGGCGCACCACCAGCGGCCGGATGGTGTACAAGTCCGGCTGGCTTCCCTCCACCGGTCTCGCCGGCAAGGTGACGGCGACGGCCACCGGGCTCGCCATGGTCGGCACCGTGTTCGCCGTGGGGGCATTCGCCGACAGGGTCCCGTTCGACGGCGTGGTGGCCTGGCGCTCGGTGACGGGGCTCACCGGGGACTTCTTCGGCGGTGTCTCGTACAACCCCTTCATCGGGATCCAGCAGTCGCTGGTGACGCCGAGCTCGACGCCGCTGTTCTACGCCAAGGTCGAGGGTGATCTGGCGCCGAACCAGGTCTTCTTCCGGCTGCTCACCATGGAGACCTACGAGGGCGGCAAGTTCTTCGCCAGCCAGCCCGAGATCAGGCCCATCGTCGACACCGACTCGTGGCATGCCAGGGGGCAGGAGTTCGCCGGGCCGTCGGCGGCGGTCACCACCACGATCCTGATCGACCGTCTCCAGATGGACTGGCTACCCGTCGCCTACGCCGCCACCTCGCTCGGCGGCGACGCCGATTTCGCCTCCTCGGTGATGGTGCGACCCGACGACGGGGCACTCCGCTTCGCTGGCGGTCTCACCTTCCCCGAGCTGGCGTACATCGTCACCTCCGAGATTCCCCAGCCGGACCTCGGGGTGCTCTCCGGTGGCGCCGACGGCACGCTCTCTCCGCTGTTCGAGGCGGCCGCCGAGAGCGCCGCCCCCGTGCCCGGCCCGGTGGCGGCGGCCGAGGTGCGCCTCGCGCCGCCCGGTGTCGAGCGGTATCTCGGGCTCCCGGAGGATCTCGATCCCGGGATCGCCGCCCTGGCACTGGAGACGACGGCGGGCCTGGAGACCGCCTTCGAGAAGGGTCTGGCGCTCGAGGCCTGGTTCCGGTCCGACGCCTTCGAGTACACCATCCAGATCGAGCCGGGGCACGGCGCCACCGACCTGGCCGAATGGCTGCTCGCCGAGAACAGCGACAGCCCCAACTTCCGGCGCGGCTACTGCGAGAACTTCGCCACCTCGATGGCGGTGCTGGCCCGGACCCTGGGCATCCCTTCGCGGGTGGTGCTCGGGTTCACCCCCGGCAGGCCCACCACCCCCGGCGGGGACACCGTGGTGGTGGTGGACCGCAACGCCCACGCCTGGGTGGAGCTGTGGATGCCGACCCAGGGCTGGGTCCGCTTTGACCCGACCCCGCGGCCCGACGGGGCCAACCCGTCCACCACCGAGGACGTCACCATCCGGCTCGGCTTCGACCCCACCTCGTTCCTCGACCAGGTTCCCGAGCCCGAGGTGGTGATCGGCGGCCTGTTCGAGGTCGGTATCCCCAACATCCCGGAGGGCGGCCTCGACGGTGCCCCGGGGACGATCGGGTTCGATGACGGTTCCACCATCTCGAGTTGGGTGTGGCGGGTGCTCGCCGTGGTGGGGGGGATCGCCCTGCTCCTCGGTGGGCTGCCCCTGGTCAAGCGGATGCGCACCAACCGACGGATGCGCCGGCTCCGCTCCGGCGACGTCACCGCCGCCTGGGAGGAGATCGTCGCCCAGCTCACCGACTACGGCCGCAACCCCGAGCCGTCGCTCACCCCGACCGAACTCGCCGCCATCACCGACCCGGCGATGAGGCCGCTGGCGATGGTGTACGGGCAGAAGGTGTACGGCCCGCCGGGACCAGCCAACACCGACCACACGCTGGTGGCGGAGCGTTCCTTGGTCAACACCACCGACCAGCTGGCCCAACGCCACTCGAGGCTGGAGCGGCTGAGGGCGCTCTACTCCCCCGCTTCCCTCCTGGGGGCCATCCGCCGCAAACCGCCGGCCAACCGCGGTTAGTGGCCCACTAGCCGGTGTCGACCTCGGAGAGGACGTCGTCCTCGCCCCTGCGGAGGAGCTCGAGGAACCGCTCGCGGTCGAGCTCGAACCTGGTGACGTCGTCCTCGACGGACTTGGTGATCTCGTTGATGGCAACGAAGAAGGCGAGCTGACCCTGGCGCAGGGCGTCGAGCAACTCGTCGTCGTCCGATGCGACCCGGAATATCGTTGTGCCGTCCGTAACCAGCTTCACCTCGGCGAGGTGGCTGTCCATGTCGGCGGTGCGCCGCAGGTAGTCCCAGGCCCGGCGCACCCGCTGCACCGACATCCCGTTGTCGAGCAGGCTCTTGACCACCCGAAGGGCGACCAGGTCACGGAAGGAGTAGAGGCGGCGTCTGCCGGGTCGTCCGTCCGAGGACTGCAGCGAGGGTTGAACCAGAGAGACCTTGTCCCAGTAGCGCAGCTGGTGGGCCGTGCAGGACGTCAGTCTCGACGCCTGCTGTGCCGTGAACACTTCCACAATCCTCCCTACGACGCCTGCCGGCTTCGTCACCACAGACACGCTACGCCCGCACGTAACCGGCAGAACCTCATGTACTCCGCCCCGTCGGGCCACCCCCGCCCGGCGTGAGAGCGGCACTCTAGCGATCGCGCTGCCACCTCTGCCGGACGCTCTCCAGCCACGATCTGGAGGCCTGGGTGCCGGGGACGTCGCTGCGCCCACGACGGAGATGCATGGCGATCCAGCCTGCGCTGACCACCATCACGACGAACCCGGCGAGGGCGACGGGGGTCCAACGGGTGAACGACGCCAGCATGACCACCAGCCCAACGACGAACCCGACGAAGGCGAGGCGGGTCCATCTCCGGTACACGGACTCGAGGGTGGTGTTCGCCACGGTCTCGGCGAGCTTTGGGTCGTCCTGATAGAACTGGCGTTCTATCTCCTCAAGGATCCGCTGCTCTCGCTCGTTGAGCGGCATTCCGAAAGCCCTTCGCCCATGCGATCGTCTGTCGATCAGCAGTATCAGTATATCGCCGACGCCGAATAGCTCCCCGTCCCGGTGGTGGTTCTCGCCGGGGTCGCCGGGGGCCCGGCGGAGGCCTCCTACACTCGCCGGAATGCCGGGTCGAGCGACGTCCATCGGCGCCCTCGGACCGTCCATCCACCTGGTCCGCCACGGCGAGGTGATCAACCCCGGCCACCTGGTGTATGGCGATCTCCCCAACTTCGGGCTGAGCGAGTTGGGCCGGCGGCAAGCGGCCGCCGCCGCCGATCACCTCTCCCGCCGTCGCATCGAACGGGTGGTGACGTCCCCATTGGAGCGGGCGGTGTCGACGGCGTGGACGATCGGATCCCGGCACGGTCTGGTCCCCGAGGTGGATCAGAGGCTCTCCGAGTGGACGCTCAACCGGGAGTGGCTGGGCAGGTCGTGGGATGATCTCCCCGCCCACTTCCCCGGACAGCTCGAGGCTTACCTTGCCGACCCGACAACGCTCGACTTCGCCACCGAGACGATCGCCGACATGGGGAGCCGGGTGGTCGAGGCGATCGAGCACGCCTGGGACACGAGGACCGGACGGTGGGAGGATGTCGTTGTGGTGTTCCACCAGGACCCGATGGAGACCGCCCGCCGCATGCTCACCGGGCGCGGATTCGACCACTACCGGGCGGCCAAGCCGGGGCACGGCGACGTGATCTCGCTGGCGCCGCGGTGGCGCGAGACGCTGTGGTGGCGAGCGTCATGACCCCCGAGCGGGTGGCCCGTTTCGTCGCCGCCATGCTGGTCACCGCAAGCGGCTTCACCGCCATCCACCTGGGGGAGGGCGACGACGTGTTCGCCGCCTCGTCCGCACTGGTGATCGCCGTCGGTGTGGTGGCTCTCACCCTGATCGCCCTGGTCGGCCTCCTCCTCGTCCAGGGCCGGTGGAGCCGGGTGCTGGCAATCGTCGTCGCCCTTCTCGATCTCCTCCTGGTCGGCGTCACCGGGTTCGGGGCATGGGGCGGGGCGGGGGTGGTGGCGGCGCTTGCCGCCCTCGGTGGGCTGGCCTCGACCACCCTCGGAGACTGGCTGCGCACCCGCCCTCCCATCGACGCCCCGGACGGACGCGCCGTCGGTCTGGCGCTGGGTCTGGTCGCCCTGGTTCCCGCCGTCGGTCTGGCCGCACCCGACGGTCTCGCCATCGCCCATGGCGTGCTCGGGTCGGCCGGTGTGCTGCTCGGCTGGGCGTACTCGCAGGCGCAGGCATGGGCGATCTGGGCGATCCGTCTCGTCCTCCCCCCGGTGGCGGTCCCGGCGCTGCTCAGCGAGCCGCCGGCGGGTGGGGTCGCTCTTGCGGTCATGGTTGCCGCCCTGGTTGGTCTGGCGTGGACCCGGCAGGCGTATGCGGCATCGGCGCCCAGACCGGGCCCCCTCCCCGCCCCGGCCCGGAAGCGGAAGGCGCCATGAGCGACGGCACCTCCATGGGCGGCGATGTGCTGGTCGTCCTGCTGGTGACCGCGGTCGCCGCCGGGTGCGGCGGGCTCGCTGGCGGCTCGATCGGGGCCGTCATCGGCGGAGGGTTCGGGCTGGCGGCGGGGCTCGCCGCCGGAGCCGCCGGGATACGTCCCCTGGTGACCCTGGTGGTGGCGGTGGCGACCGCCGCCGGTGTCGTGGTCGGGCAGAGCGTGGTCGCCGCCCTGTGCCGCCCCGGCTCGTGTGTGGCGCTGGAGGTCACCGGCGGCGCCGCCGCCGGGATCGGCGCCCTGATCGGGACCGGGCTGGTGGTGGCCCTGGTGGCACGGTCGTTCGACGAGTACCGCCAGAACGCTCCCCCGCCGCAGGGCCCGGTCGATCCGCCGAAGGGCTGAACCGGCCCCGCTCAGACGGCGCCGAAGATCAGGGCGACATTGTGCCCGCCAAACCCGAACGAGTTGGTCATCGCCCGCCGCACCGTCATCTCCCGCGCCTCATTGGGCACATAGTCGAGGTCGCACTCCGGATCGGGCGTCGTGTAGTTGATGGTGGGCGGCACCACCCCGTCGCGGATGGCGAGCACGCACATCAGGGACTCGACGGCGCCGGCGCCGCCGAGCAGGTGGCCGGTCATCGACTTGGTCGAGGAGATCGGGACCGATGAGGCGCCGGCGCCGAACACGGACTTGATCGCCAACGTCTCGGTGACGTCGTTGGCCACGGTCGAGGTGCCATGGGCGTTGATGTAGTCGATGTCGGCGGCGGCGAGCCCTGCGTTGTCGAGCGAGCGTTGCATCGCCTTGGCGGCACCGGCGCCACCGGGGCGGGGCAGGGTGATGTGGTAGCCGTCCGAGGACATCCCGTAGCCGAGGATCTCGGCATAGACGTTGGCGCCCCTCGCCTTGGCATGCTCGTACTCCTCGATGATCAGCACCGCCGCCCCCTCCCCCATGACAAACCCGTCGCGGTCGGCGTCGAACGGCCGGCTGGCCCCTTCCGGGTCGTCGTTGCGGGTGCTCACCGCCTTGGCCGAGGAGAACCCGGCGACGGCGAACTCGCAGATCGCCGCCTCGGTCCCGCCGGCGACCATCACGTCGGCGTCGTCGCGCCTGATGATCTCGGCGGCGTCCCCGATGGCGTTGGCCGAGGCGGCGCACGCCGTCACCGTGCAGTTGTTGGGGCCGTACAGGTGGAAGTCGATCGACACCAGCCCCGCCCCCATGTTGGAGATGACCTTGGTGATGGCGAGCGGCGAGACCCGGCCCGGCCCCCGTTCCCGCATCACGTCGATCTCGGCCTGGGTGGTGCCGATGCCACCGATGCCGGAACCGATCACCACCCCGGCCCGGTCGGCGGCGGGATCGTCCTCCGCGTAGGCGAGCCCGGCATCGGCCATGGCCTGGGAGGTCGCCACCCAGAAGAACTGGGCGCTGCGGTCCATCCGGCGGTATTCCTTACGGGGCAGGTAGGCATCGAGGTCGAGCCCACGCACCTCGCCTGCGATCTTGGTGGCGAACTCGGTGGGGTCGAAATGGGTGATGCGGCCCACCCCGGAGACCGCGGCCCGCGCCTGCTTCCAGGTTTCGTCGACACCGAGCCCGATGGGGTTGACGGTGCCCAGCCCGGTTACGACCACCCTTCTTGCGGACACCCGGTCAGCCGTTCAGCTTGGACGCCACCACGTCGACGGCCTGGGAGACGGTGGTGATGGTCTCGGCCTCGTCGTCGGGGATCTTGACCCCGAAGTTGTCCTCGAGCGCCATCAACATCTCGACCACACCGAGCGAGTCGACGTCGAGATCCTCTTCGAACCTGGCCTCGGGGGTGATGTTGTCGCGCTCCAGCCCCAGCTCATCGACCAGCAGGTCGATGAGCTTGGCCTCGATGTCGGCACGATCCATGGGGTCGCCTCCTTGGCGTTGATTCAGAGTGCCAGCCCGCCGTCGACGACGATCGTCTGGCCGGTGATGTACGACGCACCGTCGGAGGCAAGATAGCCGACGGCCGATGCGATCTCCTCCGGGCCGCCCAGCCTCCCGAGGGCGATCCGCCCTATCTGCGCCTCCGCCATCTCCCCGAGCACTGCGGTGAGATCGGTGCGGATGAACCCCGGGGCGACCACGTTCACCGTGATCCCGCGCGAGCCCACCTCCTTGGCCAGCGATTTGGCGAGCCCGATGATCCCGGCCTTGGCGGCGGCGTAGTTGGTCTGCCCGGGGTTGCCGTGGATGCCCGCCGCCGAGCTGATACAGATGATCCGGCCCCACCGACGCCTGACCATCGAACGCAGCGCCGCCTTGGAGCAGAGGAAGTTCGAGGTGAGGTTGGTGGCGATGACCTCGTCCCAGCTCTCCTCGGACATCCGCATCATCAGGTGGTCCCTGGTGATGCCGGCGTTGTTGACCAGGATCTCGACCGGGCCGAGCCGCGCCGCCACCTGGGCGAACAGGTCCGTCACCGAGTCGGACGAGGCGACGTCGCCGCGGACGGCGACCGCCTCGCCACCGGCGGCGGCTATCTCGGCAACCACCTCGTCGGCGGCGGTGGCGTTGGAGGCGTAGTTGACGGCGACGCGGTGGCCGTCTGCGGCCAGCGTCTTGGCGATGGCCCGCCCGATGCCGCGCGAGCCACCGGTGACCAGGGCGACTCGGCTCAAGCCACGCCCCGGCGTCTCCGCCGCTCTCCCTGCACCTCGGCGAGCAGCTCGAGACCGCTCTTGTCGGTGGGGGGAAGCGCCGCGTCCGACACGGCGAGAGAGGTCACCCGCGAACCGAATCGGAGGACGAGCGCTCCCCAGGTGAGCCCACCCCCGAAGGCGACCATCACCAGGTTGGCGCCCGGCCTGACCCTGCCCAGCTCTATCGCCTCGGAGAGGGCGATGGGGATGCTCGCCGCCGAGGTGTTGCCATAGCTGGCGATGTTGAGGAACACCTTCTCGTAGGGCATCTTGAGCCGGCGGGCGGTGGCGTCGATGATCCTGGTGTTTGCCTGGTGCGGGATCAACAGGTCGATGTCGTCGAGCTCGAGCCCGGCATCGGCGATGACCCGGGCGGCCGCATCGCCCATCTGGGTGACGGCGTGGCGGAACACCTCCTGGCCATCCATCACCAGCCGGAAGTGTTCCTTGTCCTTGTCGAGCCGCTCGGTGCCGAAGCCGGAGACGGTGAGCTTGTCGGCCAGACCGCCGTCCGTTCCCAGGGTCAGCGAGAGCACCCCCTCGTCGTCCTCGGAGGGTTCGATCACGACGGCGCCGGCGCCGTCGCCGAAGAGGACGGCGGTGGAGCGCTCGTCGACGTCGAGCAGCATGGACAGCTTCTCGGCCCCGATGAGCAGGATCTTGGAGAAGCTGCCGGCGGCGATCATCCCGTTGGCGAGCGCCATGCCGTAGACGAAGCCGCTGCAGGCGGCGTTGACGTCCATACAGGCGGCGTTGCTGAGCCCGAGCTTGGGCTGCACGTAGCTGGCGGCCGAGGGGATGATCCGGTCGGGGGTGCAGGTGGCCAGGACGAGCAGGTCGATCTGCTCGGGCTCGAGCCCGGCTGCGGCCAGGGCGTGGCGCCCTGCGACCGCCGCCATGTCCGAGGTCTCCGTGTGTGTGATCCGCCGTTCCTTGATCCCGGTGCGGGTGCTGATCCACTCGTCGCTGGTGTCCATGACGGTCGCCAGGTCGCTGTTGGTCAGCACCGCAGGCGGGATACAGCGGCCCCATCCGGTGATCGTGGCGCGACGCATGGTGCGCTCCCCTCGCTTGCTCGGGGTCATTGTACGGCGGCCGCCGCCGCCGCCATATCGTCGAGCGAGCTGACCACGTGGACGGTTGCGTCCGGAACGGTGCGTCGCGCCAAACCTGCGGTGACATCTCCCGGGCCGATATGGACGAAGGTGTCGACACCGGCGGCGCCGATGGCGGTAAGGCTGTCGGCGAAGCGGACCGGCGAGACCAGCTGACGGGTGAGGGCGTCGACCGGGTCCTCGACGGCGGCGGCGTCAGCGTTGCCCCACACCGCGAAGACCGGTGCCGAGAACGTCGTCGCCGCCAGGGCGCGGCCCAGGTCCTCTGCGGCGGGGGCCATCAGCGGGGTGTGGAAGGCCCCTGCCACCTTGAGCGGGATCACCCGCCTGATGCCATGGTCCCCGGCGCTGGCCGCCGCCCAGTCGAGGTCGTCGAGCCCGCCGGCGATGACCACCTGGCCGGGGGCGTTGACGTTGGCCACCCACAGTGCTCCCCCCATGGCGCGCCGCGCCGCCGCCAGGGCCTCGGCGGCCCCGGCGTCGCCCCCGAGCAGCGCCGCCATGCCTCCGGCGGTGGCGGCGGCGGCGGCCGCCATCGCCGACCCGCGGGCGGCCACCAGCCCGAGACCGTCGCCGAAGGTGACCGCTCCCGCCGCCGCCAGCGCGGTGTACTCGCCGAGCGAGTGTCCGGCGGCGGCCACCGGGGCGGGAGCCTGCAACCGCCACGCCTCCCACAGGGCGTAGCCGACGGCAAACAGCACCGGCTGGGCCCGGTCGGTCCTGGTCAGCTCGTCCTCGGGGCCCTGTGCGCACAGATCGGCCAGCGACCAGCCCAGCACCTCCTCGGCGAGGTCGACCAGCAGATCGGCCCTGGTGGCGAACACATCCGCCCCCATGCCGACGAACTGGCTCCCCTGACCGGGGAAGAGCACGGCGTAGGCCGTCTCGCTCATCGTCACGCCAACTCGTCCATGACCCGTCTGATGCCGCGCACCGCCTGGGTGATACGGTGCTCGTTCTCGACCAGGGCGAAACGGACATGGCGGTCGCCGGAGGTACCGAAGCCGATCCCGGGGCTCACCGCCACCTTGGCCCGGTCGAGCAGATGGATGGCGAAGTCGAGCGATCCCTTCTCGTAGCTTCCGGGGATGTCGGCCCACACGAACATCGTCCCCCGTGGCCGGGGCACCTCCCACCCGGCCCGAGCCAGCCCATCGACCAGGGTGTTGCGCCTCCGCTGGTACACGGCGTCGACCTGGTCGATGAACTCGTCGCCCTCGTTGAGGGCGATAATCGCCGCGATCTGGATCGGCTGGAACGTCCCATAGTCGAGGTAGGACTTGAGTTGGGCAAGGGCGTCGACCATCTCGGGGTTACCGACCACGAACCCGACCCGCCACCCCGCCATCGAGTGGCTCTTGGACAGCGTGTACAGCTCGACCCCGACCTCCTTGGCCCCCTCCACCTGGAGCAGCGAAGGGGGCCGGTAGCCGTCGAAGCCGATGTCGGCGTAGGCGAAGTCGTGGACCAGCATCACCTCGTATTCCCGAGCGAACCGGACCAGCCGCTCGAAGAAGTCGAGCTCGACGCACCGCGTGGTGGGGTTGTGGGGGAACGAGGTGAGGATCACCCTGGGTCGGGGCCACGAGTCGTGGAAGGCCTCCTCGAGGCCCTCGAAGAAGTCGGCGGTGGGTCCGATCGGAACCCGTCTCGCCTCGGCGCCGGCGAGGGCGGCGGCGTAGATGTGGATCGGGTACGAGGGCTCGGGCACCAGGGCGACGTCCCCCGGCTGGACCAGCGTCCACATCAGATGGGACAGCCCCTCCTTGGCCCCGATGGTGGTGATGACCTCGCGCTCGGGGTCTATCTCCACCCCGAACCGGCGCCGGTAGCGGTCGGCCACCGCCTTGCGCAGGTTGGGCAGCCCCCGCGAGGACGAATAGCCGTGGTTGCGCCCGGAGCGGGCGGCCTCGATCAGCTTGTCGACGACGAACGGGGCGCTGGGCAGGTCGGGGTTGCCGAATCCGAGGTCGACGATGTCCTCGCCGGCCCGGCGCGCCTCGGCCTTGAGCTGGTTGACCTGGGCGAAGACATACGGGGGCAGGTTGTTGATCCGGCGGAACTCCATCGCCGCTGAGCGTAGTGACGGGGCGTTAGCTTGGCCGGATGGTCGAGACCGTGCTCCCCACCACCCCTGGTCAGGGCTGGCCGAGCATGGTGGCCAGGGCGGGGCGCACGCCCCAGGCGGCAACCAGCTCGTCGTACTCGGCGGCGAAGGCATCCGCCGGCGGGGCGCCGGTGCGCACCGCCCGCAGCATGGTGTTGCGCGGGGTGTGCCGGCTCTCCACGAACTGGATGACCTCCACCCGGTAGCCCCGCGAGCGGAGCAGCGCCGCCCGGAAGGCGTCGGTGAGGACGTCGGCCAGCCGCTCGCCGAGGATGCCGTACCGCATGACCAGTCCGTAGGGAGTCGGGGTCTCGGCGTCCTTGAGCTGCCGCTGCAAGTCGTGGTGGCAGCACGGCGCCGCCAGGATCACGGGCGTCTCCCAGCCGACGGCCCGGGCCAGTGCCTCGTCGGTGGAGGTGTCGCAGGCGTGCAGGGAGAGCACGACATCGGGCGGGGCGTCCAGGTCGGTGTCGGCGATGGCGCCGGCGACGAAGGTGAGCGCATCCCAGCCGAGCTGGGCGGACAGCTCGGTGTTCCGCTCCCGAGACTCGGCTCTGACGTCGATGCCGATCATCTCCACCGGGAGGCGGCGGACGTTCTGCAGGTAGGCGAAGGCGGCGAACGTGAGGTAGGCGTTGCCGCATCCGAGGTCCACGATCCGCAGCGGCCGGTCGGGACCGATGGGCGGCAGGGCCCCGGCGGTTGCCGCCGCCTCCATGGTTGCCTCCAGCGAGCGGAGGAACTCCTCGACCTGGCGGAACTTGGCCTGCCGCGACGGTTTGATCCGCCCCTCGTGGTCGGAGATGCCGATGACGTGGAGCACCGGGTCGCCCGGATCGAGGAGACGGCGCTTGGCGCGATCGTGGACGTGGGCGGGCGGAGCCTGCCGGTCACGGCGGCGGGTGTGGATCAGGGCGTCGCCCTTCCTGGTGACCCGCACCTGCATGGTGTGAGCCGTGGTTTCGACGTGCCAGTTGCCGAAGGGCTGGGACAGCAGGTCATCGACGACCGCGGCGGCGGCGTCCGGTTCGTGGTTGCTGGTGTGGGCCTGGCGCTGGTCGTACCCCGTCACCTGCAACCGTCGACCCGCCTTGATGTCGACGTACCGGAGCTCGACCCGCCGCCACGACGGGCTCGCTCCGTGGCGTCGCCCCGAGGCGACCGCCTCGAGCAGCGTGGTGTCGTCGAGCAGGGCGGCGCGTACCCGCCCCAGCGCCTCGTCCAAGGGGTAAGCCATGGGATCAGCTCAGGCAGGTCACGGGGCGGAGCGATCCTCGCGCAGCTTCTCCAGCGCCAACTGCACGAGGCGTTCGGCCACCTCGACCGACGCGTCATCCGTGACCCGCACCTTGACGTTGTATCCGCGGTCTTCCTTCAGCTCGATGGCGGGACAAGTGGAGAGCGATCCGGGCAGGTCATCTCGACCGAGTCGAACCGAGACCCTGCCGTTCCAGTGCACATAGGCGACGGCAGGAGTCGGCTCGCTGATCAGGGTGTCGTGGACCCGGATGTACCGGTCGGCCCCCCCGACGACGCACTCAGCACCATTATCCCGAACCCCGCGTACCAGGCGGTGGAGGTGCACCGCCAGTCCGGGCGCCTTCTCGGCAATGGCTTCTTCGACGTTACGGTCGGCGGTCATGTCCGCCTCCGTCTCGACTCGGGGTTGGGTCGGCTCCAGATCGGCAGGTTGGCCGTCACCTACCGAGATCGACGCTTCAGCGGCGACCGGGTAGAGCGGACGCTGCGCCTTCCGATCCCACACCTCGACGCCGGCGGCGAGGTACCGCGTCCAGCCCTGTCCCCGAACCGCCCCGAGGCGGCCGTGCTCCTCCACGGTGACGATACAGGCAACCCCGTGCTCCTCAAGGAACTCCCTCAGGCCCATCTCCGACCACGGTCGCTCAGCCAGCAGCCGGTCCACCATCCATTTGCGCGCCCAGACGTGCTCGTGGTGGACCTTGACCGGCTCGTTGCGGTCCATGACCCGAGCCGACACCAACGGTATGTTGTACTTGGCGTAGGGCTGCACCCCCACCGCCTCGGTCCACTTCCACATGGCGATCGAGAGCATCTCGCGGTGATGCGTATCGTAGAGGTCGGTCATCGTCAGGAGCTGGCTAATCAGCCGGAGGGCGCGGTAACGCCGCTCGGACACGCTCGGGTCCACTTTGTACGGCCGGTCGGGGACGACGTCAATGTTCAGTGGCATCGGATCATCCTTACACAAGACGCCGGGCTCAGCCCCAGCGTCGGGCGTGGCGGACCTCGAGTCCGCCGAGCACCACCGTGGCGTGGATCTCCAGTTCGGGGGTCCCGGCCCCGTCGCCGAGGTCGCGCCTGGTCGTGTTGTCCCACAGCCCGAGCAGCGGGACCCCGCTGAGCCGCACCGCCCACCCGTGGGGGACGATCACGTCGCACCCACCGAGCACGACGGTCACTGTGATCCGCGCACCCGGCGCCAGGCTCGCCTTGCTCAGGTCGACGACGCCGCTGGCGAGGACGATGGTGACGTCCCCGCTTCGCACCGAAGCCGACGAGGCGACGAAGCGCCGCGCCCCGAGCACCACCACCCCGGAGACGTCGCTGCCGTCGATGGTGAGCTCCCGGCTGGAGCGGGGGGCCATCACCGCCACCCCGAGGGCGATCAGCGTCACCGCACCGAGCACCGGCCACACCGATGCGTCGATCACCCCGGTGGTCAGCGCCAGGAGAAGGGCGCCCACGCCGAGGAGCACGATGGCGCCGGGGCGGAGCCGTTGCTCGGTGACCACCTGGACCACCCCCAGGGCGATCACCACCAGCGGCCACCAGCGTCCCAGGATGGCGCCGGCGTCCAGGTCGGCGATCACCCCGAGGAACATGATCGCCCCTGTGGTTATCGCCGCCCCGCCGAGGACCGCCCGTCCCAAGGCGGGCCTCACGGGCCGAACAGCCGGCGCACCAGGGGCGGGACCATCTCGGCCCCCCATGCGGCGATCCCGGTGATCAGCTCCAGCGTGTCCGCCGAGCCGATCCAGTACCGCTCCCTCACCTCGGGCGGGACCGACTTGAACAGCCGGTCGACGGCGAAGGCGGCGAGCACCACGTCGTCAAACCTGCCCAGCACCGGGATGAAATCCGGGATGAGATCGATCGGGCTCACCAGATAGGCGAGCGCCACCCCGACCAGGATCTTGCGGCTCCGGGGCACCGCCGGGTCGGTCAACAGCCTGCGGAGCAGATCGAGGATGGCGGGGAGCACCATCACCACCTCCCTGGCCAGCTCGACCCTCGACCGGGCGGGGGTTGGGAAAGCGTCGTCGATCCGGTGGACCGCGTCCTCGGGCGGCGGCATGGTCATCGCCGCCCGTCCAGCTCGAGGTTGCCGATGACCAGGTCGGACGCCATCATCGCCGCCCCGATCGCCCCCGCAGAAGGGCCGTGCTCGGCGACCACGATCGGGGGGAGCATGCGGTGCGAGCCGCCATGGAGTGCGTCGGCGGCGACCCGCCGGGCAGGGCCGAGCAGGCTCTCCCCCACCGACCCCAGCCCTCCCCCGACCACGACGATCTGGGGATCGAGCGTGGCGATCAGGTTGCACAGCCCGAGACCGAGATCGGCGCCCACCTGGGCCACCAGGCCCCGGGCGGTCTCGTCGCCCTCGTCGGCTGCCCTGGTCACCGCCTGTCCGGTGATGGCCTCGCCGGCGAGACGGACGGCGAGTGTGCCCTCCGGGTTGCGCTGGATGAAGTCGGCGGCGAGCCGTTCCAGGGCCGGAGCCGAGGCCACCGTCTCCCAGCAGCCGCGTTTGCCGCAGGCGCAGCGCTCCCCGTTGCGCTCGAACAGGGTGTGGCCCCATTCCCCGGCGAACGAGCTGCCGCGGTAGGGCCGGCCGTCGGCGATGATGGCACCCCCGATCCCGGTGCCCAGCGTCACCAGCACCACATGGTCGTAGCCCCGGGCCGACCCCCTGGTGTGTTCAGCGTAGGCGGCGGCGTTGGCGTCGTTGTCGACCACGGCGGGGACGCCGAAGGCGGTTTCGAGGTGGTCGCGGAGTCGGAGCCCCGTCCCCGCCACGTGCGGGCCCCACACAAAGATGCCCTCCGGCCACTCGACCAGGCCGGCGATTCCCACCCCGATGGCGTCGACGTCGTCGGTGAGCATCTCCCCCACCGTCGCCACCAGGGCATCCGTGACCGGCACCCGGCCGCTCGGGTTGGAGGTGCGGCGCTCGTCGACCACGGCGCCGCCATCGAGCCGTACGGCGAGCATCTTGGTCCCACCCAGATCGATTCCTACGGTGGCGATGGCGCCCCTCCTTCGACCGCCGGTGCCGGACAGGGCGAGGCTATCAGCCGACCCCGAAGGTGATGCGGAGCTCTCCCCCGCTCAGCTTGGCCCGCTGCACCTCGCGCCGCTTGAGCGAATCGGGCAGGATCAACGACCGGCGGTAGGGGCCGACGGTGACGAACAACTCCTCACCGTGACGGAGCACATCGACCTCGCCATGCTCGGCGAAGGGTACGGACAGCACCATCACCACGCTGTCGCCGTCGTCGACGACCCGGAACGGCCGGCCCTTGGACATGTGGGCGGTCGGGTCGGTATCGCCGAATAGCTCCTCACCGACGATGCGGAGCCGATCCAGCCCCACCATCTCCTCGTCGAACAGCCGCAGCCGCTTGATGGCCACGTCGGCGAAGCCCTCTTCGACCTCCTTGAGGTGGCCCTCCTGGATCTCCCGCCACCGGGCGAAGTAGGGATCGGTGACGGTCTCGGGGAGCACCCGGTTGACGATGGCGGCATCCACCGTGTATCCGAACAGACCGAGGTAGGTATAGGTGCGGCGGGCCTCGGAGATCACCATCTTCTCCGGGTTCATCACCAGCCGGGCGCTGGTGATCTCCGGGTTGGCGAGGATCTCCCTGATCCCGTCAAGCCGCTCGTAGAACCGGGCGACGGCATCGAACACCTTGTCGTCAGCCATGGGAAGGGTGGTGACCCTGGAGAGCACGGGTCGCACCACCTTGGCCACCCGCCTCCCGATGGGGAACATCTTCTCCATGTACCAGGACAGGACCTCGGGGAGCGAGAGCAGCCGCAGGGTCTCGGCGGTGGGGGCGCAGTCGACCACGATCACGTCGTACTCGGCGGAGCGGACGTGATCCCGCACCGAGACCAGCGAGAAGATCTCGTCCATCCCCGGGAACACCGAGAGCTCCTCGGCCTCGATCCCCTTGAGCCCCGACCAGTCGAACAGGTCGGTGAGGTGGTTGCGGACCTCACCCCATGACTCCTCGAGCCGCTGCTGGGCGTCGATCTGCTCGGCGGCGAGCAGCGGCGTCACCTGGGTGGGGGCGTCACCGAGGGGGATCCCGAAGGTGTCGGCGAGCGAGTGGGCGGGGTCGGTCGACATCACCAGCGCCCGCTTGCCGATGTCCGCCGCCCGCAGCGCGGTGGCGGCGGCGATGGTTGTCTTCCCCACGCCACCCTTCCCGGTGACGAGGAGGACCCTCATGCGGTGGACTCGGCTCGTTTCTTCAGACCGCGCAGGGCGCTCGACACGATCTGCTTCTCGGCCTGGCGCTTGAGGAAGCCCGGGATCGAGAAGGCGGGGTCGACCCGGAGGGCGTACAGCACTTCGGTGCCCCCGTCCTCCAGCTCGCTGAACACGTAGCTGCCGTCCATCGCCGTGATGTCGTCGCCGGGCTCTGCCGCCCAGGAGAACCCGTTGTCGAGGTCGTAGGCGTAGCGCAGCGTGTAGGAGATCTCCTTGATCATGGCGTCGGCGACGAAGGAGACCCTGCTGGGCCTGCCGTCCTCGTCCTCCTCCAGGATCTCGACCTGCTTCACCCCGGTCGCCCACTCCGGATAGGCCTCCAGATCGAGCGCAACCTCGTAGACGAGCTGTGGCGGCGCCGACACCTCGATGCTCTGGACGGTGCCCTCCATGGTCATGCCCCACTACCTCCTGCGTCACGTGCGGCAGCCCGAAGGGTAGCGGCGGCCCGGCTCATTCCCCACCCCCGCCGGTGTGGCGTACGGCCCGACCCGTCGCCCTGAAGTACCCGACGTTGACGCACTTGGTGGTTCCGACCCGCCAGGTAATGGCCTGAGGCTGGTGGACATCGCCGAAGTAGTGCCACGGCGGCCGGTGCCGACGCAGGTAGTCGAGGATCGCCTGGGAGCCCTTCGCCCTGCCCCCGATCACATCGGTGGACAACGGAATCACCGCAGGAGGGAGATGGGTACCGAGCACGTCGACCGGGCCCAGCCGGTCCAGCTTGGCCGCCATGACCTCCTCGGACACCTCCCCGGGGGTGCCCAGGGAGACCATGCCCCCGCCGGCGATCCCGAAGCGGACGCCTTCGATCTCGACCACCTCGCCGTCGACGAACCGGCAGCCGGCGGGGAGGGTGGCGGCGAGCAGATCCGGCCGGTCGACGTTCCCGAACGTGACGTATGCCCCGGATCCCTCGAGGGCGGGGCACACGTCCCGGTAGGCGGCGGTGATCGCCCGATCGAACGCCTCCCGCATCTCGTCCTCACGGCCCCCGATGAACCCCAGCCAGTGAGCGCGGGCCTCGTCGAACCTGCCTGCGGTACGCAGCCGCACCATCTCGGCGACGAACGTCCTCCCGGCGATGTCGGTGACGATGCCGTCGTTGGTCCGGTAGTCGATGAAGTTGATCAGGTCGCCGAGCACCACCAGCGACTCACCGGCACCAGCAACTCGGCGCAGGGCGGCGGTGGCGCCATGGACGTCGGCGATGATCAGCACGACGGGATCGGCTCGGGATCATGGATCACGCGGGAACGGTAGTGCCGGGCACGACGTGTCCCGAGGACGGGCGGGCCCGCTCGGTCCGGCGGTACCCGGACCGCCGAGACCGCTTGTTAGCGTTGCGCCGAGGAGGAGCCCGTGGGACCAGTGTTCCTGTACGGCCACGTGGCCGAGACGTTCACCGCGATCATCGAGCCGTTCGTCGCCGCCGCTCGAGGCGGGGACGGTGACGGCCGGATCGCCCTCCTCATGCAGGATCGGGCATCGCGGCGTTACCTCCCGGGGTACCACGATCCCCTGGTCGACAACGGCGCCACCGAGGTCACCCCGGTGCTTCCGGGTCGCTCAGGACGGCTCGACGACCGGGCCATGGAGACCATCGCGACGTCCTTCGGGATCCTGATGGCAGGGGGTCACGTCCCCTCGTACCACCGTTCGTACGTCGCCTCGCCTGCCGGTGACCTCATCCGCAACAGGGTCGCCTCCGGGGTTCCGTTCGCCGGGGTGTCCGCCGGGGCGCTGCTCGCCACGGAGGTCCTCATCCGCACCGGCGACCGGGCCTCGGCGAAGGAGGGAGGCCACCGGCTGCTGGCCGTCGAGTTCGACCAGACCGGCGGGCGGCTCGGATTCGGTGACGGGCTCGGGCTGGTGGAGGACACCCTGGTCGAGCCCCATTTCACCGGGTTCGGCGGGTTCCCCCGCCTGCTCGCCGGTATGGAGGAGAGCGGTACCCCGGTCGGGATCGGGATCGACGATGAGGCAGGGGTCGCCATCGCCGGGGGCGAGCTGTCGGTGCTCGGCGCCGGCC
>Ga0136622_10000299_pt1 | contig 20102 bp, 14 predicted proteins | sample AntDrymUQ4482106_2_FD_104803 | JGI IMG/M metagenome (GOLD analysis project Ga0136622, IMG submission 104803) | Polar desert sand microbial communities from Dry Valleys, Antarctica - metaG UQ448 (21.06) | ecosystem: Environmental > Terrestrial > Soil > Desert | place: Antarctica: Dry Valley...
CAGCGGTGCTTCCAGAGTGGGAACCCGCTCGGTCGGGCCTGCGGCGAGCTCGACCCCCAGTTCATCGTGAGCCAGTGCACCCGTGAGCGCGCCAACAACTACCGGTCCGAGACCTGCCGGCGGTTCCGTGAGCTCGACCTCGGCCTGTCCGGCAGTGGCGGAGGCGGTGGCGGCGGGATCGGCCTGCCCGGCGGGCTCGGCCGAGCGGCCCCCGGTGGCGGCCTCTCCGGCGCCGGTGACAGCGCCGGCTCCAAGGGGAGTGGCGCGCCGGCGTACGACTCCGGCCTCGGGGCCATGCTGATCTGGGGGATGGTGTCGCGATGATCACGACCAGGACCAAGATCCAGCTGATCGTCTTCGTGCTGATCACGCTCATCGGCGTGTCCTACGCCGGGGCGAAGTACGCCCGGCTCGACCGGCTCGTCTTCGACGACTCCTACCGCGTGGTCGCCCACTTCAAGGACTCCGGCGGCATCTTCGACGGAGCAGAGGTCACCTACCGCGGCATCACGGTCGGCCAGGTCGGTGACCTGGAGGTCACCGAGAGCGGCGTCGACGTGGGGATCGACGTCGACAACGACAGCGACCCGATCCCGGCCGACGCGACCGCGCTCGTCGCGAACCGGTCCGCGGTCGGCGAGCAGTTCATCGACCTGCAGCCGCAGTCCGACTCCGCGCCCTACCTCAAGGAGGGCTCGGAGATCGCGACCGAGAAGACCACCATCCCGATCTCGACCACGGAGCTGCTGGTCAACCTCGACACGACCGTCCGGTCGGTCAACCGGGACAGCCTGCGCACGGTCGTGGACGAGATGGGCAAGGCCTTCAAGGGCACCGGCCAGGACATCTCCCGGCTGATCGACACCTCGAACTCGTTCATCCGGACCGCCAACGAGAACTTCGAGGTCACGACCTCGCTGATCCAGGACAGCAACATCGTGCTCAACACCCAGCTCGACAGTGCATCCGCCATCCGCAGCTTCTCGAAGGACCTCGCGCTGTTCTCCGACACCGTCGCCGACAGCGACCCAGACCTGCGCACGGTCATCGACAGCGGGAGCGCGACCGCGAACCAGCTGCGCACGTTCCTCGAGCAGAACGAGGTCAACCTCGGGCGGCTGATCAACAACCTGGTCACCACCGGTGAGATCCAGCTGGCCCACCTCGACGGGATCGAGCAGGTCCTGGTGCTCTACCCCTACGTCGTCTCCGGCGGCTTCACCGTGGTCGCCAAGGATCCCGACACCGGGTTGTACGACGCGCACTTCGGGATGATCACCCAGCAGAACCCGCACGTGTGCACGCGCGGCTACAACACCAGGGTGCGCACCCCCCAGGAGCGAGCCGACATCCCGATGAACTTCGCTGCCCGCTGCGCCGAGCCGCAGGCGCTGAGCAGCTCGCGCGGGGCCCAGCACCACCCCCGGCCCGGCACCGCCTACCGCGGCGCACCCGTGGTCGCCGCATACGACCCGCAGACCGGCCGGCTCCGCTACACCGACCACAACCCCGACGCGTCGGTGAGCTACACCGGAGGGGCGGCCACCGCCTTCGGCAAGGACTCGTGGAAGTGGCTGCTGGTCCAGCCCCTCGCCGAGCCCGAGGAGTGACCGACCCCACGTGAGCACCGAGCACGACCTCAGCCCGGCTCCCGACCCCGAGACGACGAACCCCGATCAACCTGAGCACCAGCGGCGGGTGCCACCCGCCTTGAACCGTCTGATCGCCGCCGTCCTCGCCGTGGTGCTGCTGGCCGCCGCCGTGGTGGCCGGGTTCCTGGTCTACAACCGCGGGCAGGTCGAGGCGGAGCTCGAGGAGCGCGCCGACGCGGCGCGGGCCGCCGAGGAGTTCGTGGTCCGTTTCAACACCTACGACGCCGAGACCGTCGAGGGCTACATCGACGCGCTGAGCCCGATGCTGACCACCTCGGCGCGGGCGGAGTTCGAGAAGGCGATCCAGGACACCACCACGCTGATCAGGGAGACCGAGCTCCGGTCCGAGGGCGAGCTCCTCGCCAGCGGGGTGGCCAGCGTCGACCAGGACGACGCCACGGTGCTCGTCGCCGTCGACGCCGACGCCGACAGCATCGCCGGCCCCATCCAGCGGCACTTCCGCTGGGAGATCGACCTGGCCAGGGTGGACGGAGACTGGCTGGTCGACGACTTCGACCCCGTTGCCGGGCAGGCCTCGCCATGAGGCCGACGCTCTACGACATCCTGGGCGTGCCCGCCGATGCCGACCGCGACGAGATCAAGCGTGCCTGGCGCGACGCCGCCGACCGATTCGAGCCCGGCTCCGGCGCGTCCACGGCGCAGTTCCGGCTGTTCAACGAGGCGGCAGAGGTGCTGCTCGACCCGGACAGCCGACGGGAGTACGACGCCGAGCTGGCCGCCCAGCAGTCAGCAGGGCCCCCGCCGGCGGCGCCCGTCCAGCCGCCCCCGTCGTCACGTGAGCCAGCCGAACCCGAGGGCCAGCGCCGTACCACCGGGTGGTCGAGCCTGTCGAGACCACGAGACGACGCCGAGCCGGCAGCCGAGCGCTCTCCCGGCCGGTCGAACCGTCCCGGGTTGTCGAGCCTGTCGAGATCACGCAGCGACCCCGAGCCGGATGCGCCGGACGCCTCACCGGGGCGCAGCGTGCCCGTCTGGGCGCTGTTCGCGCTCGGCCTGGTGGCCGGTGCCCTGGTGGGCCTGGTGATCTGGCTGGGGGTGGACTACGCGCGGACCAGCGACTACCAGGATTCGCTCGACGACGCCCCCCAGGCAGCCGAGCGCGCCGCAGCCGCCGTCTTGTCCTACGACTACCGCCGGCTCGAGGCGGACCGGGACGCCGCGGCGAAGTTCCTCACCCCGGACTACCGCGAGGAGTACGTCAACACCTTCGACCGGCTGGTCAGCGAACAGGCGACCAAGGTGCGGGCCAGGGTCGGGGCGGAGGTGTTGACCAGCGCCGCGATGGTCGACACGGAGGGCACCCGGGACCCCGACACGGTGCGCGTGCTGGTGTTCGTGGACCAGACGACGGTTAGCACGGCCAACGGAGGCCAGCCGCAAACCGCCCTTAACCGGGCGCGGTTCGACATGGAGCGGGTCGACGGGACCTGGCTGGTCAGCGCCATCACGTCGTACTAGCAGTCATAGCCGGTCATGGCTGGTCAGGGCCAGACATACCCGGGCGCGGCAGAAATATCGCCCGGGTGCGCCCAGGTGCTTGACGCGGACCGAGCGGCTGGTTCATGCTTCCGGACAGCACACGAGCCACTGATGAGGCTCTCTCGCCGGTCAAATGCAGGGCGCGGCGGTCGAGGGTGACGAAGGTGGGCTCTGCGCGATTGTGCCCTGCCGCAGGTTGGGCTAGGATGAATGTTCGCCGCCCACCCTCACCCTGTTCACAGACCCCGCCCGTCTGCGCCCAGGAGCAGATGGCGTTACCACCCGCCTTTTAGTCTGCGAGCCCTCGGAAGGACCCCTCTTTGGCCGCCTCGCGCAGCACGAAAAGCACCAGCAAAGCAACCAGCCTCGCACCGCGCCGCATCTCCTTCGCCAAGATCACCGAACCTCTCGAGGTTCCCCAGCTCCTCTCGCTCCAGACCAACAGCTTCGACTGGCTGGTGGGCAACGAGCGGTGGCAGGAGCAGGTAGCTCGCCGGATCAAGGGTGGCGAGGACCTCAGCACCAAGTCCGGTCTGCAGGAGATCTTCGAGGAGATCTCCCCGATCACGGACTTCTCAGACACGATGTCGCTGTCCTTCGAGAACCCGGTCTTCTACGACCCGAAGTACTCCGTGGACGAGTGCAAGGAGAAGGACTTCACCTACTCCGCGCCGCTCTACGTCTCGGCGGAGTTCACCAACAACGACACCGGAGAGATCAAGGGCCAGACCGTCTTCATGGGCGACTTCCCCCTGATGACCCCCAAGGGCACGTTCGTGATCAACGGCACCGAGCGTGTCGTGGTCTCGCAGCTGGTGCGGTCGCCGGGCGTCTACTTCGAGCGCAGCGCCGACAAGACCTCCGACAAGGACATCTTCACCGCGAAGATGATCCCGTCGCGTGGCGCCTGGCTCGAGTTCGAGGTGGACAAGCGCGACATGGTCGGGGTCCGCCTGGACCGCAAGCGCAAGCAGAACGTCACGGTGCTGCTCAAGGCCCTGCAGGCGGTGGCCGAGTCGACCGGCGAGGCCTACGACTACGAAGCCACGATGGCCGAGCTGCGGCAGTACGAGTCGATCGTGCTGACCGAGGAGAAGGACCACACGCAGGCCGCCGACGACGCGCTGCTCGACATCTACCGCAAGCTCCGTCCCGGTGAGCCGCCGACGCGTGAGGCCGCGCAGACGCTGCTGCAGAACTACTACTTCAACGGCAAGCGCTACGACCTGGCCAAGGTGGGCCGCTACAAGATCAACAAGAAGCTCGGTGGCACCCAGGCCTTTGACCAGCAGACCTTGACGATCAAGGACATCGTCTCCGCGATCAAGTACATCGTGGCGCTGCACGACGGCCGCGCCGAGCTGAAGATGCCCGCTGGGACGGTCGAGGTCCGCGCCGACGACATCGACCACTTCGGCAACCGCCGCATGCGGACGGTCGGCGAGCTGATCCAGAACCAGCTCCGCACCGGCCTGGCCCGGATGGAGCGCGTGGTCCGGGAGCGGATGACCACCCAGGACGTCGAGGCGATCACCCCGCAGAGCCTGATCAACATCCGGCCTGTCGTGGCGGCGCTGAAGGAGTTCTTCGGCACCTCCCAGTCCTCCCAGTTCATGGACCAGACCAACCCGATCGCGGGCCTGACCCACAAGCGCCGGCTCTCCGCGCTCGGTCCCGGCGGCCTGTCTCGTGACCGCGCCGGCTTCGAGGTCCGCGACGTGCACGCGTCCCACTACGGCCGGATGTGCCCGATCGAGACTCCGGAGGGCCCGAACATCGGCCTGATCGGGTCGCTGTCGACGTTCGCCCGGATCAACCCGTTCGGCTTTGTGGAGACGCCGTACCGCAAGGTGGAGCGCGGCAAGGTCACCGACAAGGTCGAGTACCTCACGGCTGACGAGGAGGACCGCTTCGTCATCGCGCAGGCCAACGCGCCGCTGACGCCGAAGAACCGGTTCGCCGAGGAGCGGGTGCTGGTCCGCCAGCGCGACAACGAGGTCGACGTGATCCCAGCCAACGGGGTCGACTACATGGACGTCTCCCCGCGACAGATGGTGTCGGTGGGGACCGCGCTGATCCCGTTCCTGGAGCACGACGACGCGAACCGCGCGCTGATGGGCGCGAACATGCAGCGCCAGGCCGTGCCGCTGATCAAGAGCGACTCCCCGCTCGTGGGGACCGGCATGGAGTTCCGTGCCGCTATCGACGCCGGTGACGTGGTGATCGCGGAGAAGCCCGGCGTGGTGACCGAGGTCTCCGCTGACTTCGTCGACGTCTCCAACGACGACGGAACCCAGCAGATCTACCGGATGCAGAAGTTCAGTCGCTCCAACCAGGGCACCTGCATCAACCAGCGTCCGCTGGTCGCCGAGGGCCAGAAGCTCAAGGTGGGCACGCCGATCGCGGACGGCCCGTGCACCGACGAGGGCGAGATCGCGCTCGGGAAGAACCTGTTGGTCGCGTTCATGCCGTGGCAGGGCCACAACTACGAGGACGCCATCATCTTGTCCCAGCGTCTGGTGCAGCAAGACGTGCTGACCTCGATCCACATCGAGGAGCACGAGGTGGACGCGCGCGACACCAAGCTGGGCCCGGAGGAGATCACCCGCGACATCCCGAACGTCGGCGAGGAGATGCTCGCCGACCTCGACGAGCGCGGCATCATCCGGATCGGGGCCGAGGTCACCACCGGTGACATCCTGGTCGGCAAGGTCACCCCGAAGGGCGAGACCGAGTTGACCCCGGAGGAGCGACTGCTCCGCGCGATCTTCGGCGAGAAGGCACGTGAGGTCCGCGACACCTCGATGAAGGTGCCGCACGGTGAGTCCGGGACCGTCATCGGGGTCCGGGTCTTCGACCGCGAGGAAGGCGACGAGCTACCACCCGGCGTCAACCAGCTGGTGCGGGTCTACGTGGCTCAGAAGCGCAAGATCTCCGTGGGCGACAAGCTGGCGGGACGCCACGGGAACAAGGGCGTGATCTCCAAGGTGCTGCCGATCGAGGACATGCCGTTCCTCGAGGACGGCACCCCAGTCGACGTCGTGCTCAACCCGCTCGGCGTGCCGGGCCGGATGAACATCGGCCAGATCCTGGAGATCCACCTGGGCTGGCTGGCCAAGACCGGCTGGGACATCAACGCCGAGGACGCCACGAGTGACGGCGCCTGGAAGCAGCGGCTGATCGACATCGCCGCGGAGTCCGCGGGCGCGGACACTAAGGTCGCGACCCCGGTCTTCGACGGTGCCCGCGAGGACGAGATCACCGGTCTGCTCGGTGCCACCCTGCCCAACCGCGACGGCGTCCGTGTCGTCAGCGAGGACGGGAAGGCACGGCTCTTCGACGGTCGCTCCGGGGAGCCGTTCCCGGACCCGGTCGCGGTGGGCTACATGTACATCCTCAAGCTGCACCACCTCGTCGACGACAAGATCCACGCGCGTTCGACCGGCCCGTACTCGATGATCACCCAGCAGCCGCTGGGCGGTAAGGCGCAGTTCGGCGGCCAGCGGTTCGGTGAGATGGAGGTCTGGGCGATGGAGGCGTACGGCGCCGCCTACGCGCTCCAGGAGCTGCTGACCATCAAGTCCGACGACGTGCCCGGTCGCGTCAAGGTGTACGAAGCGATCGTCAAGGGCGAGAACATCCCCGACTCGGGGATCCCCGAGTCGTTCAAGGTGCTCGTCAAAGAGATGCAGTCGCTGTGTCTCAACGTCGAGGTGCTCTCCCAGGACGGCACCGCGATCGAGATGCGCGACGCGGAGGAGGACGTCTTCCGCGCCGCCGAGGAGCTCGGCATCGACCTGTCCCGCAGGGAGCCGAGCAGCGTCGAGGAAGTCTAGGAACATCCGAGACCCACACCAGACAGAGACCGAACAGAGCAACCTGAACCACGAGGAAAGAAGCCACAGTGCTTGATGTCAACTTCTTCGACCAGCTTCAGATCGGCCTGGCCACCGCCGACGACATCCGTCAGTGGTCCCACGGCGAGGTAAAGAAGCCGGAGACGATCAACTACCGCACGCTCAAGCCGGAGCGCGACGGGCTCTTCTGCGAGAAGATCTTCGGTCCCACCCGGGACTGGGAGTGCTACTGCGGCAAGTACAAGCGGGTGCGGTTCAAGGGAATCATCTGCGAGCGCTGCGGGGTCGAGGTCACTCGCTCCAAGGTCCGTCGCGAGCGGATGGGGCACATCGAGCTCGCCGCTCCGGTGACTCACATCTGGTACTTCAAGGGGGTGCCGAGCCGGCTCGGCTACCTGCTCGACCTCGCCCCGAAGGACCTGGAGAAGGTCATCTACTTCGCGGCCTACATGATCACCGCCGTCGACGACGACGCGCGGCATCGCGACCTGTCCTCGCTGGAGGCCAAGGTGGACCTCGAGCGAAAGCGCCTCGAGGGACGCCGTGACAGCGCGCTCGACGACCGCTCCAAGAAGCTGGAGGCGGACCTCGCCACGCTCGAGGCCGAGGGCGCGAAGGCAGACGCGCGTCGCAAGGTCAAGGACGGCGCCGAGCGTGAGATGAAGCAGATCCGCGACCGTGCCCAGCGCGAGATCGACCGCCTCGACGAGGTGTGGAGCCGCTTCAAGAGCCTCAAGGTCCAAGACCTTGAGGGCGACGAGCTCCTCTACCGGGAGATGAAGAGCTGGTTCGGCAAGTACTTCGAGGGCCACATGGGCGCCGCCGCCATCCAGCAGCGCCTGGAGACCTTCGACCTCGACGCGGAGGTCGAGTCGCTGCGCGAGACGATCGCCACCGGCAAGGGCCAGCGCAAGGTGCGCGCGCTCAAGCGGCTCAAGGTCGTGGAGGCCTTCCGCAAGACCACCAACAGCCCTCGCGGCATGGTTCTGGACGCCGTACCGGTGATCCCGCCGGACCTGCGCCCGATGGTGCAGCTCGACGGTGGCCGCTTCGCGACCTCCGACCTCAACGACCTCTACCGGCGCGTGATCAACCGGAACAACCGCCTCAAGCGACTGCTCGACCTCGGCGCCCCCGAGATCATCGTCAACAACGAGAAGCGGATGCTCCAGGAGGCCGTGGACTCGTTGTTCGACAACGGCCGGCGTGGCCGTCCGGTCACCGGCCCGGGCAACCGTCCGCTGAAGTCGCTCTCCGACATGCTCAAGGGCAAGCAGGGCCGCTTCAGGCAGAACCTGCTCGGCAAGCGGGTGGACTACTCCGGCCGTTCGGTCATCGTGGTCGGTCCGCAGCTCAAGCTGCACCAGTGCGGACTCCCCAAGCAGATGGCGCTCGAGCTGTTCAAGCCCTTCGTGATGAAGCGTCTCGTCGACCTCAACCACGCGCAGAACATCAAGAGCGCCAAGCGGATGGTCGAGCGTGCCCGACCGGTGGTGTGGGACGTGCTCGAAGAGGTGATCACCGAGCACCCGGTGCTGCTCAACCGCGCTCCGACGCTGCACCGGCTCGGCATCCAGGCCTTCGAGCCGCAGCTCATCGAGGGCAAGGCGATCCAGATCCACCCGCTGGTCTGCTCGGCGTTCAACGCCGACTTCGACGGCGACCAGATGGCGGTGCACCTGCCGCTGTCGGCCGAGGCCCAGGCCGAGGCTCGGATCCTGATGCTCTCGACCAACAACATCCTGAAGCCCTCGGACGGACGTCCGGTGACCATGCCCACCCAGGACATGATCATCGGGATCTTCTTCCTGACCCTTGACCGCGACGGCCAGCCGGGAGAGGGGCGTGCGTTCTCCTCGACCGCCGAGGCCGTGATGGCCTTCGACCTAGGCGAGATCAGCCTGCAGAGCAAGGTCCGGATCAAGTTCGCCGAGATCACTCCGCCGATCGGCTTCGAGTCGGCCAACGGGTGGGAGCCCGGCCGGCCGCTGACGATGGAGACCACGCTGGGGCGTGCGCTCTTCAACGAGGCGCTGCCCGGTGACTACGCCTTCGTCGACTACGAGGTCGGCAAGAAGCAGCTCGGTGTCATCGTCAACGACCTCGCGGAGCGCTACTCCAAGGTCGAGGTGGCAGCGTCGCTGGACGCGCTCAAGGACACCGGCTTCCACTGGGCGACCCACTCGGGAGTGACCGTCTCGATCGAGGACGTCGTCACCCCGCCGGGCAAGCAGGAGATCCTGGAGACCTTCGAGGGCCAGGCTGCCAAGGTGCAGCAGCAGTTCGAGCGCGGTCTGATCACCGACGACGAGCGTCGCCAGGAGCTCATCGAGATCTGGACGCAAGCCTCGAACAAGGTGGCCGAGGAGATGGAGAAGACCTTCGACAAGGACAACCCCATCTACATGATGGTGCACTCCGGCGCCCGCGGGAACATGATGCAGGTGCGTCAGATCGCCGCGATGCGAGGCCTGGTGGCCAACCCGCGGGGCGACATCATCCCGCGGCCGATCAAGGCGAACTTCCGCGAGGGTCTCTCCGTGCTGGAGTACTTCATCTCCACCCACGGCGCCCGCAAGGGTCTGGCCGACACCGCGCTGCGCACGGCTGACTCTGGGTACCTCACTCGCCGTCTGGTCGACGTCAGCCAGGACGTGATCATCCGCGAGGACGACTGCGGCACCGAGCGGGGGCTGCCGAAGAAGATCGGCGAGCGTCTCGACGACGGTCGCGTGGTCAAGGCGGAGAACGCCGAGACGGCGGCGTACGCCCGCTCGGCTGCTGCCGAGGTGACCCACCCGGAGACCGGGGAGGCGCTCGCAGGACCTGGTGAGGACCTCGGGGACATCAAGATCGGTGAGCTCGTCGCGGCTGGGATCGAGGAGGTCAAGGTCCGCTCGGTGCTGACCTGCGACGCAAAGACCGGCACGTGTGCGAAGTGCTACGGCCGTTCGCTGGCCACCGGCAAGCTCGTCGACATCGGAGAGGCGGTCGGCATCATCGCGGCCCAGTCGATCGGCGAGCCGGGCACCCAGCTGACCATGCGCACCTTCCACACCGGTGGAGTGGCCTCGGCTGACGACATCACCCAGGGCCTGCCCCGGGTCGTGGAGCTGTTCGAGGCGCGCCAGCCCAAGGGCCGCGCCCCGATCACCGAGGCCGCCGGCCGCGTGTCGATCGACGAGAGCGACAAGGCCAAGAAGATCCTCGTCACCCCCGACGACGGCTCCGAGGTCCAGGAGTACCCGATCAGCAAGCGGTCCCGCCTCAGCGTCGGCGAGGGTGACCACGTCGAGGTCGGCCAGCAGCTGACGCAGGGCACGCCAGACCCGCAGGAGGTGCTGCGCATCCTCGGGGTCCGCAAGGCCCAGGAGCACCTGGTCGACGAGGTGCAGGCCGTCTACCGGAGCCAGGGCGTCTCGATTCACGACAAGCACATCGAGATCATCGTGCGCCAGATGCTGCGCAGGGTGACGGTCATCGAGTCCGGTGACACGCTGCTGCTTCCCTCGGACCTGGTGGACCGGGGCCGCTTCGAGGAGGAGAACCGGCGGGTGGTCTCCGACGGCGGCACGCCCGCCTCGGGTCGCCCGGTGCTCATGGGGATCACCAAGGCGTCGTTGGCGACGGAGTCGTGGCTCTCGGCGGCGTCGTTCCAGGAGACGACCCGAGTGCTCACCGACGCGGCGATCAACGGCAAGTCGGACTCGCTGCGTGGGCTCAAGGAGAACGTGATCATCGGGAAGCTGATCCCTGCCGGCACCGGACTCGATCGGTACAAGAACATCCGCGTCGAGCCCACCGAGGAGGCGCGTGCGAACGCCTACTCGGTGACTGGCTACGAGAACTACGACTACGACTTCGGCAACACCGGGGGCCAGGCCGTGGCTCTCGACGACTTCGACTTCGGCTCCTACCAGAACTGATCGCCCGGCGTCGCCGGTGGTTCGGCGGCGACCGTCGGTCCCGGGGTTTCGAGACGGCTCGCCCAGGGGGCTCGCCTCCTCAACCACCGGAGTGCGCGACGCAGCGTGGGAGCCTGGGCGCGTGGAACCTGCCTACGCGACGACGATCGCGGTGGCGCGGGTGATGTTCCGCGCGCTCGGTCTGCGGTGTCGCATCGAGGGCGGCCACCACATTCCGAGGTCCGGGCCGGTGGTGATCGCGAGCAACCACATCAGCTTTCTCGACTTCACCCTCGTCGGACTCGCTGCCCGTGCGAGCGGCCGTCGTCCGCGGTTCCTCGCCCGGCATGAGGTCTGGGACAACCGGGTTGCCGGGCCGTTCATGCGAGCCATGCGGCACGTGCCGGTCGACACGTCAGTGCCTGCGGCGGCGTACCTCCAGGCACGAGCGCTGCTCCGCGACGGCGAGGCCGTGGCGATCTTCCCCGAGGCAGGGGTGAGCACGTCCTACACCGTCCGGGCGCTGATGCCCGGAGCGGTCGCACTGGCGGCGGAGACCGGCGCGCCGCTGGTGCCGATGGTGATCTGGGGGCCGCACCGCATCGCGACCGCTCATCAGCCGGTGCAGATCCGGCGTGGCCGGCCGGTCTCGATCCTGGTCGGCGAGCCCTACGTCGTGCCGCCCGATGCCGACCCGATCTCCGGGACCTTGGCCCTCGGGACCCGGTTGCAAGCGATGCTCGACGAGCTGCAGGCGCGGCCCGTGCACCAGCCCCGGCCCGGTGAGACGCCGCGGTGGCACCCGGCACATCTCGGCGGGTCGGCGCCGACGGTCGTCCGGGCACGTGAGATCGAGACCACCGTGCCTCGAAGAGCGCTCGGGCCGACCTGGATGCCCGGCTACCAGTAGAAGCCCGAGCCGGTACCTGGACGCGCCTTAGACTCGCGGGCATGGTCCAGGACGCGACGGCCGAGGAGGCTCCGCCGCGGCGGCAGCGGATCGCGGCGTACGCGCTGCTCACCCGCGACGACGAGGTTCTGCTGACCCGACTCTCGGACCTGACCCGGCTCGCCGGCCGGTGGACGCTGCCCGGAGGCGGCATCGACCACGGGGAGGAGCCTCGAGCCGCCCTCGAGCGCGAGGTCTTCGAGGAGACCGGGCTGCACGTGGTGGCCGGGCCGGTCGCCGACGTGCACAGCTCGCACTTCACCGGACCGCGCGGCGACGGCCTGGTCGAGGACTACCACGGCATCCACCTGATCTTCCTGGCCACCGTGCTGCCGGAGTCCGAGGGCATCGAGCCCCACGTGGTCGAGGTCGCCGGCTCCACCGACCACGTCGCGTGGGTGCGGGTCGAGGACGCGCTCCGGCTCGACTTGCTCTCCGCGGCGCGACACGGGCTCAGCCACATGGACGGAGGTTCCTGACATGCATCCCGTCCCAGCCGACCCGGAGAGCGTCTTCACCTACGGCGCTCCCCAGCTGAAGTTCGGACCCGGCGCATCGGACGAGATTGGGCAGGACCTCTCGGCCTACGACGTGCGCCGGGTCCTGGTGATCACCGACCCGGGCGTCGCTGCGACCGGGCACCCGCAGCGCGTCGCGGAGCAGCTGGCGGGGTTTGGCATCGAGACGCACGTCTACGACGACGTCCACGTCGAGCCGACCGACGCCAGCCTGCAGAGCGCGGCCGACTATGCCCGCGAGACGGGTCCGTGGGACGCGTTCGTGGCCGTCGGTGGCGGCTCGGCGATCGACACCGCGAAGGCGGTGAACCTGCTGACCACCAACCCGGGCGAGCTGATGGACTACGTCAACGCCCCGGTCGGCAAGGGCAGGGCGCCGGTGAAGCCCCTCGCCCCGCTGGTGGCCGTGCCCACCACGACCGGCACCGGCAGCGAGAGCACGACGATCTGTGTGCTCGACGTCCTCGCCCAGCAGGTGAAGACCGGGATCAGCCACCCACGGCTGCGTCCCACCCTCGCGGTCGTCGACCCACGGCTCACGCTCACCCAACCGGCCGGAGTCACCGCCGCCTGCGGCATGGACATCGTGTGCCACGCGCTGGAGAGCTGGACCGCGCGTCCTTACGACAGCTACCAGCGCAAGTCGCCGGAGGACCGGGTGCCCTACTGCGGTGCCAACCCGATCGCGGACATGTGGTCGGAGCGGGCTCTGCGGCTGCTGGCCGGCTCGTTCCGCACCGCGGTGCACCACGGCGACGAGGAGACCGCGCGCGAGCAGATGGCGCTGGCCGCCACCTTCGCCGGGATGGGGTTCGGCAACGCAGGAGTCCACATCCCCCACGCGAACGCCTACCCGATCGGTGGCCGGGTGCGCGACTTCAGTCCTGAGGGCTACCCCGGTGACCACGCAATGGTGCCGCACGGGATGGCGGTGGCGCTGAGCGCTCCGGCTGCCTTCGGCTTCACCTTCGAGGCCGACCCCGACCGGCATGTGCGGGCGGCGCGGATGCTCGCTCCGGACGGTCTCGACGATGCGGGTGCGCACCCGCGCGACCTGCTGCCCGGCGTCGTACGAGACCTGATGCGTGACATCGGGATGCCCAACGGCATCGGGGCGGTCGGGTACGACGAGGGCGACCTCACCGGCCTCGTCGAGGGGAGCCTGCAGCAGCAGCGGCTCCTCGACACCGCCCCTCGCGAGGTCAGCGCCGAGGACCTGGAGGCGATCCTGACCGCGTCGCTGGAACTCTGGTAGCCCTTCGAGACGGCTCGTCCCTCGCCTCCTCAGGAACCACCGGGCGCCGGCGCAGCAGGCTTGCAGCTACAGCCACAGCGACGAGGACCACGAGCAGGACCAGGATCCACACCGCGCCGATGTCGGAGACCAGCCCGGAGAGGGTCTGTTGCACCGACCCTGCGGCGTCGATGACCGGGTCCTGCGCGGCGGCACCACGCAGCACGCGGATCTCCCACCAGCCGTAGTAGGCGACGTAGCCACCGACGGCGACGAGGAGCAGCCCGGCGGCCGCGGGGAACCACCGGCCGAGGCGCCGCATCCGGCCCACCAGGGAGGACCGTGCCAGCGCCACCGCCACCGCGACCGTCCCCACGACCAGGCCCATCCCGAGGGCATACGCGAGGTAGAGGGCAACCCCGTCGACGACCGAGTCGCTGCGGAACGCGCCCACCACGAGGGCGAGGAACGGGGCGATCGTGCAGGTCAGCGAAGCCACGGCGTACGACGCCCCGAAGGCAAGCACCGGCAGGAAGCCTCGGCGAACCTTCGGGCCACGCGGTCGCCACCCGAGGCCGGGAAGGCTCCGGCCCGACAGCAACCACACCCCACCAGCCGCGAGCAGCACGCCGAGCACCACGGTGAACCAGGGCAGGTACTGCTGCACGCTGGCGGCGATGGGCGACACGACGAGGCCGAACACTCCGAAGACCGTCACGAACCCCAGGGTCATCACGGCGGTGAGCAGCAACGCGCGGCGCACCGCCTGCGACCGCCCGGGGGAGTCGTCACCGAGGACGAGGAGAGACAGGTAGGCCGGCAACAGCGCGAAGCCGCAGGGGTTGACCGCTGCGAGCATCCCGGCGCCCAGCGCGAGGGCCAGCGCCCCGTCGGTCATTCTCTGTCCGATCAGTCAGCCAGCGCGGCGACGCTGGCCTCGAGGTCGTCGGTGCCGCCGTAGCCTGCGCGCAGCACCTCGTTGCCCTCGGCGTCGAGCAGCACGAACGAGCTCTGCTCGACGACCCCGAACCGGGCCCACACCTCACCGTTCTCGTCGAGGAGGTGGGTGACACCGTCGGCGTCACCGGCGAACTCCCCGATCGCGGCTGCGTCATCGAGGGATCCCACGCCCACCACGTTGACCTCGCCGTCGTACTCTCCTGCGATGCCTTGCACCTGAGGGATCTGCCCACGGCACACCGGACACCACGGCGCCCAGAACCACAGCAGGGTGGGCTTGCCGGCCAGCGTGGCGCCGTCGAACGCCTGGCCGTCGACGGTCTGGCTGGCGAACTGCAGGACCTCGGGTACGGCGGGCGCCGCAGGCGCCTCGGACGCCGCCGGCGAGGCGGCAGCCTTCGGCTTCCTCGAGGGCGTGCCGTCGGGTGCCGGGTCGGACGCGGAGTCGGAGGCGGGACTGGTCGGGGTAGCCGCGCTCGTCGAGGCTGCCGGGGCGGCGGGCTGTGCCCGTGGTGCGGGCTGTGAACCGCAGGAGGTCACACCGAGTGAGACAACGAGGAGTGCCCCGACTGCCACGGCGCTCCTGGGTCGGTCCATGGGTCCGTGCATGAGCCCATCCTGCCTGCCCCCGACCGACCCCTCGCCGTCGAAGGGTTACGTTTCGGTGACGGGCCTCGCCGCGGGAGCGGAGCCTGGCCGTGGGTCAGTCGCTTTGACCCGTGTGCACCCACCCGGTAGCCTCTTTCAGGCGTGCCTGGGCCTCCAGGTCCGTTGTGCGTGCTCCGACGTAAGGAGCCGCTAGGAACTACCTGGGCTGCGCTCGCAGGCCATCCCACAGGCTCCTCCGCTTCCAGGCGGCATGGACGCAGCGCCGTGCCGCCTGGAAGCAGCAAGACTCCAGTGACACCCAGCACTACCGACGGAAGGTAACCACGCAGTGCCCACCATCAACCAGCTGGTCCGCAAGGGCCGCCAGGACAAGGTGTCGAAGAACAAGACGCCGGCGTTGAAGGGCTCGCCCCAGCGTCGTGGTGTCTGCACGCGTGTCTACACGACCACTCCGAAGAAGCCGAACTCCGCGCTGCGGAAGGTCGCTCGGGTCCGCCTGTCGAGCGGCATCGAGGTCACGGCGTACATCCCCGGCGTCGGCCACAACCTGCAGGAGCACTCCATCGTGCTGGTGCGCGGCGGTCGGGTGAAGGACCTTCCCGGCGTGCGCTACAAGATCATCCGGGGGTCCCTCGACACCCAGGGCGTGAAGAACCGCCGGCAGGCGCGCAGCCGCTACGGCGCGAAGAAGGAGAAGAGCTGATGCCCCGCAAAGGCCCCGCCGCGAAACGCCCGGTCGACATCGACCCTGTCTTCGGCAGCCCCGTGGTGACCCAGCTGGTCAGCAAGGTGCTGCACGACGGCAAGAAGCAGGTGGCTCAGCGCATCGTGTACGGCGCCCTCGAGGGCTGTCGCGACAAGACCGGGACTGACCCGGTCGTCACGCTCAAGCGGGCGCTCGACAACGTCAAGCCCTCCATCGAGGTCAAGAGCCGTCGCGTCGGCGGCGCCACCTACCAGGTGCCGATCGAGGTCAAGCCCGGACGGTCCACCACGCTGGCGCTGCGCTGGCTGGTCAGCTACTCGCAGGCACGTCGCGAGAAGACGATGGCTGATCGGCTGATGAACGAGATCCTCGACGCCTCCAACGGTCTCGGTGCCGCGGTCAAGCGTCGCGAGGACACACACAAGATGGCTGAGTCGAACAAGGCCTTCGCCCACTACCGCTGGTGAGCTGAGGCCGACAGGGCACTCGCCCACCTGGTCCCCCGGGAACAAGCAAGGCGCGCGCACTGTTTCAAGTGGTGGCCCCGGACCAGACCAACGCTCACCAACACTGACCGACTACGGAACACGCAAGGACATCAAGTGGCTGTCGACATCACCACGGACCTGCAGAAGGTCCGCAACATCGGCATCATGGCGCACATCGACGCCGGGAAGACCACGACGACCGAGCGGATCCTCTACTACACCGGCATCAACTACAAGATCGGTGAGGTCCACGAGGGCGCTGCCACGATGGACTGGATGGAGCAGGAGCAGGAGCGCGGAATCACCATCACCTCCGCCGCGACGACCTGTTGGTGGCAGGACCACCAGATCAACATTATCGACACCCCCGGCCACGTCGACTTCACCGTCGAGGTGGAGCGCTCGCTGCGCGTCCTCGACGGGTCGGTGGCCGTCTTCGACGGCGTCGCCGGGGTCGAGCCGCAGAGCATGACCGTATGGCGCCAGGCCAACAAGTACTCCGTGCCACGGATGTGCTTCGTGAACAAGCTGGACCGCACGGGCGCCGACTTCTACCAGTGCGTCGACATGATCATCGATCGACTGAACGCGACACCGCTCGTGCTGCAGATCCCGATCGGCGCCGAGGCAGACTTCATCGGCGTCGTCGACCTGGTCGGCATGCGCGCCCTCACCTGGCGCGGCGAGACGGACCTGGGCGAGGACTACGAGATCGAGGAGATCCCGGCGGAGCTCGCCGAGCAGGCCGCGGAATGGCGCGAGAAGCTGGTCGAGACGCTCGCCGAGGCCGACGACGAGATCATGGAGATGTACCTCGAGGAGCAGACCCCCACCGTCGAGCAGCTCGAGGCGGCGATCCGCCGGGCCACGCTCGCGGACAAGCTCAACCCGGTGCTGACCGGAACGGCCTTCAAGAACAAGGGTGTCCAGCCGTTGTTGGACGCGGTCGTGAAGTACCTGCCCTCACCGCTGGACGTCGAGGGCATCGAGGGGCACAAGCCCAACGACGAGGACGCGGTGCTGCGCCGCCAGCCGAGTGACCAGGAACCGCTGGCCGCCCTGGCGTTCAAGATCGCCGCCGACCCGCACCTGGGCAAGCTCACCTACCTGCGGGTCTACTCCGGCAAGCTCGAGGCGGGCCAGTTCGTGCTCAACTCGGTCAAGGGCCGCAAGGAGCGGATCGGCAAGATCTACCAGATGCACGCGAACAAGCGTGAGGAGATCGCGTCGGTCGGCGCCGGCCAGATCGTCGCGGTGATGGGCCTCAAGGACACCACCACCGGCGAGACGCTCTGCGTCCAGGGCGACCCGGTCGTGCTGGAGTCGATGAGCTTCCCGGCCCCGGTGATCGAGGTCGCGATCGAGCCCAAGACCAAGGGCGACCAGGAGAAGCTGGGCACGGCGATCCAGCGTCTCTCCGACGAGGACCCGACCTTCACCGTGAAGACCGACGAGGAGACCGGGCAGACGATCATCGCCGGCATGGGCGAGCTGCACCTCGAGGTGCTTGTCGACCGGATGCGGCGGGAGTTCCGCGTCGAGGCCACGGTCGGGAAGCCGCAGGTCGCCTACCGGGAGACCTTGCGCAGGAAGGTCGAGAAGCACACCTACATTCACAAGAAGCAGACCGGTGGCTCCGGACAGTTCGCGAAGGTCGTGATCACCCTCGAGCCCAGCATCGACGAGGAGACCGGCACCGGAGCGGGCTACGAGTTCGTCAACAACGTGACCGGCGGCCGGGTGCCACGGGAGTACATCCCGTCGGTGGACCAGGGTGCGCAGGAGGCGATGGAGTTCGGGGTGCTCGCCGGATACCCGATGGTCGACGTGAAGCTGACCCTCGAGGACGGCGCCTACCACGACGTGGACTCCTCGGAGCTCGCCTTCAAGCTGGCCGGGAACGCCGCCTTCAAGGAGGCTGCGCGGATGGCCAGGCCGGTCCTGCTCGAGCCGGTGTTCGCGGTGGAGGTCATCACCCCGGAGAGGTTCCTCGGGGACGTGATCGGTGACATCAACTCCCGCCGCGGGCAGGTGCAGAACATGTTCGAGCGCTCGGGTGACCGGGTGGTCGAGGCACTTGTTCCACTGTCGGAGATGTTCGGGTACGTTGGCGATCTGCGGTCCAAGACCTCGGGCCAGGCGTCGTACTCCATGGAGTTCGACTCGTACGCCGAGGTTCCTGCCAACGTCGCCGACGAGATCATCAAGAAGGTTCGCGGTGAGTAGGCTGGTCGGTCACCGGCAGTCCAGCGTGGATGTGGTTGCAGCATGTAGTCAGGTATGAGTCAGGCATGAGTCAAGTACTAACGAGGAGGAGCCCCCGTGGCTAAGGCGAAGTTCGAGCGGACTAAGCCGCACGTCAACATCGGCACCATCGGTCACATCGACCACGGCAAGACGACGTTGACCGCAGCGATCACCAAGGTGCTGCACGACAAGTTTCCCGACCTGAACCCCTTCACGCCGTTCGACGAGATCGACAAGGCGCCGGAGGAGAAGCAGCGCGGGATCACGATCTCGATCGCGCACGTGGAGTACCAGACCGAGGCGCGCCACTACGCGCACGTCGACTGCCCGGGTCACGCCGACTACATCAAGAACATGATCACCGGCGCGGCCCAGATGGACGGCGCGATCCTCGTCGTGGCGGCCACCGACGGCCCGATGCCGCAGACCCGCGAGCACGTGCTGCTGGCCCGCCAGGTCGGTGTGCCTGCCCTCGTGGTCGCTCTCAACAAGTGCGACATGGTCGACGACGAGGAGCTGATCGAGCTCGTCGAGCTCGAGGTCCGCGAGCTGCTCAACGACTACGAGTTCCCCGGCGACGACATCCCCGTCGTACGCGTGGCCGCCTTCCCTGCGCTCAACGGCGACGAGAAGTGGGGCGCGTCGATCGTCGAGCTGATGAGCGCGGTCGACGAGTCCATCCCGCAGCCCGAGCGGGAGACCGAGAAGCCGTTCCTGATGCCGGTCGAGGACGTGTTCACCATCACCGGTCGCGGGACCGTGATCACCGGGCGCATCGAGCGCGGCATCGTCAAGAAGGACGAGACCGTCGACATCGTGGGCATCCGCGACGCCAAGCAGACCACCACGGTCACCGGCATCGAGATGTTCCGCAAGCTCCTCGACACCGGCGAGGCCGGCGAGAACGTCGGGCTGCTGCTGCGTGGCACGAAGCGTGAGGACGTCGAGCGCGGCATGGTCGTGATCAAGCCTGGTACGACGACCCCGCACACCAACTTCGAGGGGAACGTCTACATCCTCTCCAAGGAGGAGGGCGGGCGGCACACGCCGTTCTTCAACAACTACCGGCCGCAGTTCTACTTCCGCACCACCGACGTGACCGGCGTGGTGAGCCTCCCCGAGGGCACCGAGATGGTCATGCCCGGTGACACCACCGAGATGGTGGTCGAGCTGATCCAGCCGATCGCCATGGAGGAGGGGCTGCGGTTCGCGATCCGTGAGGGTGGCCGCACCGTCGGCGCCGGCCGGGTCACGAAGATCACCAAGTAGACCTAGGCACCCAGGAGGCCCCAACCCACTGCCCTGGGTCGGGGCCTCCTGCCTGTGCCCTGCCGTACCTGCGTGCTGTTCGCGGGCCCCCGCCGCTCCACCCCGCTAGATGAATGATTCCAAGGGTTGCCGGTCAAGCGAGCGACTTAGCCGCGCCCGATCTGGCAAGGCGGAGGAGTGAAGGCGATGCCAAGCATCGTCGAGTGAC
>Ga0136622_10000300_pt1 | contig 20095 bp, 21 predicted proteins | sample AntDrymUQ4482106_2_FD_104803 | JGI IMG/M metagenome (GOLD analysis project Ga0136622, IMG submission 104803) | Polar desert sand microbial communities from Dry Valleys, Antarctica - metaG UQ448 (21.06) | ecosystem: Environmental > Terrestrial > Soil > Desert | place: Antarctica: Dry Valley...
CAGATCAACGCCGGCATCCCCAAGGAGGTCTCCTCCGAGACGATCAACAAGGTCTGCGCATCGGGCGTCCGCGCGGCCGGCGTGCTCGACGCCGCCATCCGCGCGGGTGACGTCGAGGTTGCCGTCGCGGGCGGCATGGAGTCGATGTCGCAGGCGCCCTACATGTTCCCGCAGGCTCGCTTCGGCGCGCGCATGGGCGACATGAAGGCGCTCGACGCGATGGTCCACGACGGCCTCACGAACCCGTTCTCGGGCAAGCAGATGTTCGTCGAGGCGACCGAGGTAGCCGAGGAGCTCGAGATGACGCGCGCCGACATGGACCGCTGGGCGCTGCGTTCACACGAGCGGGTGATCGCCGCGACCGACGACGGCCGGCTCCCCGAGGAGATCGTCGCGGTGACCGTCCGGGGCCGCAAGGGCGACACGGTCGTCGAGGTCGATGAGTCGCCGCGGCGCGACTCGACGCTGGAGTCGCTCGCGAAGCTGCCGGGCCTCGCGCACCGGGAGGGCTCGCACACGGCGGGCAACTCGCCCGGCGTCAACGACGGCGCGGGTGCGCTCGTGCTCGCCTCAGACGATTGGGCCGAGCGCGAAGGGCACGAGGTGCTGGCCGAGATCGTCGCCCAGGCCCAGATCGCCGACGACTTCCCCTACCTCGCCCGGACACCGGCCAACGCGGCCATCAAGGCGCTCGAGAAGGCCGGCCTGCAGCCCTCCGACATCGACCTGTGGGAGATCAACGAGGCGTTCGCCTCGGTGACGCTGAACTCGATCCGTATGCTCGGAATCGACGAGGAGCGCGTCAACGTCAACGGCGGCGCGGTCGCGATCGGCCATCCGATCGGCGCGTCGGGCGCGCGCATCCTCGGCACGCTCGTGCACGAGCTGCGCCGGCGCGGCGGCGGCTACGGCTGCGCCGCGATCTGCTCCGGCGGCGGCCAGGGCGATGCGGTGATCCTCCGGGTCTGACCTTGACCGAGCGGCCGCACATACTCCCGCCGCCTCCGGGCGGCGGGGCATTGCGTCGTCCCGAGGAGGCAGGCGCGGCGTTCTTCGACCTCGATCGCACGCTGATGGCCGGATCGTCGGCGTTTCAGTTCGGGCGGGCGGCCTACCGCTCCGGGCTCGTCTCGCGCCGCTATCTCGCGCGCGACGCATGGGAGAACGTCGTCTTCCGGCTGAGCGGCTCGACCGACGCCGGCACGGATGCTCTGCGCAAGCGGATCGGGCGGATGCTGGACGGCCTGCGGGTGCGCGACCTGCAGCGGCTGGCGCCTGACGTGCTCGCCGGCGTGCTGCCGCGCCTGTACCCGCAGATGCTTGCGATCGCCTATGAGCACCAGGACGCCGGACGGCCGATCTTCATCTGCACCGCCGCCGCGCAGGAGATGGCGGAGCTGATGGCGATCGTGCTGACGTTCGACGGCGCCGTCGGCTCGGCCTCCGAGGTCGTCGACGGCCACTACACCGGGCGCGCCGGCGGCCCGTTCACGTACCGCGAGGGCAAGGCCGAGGCGATCCGCGAGCTGGCGCAGCGCGAGGGCATCGACCTCGGCGCATCTTGGGCCTACTCCGACTCGGAGTCCGACCTGCCGATGCTGCGGCTCGTCGGTCACCCGGTTGCGGTCAACCCCGATGCGGAGCTGGGGCGCGTCGCCCGCGCCGAGGGCTGGGAGCTGCTGCGCTTCGAGCGGCTCGGCCGGCGGTTGCGCGTGCTCGGGGCCGCCGGCCTGGCAGCCGGGCTCGGCGGGCTCGGCTCGATCGTGCTCTCCCGCCGTTCGACGCCCATGCGGCGGCGTGCGACCGTCGTCGCCCTGGGCCGCCGATGAGCCTCAAGGAGCTGACATCCGAGCAGCGCGAGATCCGCGACCTTGCGGCGCGCTTCGCCGACGAGCGGATCGCGCCGCGCGCCGCGAGCTGGGATCGCGACCACACGTTCCCGCGCGAGCTGTTCGCCGAGCTGGGTGCGCTCGGCCTGATGGGCGTCTGCGTGCCGGAGGAGCACGGCGGCGCGGGTGCCGACTTCCTCTCCTACGTGCTCGTGCTCGAGGAGCTGGCGCGTGCGGATGCCGGCGTCGGCGTTACCGTCGCCGTGCACACGAGCGCGTGCACGCTGCCACTGCTCGAGCATGGCTCCAGCCACGTGGCGGCCCTCGCTGCGGGTGAGGAGATCGGCGCGTTCGCCCTGACCGAGTCCGGCTCGGGCTCCGACGCGGGCGCGCTGCGCACGCGCTTTGCCGACGGTGGGATCACGGGCGCCAAGCAGTGGTGCACCAACGGCTCCCACGCGTCCACGTTCCTCGTGTTCGCCCGCGAAGGCGATCGAGTCAGCGCCTTCGTCGTACGCGCGGGAGCGGCCGGCTTCGCGGTCACCGGCGAGGCGGAGAAGCTCGGCCTGAACTCCTCCTCGACGGCCGACCTGTCCTTCGAGGCGACGCCTGCCGAGCGGCTGGGCGAGCCGGGCGCTGGCATGCGGGTCGCACTGCGCACGCTCGACGGCGGCCGCATCGGCATAGCGGCCCAGGCCGTCGGGATCGCGCAGGCGGCGCTCGAGCTCGCAACCGGTTACGCGCGCGAGCGCAACGCGTTCGGCGGCCCGATCGCGCGCTTTCAGGCGATCCAGCACAAGCTCGCCGACATGCAGACCGAGATCGAGGCGGCGCGCGCGTTGGTCTGGCGCGCGGCGCGGCTCAAGCAGGCCGGGCACCCGCACACGGTCGAGGGTGCGCAGGCGAAGCTGTTCGCCTCGGCCGTCGCACGGCGCCAGACGGGCGAGGCGATCCAGGTGCTGGGCGGGTACGGCTACACCAAGGAGTTTCCGGCCGAGCGCTACTACCGCGACGCCAAGGTGACCGAGATCTACGAAGGCACGAGCGAGATCCAGAAGCTCGTGATCGCCCGCGGGTTGCTCGGCGACGCGATGCGCGGCGTCTAGCGGCCTACACTCGGGCGATGGCCACGGAGGAGCGCGCGCTGACCGATCACGAGCGCTGGTATCGCGAGCGCTACTGCGCGGCGCCTGAGCGGCGGGCTGCTTTCACGACGCTCTCGGGCGAGCCGGTGCGGGCGCTGTACACGGAGGCCGATCTGCCTGAGCGTGACCAGATCGGGCTGCCGGGCGAGTATCCGTTCACGCGCGGGGTGTATCCGTCGATGTATCGCGGGCGGTTGTGGACGATGCGGCAGTTCGCGGGCTTCGGGACGGCGGAGGAGACCAACGAGCGCTTCCGCTATCTGCTCGATCACGGCCAGACGGGGCTTTCGACGGCGTTCGACATGCCGTCGCTGATGGGCCATGACTCGGATTCGCCGCGCAGCCTCGGCGAGGTCGGGCGCGAGGGCGTGGCGATCGACACGCTCGACGACATGGAGACGTTGTTCGCGGGGATCGACCTCGGCGCGGTGACGGTGTCGATGACGATCAACGCGCCGGCGGCGATCATGCTGGCGTTCTACGTCGTCGCGGCGGAGGAGAACGGGGTGCCGGCCGACCGGTTGGGCGGCACGATCCAGGCCGACATCCTCAAGGAGTACATCGCGCAGAAGGAGTGGTGCTTTCCGGTCGATCCGGCGATGCGGCTGCTGGGGGACATGATCGAGTGGTGCGCGCACACGATGCCGCGCTGGCATCCGGTCTCGATCAGCGGCTACCACATCCGTGAGGCGGGCTCGACGGCTGCGCAGGAGCTGGCGTTCACGCTCAAGGACGGGCTCACCTATGTCGAACAGGCGGTCGCGCGCGGCCTGGACGTCGATGACTTCGCGCCGCGGTTGAGCTTCTTCTTCAACGCGCAGATCGACTTCTTCGAGGAGATCGCGAAGTTGCGCGCGGCGCGCCGGATCTGGGCGCGCGAGCTGCGCGAGACGTTCGGCGCATCCGATCCGCGCAGCTGGCTGATGCGCACGCACGTGCAGACCGCGGGTGTCAGCCTGACCGCTCAGCAGCCTTTGAACAACATTGCGCGCACCGCGATCGAGGCGCTCGCGGGCGTGCTGGGGGGCACGCAGTCGCTGCACACCAACTCCTATGATGAGGCGCTGGCGCTGCCGACCGAGGAGGCGGTCCGGATCGCCTTGCGCACGCAGCAGATCATCGCGCACGAGACCGGCGCGGCGAACACGATCGACCCGCTCGGAGGCGCGTACTTCGTCGAGGCGCTGACCGACGAGATCGAGGCGCGCGCGCTGGAGTACTTCGCGAAGATCGATGAGCTCGGCGGGATGGTCGAGGCGGTCAAGCGCAACTATCCCCAGCGCGAGATCGCCGACGCGAGCTTCACGCTGCAGACCGAGATCGACGCAGGGGAGCGTGTCGTCGTCGGCGTCAACGCGCACACCGAGGGCGGTGACGGCGAGCTGCCGCTGCTCAGGATCGACCCGACGCTCGAGCCCAAGCAGATCGGGCGGGTCCGCGCGGTGCGCGCGCGCCGCGACGGCGGGGCGGTCGAGCAGGCGCTCGCGACGCTCAAGGAGTCCGCAGCGCACGACGATCGCAACCTGATGCCGAACCTAATCGAGTGCGCGCGCGTACACAGCACCGAGGGCGAGATCGTCGAGGCCCTGCAAGAAGTCTTCGGCACCTACACCGAGACACCCGTCTTCTAGTCATCCCACCCGGAGGCACCGCCGTGCGCAAGCTGCTCGTCTTCTCTGTTCTCGCCGCCGCCTGCGGCCTGATGGCGGTGTTCGCCACGAGCGCTCCGTCCGCCACCCGGGTCAAGGTCGGCGACAACTTCTTCGTGCGGCCCGACGGCGTGCCGAAGGTCACGGTCTCGAAGGGAACGCGCGTGCGCTGGGACTGGACCGGCTCCAGCCTGCACAACGTCAAGGCCGTCGCAGGCCCGGCGCGGTTCGGGTCGACGTCGATGACCAAGGGGTCGTATACGAAGAAGCTCCGCAAGCGCGGCACCTACACGATCATCTGCACGGTGCACGGTGCGAGCGTCCAGAAGATGAAGCTGGTCGTCAAGTAGCCGCGCGCAGCCGCCAGGCCGAGTACGCGCTGTAGCGCCCGGTCGTCACGACCGGCCCGCGAGTCGACGACCGGCGCGGTGAGGCTGGTGCCGAGTCGCGCAGGCGCCGCCGTCGCAGGTGCCGCGAAGGGCAGCACGAGCGTGAGCGCCGCCGCGACCTGGCCGACGGGGCTAGGATCACGCGCATGGCCGCCGCCGGCTCGAACCGCAAGATCCGCGTCGTGGTCGCCAAGCCCGGGCTCGACGGGCACGATCGGGGCGCGAAGATCATCGCGCGGGCACTGCGCGACGCCGGCATGGAGGTCATCTACACGGGACTCCATCAGACCCCCGAGCAGATCGTCGAGACCGTACTCCAGGAGGATGCGGACGCCGTCGGCCTCTCGATCCTCTCGGGCGCGCACATGACGCTCGTGCCGCGCGTGGTGGAGCTGTTGCGCGAGCAGGAGGCCGGCGACGTGATCGTGACCGTCGGCGGGACGATCCCCGCTCAGGACATACCGGAGCTCAAGCAGCTCGGCGTCGCAGCGGTGTTCACCCCGGGCGCGCCGACCGCGGACATCATCGAGTTCATCCGGGGGGCCGTGACGCCGTAGCGACGTCAAGGCGCCCCGCGGTCGTCGATCGCTTGCAAACCGTACCGTCCAGACGGTATAGTTTCTGAGATGCCCGTCGCAGCCCTCCTCGCGATCGCGATCGCCGCGGAAGTCGCCGCGACCATCTCGCTGCGCTACTCCGATGGCTTCTCCAAGCCGCTTCCGTCGGCGATCGTCGTGGTCGGCTACGCGACCTCGTTCTGGCTCCTGTCGCTGATCCTAAAGGAGCTCTCCGTCGGCACGACCTACGCAATCTGGGCCGGCGCCGGGACGGCCGTGATCGCAGTGATCGGGATCGTCGCGCTGGGCGAGCCGGCGACGGCGATCAAGCTCGCGTCGATCGCGCTGATCGTCGCCGGTGTGGTCGGGTTGAACCTGTCCGGCGCGCACTGATGCCCCGACCCAGCCGCCGCCAGGGTCTGCTCGACGCGGCGATCGCAGTGATCCGCCGTGAGGGTGCGCACGCGCTCACCCTGGACGCCGTTGCCGCGGAGGCCGGTGTCTCAAAGGGCGGCGTGCTCTACCACTTCGGCTCCAAGCGCGCGCTGATCGACGGCCTGGTCGACTGCTGGCTCGACGACTTCGAGGCGCGGCTCGAAGGACCGGATCTCGTCGCCGCATACGTGCGGGCTTCCGACCTGAGCGGGGCCGGGCCGGACGTGAGGGCATCGGAGTTCGGGATGCTGGCGGCGCTGATCGGGGATCCGGAGGTGCTGGAGGCCGCCCGCAAGCGCCAGGCGCAATGGATGGAGCGCATGCTCGGCGGCACCCTCGCGCGCGAGGATGCGTGGCTCGTGCGCTTCGCGGCCGACGGGCTGTGGTTCGCCGATCTGCTCGGCATCGCCACCCCCGCCGGTGAGGACCGGCGGCGCCTGATCGCGCGCCTGCTGTCGCTCGCCGCAGGCGGGTCCGCGCGGATTGACTCGCCAGTCAATCGGTAGGCTGCGACCCGTCCGTATCGCCATTTAGGAGGCTCGCAACGCCGTGAAGATCTGCGTCCTGGTCAAAGAAGTGCCGGACGCCGCAGTCGAGAAGCGCATCAACCCGGGCACGGGGCGCCTCGACCGCAGCGGCGAGAAGAACCTCAATCCCTTCGACACGCACGCGATCGAGGCCGCGATGCAACTCAAGGAGGGCGGCGTGATCGAGGTCGACGAGGTCGTCGCCGTCACGATGGGCCCGGAGACCGCCGTGCGCGCGCTGCACAAGGCGGTCTCGCTCGGCGCCGACCGCTCGCTGCACCTGACCGACGACGCGCTCGCGGGCTCCGACGTCAACGGCACGGGCTACGCGCTGGCCAGGGCGCTGGAGTCCGAGGTGCCCGACCTGGTGCTGCTCGGCCAGCAGTCTGACGACGGCGAGTGCTACACGATCGGCGCGGTGCTGGCCGATCACCTGCGGATGCCGTCGCTGACCCAGGTGATCAAGATCGATGTGGAGGACGGTGCATTGCGCTGTGAGCGCCAGGCGGAGTACGGGTATGACACGGTGCTGGTCGAGCTGCCGGCCGTGATCTCCGTCGGCGACGCGATCAACGAGCCCCGCTATCCCTCGCTCAAGGCGATCATGGGCGCGAAGAAGAAGCCGCTCGACACGAAGAGCATCGGCGACGTCGGCATCGAGGCCGAGCGTGTCGGCTACGACAACGCGCGGGCGCACTGCGCCGACTTCAAGGCGCCGTCCGCCAAGGAGCCGGGGCGGATCATCGAGGACGAGGACACGGGCAAGACGGTCGAGCAGATCGTCGCGTGGCTGGACGAGCGGAAGCTGCTGGCATGAGCGCGATCCTGGTCTACGCGTTGCACTACGACGGCGCGTTCAACAAGAACTCACTCGGCGCCGTGTCCGAGGGCTCCCGTCTCGCCGAGGAGCTCGGCTCGGAGTGCCACGCCGTCGTGGTCGGCGACAAGGCGGGCCTCCCGGACGAGCTCTGCGCCTCGCTCGGCCGTTATGGCGCCCGGCGCGTCTTCCGCGTCGAGGGCCCGGAGGGCCTCGCGCAGCCGGTCGTCGACGCGATGGCGAGGGTGATCGGCGAGCAGGGCCACGGCTACGCGCTGTTCGGCGGCGGCCTGCTCGGCTTCGAGATCGGCGCCGGCCTGACCGCGCGCCTGGACGCCGGCGTCTGCATGGAGGTCACGAGCGTGCGGGTCGAGGACGGCAAGCTCGTCTCGGAGCGCCCGATCCTCGGCGACTCGTCGGTCTCCGACGTGCACTACCGCGCAGGCGTGGGCGTGATCATCGGGCGCCTGAACGCGTTCGAGGTGACCGAGTCGGGCGATCAGGACGCCGTCGTCGAGGACGTCGCGCTCGAGTTCGAGCCGCATTCGCTGCGAGCGAAGATGGTCAGCCGCGGCGAGCAGCGCGGCGCCGACGTCAACATCGAGGACGCGAAGGTGCTGATCGCCGGCGGCCGCGGGCTCGGCAAGGCCGAGGGCTTCCAGGCGCTCGAGGACCTCGCGGGCGCGTTCGGCGGCGCCGTCGCCGCGACGCGCGCGGTGGTCGACGCGGGCTGGTACTCCTACTCCGCCCAGATCGGACAGACGGGCAAGACCGTCGCACCGAAGCTGTACCTCGCCGCCGGCATCTCCGGCGCGATCCAGCACAAGGTCGGGATGCAGGGCTCGGAGAACATCGTCGCGATCAACAAGGACGCCAACGCGCCGATCTTCGAGTTCTCGGACCTCGGCATCGTCGGCGACCTCAACAAGATCGTGCCGAAGCTGACCGAGGCCGTGAAGGCGCGCAAGGGCGGCTGATGGCTGTCGCCCCGATCGAGTTCCCGCCGCCCGTCGACGCGGCGGCTGAGTTCATCGGCCCGCCGACCGACGCCGAGGACGAGCGGATCGAGGTCGGCGTCGCGATCGTCGGTGGCGGCCAGGCGGGGATGGCGTGCGCAATCCGTCTGCTGCAGCTGCTCGAGGACGACCCGGAGCTGGCCGAGTCGCTCGGCGAGGTGCCGGTCGCGGTGATCGAGAAGGGGCGCGTCGCCGGCGCGCACCAGCTCTCTGGCGGCGTGATGAACCCGACGCCGCTGCGGCAGCTGTTCGCCGACGACGACTCCTGGCCGCACTTCGGTGAGGTCGGGCGGGAGACCGTCTACTTCATGCTCAACCGCAAGCGCGCCTTGCCGCTCAAACCGACGCCGCCGCCGTTCCGCAATCACGGCAACTTCGTCGTCTCGGTGGCGGAGCTCAACCGCTGGCTGGGAGAGCGGGCGGAGGAAGCCGGAGCTTATGTGCTCTCAGAGACGGTCGGCGCGAAGCTGCTCGTCGAGGACGGCGAGCGAAGCGGTGATGAGGCCTCCGGCCGAGGCAGGATCGTCGGCGTGCGCACGGGCGACAAGGGCCGCGACAAGGACGGCGGGCGCAAGTCGAACTTCGAGCCGGGCGCCGACGTCGTCGCGCGCGCGACCGTGCTGGCCGAGGGCTGCTGGGGCCACCTGACCGGCGCCGCGCTCAAGCGGCTCGGGCTCGCCGCGAAGGACCCGCAGGTCTGGGCGCTCGGTGTCAAGGAGGTCTGGGAGGTCGAGCAGCCGCTCGATCGCGTGATCCACACGCTCGGCTGGCCGCTGCGCCCGCAGTCGAAGTTCAAGGAGTTCGGCGGCTCGTGGATCTACCCCATGAACCGCGCGGGCGAGACGCCGCGCGTCTCGATCGGCTTCGTCGTCGGCCTCGACCACGCCGACGCGCGGCTCTCGGTCCACGACGTGCTGCAGGAGTTCAAGCTGCACCCGCTCGTACGCAGGATCCTCACCGGCGGCAAGCGCGTCGCGTGGGGCGCGAAGGCGATCCCCGAAGGCGGCTACTGGGCGATGCCCCGGCTGCACGCGCCGGGCATGGTGATCTGCGGGGACGGCGGCGGCATGGTCAACGTGCCCAAGCTGAAGGGCATCCACTATGCGATCCGCTCGGGCATGCTGGCGGCCGAGACGCTCTACAGCAGCTTGAAGGCGGGCTCGACCGACTTCTCCTCCTACGAGCGCGCCGTGCATCAGTCGGAGATCGGCAAGGACCTCTACGAGTCGCGCAACATGAAGCAGCCGTTCGGAAGGGGGCTGATCGTCGGCGGCGCGATCACCAACGCGATGGTCGTGACGAAGGGGCGGCTCCCGGGCGGCCACTGGCCCACGCACCGCGACTCCGACCAGCCGCTGCTCCTGACCGACCGCGACAAGCGCTACCCGAAGCCCGACGGCAAGTACACGTTCGACAAGCTCTCGAGCGTCTTCACGACCGGCAACGCCACCCGCGACGACGCGCCGAGCCACATCCGGATTCAGCAGCGCGTGCCGCGCGAGCTCGCGGAGGCGTGGAAGTGGATGTGCCCGGCGGCGGTCTACGAGGTCCCGGAGGACGCACCGCAGGGCAGCGAGCACGTCGACCTGCTCGTGAACCCGTCCAACTGCGTGCAGTGCGGCGCGATCACCGCCAAGGGCGGGCGCCTGACGCCGCCCGAGGGCGGCGACGGACCGGTGTACCAGGTCACCTGACGCCGCGGTGCGCAACTCCGGGTGGTCGGGCGGCGTTAAACGGAGCGTCGATGCGACGCCTGCTGCTCACCTGTCTCCTGATCCCGCTGGTCTTCCCAGCCGGCGCGTCGGCGGCGAATGCCAAGCTGGTCGCCTGCGTTCCCGCCACCTCGGCCCAGCAGCGCTCGGCGACGTTCGAGGCGCGCGCGCGCCGGATGCGCGGCAGCGAGCGGATCCAGGTGAGCTTCACGCTGCAGGTGCGCGACACGACGCAGCCGGGCTGGCATCGCGTGGTCGCGGCCGGGCTCGACGAGTGGCTGACGTCGGATTCCGGCGTGCGTCGCTACCTCTACGCGAAGACGGTGCAGAACCTCTCCGCGCCGGCCGCTTACCGCACGGTCGTGCGCTTTCGCTGGCTGGACTCGCGCGGAGCGGTACGGGCGCGCTCGCGCGCGACGTCACGGGTCTGCCACCAGCCCGACCTGCGCCCGAACCTGCTCGCCACGCAAATCGACGTCGTGGCGCCGCTGCTCGTGAGCGAGCAGGTGCACTACAGCGTCACGCTGCACAACAGCGGCCTCACTGCCTCCGGCCCGTTCTCCGTCGCCCTGCGGGCCGGCGAGCACGAGCTCGCGCCGCTGGCGCTGCCGGGCTTGGCGCCGGGCGAGCGCCGGGTGATCACCTTCATCGGGCCGCCTTGCGCCGCTGGCGGCCCCCTGACCGTGACGGTCGATGCGAACCTCGCGGTCGACGAGCGCGACGAGGACGACAACGTCCTGGTCGCGCCCTGCCCTGTTTCCTGAGTAGGAAAATGGTGCCTCCGGACAACCGCCGTGTCCACGGGACGGTTCAGGTCCAGGACGTTCCTGGCACACGGACGGGCCACGGGTAGGCTGGCTGCCGATGGCCAAGCCCGCGCCTATCGCAAGCGCCCCACCCCTCGAGCTGCGCACGCGCTACCGCGAGGCCTTCCGCGCCTGGCTCGCGAATCGCGACGAGCGCGAGCTCGGGACGGCCTACGACCTGGGTCGCGAGGCCGTCAGCGCTCAACTCAGCGTGCTCGACCTCTCGGAGGCCCATCACGCCGCCGCACAGGAGGCGCTGCGCGAGGAGCAGGACGCCGCGGCCCGCGGGGAGCTGCTCGAGGCCGCCGGCGTGTTCTTCGGCGAGGCGCTCTCGACGTTCGAGATCGCCCACCGCGGCTTCCACGCGGTGCAGGAGGTGGCGCGGCTCGAGCACGAGCACGTCAACCAGCTCGACGCGCTCGCACAGGCGTCGGTGAGGATCAACGCGGCGATGACGACCGAGGAGGCATTGCAGCTCACGGTCGACGCGGCCCGCGCGATCCTGGGGGCGCGCAGGGCGACGGTGTCGAGCACCACCGGCGACCCCTTCGCCCGCGGAATCAGCGCCGCTTCGCCGGCCGGCGGGGTGGCGGGCGAAGCGCTGGGCCGGCCGATCGGGGTGATGCTGCGCAGCGCCGGGCGGCCGCTGGGGATGCTCGAGGTCGCCGACGGAAGCGAGCGCGAGTTCACGCCGCGCGACGAGGCGATCCTCGGCCAGCTCGGCCAGCTCGCCTCGGTGGCGATCGCCAAGTCGCAGGCTTACACGCGCGAGCGCCACATCGCGCAGGTACTGCAGCGCTCGCTGCTGCCGCCCAGCCTCCCGACCGTGCCGGGGCTCGCGGTCGCCGTACGCTTCATCGCCGCCGGCGAGGGGATCGAGGTCGGCGGCGACTTCTACGACCTCTTCCGCACGCGCGGCTCCGCGGTCGCGGGGCTGATCGGCGACGTCTGCGGCAAAGGACCCGAGGCCGCGTCGGTGACCGCGCTGGCGCGCCATACGCTGCGCGCCGCCGCGGCCTACGAGCCACGGCCGAGCGCCGTGCTGGCGCTGCTGCACCACGCGCTGCGCGAGTCGCGCGACGATGGGCGCTTCTGCACGGTCGCCTACTGCGACTTCGAGGTCCGCCCGGACGGCGTGCGGATGCTGCTCTGCGCGGGTGGGCACCCATTGCCGCTGGTGTTGCGCGCGAACGGCGCAGTGGAGCCCGTCGGGACGCTCGGGACGCTGCTCGGCGCCGACGTCGAGCCCGTGCTCTCAGACGCTGTCGTCGAGCTCGCCCCGGGCGAGCTGATCGTGTTCTACACCGACGGGGTCACCGAGGTCCGGGCGGCCCGCAAGGAGGTCTTCGGCCACGCGGACCTCGCTGAGCTGCTCGCTCGCTGCAGCGGGCTGCCGGCCGACAGCGTCGCCCAGCGTGTGCAGGACGCGGTGCTGGCGGCGGCCAACGGCAGGCCCCGCGACGACATCGCGATCCTCGTCTTGGGCGCCGACCCGCTGCTCGGCGATCCTGGCACACTCCACGGCGCTCGTCGACCCCCGGAGGCAACGGATGGCTGAACCTGAGAGCGGTGCGTCCGGCGAGGGCGCGGCCTCGCCCGACACCAGCGCAGCGATGCTGCGCGAGCTCGTCGCCCACCTGCGCCAGAACCGCACGGTGCTGCGCGAGGAGTGGGCACGGCGGATCACCGAGGCGCAGCTGCTGACCGCGCTGACGTCGGAGGAGATCTTCTCCGAGGCGACCTCGATCTACGACAGCTACGTCGAGGTGCTCGAGACCGGCTCGGTCGAGGCGCTGCAGGACTACGCGCGCAACCTGTCCGAGCGCATCATCCCGCGCGGCGTCGAGACCGACGAGGTGCTCGGCATCGTGCTGCTGCTGCGCGACGTGCTCGCCCGCTCGCTGTTCGAGAAGTACCAGGACGACTTCGACCTGCTCAACCGCGTGCTCGACGCGTACGAGCCGGCCGCGAACCGGATCGCCAACACCGTCGCGATCAACTTCGTGCAGGAGCGCGAGCGCGTCATCCGCCAGCAGCAGGAGGCGATCCGGGAGCTCTCGACGCCGGTGCTGCAGGTGCGCGAGCGGCTGCTGATCCTGCCGATCATCGGCGTGCTGGACTCCCAGCGCGCGCGCCAGCTCACCGAGCAGCTGCTGCGCGGCATCCGCGCCAACCGGGCGAAGGTCGTGGTGATCGACATCACCGGCGTGCCGACGATCGACTCGACGGTCGCCAACCACCTCGTCCAGACCGTCGAGGCCTCGCGGCTGATGGGCGCGAGCGTGATCATCACCGGCCTCTCCTCCGAGATCGCCCAGACGCTGGTCACGATCGGCGTCGACCTCTCCAAGGTCAACGCGGTCGGCGACCTGCAGGGCGGCATCGAGGAGGCGGAGCGGCTGCTCGGCTACGAGGTCACGCGCGCGGCGGAGACGCCGCAGGTCGAAGTTCGCTGAGCCAGCCCGGATGGCCGTCCCGATCCTCAAGCAGGGCCCGTTCCTGATCGCCTCGATCCAGGCCGCGCTGACCGACACCGACGTGATGCGCCTCCAGGACGACGTGATGGTGCAGGTCGGTCGCTTCCGGTCGCGCGGGATCGTCGTCGACGTGACCGCGCTTGACGTGATGGACTCGTTCGTCTCGCGCTCGCTGCGCGGGATCGCTCACATGACGCGGCTGCGCGGCGCCGAGACGGTGATCGTGGGCATCCAGCCCGAGGTCGCGTTCGCGATGGTCCAGCTGGGCATGAACTTCGAGGACGTGCATACCGCGCTCGACCTCGAGGAGGGACTGGCCTTCCTGCGGCAGCGGATCGACCGGGAGCCCGATGCCGGTGGCGGCTGACGTGCGGGTGGCGATCCGCACGGACGCGGATGTCGTCACGGCGCGCCAGGAAGCGCGGACGATGGGCGCCGAGCTCGGCTTGTCGAGCACCGACCTCACGCTGCTCGCGACCGCGATCTCCGAGGTTGCGCGCAACATCACGACCTATGCAGGCGAGGGCGAGGTGGCGCTGCGCGTGGTCGAGCGCGGCGGCCGGCGAGGGGTGGAGGTGGTCGCCAGCGACGAGGGCCCGGGGATCGCCGACCTCGAGCTCGCGATGCAGGACGGCTACACGACCGGCAAGGGCCTCGGGCTCGGCTTGCCCGGCGCGCGCCGGCTGGTCGACGAGTTCGAGCTGCGCACCGCGCTCGGCAGCGGCACCAGCATCCGGCTCGTCAAGTGGACGCGTGCCTGATCGCGCCGCCCCTGGCTGGCCCGCGCAACTCGAGCTCGGCGTCGCCGAGCGGGCACTGCCGGGCGAGCACCGCTCGGGTGACCGCGCCGTGCTCGCCGGCTATCCCGGCGGCGCGCTGGTGGCCGCGATCGACGGCCTCGGCCACGGCGCCGAGGCGGCCGACGCAGCCGCCGCGATCATGGCCGCGCGCCCCGACGAGGAGCCGCTGCGGCTGATCGGGGCGTGCCACGCGGCGCTCGCGCACACCCGCGGCGCCGTGATGACGCTCGCGTGGTTCGACCTTGCCGCCGGCAGCCTGAGCTGGACCGGCGTCGGCAACGTCGAAGGGCGGCTGGTGCGCGCGCCCGGCGGGCCGCGCGCGCCGACGCAGGGCGCGTTCACGCGCGGTGGGGTCGTCGGCTACAACCTCCCCTCGATCCGCGTCACGAGCGCGGAGCTCGGCCACGGCGACGTGATGGTGCTGGTGACCGACGGGATCGACTCCGGCTTCGCCCAGGCCATCGAAGCCGCGGGCTCGGCGCAGGAGATCGCCGGCCGCATCCTGGCCGGGCATGGCAAGGCATCCGACGATGCGCTCGTGGTCGTCGTGCGCTACCGGCCTACACTGGATCGACTATGAAGACCGAAATCCATCCCGAGTACGTCGAGGCGCACGTGCGCTGCACCTGCGGCAACGAGTTCACGACGCGTTCGACCCAGGCTGAGATCCGGGTGGAGATCTGCTCGAACTGCCATCCGTTCTACACGGGCAAGCAGAAGCTGGTCGACACCGGTGGCCGCGTGGAGCGCTTCAAGCGCCGCGCCGCCAAGCGCGCGCGCTCGTAGCGCCGCGGGGGACGCAGGGTAAACAGCTCGTCGGGCGGCCCCGGGGCCGCCCGCCGCGTCTATGCTCGGGCGGGGAATGATGCAGTCGCTCGTGGAGCAGATCGAAGCGCGCCACGCGCACGCGCAGGCGCAGATGTCTGACCCCGCCGTGATCGGCGACCGGCTGCGCTACGCGGAGGCCGGGCGGCTGTACAACCAGCTCGCGCCCGCCGCCAGACTCGCCGAGGAGTGGCGTCGCACGCAGGACGACGCTGCCGGCGCCGAGGAGCTGCTCGCCGAGGACGGCGAGGATCCCGAGCTGCGCGAGATGCTCGAGACCGCGCGAGTGCGGAGCGCCGAGCTCGAGGAGGAGATCCGGCTCGCGATGGTCGAGCGCGACCCCTCCGACGAGAAGAACGTGATCGTCGAGATCCGCGGCGGCGCGGGCGGGGACGAGGCGGGCCTCTGGGCGGGCGACCTCTACCGCATGCTGACCCGCTATGCCGAGCGGCGCGGCTTCAAGACCGACACGATGAGCGCCACCGACGGCGCGTACACGTTCGAGGTCCGCGGTGACGGCGCCTACTCCGTGTTCAAGTTCGAGGGCGGCACGCACCGCGTGCAGCGGGTGCCTGAGACGGAGTCCCAGGGCCGCATCCACACCTCGACGGCGACGGTCGCGGTGCTGCCCGAGGCCGAGGATGTCGACGTGCAGGTCGAGCAGTCAGACCTGGAGATCGACGTCTATCGCTCGTCCGGGCCGGGCGGCCAGTCGGTCAACACGACCGACTCGGCGGTGCGGATCACGCACAAGCCGACCGGCATCGTCGTCTCGATGCAGGACGAGAAGTCCCAGCTCCAGAACCGTGAGCGCGCGATGAAGGTGCTGCGCGCGCGGCTCTACGAGGCAAAGCTCTCGGAGCAGCAGGCCGAGCAGGCAGCAGCGCGTTCCGCCCAGGTCGGGACCGGCGAGCGTGCCGAGAAGATCCGCACCTACAACTTCCCCGAGCGGCGCGTCACAGACCATCGCATCAAGCACACGGCGCACAACCTCGACCAACTGCTCCAGGGCGAGCTCGACGAGTTCACAGCTGCCTTGCAGGACGACGAGAAGCGCCGTCGGCTCGACGCCGCGGCGAGCTAGTGCGCCGGCTCACGGACGGGAGCGCGAGAGCGAGGAGGCAGCGTGCCCCGCTCGCCTGACCGGATGATCGGCCGCACCAGCGTCCGCGACGCGCTCGACTCCGCCGTGATCGCGTTGACCGCGGCGGGCTGCGATACCCCGCGCCTGGACGCGGAGCTGTTGCTGGCCGCGGCGATGGAGGTCGACCGGGCGACGATCATCGCCGATCCCGGCCGCGCGCTGCAGCCGGACGCCGCACGTCGTTTCCAGGACTACGCGGCGCGCCGGCGCAGGCGCGAGCCGGTCGCCTACATCCTCGGCTCCAAGGGCTTCCGCTCGATCGAGCTGACGGTCGACCCGCGCGTGCTGATCCCGCGCCCGGAGACCGAGCATCTGGTCGAGGCCGCGCTGGGGCTGCCGCAGGGTGCGCGCGCGTGCGATATCGGCACGGGCTCGGGCGCGATTGCGCTGGCCCTGAAATCCGAGCGCCCCGACCTGCGGCTGGTCGCCACCGACGCCAGCGCCGGCGCGCTCGCGGTCGCGCGGGCCAATGCAGCGCGGCTCGGGCTCGAGGTCGAGTTCCACCACGGTGACCTGCTCGCCGGCGTGACGGGCAGGATCGACGCGGTCGTGTCGAACCCGCCCTACGTGGAGGACGGCGCCGAGCTGGCCCCGGAGATCGTGCGCTACGAGCCGGCGCTCGCTCTGCGCGCGGGTCCGGCAGGACTCGACGTGATCGGGCGCCTGCTGCCGGCGGCCGGCGCGACCGAGGCGCTGATGGTTGCGCTCGAGGTGGGGGCTGGGCAGGCGGGGGCGGTTGCGGCGCTCACGCGCGACGCCGGGTTCGCGGCGGTTGAGGCCGTGCGTGACCTGGCCGGGGTCGAGCGGGTCGTGGTCGGGCGCCGTCACAGCGCGTGACAGCCGCGGCTTTCGAGAACGGCGGCCGGGGAGGGGTGTGAGCGTGGCGCCGGCAGAGCACGACCGCGGCGCGTTCGAGGACTGCATCCGCGGCGGGGGCGTGGTCGTGTTCGGATCGGACACGGTCTACGGGCTGGCTTGCGATCCTCTCTCGCGTGTAGCGGTCGAGCGCTTGTATGCACTCAAGCGCCGGGCTGATGACAAGCCGGCCGCGGTGATGTTCTTCTCGCTCGAAGTCGCGCTCGCGGCGCTTCCCGAGCACGGCGCCCGCACCCGTGCAGCGCTCGCGGGACTGCTGCCGGGCGCGGTCACGCTGCTGCTGCCCAACCCGCGCGGCCGCTTCCCGCTCGCGTGCGCGTCCGACCCCGCGACGCTGGGCCTGCGGGTGCCGGTCCTGCCCGCGCTCGCCGGCGTCCGTGCGCCGGTCCTGCAGAGCTCCGCCAACCGTGCCGGCGGGCCTGATGCACGGCGGCTCGCGGACGTCCCGGACGCGATCCGGGAAGGCGCCGACCTCGTGCTCGACGGCGGCTCGCTCCCGGGAACGCCGTCGACCGTGATCGACCTGCGCGCGTACGAGCAGGAGGGGCGGTGGGCGGTGCTGCGCGCCGGGGCGATGCCGGAGGCCGCAATTGGTACGGTCCTGCACCCGCCTTCGTCCGGAGACAAGCGCCCATGACCGACGTACCGTCCGACCATTTCGAGCGCCCGCTCGCAGAAGTCGACCCCGAGGTCGCGGAGGCGATCGGCCGCGAGCTCGAGCGCCAGCAGCGGACGCTCGAGATGATCGCGTCGGAGAACTTCGTCCCCGAGGCGATCCTCGAGTGCCAGGGCAGCGTGCTCACCAACAAGTACGCGGAGGGCTATCCGGGCAAGCGCTACTACGGCGGCTGCGAGCACGTCGACGTGATCGAGCAGCTCGCGATCGACCGCGCCAAGGCGCTGTTCGGCGCCGAGCACGCCAATGTGCAGCCGCACGCGGGCGCGCAGGCCAACGCGTCGGTCTACCACGCGCTGCTCGAGCCGGGTGACACGATCATGGGCCTCGCGCTCCCGCACGGCGGGCACCTGAGCCACGGCATGAAGCTCAACGTCTCGGGCCGGCTCTATGACATCGCGCCCTACGAGGTCTCGCCCGAGAACCACCTGATCGACATGGACGAGGTCGCGCGGATCGCGCGCGAGCGGCGCCCGAAGCTGCTGCTGGCAGGCTGGTCGGCCTACCCTCGCGTGCTCGACTTCGCGCGCTTCCGCGAGATCGCCGACGAGGTCGGCGCCTTCCTGATGGTCGACATGGCGCACTTTGCAGGGCTCGTGGCCGCGGGCATCCATCCCAACCCGGTGGAGCACGCCGATGTCGTGACGACCACCGTGCACAAGACGCTCGGCGGCGCGCGCGGTGGCTTGATCCTCTGTCGCGAGGAGTACGCGAAGAAGATCAACTCGGCCGTCTTCCCGGGGCAGCAGGGTGGGCCGCTCGAGCACGTGATCGCGGGCAAGGCGGTCGCGCTGAAGATCGCCGCGTCGGCCGCGTTCCGCGAGCGCCAGGAGCGCACCGTCGCGGGCGCACAGGCGGTCGCCGCCGAGCTGCTGGACTGCGGCAACGGCGTCAACGTCCTCACCGGGGGCACCGACGTGCACCTCGTGCTGGTCGACCTGCGCGACTCAGAGCTCGACGGGATGCAGGCCGAGGACCGGCTGCACGAGATCGGCATCACCGTCAACCGCAACGCGGTCCCGTTCGACCCGCGCCCGCCGGCGATCTCCTCCGGTCTGCGGATCGGCACCCCGGCGCTCGCGACCCGCGGCGTGCAGGCGGACGACTTCACGGAGATCGGTCGCGTCATCGCCGCCGCGCTCCAGCCGGGCTTCGAGGACGCGAAGGCCGACCTGGCCGTGCGCGCGACCGCGATCGCCGAGCGCTACCCGCTCTACTCGCACCTACGGGCGCCCGCCGCGACCGTCTGACGCGGCCGCAGGGCCGTGGCGCGCCGTGGCCCCTGCGATCCTCTCAGGCGCCATGGAGGACGATGCGCTGCTCGGTTTCTTCGTCGCGCTGGTCGTTGCGGCAGTGCTCACGCCGCTGGTCGCGCGGCTCGCGCGGCGCGTGGGCGCGGTCGACGACGTCAAGGAGCGCGGGCTCGCGCGTGACGCGACCCCGTTGCTCGGCGGCCTGGCGATCTTCGCCGCTTCGCTGGTGGCGGCGCTGCTGTTCGTGCCGATGTCCCAATCGGTCAAGGGGATCCTCGGCGGCGCGGCGCTGATCACCGCCGTCGGCGCACTCGACGACTGGCGCGAGCTCGGGGTGGGCGCCAAGCTCGCCGGACAGGTCGGGGCCGCGCTGGTGCTGGTGCTCTCGGGTGTCAGCGTCGACATCGTGACGGTGCCGTTCCTGGGCCGCGTCGAGTTCGGCACCGCCGGCGACGTGCTGACACTGCTCGGGCTGGTCGGCGTGATGAACGTCGTCAACTTCTCCGACGGCATCGACGGGCTGGCCGCCGGCGTGTGCGCGATCTCAGCCGCCGCGTTCGCGGTGATCGCGTTCGATCTGCAGAAGGGATCGGCCGGCGTGCTGGCGGCGATCACGGCCGGCGCCGCGCTCGGCTTCCTCGTCCACAACTTCCACCCCGCGTCGGTCTTCATGGGCGACTGCGGCTCGAACCTGCTGGGGCTGCTGCTCGGCGGCGTGATCGTCGAGGGCTCGCTCAAGACGAACGCGTTGATCGCGCTGATCGTCCCGCTGGTCGTGCTGGCGGTGCCGTTCCTCGACACGGGCTTCGTGGTCGCGAAGCGGATCAAGTACGGGCGCCCCGTGTACCAGGCCGACTCGAACCACTTCCACCACCGCTTCCACCGGATCGGGTTCTCCCAGCGACGGACCGTGCTGTACCTCTACGGCTGGACCGTCACGATGGCCGCACTGGCAGTCGCGCTGCGGTTCGTGCCGTACTCCGACCGCGGCGACCTGGACCTACGCTGGTCGCTGGTGATGGGGCTGTGCTTCGCGCTCGCGCTGGCCGCCAGCGTGTACCTCGTGCTCGTGCTGGAGATCCTCAAGCTGCGCCGGCTGCGCTCCTGGCAGCTGCGGCACTCCGACCCGGACACGAGTGAGCACGAGATCGACGCCGAGGTC
>Ga0136622_10000302_pt1 | contig 20005 bp, 17 predicted proteins | sample AntDrymUQ4482106_2_FD_104803 | JGI IMG/M metagenome (GOLD analysis project Ga0136622, IMG submission 104803) | Polar desert sand microbial communities from Dry Valleys, Antarctica - metaG UQ448 (21.06) | ecosystem: Environmental > Terrestrial > Soil > Desert | place: Antarctica: Dry Valley...
CAGGCCCCTACTCCCACACGGCCTGCGCGCCGACTACCCTGCTCGGAGGCGCCCGTAGCTCAGTGGACAGAGCGGCGGACTTCTAATCCGCGGGTCGGAGGTTCGAATCCTCCCGGGCGCATCGAATCGCCTGCAAATCGCTGTATTTCGTCGATCGCTTACCGCGCACAAGCATGAACCATGCCCTGTCACGGGATCTCCGCGACCGGGGCTCCGTCGTCATCCCGAAGCGTGACGTCTGATCCCATCGCGATCGCCCGGTCGACGCGCGCGAGCAGGGTCACGTCGTCGCCGACCCGCACGCAGGCGAGGCCGACGCCGCGATGGCTCGTTACCTGGGTCGCGATTCCTCGATCGGCTCGCTCCGCCGCGAAGGTGCGACCGCCGCAGTAGGGACAGAGCTCCCGCCGGGGGAAGCTGCGGCGGCTGCAACTCTCGCAGCGCCAAACGAAGAGGCCGCTCACCCGGTCGACTCCACGGCGGCGACGGCGGCGCAGCCGCCGTGCAGGTAGACGACGCTCCCGTAGCCCGTCACGACGGCGCGCCGCGCGTTTGCCACCTGACGCTCGCCGGCGTGCCCGAGAAGCTGCTGGACCGCCTCCACGAGCCCGTGCATCCCGCCTGCGGCTCCCGCCTGCCCCGCTGAGAGCTGTCCGCCGGAGGTGTTCAGCGGCCACTGGTCGCGCTCGAGCCGCTCGCGGACGAAGCGGCGAGCCTCTCCGCCGGGCACGAAGCCGAGCTCGTCGAGCTGGATCACCACCATGGCGGGATAGTCGTCGTACACGCAGGCGAGATCGACGTCCTGCGGGCCGAATCCCGCTTCGTCCCAGAGTTCGGCCGCGACCGAGCCGAGCCCGGTGGAGAGACCATCTCCGAGCTGGTTGTCGTGATTGAACGACGAGCAGAGCGCACGAACGCGCACGACGGGTCCGGTCGGTGGCGCACGGGAGACGAGGATCGCGTCGGCCCCGCTGACGACGGGGACGCAGTCGTAGCGTCCGAGCGGCGGCGCGACGAGGGGAGCGGCGAGGTAGTCGTCCACGCTGAGCGGATCCCGGTAGACGGCGCCGGGGTTCCGCGCCGCCCAGGCACGCTGCGAGACGGGAATGCCGGCATAGTCCTCGCGACCGAGCCCATGGCGGGCCATGTGCCGCTGCGTGAGTAGCGCGAACTGCGCGTTCGGCCCCCCGGTCGGGATCGGGGCCAGGTGTTCGCTCGTCGCGCGGTTGTAGTGAGAGACGAGGCGCTCGAAGTCACCTGGCCCGAAGTGGTCGCCGGCGAGAAGAACGACGTTCGTCGCGACGCCCGCCTCGACCGCGTGCAGGGCGTGCTGCAGGAGGTTGAGTGCCGAGACGCCTCCGTGAGGATCCTCCATCACCCACCGGAGTCGGACTCCCAGTCGCCAGGCGAGATCGATCGCGTGGTCCGGCGCGAGCGTGAAGGACGCGACGCCGAGGCCGTCGACCTCGTCGCGCTCGATGCCCGCGATCTCGAGCACCCGCACGAACGCGTCTGCAAGCAGCGCGGTGGTCGTCGTGCCGGCCGGCGGGTGCCGGCTGTACGGCGTCTCCGCCGCCGCCACGATCGCTACGCCGCCGCTCTCAGCGCGCCGGGGCGTCACCGGGCCACGAACCGGTCGCGACCGCTCACGCCAGCCGTCGCCTGTCGTCGACGCGGGCGAGCTTGCCGCCCTCCGAGCGAGGGCCCTCGCCGGGCTCGAGCAAGGTGACGCGCATCGACGTTCCGATGGTGTCGCGGATCAGCTTCTCGACGCGTCGTCCGAGCGGCCGCATCGCGGCCGGACCGAGACCCCCAGTCGAGCCGAAGTAGCCCTCGGACACCTCGACTTCGACCTCCACCTCGTCGAGGGTCCGCTCGCGTGTGACGACGAGGCGGTAGTGCGGCGTGAGCTCGCGCACCTTCAGCAGCACGGACTCCACCTGGGTCGGATAGACGTTGACACCGCGCACGATCAGCATGTCGTCCGTCCGGCCCGCGATCAGCGCCATGCGGGTGAGCGTGCGACCGCAGCTGCACGGCTCGCGGCTCAGGCTGGTGATGTCGCTCGTCCAGTAGCGGAGCAGCGGGAATGCCTGCTTCGTGAGCGTCGTGAACACGAGGACGCCCTGCTCACCGTCGGGGAGCGGCTCGCCGCTCTCCGGGTCGACGATCTCCGGGAGGAAGTGGTCCTCGTTCACGTGTGAGCCCTCGCGCGCCTCGACGCATTCGTTCGAGACGCCCGGGCCGATGATCTCCGAAAGGCCGTAGATGTTGGTCGCCCGGATGCCGAGGCCGGCGTCGATCTCGGCGCGCATGCTCTCCGTCCACGGCTCCGCACCCACGCAGGCGAAGCGGAGGCTGATCTCGTCGGGCGTCACGCCGCGTTCTGCGAATGCCTGCGCGATCGTGAGCGCGTAGCTCGGCGTACAGGTGATGACGTCCGGGCGCAGGTCCTCGATCAAGCCCAGCTGGCGCTCGGTCATCCCGCCCGAGACCGGAACGACCGTCATTCCGAGCCGCTCGCCGCCGTAGTGGAGCCCGAGCCCGCCCGTGAAGAGCCCGTAGCCATAGGCGTTGTGGAGCACCATCCCCGGCTCGGCACCCGCCATGGCCAGCACTCGCGCGTTTACCCGCGCAAACAGGTCGACATCCTCGGACGTGTACGCGACGACTATCGGCTTGCCCGTCGTGCCGGACGACGCGTGCAGGCGCACGCACTTCTCGCGCGGGACGGCGAAGAGCCCGAACGGATAGGTATCCCGCAGATCTGCCTTGCGGGTGAAGGGGAGGCGGCGGAGATCGTCGAGCGAGCGGATCTCGGGAAAGCCCTCGAGGCGGTCGCGATAGAGCCCCACACGCTCGCGCAGGTACGCGACGAGCCGCTGCAGCCGCTCGAGCTGGAGCGCCTCGAGTTCGGCGCGGGGCATCGTCTCGAACGCGGGCTCGAAGATCACCGTCGTCGGGAGGAGATCATTCCATGGCCGGGAGGGTCACTCGTTGGCGAAGAAGAGCGGCCGCCCGACGCGCGCCTCCACGCGGAGATATTTCCAGAGGCGCGCGCCCTCGACCTCGGTTTCTCGGAGGAGGTTCGTCACCTTCGTAACCGTCTCGAAATCGGGGACGTCGGCGAGGACGTACGCCGTCCACGGCCACGCGACCGAGGCGCCGACCATGAGCTCGTCGTCGTCCATCGTGCCGAGCACCCGAACGCCGAACCGGCCGCCGAGGTCGGCGAACGCCTCGGTGATCGCGGTCGTGACGGCAGGGACGCTGGCGGGGTCGGCCTCGAAGAAGCTCTGTGTGACCCCGAAGCAGAAGAGAACGCGGAGCGCTTCCGCATCCTTCTCGCGGTAATCGTCAGCCATTAGGCTGACCGTAACCGATGGAGCAGTGCCTGACCCAGCGTCAGCGCGAGATCGTCGAGCTTGCCGGCCGGCTCGCGGACGAGTTCGCCGAGCGCGCCGCGGAGCACGATCGCAACGGCTCCTTTCCGTTCGAGAACTACGAGCGCATGCGGGAGGAGGGTTACCTGGGCCTGACGGTGCCCGAGGAGCTTGGAGGTATGGGCGCCGGTCTCTACGACCTGATCCTCGCCCAGGAGCGGCTCGCTGCGGGGGACGGGTCGACGGCTCTCGCGGTGAGCATGCACGTCTCGCCGATCGGCCAGCTGGCGAGCCTCTGGCGAGCGAGCGGCGACGAGCGACTCGCCGACGTGCTCCGCCGCGCGGCCGACGGCCGGCTCGTCTACGCCTCCATGTCTGCCGAGCCCGGCGACCCGATCCTTATGAGCTCGACCACGACGGCGCGGCCGGTGAACGGCGGGTACCGCGTGACCGGCAAGAAGATCTTCGGCACCGAGTCTGCCGTCTGTACCGAGTTCTCGACGCGGGCGCTCGTGGACGATCTCGAGCGCGGGCCAACCGTGATCTTCTTCCGGCTTCCGCGCGACGTCGAGGGGATGACGGTCAAGGAGACCTGGGACGTGATGGGCATGCGGGCGACGCAGTCGAACGACTTCGAGCTCGACGACGTCTTCGTGCCCGAGGAGGACGTCTTCCACCGCTACCCGGCGAACCACTTCGACGGGACGATGCTGAAGACGGTCTGGGGGTGGGCAATGCCGACCTTCGGCGCCGTCTACCTCGGCATCGGCGCCGGCGCGATGGCATTCGCGCGCGAGCTCGCGCTCAAGATGAAGAAAGCGGACAATCCCGAGGTGCAGCATCTGTTCGCAGAGATGGAGGTCCTGCTGGAGACGGCGAGGGCGGTCCTCCACCGGCACGCGCACGAGATGGAGACTGGCGCGCTTTACGCCGACCTGCCGGTTCAAGGGGGAATGGCGAAGGCGGTGCTGACGAAGTACGTGGCGACGAACAACGCGTGCGGAATCGTCGACCGCGCGCTCCACGTCGTCGGCGGAGCCGGGTACTTCCGCCGCTTCCCGCTCGAGCGGATGTACCGCGACGTTCGCGCCGGGCCGATCATGCCGTACACGAACCTCGAGGCGCACGATCTCTTCGGAAAGACTTCTCTGGGAATCGAGATCGCTCCCGCCGTCCCGCTTCCCGACACGCACCGTCCACGGGCTTCCGATACCGCGCCGGCCGTGCGATGATCGCTCCAACCTCGACGCGCACCCGTCGTCGAAGCGGAGGCAAGTCTTTCCGACTGAGGAGGGGGTACACGATGAAGACACCACGGAGACGGCTGCTCGGCCTCGCGACCGTCGTGCTGATCGTCCTTACCGCGGTGAGCGCCGCGGCCGGGCAAGGTCGAGCGCCTGTCGACCTGGCCATGATCTCGCCGCTGACCGGCCCGCTCTCGTTCGTCGGGCAGGACAATCGTGCGGGTGTCCTGGCCGCTGTCGGCGAGCTCAACCGCCAGGGAGGAATCAAGGGGCGCAAGATCCAGCTGACGGTCTTCGACGACGCCTCGAATCCGTCGCAGGGCGTCGTCCACATGCAGCGGATCGCGTCAGAGGCGAAGTACGCCGGCGTGATTGGATCCGGGTTCAGCTCCGTCGGGCTCGCGGTGGCGCCGATCGTCGCCGCCTCCAAGATCCCGTACATCAGCATGGCCTCGTCCGCCGCTCAGGTGACGCCCGCCAAGCCGTACTACTTTATGACGACGGCGACGAGCAGGCTGTTCGCGTACTCGATGGCGGCGCAGCTACGCAAGGCGGGCATCAAGCGCATCGCCTTGATGAACGACAACGGCGGCTTCGGCCAGGAGGGCCTGCGCAACGTCAAGGAGCTGGCACGGGCCTACGGCTTCGAGATCGTCGAGGAGATCGTGTTTCCGCTCACCTCCACGAGCTTCACGGCGGAGCTGACGCGGGTGAAGAACTCGAACGCGCAAGCGCTGTGGCTCTGGAACGCGACCTCGCTTGCAGTCGCGATCACGAAGGAGGCGAAGCAGCTCGGGCTGACCCAGAGGCTCGTCTTCACGGGCGGCAACGCCTCGCCTCTGTTCCTGGGGCCGGCGTGCCCCGAGGCGAACGGCGCGCTCATCAACACGTATCTGGGACCGGTCGCGCAGTACGTGAAGCGCACGCACCCGTCCCGGGCGATCGCGCTGCGCGTCAACCGTCTGATCAAGAAGCAGGGATCGACGTTCAACTACGACGGCTACACGGCGATCCGGATGTTCCGGGAGGCGATGCTGAAGGGCGGCTTCACCCGCGAGGGCATCAACACCGCGCTCGAAACCAAGATGAAGGGATTCGCCGGGCCTGGAGGGGTCTATTTCTACAGTCCGGTCAATCACTCGGGACTGCAAACGGCGTCGATGGTCGTCTCGAGCATCCGTGACTGCAAGATGGTCCCGGTGCCGGGACAGAAGATCCTGCAGGCGACGAAGTAGCGGTGTCCCTCGAGGGGCGCACCGCGGTCGTGACCGGTGCGGCACAGGGTCTGGGCGAGGCGATCGCCCGGGCCCTGCACGCGCAGGGCGCCTCGGTCGTCGTTGCCGACGTGAACCACCAGGGCGCTGAGCGAGTGGCCGCGTCGCTCGCCGAGCGGGCGCGAGGCGTGCAGGTCGACGTGCGCGACCGCGCTTCTGTTGAGCGGTTGCTCGCCGGCGCCGACCGGGTCGACATCCTGGTGAACAACGCGGCACGCACGGTGTTCCGATCGCTGGGAGATCGAGCCAGACGAGTGGCACGACGTCCTCGCGACGAACCTGCGAGGGGTCTTCTCGGCTGCCAGCTCGCCGGTCCGCGCATGCGCGAGCGGGGTGGGGACGGATTCTCAACATGGCGTCGATCTCCGGCCAGGCGGTCGGCGCTTCCGGGGCGCACTACGCCGCCTCGAAGGCGGGGATCATCGTCCTGACGAAGATCGTCGCCGCGGAACTCGCCTCCCATGGCGTCACCTGCAACGCGCTCGCTCCGGCCGCGGTTCGCACCCCCGCATTCGACGTCCTTTCCGAGGAACGTCTCGAGACGCTGCGGCAGCGCATCCCGGTCGGACGCTTCGGCGAGCCGGCCGAGATCGCCGAGCTGGCTGCGTTCCTCTGCTCCGATGAGGCGGGCTACATCACGGGCGCGACGTTCGACGCGAACGGGGGCCTGCTGATGCGCTGAGGAGCGCGCGCCTCAATCCGCGTGTCGCACGGACCGAAGACGCCGTATGCCCTCTCCGAGAGCCGGCAAGAGCCCGCGCGGGAAAAACAAGATCACGACGATCAGGATGACGGCGAAGACGCCGACCGAGAAGACCTGCGGCGCCTGGTCGGGGAGATCGAAGCCGAGCAGGCTCGGTCGCGCTCCGAGCTCGCGGAGCTCGTGCTCGAGCCAGGTGATCGCAATCGCGCCGGCGACCGCGCCGTACACCGAGCCGAGGCCGCCAACGGCGACCATGACGACGAACTGGATGCTCAGAAAGACGCCGAATGCGTCGGGTGAGAGAAACTGGAGCATGAATGCGTAGAGCGCGCCGGCAAGACCAGCGAGCCCGGCGGAGAGGACGAAGAGGCGCAGCTTGTAGGCCGAGACGTTGATCCCGGCGGCCGCGGCAGTCCGTTCACTCGTCGCGATCGCCTGCAGCGCCCGCCCTGCGCGCGAGCCGACGAGGTTCAGCGCGACGAGCAGCGTCACGAGCACGAGCCCCCAGACGATCGCGGTGTGCCGCGGAGTGCCGCCCGTCACGCCGGTGATCTGCCAGCCGAAGACCTCGAGAGGCTCGATCACCGCGAGGCCGGGGTCCTGGCCCCCAGTGAACCGGCTCTGGGCGAAGATCGCGGCGAGCAGGATCAGGTGCAGAGCGAGCGTCGCAAACGCGAGGTAGTGACCGCGAAGCCGCAGCAGCGGCACCCCGATCACCGCTGCGACGAGGCCGGTCAGGATCGGGGCGGCGACGACGGCGAGGGCGGGGTCGATCCCGGCTTCGGGGAGAAACCGGTCGTCGGGATCGAGGCCTACGGTCAGGATCCCCGCGGTGTACGCACCAAGCGCGTAGAACGCTCCCTGACCGAGCGAGATCTGGCCCGCAAACCCGATTAGCAGCGAGAGGCCGATCGCGACGATCGCGTAGAGGCCCATGAGCGTGTACAGCGAGCGGTCGCCGGGGCTCAGCTGGTAGCTCAGCCAGATCGCAAAACTGCCTGCTGCGAGGGTTCCGGCGAGCCGGACCAGAGCGGGCGACGGGGTTCTGAGAGTCACTCGTGCACCTCGTGCCGGGCGCGCCAGCCGATCAGAACGAGCATGATCACGAGGGCGGCGGCGAGCTCGTACTGCCGTGCCTGTTGTCCGAGGCCGGGGATCTTGTCGGCGTAGCCCACAACCAGCTGCTGGGCGATGCCGAGGACAAGCCCGCCGACGTAGGCGAGCCGGATGCTGGCGAGCCCGCCGAAGGCGGCAGCCGCGAAGCCGTTGATAGCTATCCGGACGTCCGAGTCGTAGTTGACCGGGTCCACAGGGGTCAGGAGCACCCAGCCCAGCGCGGACAGTCCCGCCGAGACGGCGAACGCGACCACCGCGACCGCGCGCACGTCGATTCCGACGAGTTCCGCTGCTCGGCGCGAGTCGGCACACGCGACGAGCGCCTGACCGGCGATCGTTCGCTGCAGCCCGAGCGTGAGCAGGAGCGCCGCGACGAGTGTCACTCCCACCACGAGGACGTACTGCGGCTGGACGAGTACCCCGCCGACATCCCACGCGCGGTCGAAGATCGTCGGGTAAGTGTGCGGTCGGTCGCCGAAAGCGAGCAGGTTCAGCGACGTGATCAGGAGCGCGATGCCGAGCGTGATGATGAGGCTCGCGAGCGGGGTCGTCCGGTGGCGAAAGCCAACCGCGACGAAGCCGACGAGCGAGCCCACCAGCGCGACGAGCACGACCGCGACGAGTCCGGCGAGGAGCCCGTGTATGTCGTCGACGAGCTCGACCATGAACAGCCCGCCGAGGACCGCGAAGGAGCCCTGCGCGAAGTTGACGATCCCGGTCGTGCGGAAGATGAGCACCATGCCGATTCCGACGAGGGCATATGCCGATCCGGTGGAGACGCCGACTACGACGAGCTGGAGGAACTCCCTCACGAGCTCAGGCCCGTCTGCGTGCCGGACTCCGCGTCGGCCACTTCCAGCCCTCCGCCGAGGTAGGCGCTCCGCACGGTCTCGTTCCGCTCGAGCTCGTCGCTCGGACCAGCGAGCACCAGGCGGCCTGCCTCGAGCACGTAGGCGCGCGAGCAGAGCTCCAGCGCCAGGACGGCGTTCTGCTCGACGAGTAGCAGCGCAACGCCCTCCTCCTCGTTCAGCCGGAGCAAGAACTCCGAAAGGTCCTGGACGACGAGCGGCGCAAGCCCGAGCGAGAGCTCGTCGATCGCCAGCAGCCGCGGCTCTGCCATCAGCGCTCGCCCGATGGCGACCATCTGTTGCTCGCCGCCCGAGGTCCGCCCGGCAGGCCGCTCGCGAAGCTCGCGAAGCTTGGGCATTAGCGAGTAGACGCGCTCCAGACGCATGGAGATCTCGCCGCGCCGGCCGATGTAGCGGAGCGTCGCGCTCACGAGCTCGTGGCGGAACTCGCGTCCGTAGGCGCCGAGCAGGAGGTTTGCCTCGACCGGAAGCGTCGGGAACACCTGGCGCCCCTCGGGCACCTGCGTCAATCCCGCGCGCACGATCTCGCCGGGGGCGCGACCCGTGAGATCGCGACCATCCAGCAGCACATGCCCTGCGGCCGGCTTGACGAGGCCGCAGACCCCATTGAGGAGGGAGGTTTTTCCCGCGCCGTTCGGGCCGATCAAGGCGACGCGCTCGCCGGCCTCCAGGGAGAGCGACACGCCGTCCAGCGCAACCGCAGGCCCGTACTTGACGACGAGCCCGTCGATCTCCAGGAGGGGCGCGACGCTCACAATGCCGCGGCCGTTCCGAGGTAGGCGCTGATCACGCGCTCGTCCTCTCGCACCTCGCCCGGCGTGCCGTCCGCGATCAGCCGCCCGCGGTCGAGAACGACTACGCGGTCCGCGACAGAGCCGACGAACTGCATGTCGTGCTCGATCAGAAGCATCGTCAGCCCCGCCTGCCGGAGGTCGTGGAAGACGTGCATGAGCTGCCGCTTCTCCGCGGCGCGGAGACCCGCGACCGGCTCGTCGAGCAGCAGCACCTGCGGTCGCTGCGCGAGCACCCGCGCGATCGAGAGCAGCCGCAGATGCCCGAGCGGAAGCGAGTCGGCCTGATCTCGCGCGCGACTCTCGAGCCCTACGAGCTCGAGGGCGCGCAGCGCCTCCTCGCGGATCCGACGCTCCTCGCGCCACTGCCACGGCGGTCGCAGGATGCCGCCGAGAAAGCCGGTCCGAGTCCAGGCGTGACAGCCGATCATCGTGCTCGAGAGCACGTCGAGGTGCGGTGCGCGCATGACCTGGAAGACGATCCCGAGGCCGGAGCGGGCGCGCCGGTGGGCAGGCCAGCGCGTGATATCCCGCTCGCCGAGCCGGATGTGACCGTCGTCAGGCTCGAGGAACCCCGCGATGCAGTGCACGAGCGTCGACTTGCCCGCGCCGTTCGGCCCGATCAGGCATGTGAGCCCGCCTGCCGGAAGGGTGAAGGAGAGGTCCTGCACTGCGAGGACGGCCCCGAAGCTCCGCGAGACGGACTCGACCGTGAGGGCTGGCGCCGTCGGCTCCGCCATCCCTTGCGACTCTAAAGCTTGGCTTCGGGTCGACGTCCAGTACGTCGTGCGAGCGGCGTGTCGTCTGCGCCGTCTCGCTCTCGGTCCCAGGTCGACGCGGTCACTCCCCGCTCGCGCAGGCGGAACTTCTCGACCTTGCCGCTCGCGGTCAGGGGGAGCTCGGGCACGACGTCGACATAGCGCGGAACCGCGAAGTAGGGCAGCCGTGGCTCGCAGAAGCGGACGAGCTCGAGGGGATCGAGCTTCGCGCCGTCGCGGGCGACAACGCACGCCAGCACCTCGTCCTCGCCGAGCTCCGACGGCACCGGGACGACCGCCGCCCCCGCGACGTCGGCGTGCGCGAGGAGCGCCTGCTCCACCTCGTACGACGAGATGTTCTCGCCTCGACGCCGGATCGCATCCTTCAGCCGATCCACGAAACGGAAGCTGCCGTCAGGGTCGCGGACCACGCGGTCGCCCGTGTGGAACCAGAGATTTCGCCACACCACCGCTGTCGCCTCGGGGAGCCCGTCGTAGCCGGAGGCGAAGGCCCACGGCTCGCGGTGGCGCACGAGGAGCTCACCCGGCACCCCGTCTACCAGCTCGGCGTCATTCGCGTCCGCGACGCGCGCCTCGAACCCCTCGAGGACGCGCCCCAGCGTGCCGGGCCGAAGATCCGTAAGCGTGTTCGAGATCACGATGTTCGTCTCCGTCGAGCCCCACGCGTCGATCAGCCGCATTCCGAACCGCTCGAGGAAGGGCTCGTGCAGGGCGGCAGGGGTCGCCGGCGCCAGCGCGACGCGCCCGCGGTGAGAGTGGTCGTACTCGCCCTCCGGCGTGCGCAGGAGGATCGACACCATCGGGCCGAGCAGGTACGTCACCGTCGCGCCAGATTGCTCGAGCCGCTGCCAGAACGCGGACGCCGAGAAGCGTGGGCCGAGCACGTACGTCGCGCCGGCGACGACTGCCTGGCAGAACGCGTTGAGGGCGTTCGTGTGGAAGAGCGGCAGGTTCGTGTACAGCACGGATTCGCGCTCGATCGAAAGCACGTCGCCCGTCTTGACAGCCCACCAGTACCACTGTGCGTGCGGGCAGAGCACCCCCTTCGAGGGTCCTGTCGTCCCGGAGGTGTAGAGGATCGCGCATGTGTGCCCGGGGCTGACCGGGTGAGGCCCCATTGGGCCACGCCCGGCCGGCAGGCCGCCCTCGTCGAGCACCCAGGTCGCCTCGACGCCTGCCTCGGAGACCCGCTCGCGGAGCGCCGACTCGAGCGCGACGGCCTTCGGCCGGGCGCTCGCGAGGACATGCTCGAGGCCCTCGCCTCGCAAGGCGGTGTTGAGGGGCACGAGCACAACGCCGAGCCAAGCGCACGCGAGCCACAGGCGTAGGACCTCCGGGCGATTCTCGCTCATTACGACGACCCGGTCGCCGAGCGCCATCCCGGCCTCGGCGAGCGCACCGGCGAGGCCGGCCGCGTCGTCGCGCACCTCGGCGTAGCTCCAGACGGCGTCTCCGAAGCGGAGGAGCGGGCGGTCGCCGTGCAGCACCGCCGCGCGCTCGAGCATCGTCGGCAGCGTCTGCTCGTGCGTCGCCAGGTCGAGGCGAGCGCTCATCGCCGATACGCTAACCGCCTGGCGCGCCGCTCGGCGCTCTCCGAGAACGATGAGCAAGCCCTTTGCCTCCACCGGCGACACCACCGAGCAGCGCTCGACGCTCGAGGAACTTGCGCCCGGCGTGTACGCCTTCACGGCACAGGGTGACCCGAACGTCGGCGCCGTGGTCGGGCCCGAGTCCGTCCTCTGCGTCGATGCGCGCGCGACGCCCACTGCTGCCGGTGAGTGGCTAGACGCACTCCGACAGGTGACGGACAAGCCCGTCGAATGGCTCGTTCTCACGCACTACCACGCTGTTCGCGTGCTCGGCGCATCGTCGTTCGATGCGCGCCACATCGTCGCGCATTCCGGCACGCACGCGTGGATCCAAGAGCGCGGAGCGCAGGACTGGGAGTCGGAGTACCGTCGCTTCCCACGACTCTTCCGCGACGCCGGCTCGATTCCCGGACTGACCTACGCGGACGTCTCCTTCGCGGACACGTTGACCCTGGCGCTCGGAGACCGCGACGTGCAGGTGCGCTGGCTAGGAGGAGGCCACACGCAGGGGGACGCCGCCGTCTGGCTGCCGGAGGAGAAGGTCCTCTTCGCCGGGGACCTCGTGGAGGCGCGGGCAGCCCCGTACATGGGCGACGCGCTCGTGACCGAGTGGCAAGCAGGAACGCTCGACCTCATCGAGTCTCTCGGCGCCGAGATCCTCGTGCCCGGGCGCGGGCCGGCGCTCCGCGGAGACGAGGTCGGTCGGGGGATCGCCGAGACGCGTGAGTATCTGCGGACGATCCTGACGACCGTGCGCAGCGCGCATGCGGGTGGCGCGTCGTTGCGCGAGGCGGGCGAGGAGGCGCGAGCGGCGCTCGAGCCGCGCTTCGGCGACTGGTGGATCTTCGAGCACTGCTTCCCCTTCAACGTCGCGCGTTGCTACGACGAGGCCTCGGGGCTCGAGCCGCAGGTGTGGACAGCGGAGAAGGACCAGGAGGTGTGGGCGGCCCTCCAGTCCTGATCGTCGGAGCCGGGCCGATCGGGTTGACGCTCGCGCTCGAGCTCGCGCGCTTCGACGTGCCGACCGTCGTCCTCGACGCAAAGCCGGAGCCCACACGGGAGGGGTCGCGTGCGATCGTCCTTGCCCGCCACGCGCTCGCGACTTTCGTGCGGCTCGACTGCGGCGCGCCGATGCTCGAGAAGGCCGTCGTGCTCGCGCGCGCCCGCACGTACTTCCGAGATACCGAGCTCTTCTGCGTCGAGTTCCCGTGCGAGCGCGAGGGAGAGCTGCCGCGCTTCGTGAATCTCCAGCAGACGTACACCGAGGCGGCGCTGCTCGACGAAGCTGCCCGGACGCCGACGGTCGCGCTTCGCTGGGGCGCTCGAGTGAGTGATCTGCGCCAGGACCGGGAAGGCGTCACGGTCGTCGTCGCCGGCGGCGACGAGGTTCGCGGCTCCTACGTCGTCGGCTGTGACGGCGCACGCTCCACGCTCCGCGATCTGCTCGGAGTCGGCTTTCCCGGGCGCAGCCACCACGACCGTTTCCTCATCGCCGACGTGCGAGCGGCGATGCCGTTCCCCCGCGATGAACGGCGCTTCTTCTTCGATCCGCCTCAGAACCCTGGCCGCACGATGCTCGTTCACCCGCAGCCCGACGGCGAGTGGCGAATCGACTGGCAGGTGCCGGGGGACACGGACGCCGAGGAGGAGCGGCGAAGCGGGCGGCTCGACGAGTGGATCCGCCGCGTCGTCGGTCACGGCGACTACGAGCTCGCGTGGCTGACCGCCTATCTCTTCCACCAGCGGGTCGCCGATCGCTGGCGCTCAGGCCGCGCCTTCCTCGCGGGCGACGCGGCGCACCTCTTCTCGCCGTTCGGCGCTCGCGGCTTGAACAGCGGTGTCGAGGACGCCGTCAACCTCGGGTGGCGGCTGGCGCTCGTGCGAGCCGGCGACGCGGACGGTCGGCTCCTCGACGGATACGAGCTCGAGCGTAGGTCCGCCGCGCTCGAGAACCTCCGCGTGACGACCGCGACGATGCGCTTCATGGCACCGACCACGCCACTCCACCGTCTGGCGCGCGAGGCGATCCTCCGCGGAAGCCTCCGCAGCGCGCTTCTGCGGCGCTATGTGAACAGTGGCCGGCTCGCGGAGCCGGCGGTCTACGGCGACAGTGATGGCGTCATTGGGCGTCCGCTACCCCTGGAGATTCCGGCACGCCCTCTCGTGCACGGCTTCGCAGTGGCGCGGCTTCATCATCGCGACGTGCTCGTGCGTCCGGATCAATACGTCGCCCGGTGGCTGGAAGGCGACGCCGAGGCCGCGGTCGCCGAAATCCTGCGGGCGCCGAGTGGCGCGCTGTAGCTGAGCAAACCGTTGAGAGCCAGCTTCACAGAAGCCGAGAGCCTTCGACAGTAATTTCGCGAGGGCGGGCGAAAGCGCGTTACATCATCGAGTGAACCTGTCTCCAATGGTTTCCGCAATCGACAATACGCGACACGAATTCTTGGATCAGAAAATCTCACGATCGCCATGGACATTTGGCTTGAACATGCGGCTGAACCGGCGTTTTCGTGAATAAAACGGCGGACTTCTAATCCGCGGGTCGCAGGTTCGAATCCTGCCGGGCGCATCGAAATACCTGCAAATCACGGTATTGCCGCGATCGCGATGGGTATCCTCGCGGCGTCCGGTGTGCGGTCAATATCAAGTGTCCGTATGAGGCGATCCCGGAATGCCCTTATCCTCCGCGGGCTGCGTCGGACCTCTACTCGCGCACGCAGGCGACCGGCTCCTCGCCCTCGCCGAGGAAGGACCCGAGCGCGTCCAAACCGAGCGACCCCTCGGCGCGCTGGCACGCTCGATCCGGGTCGAGCACATCCCAGATCCGCACGGTTCCGTCTTCCGAGCTGGTCGCGAACCGCATTCCTGGGAGTGCGACCGTGCGCCACACGGACGCCTCGTGGCCCACGAGCTCACCCCCCAGGGGCACCGCCTCGCTGACATCCCACAACAACACGGATCCCTGGCGGCCGGTGGTGGCAATCGTTGCCCCGTCACTCAGGAAGGCCGCGCTCGCGGCGCCGCCCGGATGGGGAGTGAGCGTTCCGGTCGGCGTCCTTGACCCCACGTCCCAGAGCTGCACCACCTCGTCGTCGCTCGCGGTCGCCAGGATCGCCCCATCGGCCGACCAGGCCAAGCCCCAGATCGTGTTGTCGTCGGCGGCGATCCGTTCGCCGGCGGTTTTTCGACCCTCGACATTCCACAGCGCTACGCCACCCTGCCGGTCGGCCACAGCCAACACGCCATGCCGCGAGAGCGCCATCGCGGTGACGCCTGCCCCTTGCGGGCCGAGCTCCCCTTTCAGTGTCTCGCCCTCCCAGATGCGGACGATCCCATCGGCACCAGCGGCGAGCAGACGGCCGTCGACGAAGAGCACAGAGCTGATGTCGTTACGGGAACGGGGGGGTGAAGCGAGTTGCTCACCTGTCTCCGCATCGATTATCTGGACATCCCCGTCCTCTCCGCCCGATGCCAGCCGAGTCCCATTCTCGGAGAACGCAAGACCCCAGACCGTCCCGTCGTGAAGCCGGATCGGCCCCAACTCGCGTTCGCCGGTTGTGGCTGAGAACACGCGCACGTTGCCATCGCCATCGCCCGTCGCGATCCGCGTCCCGTTCGGGCTCGCCGCCAGCGCGTACGCACCTTTGACGTGTTCCTCGATCACCAGCGCGGTGGGCTCACCACCCCGCGACCACACCTGCAGCTCTTGATCGCTGCCGAGAGTCGCCAGCGTGCCCGAGGCCAGCGACGCATCGACGAGCTGTGCGCCCAGTGGAGCGAAGCTGGTCGGTCTTGCCCGACCGTCCGGCGAGGTGACCAGAAGACGCCCCTTCTCGTCGCCGGCAAGCACCGCGTCTCCGTCGAGGAACACACCGCGCACGTCGTACGCGGAACGTGCGAACGGTTCGGCGATCATCTCCTGGGTCGACGTATCCCAGACGCGGATCCGGCCGTCGCTGCTGGCCGTCGCGAACCTCGACCCGTCGGCGGCGAACTCGATCTCCCACACGTCGCTCTGGTGCGCGTTGAACGTGGGGATCACGATCCGCCGATCGTCCACCGTCCAACCCGTGACCTGACCACGACCGTTTCCTACCAGGAGCATCTTCCCATCGGGACTGAACGCCACCGTGAGTGCGTCGAACTCCAGGTCGACCCACACCGGCCCGATCTGGCGCCGGGCTCCCAGGTCCCAGAAGCGGATCGTGCCGTCCTCGGACGCCGACGCGGCGGTGGACCCGTCCGGAGCGACGGCGACGCTCCACACGTAGCCGGTCGTTTCGCCCAGCAGTCTCGGTTCCGGCACGTCTCCGGGATCGGCGAGATCCCACAACAGGACCGAGGCATCATCGCTTCCGCTGATCAGCCATCGACCATCGGGTGTGAAGTCCATCTCCTCGATTGCCAGGGTGTGCCCCGCGACGTTGCTCGCCAGATGCATCCCGGTCGAGCTCCAAGTGGAGATCGACCCGTCCCGGTTCCCCGTGACGATGAGAGACCCGTCGGGGCTGACCGCGACCGTCGAGGCATCCCCGACCGACAGCTCCGGGCCTGATGGGACGAACCGGGCGGCGAGCGTCTGGCTCGCATTCACCAACGCCGCCCGGGCGTCGATCGGATCTTCCCCGGTCCTCACGGACGCCTCTGCCGCGAGCGCCATCGCCGTCCGCGGATCCGACTCCGCGAGCAGCCTCGCCTGGGTCGCGAGGGCCTGTCCGTACCGCGATCTGGCCTCGGAGAGCGCGGAGAAGGCGATGACCGAGGCTACGGCCGCCGCGAGGGTGAGCACCGCGAGAACCGAAACCGCGAGCCATCGGATCCGACGTGAGCGCCGCGCCGCCGCTTGGGATCGCGCCGTCGCCTGCCGGAGCGCCTCTTCGCTCTCGGCGAGGAATCCCGCTTCGGCCGACCCGAGCGTGCCGCCGTGCATCGCCGCCCATTCGAGCGCGGACTGAAGCGGGATTCCCCGATAAAGCAGATCGGGATCGCGATCCTGCGCGAGCCACTCTGCCGCGGCACGGTCGATCCGCTGTCGCGTTCGTAGATCGTCCCGGGCCTCCTCGACCCAGTTCCGGAGACGGGGCCAGCTCCGAAGGAGCGCTTCGTGTGCGATCTCGAGGGAATCGCGGTCGACCGTGAGCAGCCTCGCGTCCACCATCCGGTCGACGACCCACGTGCTGACCTCGGGGTTCGGGTCTCGGTCCAGCTCTCCGCGAGGCAGCCGACGGCGCGAGTCGGACGTGCCCTCCCCAGGGGTCACGAGTCGGAGCATGAGGCGGCGGCAGGCCTGCTTCTCCGCGTCGTCGAACACCGATTCGTAGAGCGAGTCCGCCGTCTGAGAGATGGACCCGGCGACGCCACCGGCGTCCCGGTACCCCGCGAGCGTCAGCGTCTCTCCGTCCCGGCGCCGCCAGGTTTCGGCCATCGCGTGCGACACGAGCGGGAGCGCGGCGGGTTCGCTCCCAGCATCCTCGAGGACCGCGTCTGCCAGTCCTTCCTCGAGGCGAAGCCCCGCCCTGACCGCGGGCTGCTCGATCACCTTCTTCAGGTCGGCCAGGCTCATCGGCCCGACCAGCACCTGGTTGGCGGTGATCCGTGTGGCGAGCCAAGGGAATGTCGCGCAGACCCCGTAGAAATCGGCGCGCATCGCCATCACGGCGCGTACGCGGCTGTCGGCGGGGTCCACGACGGCAGCCAGGGTTTCCAGGAACCGCTCCTGCGCGCGTTGCTGGCTGAACGTGAACAACTCCTCGAACTGATCGATCACAAGCAGCATTCCGCCGCTGTCGCCGCAGATCAGGTCGGCGAGCCGACGCGCCTCCCCGGGTCCCACGATCGACAACGACTCGTCGCGTTCACTCGACGCAGGAACGCCACCGGCGAGTCGGCGGAGCTGGCGCGCGAGCTCCGCGGTCGGATCGGCCCGCGGTGAGAAGAGCGCGACGGGCCATCGATCGCTCCCTGAGATCGATCCGGTCTGAATCGCCGGGATGAGTCCGGCTCTCACCGCCGACGACTTGCCGCTGCCAGACGGACCGATCACGAACAGCACGCGCTCACGGTCGAGCCGGGCGACGAGGTCGGCGATCAGCCTCGCCCGGCCGAAGAAGCGGCCGGCGTCCTCGGGCTGGAAGGCGGCCAAGCCTCGGTACGGACAGACATTCGTCCCCGTTGTCGCGGTCGGATCCGCGCTGGAACCGATGGCACGTTGGAACTCGACGTCCTGCTCGGGATCCCACCCGTCGCGAGTGAGCCGGGTGACTCGCACCGGGTCCGCAAGACCCTTGAACCGAAAGGATCCGCGGTCGACCTGCGTCACACCTTCGATGCGGCGAGCGAGGTGCACGACCTCCTGGCTGGCCAGGATCTCACCCGGGCCTGCGAGCGAGCTGAGACGCGCCGCCAGGTTCAGCGCGCCGCCTCGGTACCCGTCCTCGACTCGGACGGCCTCGCCCGCGTCGAGTCCGATCCCCACCGGGAGAGGCAACGACGGATCGGAGATCGTCGCCTGGACGAATGCGGACTGGAGGTCGGTCGCGGCCCGGATCGCCTGGCGGGCCGACTTGAAGACGGCGAGCACCTCGTCCCCGCGGAGTTCGAGGCCAGCTCCCCCACCCGCCCCGAGGATTGTGTGAGCGATCGACGCGAACCTGGTCGCCAGGGCGGCCGCGGCCTCGTCGCCGCGTTCCTGCGTAAACGAGGTGTACCCGCGAACGTCGGCGATCAGGATGATCTGGAGAGTCGGGCCGCCGAGGTCGAGCGTTTCTGGGGGAGTCAAGGTCCCCGCCCTCGGCTCAGAGGAGATCGGCTACGTCTCGACAGTCGACGAGCGCCGCATCGATCACCGTATGGTCGCGGTCTCCGGCCGTGGTGCAGATCGTCGTGGAATCACCACGGGTTGCGACGGCGACGGCCGACTCGGTTACGTAGGTGGGAACCACGTCGGTCGGAACCCATTCCCCCTGGGTCACACCACGCGACTCGGCGTCGCTGCTCACCTGATCGGCCGTGTAGCGGTCCCAGTACACGTGAATATGGTTCTTAGAGACGTCGGGAACGAAGTTCGCCTCCCAGGTGACCGCGATCTCGTCCCCGTCCCGGGTGGCGTCGACGATCTTGATCTGGCAACCCTCCGCGGGACAGGCGTTGGCGACCGGGGCCGACGACTCGGTGGTCGTCTCATCCGTGCCGGATTCCGCTGTCGGCTCGTCGCTTCCACACCCCACCAGGACCAGCGCTACCAGTGAGACGGAAAAAACGAGGACGCGTTGCGTCAGACCTTTCGTCATCGCTTGCCCCCCCGATCGCCTCTCGATCTTCTGGACGCAAGCGTAGACGATTCCCGTGCGATGAAGCAAACGAAGGTCGGGCGGCCGCGTGTCCCATTGCACCATGTCGAGGCGCCGAGGGCATGCACGACTACGCCTCGTCTTTCCACGTATCGCGGTACCGCCATAGAGCGCGTCTCACCGCGACCGGGACGCTTTCGACCGGGCGATGTCATTCCCCGTAGGCGATCGTAGTGAAGAGTGCGTACGCGCCTGCCGAGGTGTCGAGCCGTGAGTGCTGGAGGACGATTGGCACGTCGCTTTCGACCGTGTACGCATCCGGAACGCCGCGAGGCAGTTCGACGCCGGCGATCGCACCCGGGTCGTCGAGGCGAACGTGCGTTCTGACCGACGCCTACGAGACCGATGTGAGACCACTCCTCGCGCTCGTACGGACCCGAGCGGATCTCGCTCCTGACCCGGTCGAGGCATTTCGGTCGGGTGGCTACCCCGCGAGGCTCGCGCTCGAACGGGATTGAGAACGGCGCTCTAACAAAGCCCAAACGATAAACGCCGAGCTGAGATGAGCACACCTCTGACGCCTCTCACTGTCGCTCAGAATCCGCCGACCGGTCGAGCGAACTTCGGCGCGCATCGGAAGCGCCGCCCTCGTGCGACCTCCCGAGGGTGGCAGCCGCGACGGCCGCTTGCCCGTTGCTCATGCCGTGCATATGCCCGGTGACACACGAGGACAGATCCCTGCGCCGCTAGGCAAGCGGGCTCGCGTCTGCAAGCATTAGAGCGGGCCAGACCCCGTCGCTCATCGAGGTCGCTGCCGAGGTGGGCAGGATCGAACGGGCGGGAACTCGACCGTCGACCGTCGACCGTTGGTCAAGTCGTCAGTAGTGGATCGGTGCGGAACACTTGAGCTGTGAATTCCCGGCGGCTCGAGTCCAGGAGGAGCAATGTGCAGTCGGGACGCGTCGTCC
>Ga0136622_10000304_pt1 | contig 19958 bp, 23 predicted proteins | sample AntDrymUQ4482106_2_FD_104803 | JGI IMG/M metagenome (GOLD analysis project Ga0136622, IMG submission 104803) | Polar desert sand microbial communities from Dry Valleys, Antarctica - metaG UQ448 (21.06) | ecosystem: Environmental > Terrestrial > Soil > Desert | place: Antarctica: Dry Valley...
CGGTCGGAAGAAGCCCCACACCGCCCTCAGCCCCGCCATCGTCGGCAGCGCGATCAGGACGCCGGCGATCCCGTACAGCTCGCCTCCCGCGAGCAGCCCGAAGATCACGAGCAGCGGATGCAGCCGAAGTGCGCTCGCCATCACGTTTGGCACCACGATGTGGCCTTCCACCTGGTAGATGAAGAGAAAGAGCAGCCCGACCCAGATGACCCCGGTCGGATCGACGATCAGCGCGTAGATCACGGGCGGCACCGCGGAGAGCCAGGGCCCGATGTACGGGATCACCTCGATGAACGCCGTCCACAGCCCGAAGAGCAGCGCGTACTCGTCTGCGCCCTCCACCAGGCCGGTCGTGCCGAGAATCCACATTCCGACCCCGGCGCTGGTGCCGATGACCGTCGAGAGGATCGCCTGACCCTTGACGTAACCCCATAGCGCTGACTCGATCTGCTGGGTCAGGGGCGGGCCGCCCTGCGGCGGAAAGCGCGCGTCGATCGACCGTTCCAGCCGGGGCATGTCGAGCAGCATGTAGATCGAGATGACCACGATCAGAATCGCCGAGAAGAGCAACAGCACCACGGAGAGGGCAGCTCCCTGCGCGAATTCGATTCCGTCCTGGACGTAGCCCGAGATCTCGCCCGTTCCGAGCGAGTCGATCCACTCGGTGATCTGCTCGCGCACCTGTATCCGCTCGAGACCGTGGTCGTCGAACCAGAGCTGGAGACCGTCGATGTCCTTCTCCGCGGCGGTCTGGCCGGTCGCCGAGTCGACGTCCGTCACGTAGTCGTCCATGCGCTCGGCCGCGCTGCGGGCCTGGTCGAACGCGACGACGCCGATTGCGATCAAGAGCGCCACCACCGTCGCCGCGAAGATTGCGTACACAACGATCACCGAGAGCACCCGCGGGACCTTGAGTCGGGTCAGATCCCGCACGAGCGGGTTCAGCATGAACGCGATCACCGACGCGGTGAGGAAGAGAAAGAGAACGTGTCCGAGCGTGCTTGCGAGGAGGAACGCGAGCACCAAGAGCACGGGCAGGCCAACGAGCTGGATCCATCGCGGGATCTGGATCGTCGGGCCGGGGTCGGCCATGGGGGCAATCGTATCCTGGCGCAAGATCGGAATCCGCTCGCGCGGATCCCGATCGCGCAAAATCTTTGAAGGCCGCCGCTTCGCGGCGGCTGCGCCTCCACCTCAGCAAACCTCGCTGTTGACGAAGAGCCCGATCGCGGTGCTGCTTTCATCGCTCGTTGCTACGGTCCCGGAATGGCGACTCCGCGCTCACGGCATGCGGCGAGGCTGCGGGCCAACCGGCGGCGGGCTCAAGCGAGGGCGCGCTGGTTCGCGATCTCCACAGTGGTCGGCGTCGTCGCCGTCGCGACGCTTCTCCTGACGGCGTTCGACGGCAACGGCGTTTCGAGCTCCACGGCGGCGCCCGTGCCTGCTCCGCTGCCTATCACCTCGGCTCCCCCCGAGCCCCAGGTGCTCGCCACCGTCGGCAACCTGCGGGTGCAGTCACCCGTGGCACAGGGCGGTGTCACGGCGGTGGGCTTCCACGGATCCGACGAGGGCGCGCTGGTGCTCCAGCCCGTAGGGCCGCAGGCAAACGAAGGATTGCTTGCTCGGCTGTGGCGCAAGATCACCGGATACGAGCGGGATGGGCTCGCGTGGTACCAGCTCGAGGGCGGAGCTCTCCGAACGCTGGATGTCGGCGCCGTCGCGGGAACCGACGTCTATTCGCCCGTCGACGGCACCGTTATCGCCATCCGCAGCCAGCTGGTCTCGGGGCGCAAGATCGGCGCCGAGATCGAGCTCCGGCCGACCTCGGCGCCCTCACTCGTCCTCGCGCTCCAGAACGTCCGGCCCGACAAGGCGCTGACCGTAGGAGCCAATGTCGCAGCGGGCTCCTCAAAGCTGGGCCGAGTCGCGGACATCAGCAGGTTCGAGCGCCAGGCGCTCGAGCGCTTCGCCGCCGACGGCGGCAACAACGTCGCGATCCAGGTGTACGTGTCGGCGACGCTCGGCGTCCCCTAGATGCGTGATCGGGAATTCACGGCGGGCCGGATGACGGCCACGACACTTCGCCGGATCGCCACCCTCCCTCGCCGTCCAGGCTTACCAGCCTTTGACGACGAGCGAGTGCGTCGCCCGGCTTGGTCGTGACCGCCCGCGGCTGCGCGCGAATTCCCGATCAAGCATCTAGGCGTCTTGTATAGCGCAGACCGGAAACCGCTCGCGCGGACTTCCGGTCGCAAAATCCCTGAAGGCGTCTAAGCTCCACGCCCTGCGCATCCTCTTCATCGCCGACGTGGTGGGTGCTCCGGGCCGCGGCGCGGTGGAGGCGCTTTTGCCGACGCTGCGCTCCGACCTCGAGATCGACGTCTGCGTCGTGAACGGCGAGAACGCCGCCGACGGGATCGGTATCACGCCTCGCCTCGCGGACCGCCTCCTGGCCGCAGGGGCGGATGCAATCACGCTCGGGAACCACGCGTTCCGGCGATCGGAGATCGGCCCCTATATCGAAGGATCGGACCGAGTCATCCGTCCCGCAAACGCGTCGAAGAACACTCCTGGACGGGGCCTGACAGTCGTTCCCACAGCCAACGGCGCCCGGCTCGCGGTCATCAACGTCCTCGGGTCGCTCTTCCTGGATCCGGCAACCGCCATGTTCGAGGTCGTCGACGACCTCGTCGACCAGGCGGTCCGCGAGACGCCGCTCGTCCTCGTGGACGTCCACGCAGAGGCGACTAGTGAGAAGGTCGCCCTTGCTCGGTGGCTCGACGGCCGGGTGACAGCGGTCGTCGGAACACACACGCACGTCCAGACATCGGACGCCCGCATCCTCGCGAACGGCACCGCGTTCATCACCGATGCGGGCATGACCGGGCCGCACGACTCGGTTATCGGTGTCGTGGCCGAGCTGGCGATCCGGCGGATGCGCACCGGGCTGCCAGTGCGCTTCGAGACTGCTCAGGGCGACGTGCGGATCGAGGGCGCGGTGATCGACTGCGACTCCGAGTCGGGCAAGGCTTCCGCCATCGAGTCGTTACGCATCGCGTTTCCCTGATACTCCGACGCGCGCGGAAGCAGGAGCCAGAGCAGCACGAAGGGCAGGAACCAGGGGAGATAGAGGTAGAACCAGTGGGTGAGGGAGAGCTGGAACGCGACGAGGATCGCAGCCGTCAGGGCGGCCAGCTCGATCGGTCCCTTCTCCCGTGGCACGAACGCCGCGACGACCGCGACGCCTACGGCTAGGACGGCAAGCACTGGCTGCAGGAATCCGAGGTCGGGGATCCCCTCCGCGTGGTACTGGCCCCAGCCCCAGAGCGAGAACGGAGAGTCGCGTCCGACCTGGAAGCCGACGGTCCGGTCCCAAAAGGTGCGAATGGCCTCCCAGAGACTGGGCTCCAGCAGCAGGATGACGAACGAGACGAGTGTCGCGACGACGAACGCGGCAGCGAAGCGGGCGAGACGCCCCAGATCGAGCTTCGGATAGCTCGCCCACAGGGGCGCCAGGAGCAGGCCTCCGAACTTCGTCCACCCGGCGAGCGCGACCGCTGTGCCGCGCGCCCAGGTGGAGGATGCGAGCCAGAATCCGAACACGAGGAGCGCGGGCATGATCGTGTCGTTCGTGTTCGCGTTCAGCACGTAGGCCGTGAACGGGTATGCGGACCACGCGAACGCGAGCACGGCCGCGAGTCGGACTCCTCCGAAGCGGAAGCCGACGAGGGCCAACCCGACGACGGTCAAGAGGTCGAACAGGATCGACGTCGTGTGCGCCCCCGGGAGCGAGTCCCACTTCCCGCTCCACTCGAAGACGAGCGTCGCGGGAACGTAGGCAGCGTAGGCGATCGGGCCATACGTGTCCCCGCGCTCGATCGCCGCTTCGCAGCGCCCGTTGGTCTGGATGCGCTCGCGGACATCGCCGTCGGCGTCCTCGGGACCGCATTCCTCGAGGTCGCCCCGCTGCGGCATGTTCCCGTACGGCGCCTCGCCGTCCAGGATGCGACTCGCGCCGACCACCCCTGCGAGCCCGACGTCGATCACGCCGCGCGGCGCCTCGACGTTGAGGCCGACGCGGAACCCGAGGAGAAAGATCGCCGCCGCGGCGAAGACCCATGTCGGCCAGACGGGCCGGAGCCCGCTCTCCCGCTTGCGCACGCCCACCCAGGCGCTCCGCACGAGCAGGTAGCCGAGCGCCGGATAGACGAGCGGGACGCTCGCGAAGATCTCTCCGCGGTTGAAGAACGCGAGCGAGACCGAGAACGAGAGCAGGACGAGCAGGTCGACGTTTTGCAGGGAGATTGGCCGGCGCAAGTTGGCGAGCCCGACAAGAAAAACGAGACAGAACGCCAGCCAGATGTACGGCTTCAGAAGCGTCTTCCCGCCGAACGATCCCTTTCCCCCTCGCGCCATCCCCCACGCGACCTGTGGGCCCGTCCGCGCCTCCCCGACGGTCTCTGTCGTGTCCTGGACGACCGCCTGCGCTATCTGTCCGGCCTCGCCGGACCAGGCCTTCACGAGCCAGGTTCGGGTCTCGGCACGAAACGTCGCCGACGTCGTCGGATCCGGCGGATAGCGCTCGAGCCACGCCGACACCTTGGGATGGGAGAGCGCGACGGCGATCGCCTGCTCCTCGGTCAGCCGCGCCGTCTCCTGGCGAGGCGCTGCGGCGCCGGACGAGGCAAGGATGCCGACCGCCAGCACGGCGGCGACAGTCGCCCAGGTGAATCTCAGCGGGTGCGCGTTGGCCCGAACGACCAGAGCTTATTGCCGACGAAGTTGATCGGCGTAACGAGCACGATCGCGATCGCCTGAGCGACGATCTCCGGCAGACCGATCTCGACGAGCATGTACAGAACCACGAGATTCGCGACGAGGGCGAGTGTCGAGACCACGAAGAAGCGCATGCCCTGATACGCGACGCTGCCTCGGTGCTCGCGGAACGTCCACAGACGATTCCAGATGTAGTTGTTCGTCACCGCGACGAGGAAGGAGCCGACCGCCGCAGGGATGTAGTGGACGCCCAGGACGAGCACGAGCAGCGAGAACACCCAGAGATTGACGAGATATCCCGTCGCCCCGACGAAGCAGAACTTGACGAGCTGCTCCCAGTTCCGGCGACGAGCGAGAGCCGCACGCACTCGGGCGCGCCGAAGCCCTACCCCGACGTCCGCAGGCGCGGTCTCCACAGCTGTCGCAGAGTAGCCAGGAGCGCGGTCGCGTCGACCCCCCATCGGGCTAGGCGCCCGAAAACCCTTCTGCGCCGACAAGCGGCACGAACCTGCACGGCACGCTCGCGCGCTCACGCGGACCGTCCTCCGTGCGCTCGACGAGCACGAGCTGCTGACCCCGGCGGCCTCCTCGGGGCACGACCACCCGACCGCCCTCGACGAGCTGCCGGTAGAGGGCGGGCGGAACGACCGGCGCCGCCGCCGCGACCGCGATTCCCTCGAACGGCGCCCTCGCCGGAGCTCCGAGCGAGCCGTCTCCGACGAGTACCTCCACCTCGCCGTAACCCGTCTGCACGAGCGCCGACTGCGCCCGCTCGGCGAGCTCGGGAACGCGTTCGATGGTCACGACCTCCTCCGCGAGCTCGGCAAGCACCGCCGCCTGGTACCCAGAGCCGGTACCCACGTCGAGCACGCGCTCGTCTCCGGAGAGCTCGAGCAGCTGGCAAATCGTCGCCACGATGAAGGGCTGCGAGATCGTCTGCCCGCTCCCGATCGGCAGAGCGCCGTCCTCGTAGGCGAGATGGCGGACATCCTCTGGAATGAAGCGCTCGCGCGGCACCCGGGCCATCGCCTCGAGAACACGCTCGTCGAAGCGCCCTCGGCGACGGAGCTGATGCTCGACCATGTGGGCGCGCGCTTCTGCCGCATCGCTGCTGGGTGGCGTTGCACGCTCCGCCGAGCTCATTTGGCCAGGGTTCGCAGGCCGGCGTACCGCGCCGCCTGCCTCCCACGCATGCGTGCAGCGAGCAGTGGCAGCACCACGGTCACGACGTAGCCCACGAGCGGTATCAGCGCCAGCAGGCAGACGAAAAGCCCCACCATCGACACGTATGCCGCGATCCCCATGCGTGTAGCTCCCCTCCGCATCGCACCGCGCACGACCGCGGCCGCGGAGAGCGCGCCGATGAGCCCTGCGAATCCGCCTGCGATCGTCTCCGCGAGGTCGCCGATGACAACGAAGCCGAAGACAGCCCCGACGGCCGCACCTACTACGGCTGCGACTCCGGCGCCCACCGCGTTCACGCCGAGGAGCCCGGACAAGATGACGCCGAATCCGAGCCCGAGGCCGAGCGACAGCCCGAGCGTGTACCAGAGGCCCATCGCCGTTCAGTGTAGTGACGGTTCGAAAACCAATTTCCGCGTTACGCCGAAGGTACTGACGTACATCCCACGAGGGGAGGATGAGGTATGCACAAGCGTGTCTATGTCGGCGTTGCGATGGCTGCAGTCATCGCGGCGCTCACGATTGCCGCTGTCGGAGGAGCTGGCGGCGCGCCGCAGTCGACGACGCTCACAGGCGCGGCCGAGGTTCCGGGCCCAGGCGATCCGGACGGAGCCGGTACCGCGTCGCTCAGGCTCAATCCGGGCCAGGAGGAGATCTGCTACGAGCTGACGGTCTCCAACATCGCGCCCGCGACCGCGGCCCATATCCACATTGGAGGACCGGCGGTCGCCGGACCTATCGTCGTCGGACTCATGCCGCCGACGAGCGGATCTTCGAGTGCGTGCGCGAGCGTCCCTCGGGATCTCGTGCTCAACATCCTGAAGAACCCGGCCGGGTTCTACGTGAACGTGCACAACATGCCGTACCCGGCTGGGGCGGTACGCGGCCAGCTCTCTCGGCCGTAACCGTCGATCGACGCGAGGGGTCGGGCCACAAGGTCCGACCCCTCGTTCAGCTCGCTCTTGCGCAAGCCGAGGATGCGGCGATACTCCGCGGTAGGTGCGCCGTCGTCTCGCCTGGCTCGTCGCCGCCGTGGCAATCGCTGTCGGCATGGCCTCCGCTACGGCGGGCGCATCTGGCTCAGCGGGCCGCCCGGCGGACTCGCCGGATCTCGCCGCGATGGCGCTGGCGGTTTCCGATCTCCCGTCCGGCGCCCGCATCGACAAGCAGCGGTACTACCGCGATCCGGACTTCGTGGCGGCATACGAGCGCGAGTTCTCCATTCCCGGCTCGCGGGTTGGCCGATCGAGGCTGCTGCTCGTCTTCATCGGCCTCAGCGTCGACAGAACCGACACCGCGGCCCGCTTGAAGTTCGAGACACTCCGCCTTCTCGCGGGGAAGAAAGCGTTTCGGGATGCCCTGGCTCGCGAGATCGCCCGTGGAGCCGAGACGCCGGTCAAGACAGTGACAGTCGGCCGCCCGCGAGCCGTTCGGGCCGGCGACGGAGCGGTCGCTCTGCCAATCAGCATGAAGATCCAGGGACTCGTGCTCAACGTCGGGATCACGTTCATGCGCGTCGACCGCGTGCTCGGCACCATCACGCACTTCGGTGTTCCGGGCCAGAGGGTCTACAACGCAGACGCGGACCGCCTCGCTCGGGCGAGCGCCGCCCGCATGGCAGCGGGTCTCGTGCCGACGTTGAAGCTGCGGCCGATCGTGTCAGGAACCGTTCAGCCAGGGCAGGTGCTCTCCGCTCGCTCCGGCACGTGGACGGGGGACCAGCTCACGTTCGCACACCAGTGGGAGCGATGCGACAGCGCGGGCACCGCGTGCGTGCCCATCTCCGGAGCGACGGCGACGACCTACACCGTCGCGACCGGCGACCTCGCCTCGACGCTACGTGTGACGGTGGTCGGGCGCAACCGCCTCGGCTCGGTGGCTGCGAGCTCCACCTCAACTTCAGTCGTCGCGGGCTCGCCGGGATCTCCCACCGTGACGGTCGCGCCACTGGTCTCGGGCGTGGTTCAGGTGGGCCAGTCGCTGACGGTCGACACCGGCGGCTGGGCAGGCAGCCCGACGATGTTCGCCTATCAGTGGAGACGTTGCAACGCAGCGGGCGGCGCCTGCCTCGACATCGCGGGCGCGACGACCTCTGCCTACACGATCGCCACCACGGAATCGCGCTCTACCCTGCGCGTGCTGGTGATTGCCACCAACCCGTCCGGCTCGGGCGGAGCGATCTCCGCACCGACTGCAGCTGTTCCTTAGCCGCTCTCGAGCCGCGCGATCACCGAGAGCCCGAACTCCGCGGCGCGAGCGCCGTCGACCACGCGGTGGTCGAAGCTGATCGCAATCGTCCCCGTGCGACCTACGACGACCTCGTCCTCCCTCACGACCGGTCTCTCCGCGATGCGCCCGATGCTGAGGATCGCGACTTCCGGATGGTTGACGATCGGGGTCTGAAAGAGGCCGGCCAGCTTTCCCGCGCTCGTGACCGTGAAGGTCGACCCGCGCAGCTCGTCCGGAGTGAGAGCTCCTGTACGGGCTCCTTCGGCGAGGCGCCGGATCTCCGCGTCGAGCTCCTCGATCGTGCTCGAGTGGGCGGCTCGCACGACGGGAACGACGAGGCCCTGCTCCGTCTGCACCGCGACGCCGATGTCGTAGCGGTCGAGGTAGACGATCGCGTCGCCTTCGAGGCGCGCGTTCAGCTCCGAAAACTCGGCCAGCGACTCGGCCACCGCTTTCACGACGGTCGCGAGCAGCCGCTCCAGCTCGACCCGCTCGAAGTCGCACTCCTCGACCCAGGTGACCGCCGGGACCTCCCGATGCGCGCGGGTCATGTGCTCGGCGATGACGCGCCGGACGCCGCGCAGCGGCTCCCGTCGCCCTTCGGTCGTGTCTGCTCCGCCAGCCGCGGAGCGAACATCGTCCTCCGTGATTCGTCCACCGCCGCCCGTCGGCGACAGCGCCGCGAGGTCGACGCCGAGCTCCGCGGCGATCTTCCGTACCAGCGGAGTCGCCTGAACGCGAGCCGAGTCAGAGGCCAGCGCGCCTCGAACCCCTTGTGACACTGTGTCACTTAGGGTCTCCGGGGCCGGTTCCTCGATCGACTCGCCGGGCTCCCCGATCACGACCAGCACCGCCCCGACCGGAGCGGTCTCCCCCTCGGGCACGAAGATCTTCAGCACGGTTCCGGCATAGGGCGAAGGAATCTCGACCGTCGCCTTGTCCGTCTGGATCTCCACAAGCGGGTCGTCTTCGGCCAGGATCTGACCCTCCATCACGAGCCAGCGAGCAACCTCGCCCTCTGTCAGCCCCTCCCCGAGATCCGGAAGCTTGAACGAGTTCGCCATCGTCCGCGCGATTCTCGTCTATTGAGCAAGCCGGGCGCGCCGGCGCTGCACGAGCGTGACCAGCGCCGCCATCGCCGACATCGCAATCAGAAGCGGGGGCGCGAGAAATCCGACCGCCGTCGCGAAGTGCACACTTGTGCAGTCCTCGCCACAGTCGAAGAAGCCGTCCGCGTCTCGGTACGCGGAGGAGATCGCCGCGAAGTCGAGCGCCCACACAACGACGGCGGCGGCGAAGAGGACGACTGCAGCCGTTCCCAGACGCCTCCGTGCCCAGGCGCCCGCCAGCAAGCCGCAGACGAGCACGAAGAGCGCTCCGAGAGCGAGGTAGATGAGCCAGGCGTCCCTCACAGCCTGCGCTCGCCGCCCGCGTCGAAAGCCTGCACAGGCGCAGAAAAGGAAGGCGAGCCTGCAAACCCATCCCGGAACAGGCTGAAGACGATCGCGTCTCGCGGCACACCGTCCTCGTCGGGCGGGAGCCGCCGCCGCAAGATCCCCTCCTCGACGAAGCCGAGCTTCCGGGGGATCGTCAGGCTCGCCTCGTTTGCGGGATCGATGCGAAACTCGACTCGGTCGACGTCGCAGAGCTCGAAGGCGACCCGTGTCAGAGCGGCGCTCGACTCGGTTGCCAAGCCTCGGCCGACGTGACTCGCCCTGATCCAGTAGCCGATCTCGAGCGCGTCGGAGCCGCGGCGTTTGTGCAACCCCGTGCCGCCGAGGACATCGCGCTCGCCCAAGTCGAAGATTCCCATGACGAAGTCCCTACCCAGGTCGAATTGCCCACGGAACCTGCGGAGCAGGGCGACCTTCTCGGAGAGCTCCTGCGGCTCCGCGCGGGCCCACGGCATCCACCGCCGCAAGTGGTCGAGGCTCGAGTCGATGGCTCCCTTGAGAAGCGGCGCGTCCTGTGGCTCCCAGCAGCGGATCACGAGCCGCTCGGAGACGATCCGGTACGGCGGGTCGCTCACGAATCCACGTTGTCCTTCACAAGAAGCGAGCCTAGATGGTTGATGCCACGACCTCGCGCGCCCGGATGCGCGATCTGGCGCGTCGGGACCGCTTCCACCGGGCTGGAGCCGCGAACCGGCCCCAGCCCAGGCGTGCGCTTCGAGAGGGAAGAGCGACCCCGAGGCTTCTAGCCTCGCCGCCGCTCTCCCCTCGCGCCCCCGAGCGGCCAGCTCGCGCCCCGGAGCAGGCGATCTCGTGGCATCAACCATCTAGCGAGGGGTTCCGATCCAGGCATCGCCGGGGACCATGAGCACGCGCAGCCCGCCATCGACGCGCCAGAGCGAGACGGCCTGCTCGTCCCCAGTGAGCTCGGAGGCGACGGCCGCCGGGACGTAGCCGAGCTGCAGCGTCCGGTCCTCGTTGTAGATGGCGACCGCATTTCGATCGTGCGGGTTGTCGGGCTCGGGTAGGAGGGCCAGCTTGCGTCCGGGGTCGAAAGAAGGATTCTCGAGAGCCTCCGGCCTATAGGACACGCCGGCTACCGGAACGACGCGAATTCGAGGATCCTCCCAGCGCACGGGGTTCCCGGTCGCCGCATCGACGATGCGGTATCCGCGCTCGCCTCGCTCGAGCCACAGGCGGAGCCGCTCCGCCATGGATCTACGCCGCGAGCACCCGCCGGACGGCGTCTTGGACGCGCTCGACCGACGGCATGTACGCGTCTTCGATCTGCCAGTAGGGATAGGGCACGTCGTAGCCCGTCACCCGCAGCACCGGCCCACGGAGGTCGAAGATCGCCTTCTCGGCGAGGACGGCCGCGACCTCCGCGGCGAACCCACACACGCGCGGCGCCTCCTGAACCAGCACTGCCCTCCCCGTCTTGCCGACCGACGCGAGCAGAGCATCCTCGTCGAGCGGCTTCAGACTCCGGAGATCGAGCACCTCACACGACGCCTCGCCCTCGAACGCGTCCGCCGCTCGTTCGGCTAGCGGCACCATGGCCCCGTAGGCGACCAGCGTAACGTCCGAGCCCTCGCGGGCGACGCGAGCCTCGCCGAGCGGAACGACGTGCTCGCCTTCAGGCACTTCTCCCCGCGCCGTTCGGTAGATCAGCTTCGGCTCGAAGATCACCACCGGATCGGGATCGCGAATCGCCGCGGCGAGCAGTCCCTTCGCATCCGCCGGAGTGGACGGGATCGCGACCTTCACGCCGGGGGTGTGCACGTAGTAGGTCTCCGGGGAGTCGTCGTGGAGCTCCGGCGCGCGCACGCCGCCCCCGTAGGGCATGCGAATGACCAGCGGGAAGGACATCTTCCCGCGCGTCCGCCAGCGGTACCTCCCGACGTGGTTGATCAGCTGGTCGAGCGCGGGATAGCTGAAAGCGTCGTACTGCATCTCGCACACCGGGCGCCAGCCGGCCATGCAGAGCCCGACCGCGGCGCCGAGGATTCCCGCTTCCGCGAGAGGCGTATCCACGCAGCGATCGACGCCGAACCGCTCCTGAAGCCCGGCCGTCGCCCGGAAGACCCCGCCGAGGCGGCCGACGTCCTGGCCCAGGACGAGCACCGAAGGATCCCGCTCGAGCTCGACGTGGAGCGCGTCGTTGACGGCCTCCACGAGAAACCGCTGAACCATCGTGCCCGTGAGGGCGAGGCTTGCCTCGCCCTCACCCATCGAGAGTCCTCCTCAGCTCGGCGAGGTCGTCCGCGAGGCCCGGCGGCGGATTCGCGTATGCGTGCTCGAAGACGAGCCCCGGGTCGGCGGGCGACTCGGCCTCTGCCTCGGCAATGCCTGTGCGGATGAGCTCGAGCGCCTCCTGCTTGATCTCCTCCGCGCGTGCCCCGGTGAGCACTCCGGCGCGGAGGAGATAGCGCCCATAACGGGCGACGCACTCGTTCTCCTTCTCCTCTTCGACACGTTCCAGATCGACGTAGATCGACGGATCGTCGGCGGTCGCGTGGGGCGCGGCACGGTAGGTGACGGCTTCGATGAAGGTCGGGCCTTCGCCTGCCCGGGCGCGCGTCACCGCCTCGCGAGTCGCCTCGAACACCGCAAGGACGTCGCCCCCGTCGACGCGGATCCCCGGCATCCCGTACCCACTGGCCTTGTCCGCGAGCGTCGCCGCCGCGGTCTGAGCCGCGAGCGGGGTCGAGATCGCCCACTGGTTGTTGTTACAGAAGAGAATCGCGGGCGCTTTCAGCACTCCCGCAAACGTCGCGCCCTCGTGGAACGCACCTTCCGACGTCGCGCCGTCTCCGAAGTACGCGAGCGCCACACGATCCTCACCCTTGAGCCGAGAGCCCCACGCGAACCCTACGGCGTGTGGGACGTGGGTCGCGATGGGGACGCAGATGGACGCCACGTTGAACTCCGCCGGATTCCACCATCCCGCCGGATGGCCGCGCCACCACGACAGCACCGTGGAGGCCGGCATGCCTCGGAGGAGTCCGATCGCCGACTCCCGGTAGCTGGGGAAGATCCAGTCGCGCGCCTCGAGGGCGAACGCGGACCCAACCTGCATCGCCTCGTGGTTCCAAAAGATGGCGTACGTCCCGATCCGCCCTTGCCGGTGGTACACGACCGAGCGCTCGTCGTACGTCCGGAGCAGGACGAGGTTGCGATAGAGCGCGAGCAGGTCGTCATGGCCGAGCCCCTCGACCTCGCCGTCTGGGAGGCCTTCGCCGTCGCCGATGACGCGGCGCAAGCCTCCCTCCGCCGGCAGCACCTGGCTCATCTCCGTCTCAGTCTATTTGGAACCCGAGCGCGCGAAGAGCTCAGCGCAGCGCGATTGCCCTCGCCAGCACCGGGTCGCGGCCGGCGAAGTGGTCGGCCGCCCCGATCTGGACCGGCACGTCCGGCCCGATCGCGACGCGCTCATCGGGACGGCCGAGCACTTCGACGTACTGCGGCGGCACGTAGACCGTCCAGCCGAGCGCCTCGAGCTCGACCAGCTCCGAGTCGCCGTAGTTGTGCGGGCTCCCGCCGGCTGCCTCACCGACGATTCGGGCGCGAGTGAAGGCGTCCACCTCGGCGACGAAGTTGCCTCCGGCCGAGAAGGTGACGCGCCCGGCCACGAGAACGAGCCGTCCTCGCCGGTTCACCGCCCGGTTCCGCAGCGCCTCGATGAGCGGGGAGTACGACGTGTTGTCGCCGCCGCCGTTCAAACGCACATCCACGATCACGCGGCGAACCTTCGGCATTCGGGCGCGCGCCAGCAGACTCGCCGCGAACATTCCCGTCGGCTCCGTCGCATGCGAGTAGACGGCGTAGACCGCGCGCCCACGGTCGAGGGTGGCAAACCACTGCGTCCGGTTCGGGTTTCGGAGCCAGAGCGGCGTGCGCACGATCGGCGCGGCAGGCGGGGCCCAGACGTCCTCGATGAGGTCCCAGTACGCCGGACCGGCGAGCGTCGCGAGGTTCGCGTCGACCCGCTCGCCGTTCGCGCGCTTGACCGTGAATCGCACCCCGGCTGCGTCGGGCGCGATGCCGAGCCCGTGCAGGACCTCCCCGGTGATCATGAACTCCGGCAGGCGCAGGATCAGACTCGACTCGTTGTCGCGCGTTACCAGCGGCCGGACGAGAGCGGCGACCTCGTCGACCGGCCGACCTTCGATCGCGACAATCTGGGTCCCAACGAGATCCGGTCGCTCGGGCGAGGCGAGCACGAACATGCCCTCGGGGAACGACCATACGCGGATCGGCGCCAGGTGCAGCGGACGCGCGTGCGACACGAGCGGGAAGAGGCCCATGTGACCGTCGCGCTCGCCGGTCATCGCGACGATACGCAGGCGCTCGAGGCGCACGCGACGCCGACGATGAGGACAGCTGCGGCTGCGGCGAGAACGCGCCTCACTCCGCTGCCCCCCTGAGCTCGGCGAGGACCCAGTCGGCCCACACGAGCGACTGCTCGGCGCGCTCGATGCCGTGGCGGAGCAGGAAGTAGTGGAAGAAGTCGTTGCCCGCGCGTGAGTTCGTCGGCTCGATCCCGCGGAGCTCTTCCAGACGCGCCTCCGTATCCAGTCTGAACTGCTCGGCATGCCCGATCAGGACATCAGGCGACGTAAGCCCGCCGACGAAGAGCTTCAGATAGAAGCGGTCGATCGAGCCGGGCTCGACGGCCTCGAGCCACGCATCGAGCGTCGCGCGCCCGCCGGGGGTGATCCGGTAGAGCTGCTTGTCGGGCCGCGCCGACTGGACGATCGTGCGAGCTTCGGCCAGGCCGTCCCGCGCCAAGCGCGGGAGCACGGCATAGAGCTGGCTCTTAGCAGGCGCCCAAACGTGGCCGATCGCCTTGGACATCAGCTTGAGCAGGTCGTAGCCCGACTGCTCGCCTTCGAGCGCCAGCAACGCGAGGACCGTCGCCTCGGTCGTGGTCAGCGTGCGCGTCGCGCTCGACGTTCTGACCATGTCCGGAGTGTACTAGTCCAGTAAGGACTATAAGTAATGAGTTCTCCAAGGAACGAGCACGGTCACCGCGTCACGTTCGGCCTCGAAGATGGCTCGTTCGACGTCGCCGATGTCCTCGCCGTCCACCTGCATCGGCAACGGCCGATCGCAAACCACCTCGAGGTGGTCGGCGTCGTGCGCGTAGACGAGGTCGCGGGCGTTCGCCCGGTCGCCCCAGCCGAATGCGTAGTGGACGATGCGCGGGATGTCGCGTATGCGAACGTGTCTCGGGGCGACGAGATCCAGCCCGCCGTAGAAGCTCGCCTGTGGCGCGAAGCGAAGCGGAAGCGGCCCCGCGTAGCTGTACGTTGGCCCATTGGCGATGAGCGCGAAGGCGGCACGCCCGTGCCCCGTCACCTCGAGCACGGCATCCAGCGGGTAGCGATGTCGAGCGGCCGTGCGAAAACCCGACCACGCAAAGGCGAGATCGCCGGGACGGCGGCCGTCCGAGCGGCGCCCGAGATCGTCGACGGCACGGACGATCTCGGCGTCGAGGCCGATACCGGCGCAGAAGCCGAAGCGACGCCCGTTCACACGGCCGACGCCGATGCGGCGAGGCTGCGCGGCGCCAGCCAGAAGACGAGCCGCCTCGACCGGATCGCGTGGAAGGCCGAGGGCGCGCGGAAGCACGCTCGTGCCCCCGCCGGGGATGAAGCCGACCGGCGTCGTGCCGTCGATCCCGTTCAGCACCTCGTTGTAGGTCCCGTCCCCGCCGAACACGTGCAGCGCGTCCACTGCTCCTGACGCTTCGCGAGCCAGCTCCGTGGCGTCGCCCGGCGCCGACGTCAGCCGAAGCTCGGTGCCCGCAGGGAGCGCGGCACGCACCCTGGCCAACCGTTCCTCGTCGACGCCACTCGCCCAGGGATTCGCGATCAGCAGCCTGAGCATCGCTGCTTACAGTGCCTGTGCCTGTAGAGGCGTCAAGAGAGCGCCAATGTGTCCACAGTCCCCCGGCTCATCTAGAGGCTTGATGTGAAACTCACGGCGGGCCGGATGACGGCCACGACACGGCGCCGGATCGCCACCCTCACTCGTCGCACAGGCTTCTAGCCTGCACGACGAGTGAGTCCGTCGCCCGGCTTGGTCGTGACCGCCCCCGGCTGCGCGCCAGTTTCACATCAAGCCTCTAGGCGTGGCGTAGCCGCGGATCCCGTCGACGACGATCGCGGTGAATCGGTCAGCTAGCTCGTCGGTGTCGCGCCCGGGCGCCAGCCACGTGTAGGCCCAGTTCGCCGCCGAGAGGACGAGCAGGGCAGCCGAGCCCGCATCGACGTCGGTGCGCAGCCCGCCAGACTCGACGCCCTCCTGAAACAGCGCGCGCCAGCGTTCTTCGTAGCGGCGCCGTTCGGCGAGGATCTCCGCCCGGCCGGCGTCCTCGAGGTATCTCCACTCGCGGGTGAACACGGTGGCGACGTCGAGCTGCTCCGCGACGACGCGGAGATGGCCCCGCAGGGCGTGTCGCACCCTCTCGATCGCCGGCGCGCGCTCGGGAACCTCGTCCAGCGCTGCATGGAATGCGCGCGCTCCCTCGCGCATCGTGTCGAGGAGGAGCTGCTGCTTCGAGCCTGTCAGCGAGTAGAGAGAGCCCTTCTGGACTCCGAGGGCTTCGGCCAGGTCCCCCATGGACGTGCCGTGAAAGCCGCGCTCGGCGAAGAGCCGTGCAGCCTCGCGCGTTAGCTGATCCCTGCGAGTGGGCATATACTCCATGCTAACGACCGTTCGGTAGGAGGCACAAGAGTGAACCAGCAGAGCGTCAATCAGCAGAGCGTGGATCGGCGCACGCAGGAGTTTCTCGACTACCTCCAGGCGGGTGGGCAGGTGGAAACGGGCGACTGGATGCCCGACGAGTACCGCTCCAAGCTCGTCAAGTTCATCGAGATGCACGGAAACTCAGAGCTGATGGGAGTTCTCCCCGAGCGGGACTGGATCCTCCGCGCGCCGACCCTGCAGCGGAAGCTCGCGCTCACCGCGAAGATCCAGGACGAGGTCGGGCACGCGCAGCTCATCTATCGCGTCGTCGAGGATCTCGGAAAGCCGCGCAGCGCCAGCCTCGACGACCTCGTCTCCGGCAAGTCGAAGTTCCACAACGTCTTCCACTATCCGACCAAGACCTGGGGCGACGTGGGCGTGATCGCCTGGCTCGTGGACGCGGCCGCAATCGTCTCGCAGAAGGCGCTCCTCAAGTGCTCCTACGCCCCGTATGCGCGGATTATGAAGAAGATCTGTTGGGAGGAGTCATTCCACATCCTCCACGGCCGCGACGTGATCCTGGCCCTGGTCACGGGGACACCGGAGCAGTTCGAGCTCGTCCAGGAGGCGGTCAACCGCTGGTGGGAGCCGCTGATGCACTTCCACGGCAACCCGATCCCCGCCGAGGAAGACCCGATGTACATCTGGCGGATCAAGAGCCAAGCGAACGAGGACGCGCGCCAGGAGTTCCTCGACGGGTACGTGCCGCAGATTCGCGAGCTCGGGCTGACGATTCCCGATCCGGCTCTCGCAAAGGACGAGGAGACGGGCATCTGGAGCTACACCGAGCCGGACTGGGAGAAGCTGCGCGACGTCGTCACCGGGCACGGGCCTGCCTCGGAGGAGCGGCTCTCGTTCCGGCGACTTTCGCGCGAGGACGTGGCCTGGGTCGAGCGGGTGGTGCTCGCGGAGGCCGCGTGATCTACGAAGTGTTTCGGCAAGAGCGGAAAGGGCAGCCGCTGCAGCACGCGGGGACGGTAAACGCGCCGGACGAGCGCTTCGCCGAGATCTACGCGCGTGAGCAGTACGGCCGGCGGCAGGAGTCTGTCTCGCTCTGGCTCGTGCCGCGCGAGGCGGTGAGCGAGATCGAGGAGTTCCCCGACGAGTTCGAGATGAAGTACCGCCGCGTGGACGGCTACTCGATCAAAGCGCGGCTGCGCGAGGCGCGCGAGCGGGCGGGGACGCTCGAGGCTGCGCCAGAGGCGGAGCAGACCGAATGAGCGCGCGCGCCGATCTCCTGATCTCGATCGCCGATGACGAGCTGTTCCTCGGCTGGCGGAACTCCGAGTGGACGGGGATCGCTCCGTTCCTCGAGGAGGATGTCGCGTTTTCCTCGATTGCGCAGAACGAGATCGGCCATGCGCGGGCGCTCTATGAGCTAGCTGCGGTCGAGCTCGGGACGACCGCAGACGAGCTCGCGTTCGACCGGACTCCCGAGGAATACCGCTGCGCGCCGCTCGTCCAGCTGCGCCGGCTCGAGTGGGCACGGACGATCGCGCGCCACTGGCTGTACGAGACCGCCGACGAGCTCCGGCTTGCCGCGCTCAAGGCGTCAGACGATCCCGAGATCGCAGGCATCGCCGCGAAGATGGATCGCGAGGAGGCGTACCACCGCATGCACGCAGAGATGTGGGTCGATCGCCTGCTCTGCTCCGACGAGGGGCGCTCTCGTCTGAACGAGGCGGTCGATGAGCTCTGGCCCTACGCGCTCGGAGTCCTCGACGACGAGTTGCGCCCGGAGCTTCGTCGCCGTGCCCAGGAGCGGCTGGGGCGTGAGCTGGCAGATGTGGAGCCGGTATCCCGCGGCGTCCACGAGGTCGAGCTCGCCCAGCTCTTGGAGGAGATGACGATGGTCCGCCGCTCGGCGCCGGCCGGTACCCAGTGGTGACGGAGGCTCCGAAGCTCCTCGCCTGGGCCCGCAGCCTGCAGGCGATCGCCCAGTCCGGCCTCGCGTACGAGCCGAGTGCCTACGACGGCGAGCGCTACGTCCAGGTGCGCCGGGTCGCAGCCGCGATGCTGGCACATCCCAACGGGCTCGACGCCTCGGACGTCGAGCTTCGCCTCGCGACGGAATGGGGCCACGCGACCCCGAAGCTCGACGTGCGTGGCGCAGTCTTTCGAGACGGCGGGATCCTCCTCGTCCAGGAGGCGGGGGACCGCGGCTGGTCTCTGCCAGGCGGGTGGGCCGACATCGGGGAAAGCCCAAGCGAAGCCGCCGTACGCGAAGTGCTCGAGGAGTCGGGCTACCGAACCCGGGCCGTCAAAGTGCTCGGCCTGTACGAGCGGGATCGCCATGCGTTCCCACCCCACCAATGGCACATCTGGAAAGCCGTCTTCCTCTGCGAGCTCGTCGATGCGACTCAGCAAACCCCGGACGCCGAGATCCTCGACACGAGGTTCTTCTCGAGAGACGAGCTGCCGGGACTGCGCTATTCGCGGGCGTCTGCGTGGCAGCTGGATCGCTGCTTTGCCCATCTCGATGATCCGGGCCTGCCGACGGAGTTCGACTGATGGTCACCGTAAACGAGGTGTGGGCCGCGCTCGCGGAGATCCCCGATCCCGAGATTCCGGTGATCTCACTGGTCGACCTTGGAGTCATCAAGGACGTCGAGATCGACGACGGATGCGTGCGAATCGAGTTCACGCCGACGTTTCTGGGCTGCCCGGCGCTCGAGCCGATGCAGCGGGCGATGGAGGCGAAGGTCGGCGAGCTCGGGGCGAAGGCGGAAGTGCGTGTCGTCCTCGACGACTCCTGGTCGACCGACAAGATCACCGCTGAGGGTCGAGAGAAGCTACGCGTCGCCGGCCTCGCGCCGCCTACGCCCCGCGAAGCGGGAAAGCTGACGCTGGTCGAGCTCCGGCGCGGCGGGTTTCGCTGTCCCTACTGCGGCTCGACCGAGACCCGCCTCGAGAACCTCTTCGGCCCCACACCATGTCGCTCGATTCGCTACTGCGACGCCTGCCGCCAGCCGTTCGAACAGTTCAAGACGCTGTAGTCCGGTCCGTCGAACGGCGGCACCATGGACAAACCCGAGGGCGAGTGATATATCAGCGCGCGTGTGACCGTGGACGCCGCATGACCGAAACGGGCGAGCTCGCCCCACCGCGGGCCGAGCACCGGATCGATCGCGCCGCCTCCCCTGTCATCCGCGCGGAAGGCGTCTGGAAGGTGTTCGGGCCGCGCGGGGAGCGCCTCGTCGGGTCGCCCGACGCGCTCCTCCCGCGGGGCGAGCTCCGCGCGAAGACGGGCTGCGTCGTCGCCGTCCGGGACGTGTCCATCGAAGTCTGGCCCGGCGAGGTCTTCGTTGTCATGGGCCTGTCCGGCTCGGGCAAGTCGACGCTGGTGCGCACGCTTATCCGGTTGATCGAGCCGACCGCCGGCCGGATCGAGATCGTCGGCACGGACGTCATGGCCGCGAGCAAGGCCGAGCTACGGGCGCTGCGGCGCCATACCGTCTCGATGGTGTTTCAGCACTTCGGTCTTCTGGCCCACCGGCGCGTGATCGACAACGTCGCGTTCGGCCTCGAAGTGCAGGGCGTAGCCAAGGCGGAACGGCTTGCGCGTGC
>Ga0136622_10000305_pt1 | contig 19954 bp, 19 predicted proteins | sample AntDrymUQ4482106_2_FD_104803 | JGI IMG/M metagenome (GOLD analysis project Ga0136622, IMG submission 104803) | Polar desert sand microbial communities from Dry Valleys, Antarctica - metaG UQ448 (21.06) | ecosystem: Environmental > Terrestrial > Soil > Desert | place: Antarctica: Dry Valley...
CACGCGCTCCTGTGCCAGCGTGTCGCGGTCGCGCAGCGTGACCGTTCGGTCTTCGACCGACTGGTGATCGATCGTGACCGCGAACGGCGTGCCGATCTCGTCCTGGCGTCGGTAGCGCCGGCCGATCGCGCCGCCGTCGTCGTACTCGGCCTTCACGTGCCGGCGCAGCTCCTCGTAGACCGAGCGCGCGAGCTCGGGGTGTCCGTCCTTGCGCAGCAGCGGCAGCACCGCGACCTTGACCGGCGCGAGCGCGGGGTGCAGCCGCAAGACCGTGCGCTTCTCGCCGCCGAGCTCGTCCTCGTCGTAGGCGTCGATCATGAACGCGAGCATCGAGCGGCCGACGCCGCCCGCCGGCTCGATCACGTGCGGGATGTAGCGCTCGCCGCCCTGCGGGTCGACGTACTCGAGCTTCTCGCCGGACACGCGCGCGTGGGCGCTGAGGTCGAAGTCGCCGCGGTTGGCGATCCCCTCCAGCTCGCCCCAGCCGTAGGGGAAGAGGTACTCGACGTCGCTCGTGGCCGACGAGTAGTGCGAGAGCTCGTCGGCGTCGTGCGCGCGCAGGCGCAGGTGCTCGGGATCGATGCCGAGCCGCACGTACCAGTCGAAGCGCTCCTTCATCCAGTGCTCGTACCAGTGCTGCGCCTCAGCCGGCGGGACGAAGAACTCCATCTCCATCTGCTCGAACTCGAGCGTGCGGAAGATGAAGTTGCCGGGTGTGATCTCGTTGCGGAACGACTTGCCGACCTGCGCGATCCCGAACGGCGGCCTGCGGCGCGCGAACTGCAGCACCTGCTTGAAGTCGAGGAAGATGCCCTGCGCGGTCTCCGGCCGCAGGTAGACGGTCGAGCCAAACTCCCGGATCGGCCCGATCGTCGTCTCGAACATCAGGTTGAACTCGCGCGACTCGGTCAGGTCGCACTGCGCGTCCTCGCCCGGGTGCTTGGACGGCCGGCGCCCGCACTGCAGCTCGCCGACGTGGTCCGCGCGGAAGCGCTGCTTGCACGTGCGGCAGTCGACGAGCGGGTCGGTGAAGCCGGCCAGATGCCCGCTCGCCTCCCAAGTGCTCGGGTGCTGAATGATCGCCGAGTCGAGCGCGACGACGTCGTCGCGCTCCTGGATCATCGCCTTCCACCACTGAGCGATCACGTTCTGCTTGAGCAGCACCCCGTAGTGGCCATAGTCGTACGTGTTGGCGATCCCGCCATAGATCTCCGACGCGGGGAAGATGAATCCGCGCCGCTTGCACAGCGACACGATCCTGTCCATGGTCACGGCGGCGTCGGGCATCGAAGGGCGAGATGCTAGTCCGCCGTACACTGGCGGCGGATGCCCATCTACGAGTACCGCTGCGAGAACGGCCACCTGTTCGAGGTGATGCAGAAGATCGCCGATCCCCCCGTGACGGCCTGTGAGACCTGCGCAGCCGCGGTCCAGCGGGTCTTCCACCCGATCGCGGTGCACTTCAAGGGCTCGGGTTTCTACAACACGGACTACGGGACGGCCAAGCGCAAGCGTGAGAAGGACGCCGCGGCCAAGTCCGGCTCCGACAAGCAGGGCTCCAAGAGCAAGGAGTCCTCGAAGGACTCGTCGTCGGGGTCGTCCTCCTCCTCTTCCACGGACTCGGGATCCTCGTCGTCGTCGGGATCATCGTCGTCGTCCGGATCATCGTCGTCGGGGTCCTCTCCGGCCGGCAGCGCCGACTGAGGCTGCCCGCGCGCGGCGGCGCGGCGGAATAAGGACGGGCCGCGGGGAGTCATCTCCCGTATGCCCGCCCCCAGCACCCTGATCGTGTTCGCACTCTCGACGCTCGCGATCCTCGTCGTGCCAGGCCCGTCGGTGATGTTCGTCGTGCCCTCACGCTGGAGCACGGCCGCTCGGCCGGGCTCGCCGGCTCCCGCCGCCAAGGGGTGCTCGTAGACCTGCTCAACCCGAAGACGGCCCTGTTCTTCCTCGCGTTCCTTCCCGGTTTCGTGGACACGGCACGCGGGCCGGTCGCGACCCAGGTCTCGGTGCTCGGCGCCTGCTTCGTGGCGCTGGCGACGCTGACCGACGGCGCCTACGCGGTCACGGCGGCTCGCCTCAGCAGGAAGGTGCGCAGCCGCGCCGGCGGCGGTCGGCGACTCGTCGGCGGCGCTTGAGCGGCGGCGCTCGCGGCCAGGGCCGATGCGTGTTGCGGGGGCGTGCGGCCCTGAGCGGTGAGATGATGCGCCGGTGCAAGCGCTGCTCGTCGGCTTCGGTCTCGGCTTCCTGGTCGCCCTGCAGCTCGGGCCGATGTCGCTGTTCCTGATCCGGTCCACGCTGAGACGCGGCTGGGGCGTCGGGCTTGCGATCGGAGCCGGGATCGCGGTCGTCGACGCCCTCTATGCCGCGGCGGGAGCCGCAGGCGCGGCGTCGCTGCTGACGATCGGACCGCTGCGGTTGATCCTCGGCCTCGTCGGCGCAGCCGTGCTGATCGTGCTCGGCATCCGCACGCTCTACAGCGCCTTCCGCGTGCGCCAGGGCCTGGAGGTGCCGTCTGAGGTCGCCGACCCGCGCCGCGCCTTCCTCACGTCAGTCGCTGCGACCGCGTCGAACCCGACCACGATCGCCTCGTGGGCCGCGATCTTCGCCGCCGCCAGCGTGGCGGGCGCAACCGACAGCTCGGGCGGCGCGGTCGCGCTCGTCGCCGGTGTCGCACTCGGCAGCCTCGCCTGGGTGACCGTGCTCGCGACGGTCATCGCGATCGTGCGCCGCGCCGCCGGCGAGCGAGCGATCCGCACGGCCGATGCGGTCGCCGGCGCCGGCATGCTCGGCTTTGGCTGCGTGCTCGCGTACGGCAGCGTGCGCGCGGAGTAGGGGCCTGGCGGTGGCGGGGAGCTGCAGTTGAGGCTCAGCCGCGCAGAAAGCGCTCGACCTCGGCTTGCTTGGTCGTGTCGTCGACCGTCAGTCCTGCGCCGCCCCCGGGCAGCGTCACGCCGCCGGACGGGCGCAGCACGCGCTGCCTGCCGGCGCCGCCGGTCAGCGTCGCGCCGACGACCCCGAGCAGCGTCGGCCCGGCCATGTCCGAGCGCACCGCTCGCGGCGCCGCCCACGAGACCCACGGAAGGCGGATGAACGTCTCCAACGACGTGACCTTGTCCTTCATCGCCGCGACGAGCTGCTGTTGGCGCTTGGCGCGCGTGAGGTCGTCCTCAGCCGGGTTGCAGAGGTTCGTGCGCGTGCGAGCGAGCGCCAGCGCCTGGTCGCCGTCGATCTCGGTGCTCCCGCGCTTGAGCCGCAGCGTGGTCCCGCCGTTGCTGCGTCCGCCGTTGATCTTGGAGCGCACGCAGCCACCCTTGTAGGTCACGCCGCCGAGCGCATCGATCAGCTGCGGGAAGTTCTCGAAGCTCACCTCGACGACGTGGTTGATCTCGACGCCGAGGAACTGCTTGACCGTCCGCGTGGCCAGCACGGGCCCGCCGAATGCGTAAGCGGCGTTGATCTTGTCCGTGCCATGGCCCGGGATCTCGACGACGGTGTCGCGGGCGATCGAGAGCGAGGCGTTGGCGCCGCCGCCGATCCGCAGCAGCATGATCGAGTCCGAGCGGCCCGGGCCCCCCGAGCCGGGCTCGGCCAGGCCCTCGCTGCGCGTGTCGGAGCCGAGCACCAGGATCGTGTTGGCGCCGGTCAGCGGGTACGGGCCGTTGCCGAGCTCGGGCCCGACCTCGTCGGCCAGGTCGCCGCGCTGGATCTGCGCGGAGATCACGAAGAGCGCGCCCGACAGCGCGAACCAGCCGACCAGCGCGATCAGGAGCCACTTGAAGACACGGCCGGGGGAGAGACGCCGGCGCGGCCCGCCGACACTCGGTCGCGAGGGCAGCTTCGGCAGTCGCGGGCCGGTGCGATGGACCTCGTACTCGGGCGGGGACGCGTCCGGCCCGCGCAGCGCCTTCAGCCCCGTCGCGCTCGCGTCGGCGTCCTCGCGCCGCCGCAGGAAGCGCGGACGGCTTCGGTACACCTTGTACGCGGGCCTTCCGCCTCGCTTTTCTTCGTCCTCCATCGGCGGTGGATATGGTGGCAGCCCCCATGCCGGCGGCCCGCTCAAGCACGAGCTGCGTGATCGGGGTCGACCTCGGCGGCACCAAGCTCCTCGCGGGCGTCGTCGGGCCCGATCTCGCCGTGCGCCATCGCATCCGGCGTCAGGCGTTCGGGCTCGACCAGACGCGCCTGCTGGCCACGATCGTGGAGGCGGTGGAGGAGGCTCGAGCTGAGGTCGAGGAAGAGGTCAGCGCGATTGGCTTCGGGATCCCGGTGACGCTCGACCGGCGCACCGGCACGGCCGTCTACTCCACCCACCTGCCGCTGGCGGACGTCCCGTTCGCCAGCGTGATGTCCGAGCGCCTCGGGCTCCCCGTCGCAGTGGACAACGACGGCAACTGCGCCGTGCTCGCGGAGGCGCGTCACGGTGCCGGCGGCGGATCGGGCGACGTGGTGATGCTCACGCTCGGCACCGGGATCGGCGGCGGGCTGGTGCTCGGCGGCGGGCTGCAGCGGGGCTGGATCGGCGCGGGCGCCGAGCTCGGGCACATGGTGATCGACATGGACGGCCCGCCGTGCCAGGGACACTGTCCGAACCGCGGTTGCCTGGAGGTGATGGCTTCCGGGTCGGCGCTCGTGCGCGAGGCGTCGCTGCGCGTGGCGCGGCGGCCGGACACCGCGCTCGGCCGGGCGCTCGAAGACGGGCGCGAGCTGACCGGGCCGTTCGTGACGGAGCTCGCGCACGACGGCGACCCTGTGGCGCGTGACGCGCTGGAGACGGTCGGCCGCGCGCTCGGCGTCGGGCTCTCGAGCCTGGTCAACCTGCTCAACCCGGAGGTGATCGTGATCGGCGGCGGGGTGATCGCGGCTGGCGAGATGCTGCTCGAGCCTGCCCGGCGTGAGATGCGGGCGCGCGCGCTCGCGCCGGCGCGTGACGCGGTACGCGTGGTCCCCGCGGCGTTCGGGGAGCAGGCGGGGATGATCGGCGCGGCGCTGATGGCGCGCGAGGTCGCGCCGTGAGCGGGCGCCTGGGCGGTGCCGCGGCGCTGCCGGTGACCGCGGAGGCATTCGCATGAGCGGGCGCCTGATCGTCTGCCCGACACCGATCGGGAACCTCGAGGACATCACGCTGCGCGTGCTCTCCGCGCTCCGCGACGCGGACGTCGTCGCGTGCGAGGACACCCGGCGCACGGGCGTGCTGCTCGAGCGCTACGGCGTCCAGGCCACGCTCGTCACCTATCACGAGCACAACGAGCGTGCGCGCTCCGCCGACCTCGTCGAGCGGATGCGCGGCGGCACCGTCGTGGCGCTGGTGTCGGATGCCGGGATGCCGCTCGTCTCCGATCCCGGCTATCTGCTCGTGCAGGGCTGCGTGGCCGCCGGGCTCGAAGTCGAGGTCCTGCCAGGGCCGTCCGCGGCAATCGCGGCGCTCGTCGCGTCCGCGCTGCCCGCCGACGTCTGGCGCTTCGCCGGTTTCCTCCCGCGCAAGCGCGCAGGCATCGTCGCGGCGTTCTCGGAGGCCGAGACGCTCGTGGCGTTCGAGTCGCCCAAGCGCATCGCCGCTTCGCTGGCCGTGCTCGCAGAGCTCGATCCGCAGCGCCCCGTCGCGGTCTGCCGCGAGCTGACCAAGCTGCACGAGGAGGTCGTGCGCGGGGCCGCGGGCGCGCTCGCGGCGCGCTACGCGGAGGCCGAGCCACGCGGCGAGGTCGTGCTCGTCGTCGGCGGCGCACCTGCACGGGCCGGCCTGGACGAGGCGGCCGTCGACGCGGTCCGGCGCCTGGTCGCGGCGGGCGCGAAGCCGCGTCCCGCGGCCGGTGTCGTCTCGGAGTTGACCGGCGCGCCCGCGAACGCGCTCTACAAGGCGGTCGCTGAGAAATGACCGTCTGAGGGAATCCCGACGGCCTTTCAGGCGTCCTTCAGGAGTGGGTCCACCGAGACCCCACGGCGTCGAGTTTTGGGGAACCGGCGTCGTGGGGTCCGGGGTTGGGCGCGCCGGCGGCCGCGTGCCGGCCCGGCCCGCGGCTCGCGAGCAGCTCCGTCACGACTTTGCACCAGCTTCGTGCCGATCCGCGCGCGCCGGGCCGGCGCTGGCGGATCTGACCTTATGTTCGCCCCATGCGCGCCACCTCGCCCCCGACCGCTCACCCCGTCGCCGCGGCCTGTGCCCTCATGGCCGCCGTCCTCGGGCCGCTCGCGGTGCCCTCCGCCGCTGTGGCCGAGCGATGGCTGCGGCCGGTCCCCGGCGAGGTGGCGCGCTCGTTCTCCTATGTGCGGAGCGTGCCGTTCGCTGCGGGCGCCCATCGCGGCGTCGACCTCGGCGCACCGCCCGGCACCGTCGTGCGCGCGATTTGCAGCGGCCGTGTCGTGCATGCCGGCGTGGTTGCCGGGGGCGCGCGCGTCGTCAGCATAAGCTGCGGCGCCCGGCGCGTGAGCTACCTGCCGCTCGCCACGGTGGCGATCCGCGCGGGCGAGACGATCCACGCCGGCGGCCCGGTCGGCACGGTCGCGGCAGGCCACGGCGGCCTGCACCTCGGGGTCCGCCGCGAAGCCGACCGCTTCGGCTACGTCGACCCGACGATGCTGCTCGCGTCCCGCCGGCGTCCGCCCGCCCCGGCGCCGCCGACCCTGCCGCACCTTGCGCCGCGCACGCCCCTTCCGCGCCTCGTGCCGCGCTCACCCGCGCCGCAACTCACGCCGCGGGCGTCCGTCGGGGCCTCCGATCCCGCTCCATGGCAGGTCTGGGCCGGCCTTGGTCTGTTGCTGTGCGGCACCGCCGGATCCGGAAGCGTCGCCGTCCGCCGGCGCCGCCGTGGGAGCGCGGTCGCGCCGCCGCTAGCCTCTGACGCCCGATGGCCTTCTATGTCACGACGCCCATCTACTACGTGAACGCCGCGCCACATCTCGGCCACGCGTACACCACCATCGGCGCCGACATCCTGGCTCGCCATCACCGCCAGCGCGGCGAGGAAGTGTTCTTCCTCACGGGCACCGACGAGCACGGTGAGCCGGTCGCGCGGGTGGCCGCGAGCGAGGGCATCACCCCGAAGGAGCTCGCCGACCGCAACGCCCAGCGCTTCTTGGACCTGCTGCCGCGCATCAACGCTTCAAACGACTTCTTCATCCGCACGTCGGACCCGCGTCACAAGCAGCGCGTCCAGGAGGTCATGCAGCGCGTGCACGACAACGGGCACGTCTACAAGGACCTCTACGAGGGCCTGTATTGCCCCAAGTGCGCCGACTTCAAGTCCGAGGGCGAGATCGGCGAGGGCGATACCTGCTTGATCCACGCGGGCACGCCGCTCGACCGCGAGCACGAGGAGAACTGGTTCTTCCGGTTGTCGACGTTCGAGCAGCCGCTCAAGGACCTATACCGGCAGCGGCCCGACTTCATAGCTCCCCGCTCGCGCTACAACGAGGCGCTCGCGTTCATCAACGGGGGCCTGCAGGACGTGTCGCTGTCGCGCGCGAAGCTGACCTGGGGCGTGGAGGTCCCGTGGGATCCGGCGCACGTCTTCTACGTCTGGTTCGACGCGCTGCTGAACTACTACACGGCGCTCTCGTTCGCGCGCGACGGCGACGACCTGACGGAGCGCTTCTGGCCGGCCAGCCTGCACATCCTCGGCAAGGACATCCTCAAGTTCCACGCCGTCTTCTGGCCGGCGCTGCTGATGGCCGCCGACCTTCCGCTCCCCGAGCGCGAGCTGATCCATGGCTACCTGCTGATGCGCGACGCGTCGGGCGCCGAGAGCAAGATGTCTAAATCGCTCGGCAACGTGCTGGACCCGTTCGAGGTGATGGATGCATACGGCACCGACGCGCTGCGCTACTACTGCGTCCGCGAGGTCTCCTTCGGCCAGGACGGCGGCGTCTCGACGACCACCTTCGGCGAGCGTTACGAGTCCGAGCTCGCCAACGACTACGGCAACCTTGCAAGCCGCACGCTGGCGATGATCGGGCGCTACCGCGACGGCGTCGTGCCAGACGTCGGTGTCGACGCGACGCTGGCGGCGGACTTCGACGGCCTGGTGGAGGAGGTCTCCGAGCTGCTCGACCGCGCCGAGATCACGCAGGCGCTCGAGCGCATCTGGCAGCGCGTGCGCCGGCTCAATCGCTACGTCGAGGAGCGTGCGCCGTGGCAGCTCGCCAAGGACGAGGAGCAGGCGGCGGCGCTCGACACAACGCTGCGCTCGCTCGCCGAGGGCATTCGCACGGTCACTGTGCTCCTGCACCCCTACATGCCGGAAACGGTGACGAAGCTGCTCGAGGCGCTTGGCGAGGATGCCCTGGCACTCGAGTCGGCGGGCTTCGGCGCGCGTCCCGGCGGCGGCACGATCGGCAAGTTGCCGCAGCTCTTCCCCAAGGCACAGTGAGCACGCCGAAGGCGCGCAGCCCCGGCGCCATTCCATCGTGTGAGCGGCGCGAGCAGTGATCGACAGCCACACGCACCTGGACAGCACACCCGGCACGGACGCGGAGATCGTTGCGGCGGCCCGCGCTGCCGGGGTGACGCGCATCCTCACGATCGGCACCGATGCCGCCAGCTCACGCAGCGCGCAGTCGGCCGCCGAGGCGCACGCCGACGTCTGGTTCGCGGTCGGTCACCACCCCAACAGCGCGACCGGTTACGCCGACTCTCACACCGACGAGCTGCGCGAGCTCGCGCGCCACCCGCGCTGCGCGGCGATCGGCGAGACCGGTCTGGACTACTACCGCGACTATGCACCGCGGTCCGACCAGGAGCGCGCGTTCGCCGCGCACATCGAGCTCGCGCGCGAGCTGCGCAAGCCGCTGGTGATCCACAGCCGGGCAGCGGACGACGACACGATCGCGACCCTGGCGCGCGATGCCTCCGGGCTGCAGGTGATCCTGCACTGCTTCTCGATGCCCGGCCGGCTGGAGGAGTGCCTCGCGCACGGTTGGTGGATCTCGTTCGCCGGCAACGTCACGTACCCGAAGGCGCGCGAGCTCGCCCATGCCGCCGAGCGCACGCCACTTGACCGCATGCTCGTCGAGACCGACGCTCCGTACCTCACCCCGCAGGCGGTGCGTAGCCAAGGGAACCAGCCCGCGTTAGTCGTCCACACGGCGCACTTCCTCGCTGAGCGGCAGGGAATTCCCTACACGGAGCTCGAGGCGGCGCTGCACGCCAACAGCTCTCGCCTGCTCGGCTGGTGAGCGCGCGGGAACGCTCGACGGGGGTGGAGGGAGCGCTCCCTGTCCAGCCCAGCCTGCGGCGCATGAAGCAGTTCGGCATCCGCCCCAAGCGCGACCTGGGCCAGAACTTCCTGATCGACTCGAACATGCTCGACGTGATCGCCCGCGCCGCGGCGCTCGCGCCGGCCGACGTGGTGCTGGAGGTCGGCGGCGGTCTCGGCGTGCTCAGCGAGCACTTGGCCGCGCGCGTCGCTCATGTGCACGTGGTCGAGCTCGACCGCACGCTCGAACCGGCGCTTCGCGACGCGCTGGACGCGCACCCGAACGCGACGCTGCACCTCGCCGACGCCGTGCGACTCGACCTCGCAGCCCTGGCACCGGCGCCCACGAAGGTCGTCGCCAACCTGCCCTACGGCGTCGCCGCGAGTGTGCTGTTGCGCACGATCAGCGACCTGCCCGGTGTGACGAGCTGGGTCGCCATGGTCCAGAAGGAGGTCGGCGAGCGCTTCGCCGCCCGGCCCGCGACCTCCGCTTACGGAGTGCCGAGCGTGCTCGCCCAGCTTGCGTGCGAGGTCCGGATCCTGCGCCCGGTCTCGCGTACGGTGTTCCACCCGGTCCCGCAGGTGGACTCCGTGCTCGTCGAGCTGCTCCGCCGCGCCCCGGCTCCCGAGCCGGCGTTGCGCGCGCTCGTGCAGCAGGGCTTCGCCCACCGGCGCAAAGCGCTCGCCCGCTCGCTCAGCCTGGCCGCGGGCGCGGATCCCGGCCTGCGCGATCATGCCCGCGCCGCGCTGGACGCGATCGGCCGGCCTGCCGACGCGCGCGCCGAGCAGCTCTCGCCCGACGAGTGGCGGGCGCTGCACGCGAGGTTGGTGGCGCTCGCGCCATGAAGCGGTTGCGCTGCCTCGCGCCGGGCAAGGTCAACCTGTGCCTGTTCGTCGGCCGCTCGCGCGCCGACGGCTTCCACCCGCTGGTCTCGCTCGTGCAGCCGGTCTCGCTCGCCGACACGCTCGAGCTCGAGCTCGCGCAGGGCCTGGAGGACGAGGTCGTGTGCCCGGGCTTGGAGGGCGAGAACCTCGCCTCTCAGGCGCTCGCCCGCTTTCGTGCCGCCACCGGGTGGGAGGGCCCGCCGGTGCGGCTCACGATCACGAAGCATGTGCCGGTGGCAGCCGGGATGGGCGGTGGGTCCGCGGACGCCGCCGGGGCGCTGCGCCTCGCGGCCGCGGCCGCCGGGGAGGATCCGGCCAGCCCCGGGCTGCACGCGATTGCGATCGGGCTGGGCGCCGACGTCCCCAGCCAGCTTGCACCGGAGCGCTGCTTGACGACTGGCATCGGCGAGGCCGTGCGCATGCTGGGGGACCCCGAGCCGACAGGTATCCTGATCGTGCCCTCGCAGCACGCGCTGTCTACGGCGGCGGTCTACGCCGAGTTCGACCGGCTCGCACTCGGCCGCGATCCCGACGAGCTCGACCGGCTGAGCGGGCAAGTGCCCGGCGCGGCGCGCGCGGGATCGCTGCTCGCCGAGCACCTGCTGTGCAACGACCTCGAGGCGCCGGCGCGCTCGCTCTGCCCGCCGATCGGCGACGCGCTCGCCGACGTGCGTGCGTCGGGCGCGGTGCGGGCGATGGTCTCGGGCTCGGGCCCGACGGTCTTCGGGCTGTTCGGCGGCGCCGACGGCCAGGCGCACGCGGATGCCGCAGCGGCGGCGCTGCGCCCCCGCCACCCGCGCGCCGTCTCCACGACGCCCGTCGGCCGCGCCTTCGCGGCGCCTCAGGAGCTGTGAGCGTGCGGCCCGCCTGGCTCGTCGGCGCGGCGGCGCTGACGCTCTACCTGGTGCTGCGCCGGCGCGCTCATGGCCGCCTCATGCTCGTGCTGGGCGCGCTCGCGGCTGTTGGCGCCGGCCTGATCGGTTTCGGCGTCGTGGAGCTGCCGAACGTCGAGGCGCTGATCGAGGACGCCGGGGAACGGCTGGGGAAGTGGACGTACCTCGCGGTGGGCGCGCTCGCGTTCCTGGAGACCGGTGCGTTCGTCGGCCTGGTCGCGCCGGGCGAGACCACGGTGATCGTCGGCGGGCTGGTCGCGGGCCAGGGGCAGATCTCGCTGCTGCTGCTGATCGCGATCGTGTGGACCTGCGCGGTGCTGGGTGACGTCACGTCCTACGTGCTCGGACGCCGGCTCGGGCGCGAGTTCATGGTCCGCCACGGCGCACGCGTGAAGATCACGGAGGAGCGCCTGGAGCAGGTGGAGGACTTCTTCGAGCGACGCGGCGGCATGACGATCCTGATCGGCCGCTTCATCGGCCTCGTGCGGGCGCTCGCGCCGTTCATCGCCGGCGCCTCGCACATGCCGCTGCGGAAGTTCCTCCCCTACGATGTGCTCGGGGCGGGACTCTGGGCGACGACCTTCTGCGTGCTCGGCTACGTGTTCTGGCGCTCGTTCGACCAGCTCACGGCATGGGTCTCGCGTGGATTGTTCGCCTTCGGGCTGGTGGTCGCGCTGATCGTCGGGATCGTGTTCCTCGTCCGCCTGCAGCGCAGCGCCGAGTTGCAACGGCGCACGAGGTCACGGATCCCCGCCCTGCTGGAGAAGCCGCTGCTGCGGCCCTTTGCGCCGGGCCTGCGCGCCGCCTGGCGGGGAGTGGTGCGGCCGCTGGCGCAGCAGTCGGAGGCGCCGGCGCGCTTCGTCTGGAACCGGTTCACGCCGGGAGAGCTCGGGCTGGAGATCACCACCCTGCTGGCGCTGGCGGCGGTCGGCGCGTTCACTTTCATCCTGCTCGGCCACGCTCCCGAGGAGCGCACGCAGATGCGCATGGACGACTTCGCGTTCGACGTCGGCGACGGCCTGTACTCGGAGCGGGCGAAGGATGTGCTCGTCTGGGTCACGGCGCTCGGCTCGTTCCCGGTCTGCGGCCTGATCGTCGTCGCGACGGCCCTCTGGGCCGCCGCGCGCCGCCGTTTCCTCGACGCCGTCGCGCTCCCGGCGGCGTTTGTGCTGACGTGGCTCGCGGTGGACATCGCCAAGGTCGCGTACGACCGCCCGCGCCCGCCGGGTTCGCACGTGCTCACGCAGGGCTTGGCATATCCCTCCGGCCATGCCGCCTCCGCGGTCGCGTGGATCGCATGCGCGGTGGTGCTCGTGCGCGGCGGGGCCGGTATCGCCACGCGCTTCGCCGTCGTCACCGTGGCGATCGTGCTGGCCGCGGGGATCGCGCTGACGCGCGTGTACCTGCGCGCCCACTATCTCTCCGACGTCAACGGGGGGCTCGGACTTGCAGCAGCGATCTTCGCGCTCGTGGGCGTGGCGGCGGTGACCGTCGGGCAGCTGCGTCAGAATGGGCGGCCGCAGCGATGAGCAACCAGACCTGGACCTACATCGCGCTCGGCTCGGCGGCCGGGTTCTCGCTGATCGCCTGGATCGCACTCGTGCTGGTGCCCGCTTGGACGTCGTTCTCGCGGGTGTGGGAGCGGATCGTCGCGACCGTGCTCAGCCTCTACGTGCTCGCGGCCTTCGTGCTCGCCGGCGTGATGCTCGGCGGCGGCTTCCTCTGGTACTTCGACGAGCTGTAGGTCTGGCCCCAGCGACGATCGGTGGATCCAGATCCACCCCTCCTAGACTGCGGCCACATGGATGCGCCGGCCGAGACCGAAGCGCTCGACCTCGGCGCGCTCGGGGCGCTGACCGACGCGGTCGAGGCGGGGGACGGGCTGCCGGAGGTCGTCCGCGCGGCGGCGCGCGCGCTCGACGCGTCACTCGTGCTGATCGACCGCGCGAGCTCCGTGCTCGCGGTCGCAGCGCGCTCCTCCGCCGACGAGCGAGCGCTGATGGCCGATACCCCGGGTGTGGCGACGCACGATCTGCGCGTCGGGGACGCGGTCGTGGGCCGGTTACGGCTGCGCGGCCGGTCGGGCGAGCCGTCGGCTGCGCTGCTGCGCGTCGTCACCACGCTGATCGCCTCCGAGGTCGAGCGGGTGCGTGCGCCCGAGCGCGCGTCCGAGGCGGCGCAGGAGGCCTTCCTGCGCGCGGTCCTGCACCGACGGGTCACCGATCGCGGCGACATCATCGCGCGCGCTGCCGAGCTCGGCGTCGGTGTCGAGGACGGCGCAGCCGTGATCGTGGTACGGGCGCACCACTTCGCACCGGCCGAGGGCGACTGGAGGGTGCGCGTGCTGGTTGCCGCCGAGCGCGCAGCGCGCGCGGTGGCACCGGGTTCGATCGCGGCCATCGATGCGCCGCTGTCGGACACGGCGGGCCAGATCCTCGTGCTCTGCGCGGCGGTTGGGGAGGACGACTCCCGCCGCACCGCGGCCGCGGTCGCGCGCGAACTGAGGTCCGCGCTGCACGGCTTCACGTTCGCCGTCGGCCTCTCGCGCGTCGCGCTCGACCCGGCCGACCTCTACCGCGCCGGCAACGAGGCGCTGCTCGCGGCGAACGTCGCCGAGGCGACGCCCGCCGGAGAGGACGCCGGCTCGGAGGGCCCTGCCGTGCTCGCGTTCGAGGCGACCGGCGCGTACCGGCTGCTGCTGCCGGCGATGAGCGAGGATCCCGGCGAGCTGCAGCGCTTCTACGCCGAGACGGTGGCGCCGCTGGTGGCGTACGACGAGCAGTACGAGACCGATCTCGTCCAGACCCTCGAGACCTTCCTGGAGTGCGACGGCAACGTCGCCAACTCCGCGCAACGGCTGTTCACGCACCGCCACACGATCCGCTACCGGCTCGAGCGGGTGCGCGATCTCAGCGGGCTCGATGTCGGCTCCACGGACGGGCGCGAGAAGCTCGGGCTGGGGTTGAAGGCGATGCGCGTGCTCGGGATCGCCGCACCCCGCGGGCCGGCAACTGAGCGCGGCGCGGGCGGCGGCCGCGTGCCGCGCGGGTCGCGCGAGCGATGACCCCCTAGCAGCGACTTGCGAAGAGAAAGTCACTAAGCTCGAGCCTGCGTGACGACCATCCCTCCCACGCTCCACGAATGGGCCGGCGGCGAGCAGGCGTTGCTGCGCTTGACGCAGGTCTTCTACGACCAGGTGCGCGATGACGCCGTACTGGCGCCCGTGTTCGCGCAGATGCCGCACGATCACCCGCAGCACGTCGCGACCTGGCTCGCCGAGGTCTTCGGCGGTCCGCGCGAGTACACGGAGGCGCACGGCGGCTACCCGCAGATGCTGGCGAAGCACCGTGGTCGCGCCCTGACCGAGGAGCAGCGACTGCGCTGGGTGCAGCTGATCTGTGCGGCGGCCGACGAGGCCGGGCTGCCGGCCGACCCTGAGTTCCGCTCGGCTTTCGTGGCCTACGTCGAGTGGGGAACGCGGCTGGCGGTCGCCAACTCGCAGCCCGGCGCCCAGCCGGCACCGGCGGCGCCGGTCCCGCGCTGGGGCTGGGGCGAGGCGCCGCCGTACGTTCCGTAGCATCCGCGCACGATGCAGGTCGGGATCATCACCGGTTCGGGAACACACGCGTTGCCCGGCTTCGAAGGCGGCGCCGCCGAGCCGGTGCAGACGCCATGGGGCGAGGCGATCGTCTCGCGCGGGACCTTCGCGGGCGTCGACGTCGCCCACGTCTCCCGTCACGGCGCCGGCCACGTGCGGCTCTCCAACCACGTGGCGCATCGGGCCAACGTCGGCGCGCTGCACCAGCTCGGCGTCGATGCCGTGATCGCGGTCACCGTCTGCGGAGCCGTCGACGCGAGCGTCGAGCTGGGCTCGCTGGTCTGCTTCGACGACCTGCACTTCCTCGCCAACCGGCTTCCTGACGGCTCAGCATGCACATTCTTCGCCGAGCCGGGCGACCCGCGACGCGGGCACTGGATCTACGAGGATCCGTTCGCGCCGGCGCTGCGGGCCGCGCTGCTGGGCGCCGGCGAGCATTCAGGCCTGCAGATGCGCGCCGGCGGCTGCTACGGCCACGTCGACGGCCCGCGCTTCAACACCAGGGCCGAGATCCGCGGACTCGCGGCGGCCGGCGTGACCGCCGTGTCGCAGACCGCGGGGCCGGAGACCGTGCTCGCCGGCGAGGCAGAGCTGCCGTTCGCGCTCGTCGGCTACGTGACCGACTACGCCAACGGGGTACAGGCGGAGGCGACGCCGGTCGCGCGGCTGCTCGAGCTGATCGCCGCGAGCACCGAAAGCTTCGCGCGCGTGCTGGCCGCGGCGCTGCCGCTGATCGACGCAGACGCGCTTGCCCCCGCGGGCTTCGTGTACCGGTTCCACGACGCTTGAGCGGGCGCGAGCGTTGCGCCCCCGGCCAGAAGCGGCGTCTACCGCTTCTGGATCCTGATCGTCGCCCTCGCGCTGCCCGAGATGCGCACGTCCTTGGCGCGGTAGGACGGCGTGCCAGGATCGAAATCCTCTGGATTGCTGCTCGGGCGACGGGCGGAGATCCCGTCGAAGCGTCCGAGGTCGTCGATCCGCCGCAGCAGCCGCCGCAGCGTGGGCGGCCCCAGCTCGCCCCCGGTTCCGCCGAACTCGAAGTCGATGTCGAACAGCCCCGACAGATCGCCCTCGGCGGAGTCGACATCGGCGCCGGTGAAGACCACGCGGCGCTTGCCGGGCCGCAGGTCGCGCGGCAGCCGGAGTCGGACCGCGCGTCGTTCCATGCGTCCGCGCACGTGCTGCAGGCGGAGTGTCGCGGCGACCTTCTGCCCGGCCCGAGCGCGAGCCGGTAGACGCACGTCGCGCAGGAACGCCTGCCGCTGCCCGCGCGCGATCCGCACGTCGACGTCGATGCCGGTGACGTGCACGGTGCCCGCCTTGAAGGCGTCGATCAGGCTGAGCGCCTCGAGCAGGTCGGTGCTCGCCGCGCCCGCCACGACGTTGCCGGCGCCCAGCGCATCGGGCACATCGGACACGTAGCGGTTGCAGAAGCGCACGGGACTGCTCGTCTCCCTGAGACGGATCGTGAAGCAGGCGCGACCGGTGAGGCGAGCCGGCGAGCCGCCGAGCACTCTGCCGGCCGCCTCCGTGACCGCCAGCGGGGCGAGGAACGTCAGGATCGAGCCGCCGGTCGGCTGGTCGACGGCGGTCTCGTCGGCGACGTTCGTGACCACAGTGCGCCTGGCGCCGGTGTCGAGATCGGTCGCGAACACGCGCACGGGCACCGTCGGCGGCAGCCCGCCGACGCGTCCGACGACGGCATCGAGCGAATCGTTCGTGAGCGTGCCGACGTCGTGCCCCGCGGCGGCGTACTTGTAGGTACCCGACGACTCCCCGATCGCGACCGGGTTGTTGATGACGCGGAACACGTAGGCGTCCTGCAGCAGCAATGACCGTGCGCCGACGCCGTCGAGCGGGTGCCCGAATCCCCAGACCTTGTCACCGTCGGTGTACGCGACGGTGCCGATCGCGCTGACCGCGATGTCGCCTGACGCGTATCCCACGCCGAACGCCGAGCCCGGGCGCAGTTGCTGCACGGGGAAGGAGCCGAGCGGGCCCGCGGGCGCTGCGAGCACGAGCCGCCCGCGCTTGGCCGCCGCCCGCTGCAGCGCAGCGCCGAGCCGCGTACCGAGCCCGGTCACGGTCAGCGGCGCCGCGAGCGGCGTCGCGCCCGCGGGCATCGCGGCCACGTTCCGACGCTGCGGCGCGTCGACCTGATTGCCGAGGATCGCCTCGATCGGCGTCGCGAGAACGACCTTGCCGCCGTATTCGCCGATCGCTTCAGAGATCGCGCCGATGTTGCGCTGCACGCCCAGCCCGTCGGGGCAGTAGATCGGCGAGCCGGAGAACCCGGGCCCGATACCCGTCTCGTCCACCGCCGGCCCGGAAGCCCGAACGAGGATCCGCGGCCCCACGCCTCCCGAACGGTCATCGACCACGTCGATCACCTCCACATCGAATGACACGACGTCCGTGCCGCGCACGACCGAGTAGCCGGTGCACAGCATTCCGCTGCGCACATCCGCGAGCGGCATCACCGGGTCCCCGGCGCGCGCGTGTGCTGCCGGGACCAGCAGGGCAGCCGCCGTGGCGACGGCGACAATCAGGCTGCGCATCGGCGGCGCAGCGTAGCGGGGAACCGACATCCGCATCGACGGGAACCAGCTCGGGGGCAGGGACTTGAACCCCGGCTTCCAGGACCAAAACCTGGCGTGCTACCGATTACACCACCCCCGAAGGCGGGTCAATTCACGGCTCGATACTACGATGCCGTCCATGCCAGCCCCCACCGTGGTAATCCTCGCCGCGGGTGAGGGAAGCCGGATGCGCTCGTCGCTCCCCAAGGTCCTGCATCCGATCTGCGGGCGTCCGATGCTCCTCTGGCCGCTGCTGGCCGCCCGCGCGGCGGGAGCGGAGCGGGTGATCGTCGTGGACAACCCCAAGCGGCTGCTCGCGGAGCACCTGCCCGAGGATGTCGAGGTCGCAGTCCAGGAGCAGCCGCGCGGGACCGGCGACGCCGTGGCTGCGGCTGCCGACCGGATCGACGCGGCCGCGCCCGTCGTCGTGATCAACGGCGACATGCCGCTGATCACCTCCGAGGCGATCGCCGCCGTCGTGGCGGCGCATGCGGACGCGCAGGCGACCGCCACGCTGGCGTCGATGGAGCTCGCCGACGCGAGCGGCTACGGCCGCGTGGTACGCACGGCCGACGGCAGCGTCGAGCGCGTCGTGGAGACCAAGGCCGCGGGCGACGCAACCCCCGAGGAGCTCGCGCTGCGCGAGGTCAATGCCGGCCTGTACGTGTTCGACGGCGGCGCGCTGCTGGGAGCGCTGCAGGCGCTCGGCGAGGACAACGCGCAGGGCGAGCTCTACCTGCCGGACGTCGTGCCGGCGCTGCTTGCCGCCGGACATTCCGTCCGCGCCTGGACGCTGCCCGATCCCACACTTGCGCTGGGGGTCAACGACCGCGTCGACCTCGCGCGCGTGACCCGCGTCGCCCAGCAGCGCATCCACGCCGCTCATCAACGCGCGGGGGTGACGATCGTGGACCCGGAGAGCACGCTGATCGAGGCGGACGTGACGCTCGGTCAGGACACGACGATCGAGCCCGCGACGTTCCTGCGGGGCCGCACGCAGATCGGCGCGCGCTGCACGATCGGCCCGCTCAGCACCGTGATCGACTCGCAACTCGGAGACGCCGTCGCCGTGCGCCACTCCTATCTCGACGGGGCGACGGCCGCCGCCGGCGTCTCGATCGGCCCGTTCGCGTACCTGCGCCCTGACGCGGTCCTGCAGGAGAACGCCAAGGCGGGCACGTTCGTGGAGATCAAGAACTCGACAGTCGGTCCGGGCTCGAAGATCCCGCACCTGTCCTATGTCGGTGACGCCGACATCGGCTCGGAATCCAACCTCGGTGCCGGCACGATCACCGCGAACTACGACGGCCGCGACAAGCACCGCACCACGATCGGGGACCGCGTCCGGGTCTCGGTCGACACCTCGCTCGTCGCCCCGGTGACGGTGGGCGACGACGCCTACACTGCCGCCGGCTCGGTCATCACGAAAGACGTGCCGCCCGGCGCCCTGGGGGTCGCGCGCCCGCGCCAGACCAACATCGAAGGCTACGCCGAGCGGCGACGCGACCAGGCGTGACGAGCCACCTGCGAAGCCGGGCGAGATGTCGTCGGCAAGTGGGATTACACTGGCCCGGCAAGTGAGCGCGCTGGAACCTCAGCCCTTTGCCGGCAGCTCGATCAACCTCGAGTACGGCAAGCGCCTCATGCTCTTCTCAGGGCGCGCGAACCTTGCGCTGGCCGCGAAGATCGCCGGCCGCTTGAACGTCGATCTGGGCGGCGTGACGCTGAAGACGTTCTCCAACGGCGAGGTCTACTGCCGCTACGAGGAGTCGATCCGCGGCGCGGACGTGTTCATCGTCCAGCCGACCTGCGCCAATCCGCGTGAGGACCTCGACATCAACGACGCGTTGATGGAGCTGATGGTGATGATCGACGCCGCTGTCGGCGCCTCCGCGCACCGCGTGATCGCGGTCATGCCGTGGTACGGCTACTCGCGCCAGGACAAGAAGTCGGCGCCGCGCGAGCCGATCACCGCGCGCCTCGTGGCGCGGATGCTCGAGGCCGCAGGCGCGGACCGCGTCCTCACGATGGACCTGCACGCCGGCCAGACGCAGGGCTTCTTCCAGAAGCCCGTCGACCACATGACCGCGATGTTCATCCTCACCCAGTACTTTCGGGACCTGCGGTTGGATGACATCGTCGTCGTCTCGCCCGACGCCGGCCGCGTCAAGCTGGCCAAGAAGTTCGCCGAGAAGGTCGGGGCCGAGCTGGCGATCCTCAACAAAGAGCGCCCGGCGCAGCAGGTCGCCGAGATCGCCTATGTGATCGGCGACGTGAAGGACAAGACGGCGGTGATCGTCGACGACCTGATCGACACGGCCGGCACGCTGCGCGCGGCTGCGGAGACGGTCATGGACGAGGGCGCACGCCGTGTCTACGCGTGCGCGACGCACGGAGTCTTCTCGGGCAACGCCTGGGAGAACCTCGCCGCTGCCCCGTTCGAGGAGGTCGTCGTCACCGATACGATCCCGATGGGACCGGGCGCACCCGCGAACATCCGCACGCTCTCGTGCGCCGACCTGCTGACCGACTCGATCCGCCGCATCTTCACGGACGACTCGGTGTCCGACGTGTTCGGCGGCGAGAACCAGCTGTTCTAACCCGTTTGGCTCTACAGGCGGGCTGGCGGGTGCGTGCGACAGTCAGCCGCCTTCGCATGATCCCTGCCAGCGCAAGGCTTCACGCCGCGATCGTCGAACAACGCCTCACCCTCCCGGACGGCCCCGAGCTCGCGCGCCACGCGTCCGACGCGATCGCGCGGCACTCCCGCCGCGGCTGGCGGATCGACAAACCCAACCCGCGCGCGAA
>Ga0136622_10000306_pt1 | contig 19894 bp, 19 predicted proteins | sample AntDrymUQ4482106_2_FD_104803 | JGI IMG/M metagenome (GOLD analysis project Ga0136622, IMG submission 104803) | Polar desert sand microbial communities from Dry Valleys, Antarctica - metaG UQ448 (21.06) | ecosystem: Environmental > Terrestrial > Soil > Desert | place: Antarctica: Dry Valley...
AACGGTCGAGAAGCTGCGTCCCGAGGCGCTTTTCCAGAGCGCGTATCTGCAGCGAAACCGCCGGCTGCGTGACACCGAGGCGCTGCGCCGCCTGGGAGAAGCTTCGCCGCTCGACGACCGTGCAAAACGCCGCGAGCTGGCGCGTATCCATGAAAAGCGAGGACTAGGTGCTTGGCGAACTGAAACAGATTCGCCAAGATCGCTGAATGGCACGCAGACGCATGAGGAAAGCTTATAGCTAGCCCGAAAGCACGCGCGCGCGACGCGCATCGTTCGCTGAGATGCCCTCGGGTGAAGGCAAGTAACGGGTCGAGTCTTGTCGACTTCAAGTAGCCGCAATAGCTGCTGTTTGCAGGCAGCGCAATCGATGGAAGCGGCTGGTCGAGCGTCTAGGGTCTGGCCGTGCGCGTCTGGATCGACGTCTCTAACTCGCCCCAGGTGCCGTTCTTCCGTCCCTTGATCGCGCTGCTCGAGACTCGCGGTCACTCGGTGGACGTGACCACGCGCGACTACGCGCAGACGGTGGAGCTCTTGCGGCTCCACCGCATCCCGCACGAGGTCGTCGGGCCGCGGCACGGCGGCGCGAGTGCGTGGGGGAAGGCGCGTGCGATGGCTGCGCGGGTCCCAGCGCTGCGTCGCTTTGCAAAGGGGAGGAGCTTCGACATCGCGCTCTCACACGCGTCGCACGAGCTCCCACTCGCCGCGCGCTCGCTCTCGATCCCCTCCGCGTACGCGTTCGACTACGAGTTCGCACGTGTGCAGCACGGGCTCGGCTGCCGCGCGGCCACCCGTGTCGTCGTGCCCGAGGCGATCCCGCAGAGTCGGCTCGACGCCTTGGGCGCCCGGGTGCAGAAGGTACGGCGCTTTCCGGGGCTCGAGGAGGAGTACTACCTCGCCGGTTTCGAGCCCGACTGGTCCGTGCTCGAGAGACTCGACCTCGACCGCGAGCGCGTGCTCGTCATCGTCCGCACGCCGCCCGAGGTCTCGTTGTACCACCGCCACTCGAATCCGCTCTTCGGAGACGTGCTCCGCAAGCTCGGCGCCGACCCGGCTGTTCAGGCCGTCGTCCTCCCTCGCACCGTCGAGCAGCGGCGATCGATCGTCGCGCTGGACCTGCCCTCGCTGGTTCTGCCCGAGCAGGCAGTCGATGCCCAGAGCGTCGTCGCCTTCGCCGACCTGGTGGTGTCGGCAGGCGGAACGATGAACCGCGAGGCCGTTGCTCTCGGCGTACCGGTGTACACGACGTTTGCAGGTCGACTCGGTGCGGTAGACGAAGCACTGATCCATGACGGGAGATTGGGAGTGCTCGAATCGGCGGAGGAGCTCCCGGTTCGAAAAAGAGGCGCCCCTGCGCCGCGGCGCGAGCGCGACTACGCGCTTCTTCTCGACCTGTTGCTCACCGCCTTGTGACACTGTGTCACTTGGTGGAAAGCGCTCGATCTGTTTAGGTCCAATGCGCACCGACCTTTGGGAGGGGAAATGAGACGATTGAGGTTCACACTGGCCATGGGCGCGCTCGCGCTCATAGCCGTCTTTGCGACAACGGCCGCCGGAGGCAACGGCGGCTTCCAAACGAGCATCGACGAGATGCTCGACGGACGGAACGGCTGGACGACGAAGGCGATCATCTCCGTCGGCGACACCCTCGGCGGCGGCTACACGTTCGAAGCGATCCCGGACGGGATCGCGGTCGAGCGGGTCAACGGCCGGGGCACGGCCGACATCTTCGTCAACCATGAGCTCTCGCTCGTGCCGTTCCCGGCGACGAGGCAGGATCACCTCAACTCGACCGTCAGCCGCCTGCGCCTCAACATCAACGGGGCCGGCGTGGTCAAGGGCGAGTACGTGATCCCGCAGAGCGCCGGCTACCAGCGCTTTTGCTCGAGCTTCCTCGTCGGCCCGGAGCACGGCTTCGAGCGCGAGCTTCTGCTGACGAACGAAGAGGCACGCGACATCGTCCTTCGTCAGGCGGACTCTTGGCACGGCCCGTCGCCGCCCGGAGTGCTTCTAACCGAACCCGGCGCCGAGCAGGCGGGCGTCGTCGTGGCGCTCGACCCGCGGAGCGGCGCCTACAGGTCGATCTACGGGATGGGTCGGCACAACCATGAGAACACGGTCGGCATCCCCGGCTACGGCTACCCGGTCGTACTCTCGGGAGACGACACCTTCGACGCGCCGGCGTCGCAGCTGTACCTGTACAAGGCGGCGAGCGGCGCCGACGTCTGGAACGACAACGGCAAGCTGTACGCCTTCGTCGCCGACAACTCCGCGATCAACGACTACGGCGACATCACCGAAGCCATGGCCGCCGTGCCCGGAGCCTTCATCGAGGTGCCGCGGGCGATCGCAACCGGGAAGATCAACGGGCGCGAGGTGACCTCGGCCGACTTCGGGTATCCGGCGCCCCCCAGCTCCGCGATCCCCAACGGCCCGCAATGGGTCCTGGAGCATTGGAGCAACCTCAACAACGTGTTCCAGTTCATCCGTGTCGAGGACATCGCGTATAACCGAACCAGCCCACGGACGGTCTATCTCGCCGATACCGGCGAGCCGCGGGCGATCTCGAGCGGAACCCGCCTCGGACGTGGATCGTCCGGCACGAACGGCGCGTATCCGAACGGACGGATCTACGAGCTCAGGCTCGGCTCGAATCCGCTCGCTGGAGCAACGCTCGACATCCTCCCGGGGGCGAACTTCGACCTGGGTGGCTATCAGAACGCCAATGTCGTGCATCAGCCCGACAACCTGGAGACGACGAGGGATGCGCTCTACATCCAGGAGGACACCGGCGCACACAACTCCTCCAGCCCGCCGACGGGGTACGCGGCGTTCCCGGGCGCCACGAACGCGCGGATCTGGAGATACGACCTCACCACTCGCGCACTCACCGTGGTCGCCGAGGTCAACCAGGCGATCACCGGCGCCCCAGCTGCGGCCAGAGGCACGTGGGAGTCGAGCGGGATCGTCGACGCGTCGGCGGTCTTCGGCCCGGGCGCGTTCCTCGTGGACGTGCAGGCCCATGGCTGGGACACCGAGATTCCAGGCGGGAACGACCCGCCGGCAGTCCCGAAGCGGGAGAACGGACAGCTCCTGCTGCTGCGAGCGCCTAGCTCGTAGAACCGAAGCCAGAAACGAGAACTAGACCGATTCGGATGCGGGCGTCGCGATTGCGGCGCCCGCTCCGTCTCCGGCGGCAAACGCGCGTCGCGGCGCGGAGACGAGCGAGCTCAGCCGGGCGGCGAGCTCGAGCGCGTCACCCTCTTCGACGAGCGTCTGCAGCGCATCGAGCTCATCCTCGAGCCACGCCGGGTCGATCGGCGGACGCGTGACGAGCAGGATCGCCTCATGGCTGGAGGGCGTAACTGTCTCCGACTTAGACCACAGCTCCTCGTGCAGCTTCTCGCCCGGCCGCGCGCCCACGAGCTCGACCGCGATGTCGCGACCCGGTTCCTTGCCCGACAGCCGAATCATCGTGTCGGCGAGGTCGACGATCTTGACCGGCTGTCCCATATCGAGCACATACATCTGACCGCGCCCCCCGATCGCCCCTGCCTGGATCACGAGCTGGACTGCTTCGGGAATCGTCATGAAGTAGCGGGTCATCTCCGGATGCGTGACGGTGACCGGGCCGCCGCGGGCGATCTGTTTGCGGAAGATCGGGATGAGGCTGCCCGACGACCCGAGCACGTTCCCGAAGCGGACCCCGCAGAAGCGCGTGGACGTGTCCTCCTGGTGCCCCCAGGCCTCGACGATCCACTCGCAGAGCGCCTTCGTCTGGCCCATCACGCCTCTCGGATTCACCGCCTTGTCAGTCGACACGAGAACGAAGCGCTTTGCTCCGAGCTCGACCGCGATGTCGGCCACCGTCCGCGTCATCAGCGTGTTGTTGCGGACGGCCTCGACCGGGTTCGCTTCGACGAGGGCGACATGCTTGTACGCGGCCGCGTGAAAGACGACAGCGGGTCGGTACTTCTCGAAGACCTGCCGAATCTTCGTCGCGTTGCCGGCGTCGGCGAGGACTGCAGCAGTCGCGCGGAAGCCGCGCTCGTCGACCAGCTCTCGCTCGATCTCGAAGAGGCCGGACTCGGAGTTGTCGACGAGCACGAGCCGCGTCGGGCCGATCCGAGCGATCTGACGGCAGAGCTCCGACCCGATCGAGCCGCCGGCGCCCGTGACGAGCACGACCTCGCCCGTCAGATAACCCGCGATCGAGTCGATGTCGACTTCGACCGGCTCGCGGCCGAGGAGGTCTTCCACCTCGACCGGGCGGATCTGTCCGGTCAGGTTGAAGTCGCCCGTCATCAGCTCGGGCAACCCGGGAAGCGTGTTCACCGGCACGTTCTCCACGCGCGCGATCTCGACGATCCGCTCTCGCACCTCGCCCGAGGCCGATGGGATCGCGATCAGGAGCTCGTCCGGACGGCGGTCGCGAAGCAGGTGCGGGAGCTCGCTCCTCGTGCCGAGGACACGAATTCCGTGCAGACGCACATTCTTCTTCCGCGGATCGTCGTCGACGAGGCCGATCGGCGTGTAGCCGAGCGACGGGTTCTTCAGCATCTCGCGGAGGATGAGCTGCGCTGCGTCACCCGCTCCGAAGATGATCACTTCCTTGCCGCGAGCGATGATGGTGCCCGCTGACGGCCGTTCGATCAGTGTGCGGGCAAGGAGGCGGGAGCCGGTGACGAGCGCGAGCAGGAGCAGCACGTCCACGATCCAAATGCCGCGCGGAACACTCGCTGGATGGAAATCGAGCAGGGTGAAGACGAGGAATGCGGCCACGGCCGCGGCGGCGACGCCGCGGACGGCGCCCCAAACGTCCTGCGTGGACACGTAACGCCACCAGCGGTTGTAGAAGCCGAAGGCGATGAAGATCGGGAGCTTGACCGCGAGGACGAGAGCGATGACATCCCACTCGAGGTACCGGTTGTAGTAAACGGGTCGTGTCGAACCCTCGAAGCGCAGGTACCACGCGAGCACCCAGGCGACGGCGATCAGCCCGACGTCGACGCCGACCTGCCAGAGCCTGTGCCGGTTGACCGGGAAGCGCATGGTTACGCCGGAACGCCGAGCGCCGCGCGCACGGTCTCGACGACCCGCTCCTGCTGCTCCGCCGTGATCCCGGCCCAGAGAGGAACCGAGAAGTTCTCCCTCGCGGCGCGCTCGGTCTCGGGAAGGTCGCCCTCCGAATACCCGAGATAACGCAGTGCCGGCTGGAGATGGAGAGCCGGCAAGTAGTAGTCGGCGCTCCCGATCCCGGCCTCAGTGAGCGCGGCGCGGATCTCGTCACGCTGAGGCGAGCGCGAGACGAAGAGGTGGTACACGTGACCCAGCTCGTCTGCGGGAACTTCGCAGGCGTTCCCGAGCCCCAGCTCGCGGTAGCGCTCGGCGGCTTCACGTCGCAACACCGTCCAGCCGTCCAGCTCGCGCAGGAAGATGCGGAGCGCCGCAGCCTGGATCTCGTCCAACCTCGAGTTCGTCCCGATGTACTCGAAGATGCGCTTCGACTTCGAGCCATGGAAGCGCAGCATGCGAATGCGCTCCGCGAGCTCGGCGTCGTTTACCGCGACAAGGCCGCCGTCTCCGAGACCGAAGAGATTCTTCGTGGGATAGAAGCTGAAGGTCGACGCGATGCCCGCTCCGGCGATCTCGGGCGAGCCAAAGGCCTGCGCGGCGTCCTCGATCAAGGGGAGTCCGAGCTCGGCGAGGTCTGCGAGCGGCGCGGGCCTCCCGAACAGATGCACCGGCATGATCGCTTTCGTGCGGCTCGTGACGCGTTCTGCGACGCGCTCCGGGTCGAGGTTCAGCGTGTGGGGATCGATGTCTGCGAAGACCGGCGTCGCGCCTACGCGCGCGATTGCCTCAGCCGTGGCATAGAACGTGAAAGCCGGGCAGATCACCTCGTCGCCTGCGGAGATCTCGAGCGCGTTCAGGACGAGGACGATGGCGTCCGTCCCGTTCCCGACACCGATCGTCTCCCGGACACCGAGATACCGCGCCGCCTCCTCCTCGAACGCGCTGACGTTCGGCCCGAAGACGAACTGCCCGTTCTCGAGAACATCGTCGATCGCCGCTTTGATCTGCGGGATCAACGGCGCGTACTGCGCCTTCACATCGATGAGCGGGATCTGCGGAGTCACGCGGGCGAGTGTAGCTCGGAGGGGTACAACCTCTGGGTTCCTCAGGCTCCAGGAGATTCCTCGGCGAGGCGCCGCCGCCGACGCCGCACCACGTGCACGACAAGCCACGCGACAACGGCGATGATCACCGCCGCGACCAGGTACTCGAGGTAGCGGAACGCGTGGTGGAAGTCCTCCCAGCTCTCCCCGGCCGCCCAGCCCGCTCCTGCGAACGCGAAGCACCAGATCGCCGATCCGGTGAGCGTGAGGAGCGTGTAGCGGACGAACGGCGTCTCCATGACACCGGCCGGAATAGAGACGAACGAGCGCACGACCGGAGTGACGCGACCCAGAAAGACCGCCCAGTCCTCCCAGCGCTCGAACCAGCGCTCTGCGCGATCGAGCTTTCCTTTGTCGAGGTGGAGCCAGCGCCCGTGGCGCTCGAGGTACGGGCGTCCGCCGTAGAGCCCGATTGCCCAGCCCGCTATCGAGCCAAACGTGTAGCCGATCGTTCCGGCGAGAGCGATCGCAAGGTACGCCGGAAAGCCTTCCTCGAGCGTGCGCCCGAAGAAGACGACGTCCTGCCCGGCAAAGGCGCCGGCGGCGACCGCTCCCCCGTAGACCATGACGACCTCGCTCGCCGCCGGCAGCACGGCATCGATGAGCATCAGGAGGAACACGGCATACAGGCCGTAGTCGCCGATCGTCGAGGTGATCGCCTCCGTGATTTCGCTCAGGACGGAGGCGACGAGCACGGGGCGAGTGTAGAGAGACGGGAGGTCAGGCTAAGCCTGGGTTGGGTTCTGGCTTCAGCCAGACCCCGGTTTGAGACTTACTTCCGGCCGGCGATTCGGCGCACCGTGAGCGGCTGCTCGAGGGTAACGCTCCCGAGCTCGTTCTCAGCCGTGACGCGAACGAGGTAGCGACCACCGGCAGCGAGCTTCCCGCTGGCCTGCCGGCCGTTCCAGACCACCGCCTGCTCTCCCGGCTCGAAGCGGCGAAGCGCGGTGACGCGTATGAGCACACCCTCGATCGTCTCGACGCTGACTTTGACGCGCGCCGCCCGCGTCTGCGTCCAGCGGACAGTGGCGTTGGCGCCTCGCGGAGGCAGAGCGAGGCGCACCGGCTCCAGCTTCGGGAATCCGAGCGTGGAGTTGACGGCGAAGCGTCGGACCGCCGACGAGGTCAGGCCCTGGTCGTCGATGGAGTTCAGGCTGAGAGTCCAGCGGCCCTCGGTCGACGGAAGCGGCTCCGGCGCCGGTGGTGGTGGCAGGCTCGGATCCGGCGGGGACGGTGGCGTCGGCACGGGTGGGAACGGAACCTGATACGTGCCAGGCGCGCGTGCGGCGATCTCGGAGAGCGCCACCGTGCCGTCCGGCGCCGTAAGCGTGACAGTGACGTTCGACGGCCGCACCACCTTGAACGAGAGCTCCTGCTCCTCGGCGACGCCGTCCCCGTTCGGAGAGACCACCGGGACAAGTGGCGGCGGCGCGTAGACGCCGTAGTAGAAGAGCATCAGCGCGGTCGAGATCGGGCGCTCCGTCCTGTCGGAGGGGCGGTTGAGGATCGTGCCGTCGAAGGCGAGGGTAGTCGAGCCTCCTCCGTCGAGCTGCATGCCGCGGACAGCGCCGAGCCGAACGAGGGTTTGGGCCATCTCGAAGGTCGTCATGCCCACCGAGTACCCGGACTGGCGGCCGTCGACGGCGACGAGGAGGATGCGCCCGTCAGCCAGTTGGCCGATCGCAGTACGCGGATGTCGCGGCGCGAGCAGCGAGGTCGTGAAGGCTTCGTTCGCCTTATACACGGGCCGTCCGGACCGGACGAGAACCGGTCCTCCGCCGATAGCGTCGCCGACCGTCTCCCAGCCGGGCTGGAGGATCAGCCGGAGCGCGAGCGTCGTGCCGACGGGCGCCTCGGCCTGCAGCTTGGTTGCGGCAATCCCGCGAGCGACGAGCACGGCCGTCCCGGGAGCGATCCCGAAAGGCCCGTTCTGCGCGGAGCTCGTCACTGTCGCGGTGATGTCCGTGTTGGGGGTCGAAGCGGGGAACCCGGAGAGAACGACCGCATACGACCCCGTCACGCGCGGCGTCGTAGCCCCGTAGTCGGACGTGAAGAGCGCGATCCCGTTCTTTCCCGGCGTCTTGTTGAACTCGTTCAGCGCACGTCGCTGGCCACCTCCACGCCAGGTCCCGAAGAACTTGACCCGTCTCACGTCGAGCGTGCCGTCGAGCGTGACTCCCGCGCTCGAGCGCTGCCCGTTGGGAGGGCTGACGAGGACGCCGTCCCGGAGGAGAATCCCGCTCGGTCTTCCGTCAGACCAGGCGAAGAGATCGCCGTTGACGCCGACGACCGTGCCTTGACTCGCGATCCTGCGCTGCATCGCCGAGAGCGTCTCGCGCCGGACAACGGACTCGTTCGAGAGCACCGGGCGCAGCCGGTAGAGGCCGACGGGTCGCGGGCCACGGACGACGTGGATCGCCACGGGACCGTGCGGCGTGAACTGCACTCCCCGCTCGTAGGTCGTCCCGGGAAAGAGCTGAGCCGGCTGCGCCGACGCGGGGGCGGCGAGAAGAGCCGTCGCGAGAGCAGCGACCGCAGAGGACACCAGGAGGCGAAGCACGGCGCGGTCGAGGGTACCCGAACTCAAAGTCTCGATTTGCAGGCTCTTACAGGACCCGAACAGCCGGCGCTAGCGGTAGGCGGCGACGATCGTCGAGCGTCGTTGCGCCGGGAGGAATCGCTCCGTCGTCCTCAGGAGTGGCGCTGCGCCCGGCACGCGTGCCCCGTAGCGGTGAAGGGTGCCGACGTGCTCGACCGAGACCGGCTCGAACCCGGCAGTCGCCGCAACCTGTGCGAGCCGCTTCGGCGTGTTCGCGAGGTAGCGGGTTGGATAGACGTCCCGCTCGACCGCTCCGGCTCCGCGTCGCTTGATCGCGAGGCGCGCCCGCTGCGGCAGCCTGTCCGCGGCAGCCATCAGCGGGCTCGCGCGGTTGCTCGTCAGGAGCACAAGGGTGCCGCCGGACCGCAGGACACGCCGCCATTCGGCAAATGCACGCTCCGGATACGCGAGATGCTCGACCACGAAGTTCGCGTAGACGAGATCGAAGCTGGCATCGTCGAGCGGCAGCGAGTCGTCGAGGTCGGCCAAGAGGAACTCGTCGAGATAGGGATTCGCACGGCCGGCCTCTTCGTCCGCGTCGACACCGACCAGCCGGACGATGCGATCGCGATAGTGGCGCAGGCGGGTCGTTCGGCCACAACCCGCGTCGAGCGCGACGGCGCCCGACCGGAGCGTCTGGTCGAGAAGGCGCCGCTCGACGGCTGTGTGGTCAGTCTCCACCGTCACGCGATGTAGAGGCCGGCAGGCCCGGCCCTACGCGAAGACCTTGACCTCGCGGTACAAGGTGTCGCGCTGCACCGGGATCTTCCCGAGCGCGCGGATCAGGTGAACGAGCTCGTCAGTGGTCGTGCGATAGGTCGTGCCGGCGGCCGAGACGACGTTCTCCTCGATCATCACGGAGCCCATGTCGTCCGCCCCGAACCCGAGCGCGACCTGGCCGATCTTTAGCCCCTGCGTCACCCACGAGGACTGGATGTGCGGCACGTTGTCGAGGTAGATCCGCGAGACCGCCTGCGTCAGCAGGTAATCGAAGGAGGTCGGCCGCGACTCGTCCGAGACGACGTCGTCCAGGCGATTGCCGTCCCGCTGGAACGTCCACGAGATGAACGCCCTGAAGCCGCGCGTCTCGTCCTGCAGCTCGCGCACGCGGCGCATGTGCAGGACGCGCTCCTCGAGCGTCTCGACGTGGCCGTACATCATCGTCGCTGTCGTCGACATGCCGAGCCGGTGGGCCTGGCGCATGACGTCGAGCCACTCGTCTGACTTCGTCTTCTTCGGCGCGATGATCGCGCGGACACGGTCGACGAGAATCTCCGCTCCGCCACCGGGAACCGAGTCGAGACCCGCGTCTCGCAGTCGCGCGAGCGTCTCCGCGATGGACAGCTTCGAGCGCCGTGCGATGTGCTGGATCTCGGGCGGCGAGAGCGCGTGCAGGTGGATCTTGTAACGCGCCTTGATCGATCTGAAGAGATCCTCGTAGTAGTCGATCCCGAGATCCGGATGATGGCCTCCCTGCATGAGAAGACCGGTGCCGCCGATCGCAATGGTCTCCTCGATCTTCTTGTAGATCACCGGCTTGGGGAGCAGATACGACTCGCGCTGGTCACCCGGGCGCCGGTAGAACGCGCAGAAGTCACAGTCGGTGACGCAGACATTCGTGTAGTTCAGGTTCCGGTCGACGATGAACGTCACCTTCGTTGGGTCGTTCAGGCGGTTGCGGATCTCGTTGGCCACCCGGCCGACAGCGACGAGGTCGCGTGAGTGAAGGAGCGCGCTCGCGTCCTCGTCGGAAATGCGCTCGCCGTCGAGTGCCTTGTCGAGCACGTCGCGGACAATCGGCCGCGGGTCGGCCACGACCGTCACGCAGGCACCTCCTCGCGCACGAAGCGGAGCTCCGGGACGTGCGGCAACTCACCCGCGTCGCGGGCCATCTCGAGGAAGGTGTAGAGACCGGCGCGCTCGCGCGGGCCGAAGCTGTAGCGAAGCTTCTCGAAGTAGCGGGCCATGAAGCCGGCCGGATAGCCGTACGTCTCGGCGGCCTGCTGTGCCAGGCGCTCAGGCTCCGAGCGCGCGAGCCGCACGGAGGCGACCAGCCCGTGCTCGAGCTCCGTGAGACCGTCGACGAGCGGCTCGGGCGCCGCCCAGACGGCGAACACCATCGGCAGGCCCGTCCGCTCGAGCCAGAGACGCCCGAGGTCGAAGTGGGGCGTGGGATCCTCGAACGCGCTCCTGAGCGCGGTGTCGCCGATCAAGAGCGTCGCGTCCGCGTCCATGCCCAGCGGGACGATCTCGGCCTTGGGAAGCAGGATGCGGACGAGGACAACCGAGGTCGAGCTCTCGGGAGTCACCGCCACCGACCGAACCTGACCGAAGGGCAGCCTCGTGACGAGCTGGATCGAGTCGATCGCGCCCTCCGAGGAGACGCAGAGCCGCGGCAGGATTCGGAGCCGGTCGTGGTTCCGGGCGTATTCGATGGACGGGATCGGCGCGATGTCGATCTCCCCGTCGAGCAGCATCCGATTGAGCTCGGTGGGCACGCCGACGACCTCCTCGACATCGGTCTCGAGGCCGTAGAAAACCGGCGCCATGTTCACGTAGCTGATGCGGCCGAGGCGAATCATCGCGGCGCCTTGCGACGGCGCCAGAGCCAGGTCGCCACTGCGAGGGCAACGAGCGCTCCCCAGACGAAGATCGCGAGCGGCGAGATGCTCACCGTAGTGTCGTCCGAGCCGAAGTACCCGCCCGCAGTGAACAGGGCTGATGCGATCAGGACGAGCGCAGCAAGGGCGCCCAGTGCGTACACGGCCCACACGAGCACAGATCTGCTGCGCGTCGTCGCGCGCGGCGTGACACGCGTTCTCGCAAAGCGGCTCACGCGGTTTTCGATTCGAAGAAGGTGAGGAGATTGCCGTCACCGTCGCTGATCGCGAACTCGATAGAACCCCACGGCTGCTCGCGGAGCGGCGCGTTCGGATGAACGATCTTCTTCGACTCACAGTGCTCGTAGAGCTCCTCGATCGCGTCAACGCCGACGCGGAACATGTACATCGACTCGTGCGGATCGACTCCACTTGGCCCCCAGAAGTGGATGTAAACCTCGTCACGGCAGACGATCCCGTAGTCCGGTTCAACGTGCCGCACCTCGAAGCCGAGGTTGTCGCGATACCAGCCAGTCGCTGACTCCGTGTCGCGCGCCGGGACGATCGGAACGGCTGACGTGAAAGTGGTCACCACCGGCGAAGCTCGTTGTAGAGCGTGTCCCGTTGCACCGGAATGCGGCCGGCGTCGCGCACGAAGCGAACAAGCTCCTCGACCTTCTGCTCGGTCTCGGTGACCGCGCCCGCGGCATGGAAGATCTCCTCGCGCACGACCGTTCCCTGGACGTCGTTCGCGCCGAAGTGGAGGGCAATCGCTGCCAACGGCATCCCCATCATGATCCAGTAGGCCTTGATGTTCGGGATGTTGTCGAGCATGAGGCGCGCGACTGCGAGCATCTTCAAGTCGTCGGAGCCCGTGGTATGCCGCCAGCCGCGCCGCTCGAAGACCGTGTTCTCGGGGTGGAAGGCGAGCGGGATGAAGGCGAGGAAGCCACCCGTCTTGTCCTGCTGGTCGCGCAACCGGATGAAGTGATCCACCCGCTCCTCGTAGGTCTCGACGTGCCCGTAGAGCATCGTGCAGTGCGTCGGGATGTTGAGCTTGTGCGCCGTATCGTGGACGTGGAACCAGATGTCCGGGTGCTCCTTGCCCGGAGCCACCAGCCGGCGCACGCGGTCGGCAAAGACCTCTGCGCCCCCTCCGGGAAGCGACCCCAACCCCGCGTCTTTGAGCTCGCGCAGAACCTCCTCGTGCGTGAGCCCGGAGAGCGTGGTCATGTGATGGATCTCCGAGGCCGTGTAGCACTTGAGATGCACGTCGGGAAGCGCCTCGTGCAACGACGCGATCGTGCCTCGGTAGAACTCGAAGTCGACGTGCGGGTTCTCGCCGTTGACCATGTGGATCTCGGTGAAGCCGGTGGCCTCGCGCTGGTGGAGAACGTCCGCGACGAGCTCCTCGGCGGTGATCGTGTACGCCTGAGCCTGCTTCTGCGTCGCCGCGAAGGCGCAGAACTTGCACTTCACGCGACAGACATTCGTCTGATTCAGATACAGGTTCTGGACGAAGAAGACCTCGTCCGTTCCTCCGCGCACTCGGCGAGCCAGGTCGGCGAGCTCACCGAGGGCGAGCAGGTCGTCCGACTCGAGGAGCGCGAGCCCGTCCTCGAACCCGAGCCGCTCGCCCGCCTCGATCTTCTCGCGGATCGGCTCCGGCGTGCTCAGCTGCGCGCAGTGCGCAAGACCTGAATCCGCTCGCGCGGACTCCGGTCGCGCGAAGATCCCTGAAGGCGTCCGCTTCGCGGCCGCTGTCTCTCTGGCGTTCACGTCAAGGCCTCGAACTACCGCTCCCGGTCGATGACGATGTGCGTGAGCGCCTCAAGATCGGGCTCGCCCCGCAGGAGCGCCCTCGCCTTCCTAGCGTAGTCCAAGGCCATGGCCCGGGACCGGTCGAGCGCGCTCGTCGCGGCGACGCGGACCAGCGCGCCCTCGAGCGGCCCTCCTTCGAGCGCTCGGCGCACGACGTCGTCCTCGCGCGCGGCAAGGATGAGCGGGAGGGTTGGCACGCCCTCTCGGAGGTCCGCGCCCGGGATCTTTCCCGTCTCGATTGTGTCGCCCACACAGTCGAGAATGTCGTCCGCGATCTGGAACGCGATGCCGAGCGCGAGCCCGAACTCCCCGAGCCGCGCGTCTCGCGAGCCGAGCAGACACGACGCCTCGAAGAGCTTCCCGGTCTTGAGGGAGATCCGCTCGAGATACGCCTCGATCGGCGTCGAGGGGTCGTGCGCCTGCCGCTGCTGCATCGCCTCTCCACGCGCGATCGCGAGACAGGCGCGCGCGAGGATCTCGACGCCCTCGAGATCGCCGGCAACGGCGAGCTCCGCGAACGCGCGGGAGAAGAGGTAATCACCGCCGGCTTTCGCCGCGATCTCGCCGTGCTCGTGCCAAGCCGACGAGTGCCCGCGCCTGAGCTCGGCCCCATCGATCAGGTCGTCGTGGACGAGCGTCGCCACATGCGCCAGCTCCACCGCGACGCCGCAATGGAGGGCGCGTTCCCGTTCGGGTGACGTCAGATGAACGAGCAAAGGCCGGAGGCGTTTTCCACGGGAGGCAACTGCGTTTCGTCCAACGGTTGCGACGAGTCCCGGATACCGCTCGACCGCGAGCTCGAGCCGCTGCTCCAGCTCGCCGAGATACGGCCTTGCCTCCTGGAGAACTGCTTGGGCGCTCACTTCGGGCGCGTCGCAGTGTGCAGGGCCACGCTCCCGCCGCCGAGCAGCCGGTAGCGCACTCCCTCGAAGCCGGCGGAGACGAAGAGCGCGGCGAGATCCTCGGGGCCGGGAAAGCGGCGGACGCTTGCCGGAAGATAGGTGTAGGCCTTCCCACCCGGGAGCACCTTGCCCGCGGCGGGGACGAGAACGTCTAACCAGAGCCGGAAGAACGGGCGGAGAAGGCCACGCGGCCGCGTGATCTCGAGAACGGCGGCCTTGCCTCCCGGACGGAGAACACGATGGAGCTCACGCAACCCGCCCTCGAGATCGTCGAGGTTGCGGACTCCGAAGCCGACCGTGACCGCGTCGAACTCCCCGTCGACGAACGGAAGCGCGAGAGCGTCGCCCCGGACCCATTCGATCGTCCCGGACTTGTGTCGCGCGTGCTCGAGCATCCGCTCGGAGAAATCGAGCCCGACCACCTTTCCTCCGCAGCGCTCGGCCTCGATCGCAAGATCGCCCGTACCGCAACAGGCATCCAGCACCCGGTCGCCCGGCCACACGACCTCGCGCGCCGCGAGGCGGCGCCAGCGCCCGTCGAGCCCTGCGGTCATCACGCGATTCATCACGTCGTACACCGGGGCGATGCGGTCGAACATCCCGCGCACCTCGTCGGAGGGAAGCCTTCCGGTCTCGTGGGTCATGAGTCCCCCCACCGCTTTGCTAGCACGTTCTCAATCCCGAGCTGGTCGAGGCAACGCGCGACGAGGAAGTCCACGAGATCGTCGATCGTCTCGGGAGCGTGGTAGAAGCCCGGCGCGGCGAAGAGAATTACGGCGCCGGCTTCGTTCAGGGTCGCAAGTCCGCGCAGGTGGATCGAGGAAAGCGGCGTCTCGCGCGGCACGAGCACGAGCTTGCGGCGCTCCTTGAGCGCGACCGAAGCAGCTCGGTGGATGAGGTTCTGCATCGCTCCTGAAGCCAGCGTTCCCACGGTCGCCATCGAGCAGGGGCAGATCACGTAGGCGTCGACCTTTGCCGAGCCGCTCGCGTAGGGACTCTTGAAGTCACTTTCTCCGTAGACGGTGACGTGCGAGCCGGCGTCACCGACGAAGCGCTCGAGCACCTCCTCGCGCCTGATGGAGGGATCGCCGTAGAGCTCGGTGGCTATGACCTCGATCCCCGAGCGGGAAGCCGAGAGCCCGACCTCGCAGTCAGAAGCGACGAGAGCGCGCAACAAGCGCTCGGCGTACGGAGCGCCGGAGGCGCCGGTTACACCCAGGAAAACGCGCACGTTTCAAGGGTATCCGGGCGCTACCGGACGAGGCCGAGACAAGCTCTCCCCTACCGCCCTGCGGGCTCCTCTCCGCCTTTCGACGCTTCCAGGAAGGCGCCCAGCGCCGCGAGATTCTCCTCGCCGAGATACGCGTACGACCCCATCACGGTGTTATTGAAACGCGCCGGGTTCGAGAGGTACAGGACGAAGTACGCGGCGTCGTTGGTCTGGCCGACCTCGGACAGGTCGGGAGCGCCGAGGATCCCCCCACCGAAGCCCAGGTAGGTGTGGCACTGCAGACAACCGGTCTGGGCGAAGAGCTGTGCCCCCGCCTCGGCCTGCTCGTTCCCCGCAAAGCCCTGCTTCTCGGCCCACTCACTCGGAACGCCGTCGGCGATCAGCGTCGACCCGAGCGACTCCTCCGCGGTTGCTCCCTTGTACGTCAGCACTCCCATCGAGAGGATGGTCAACAGCGCGGCGACCATCGCCACCGGGCGCCGGGACGGGCGCCGTTCGCGGCGCCGATCGTAGAAGGGCAGGCCGATCAAGAGCACGAGCAGGATCGTGGGGATTCCCACCGTGGCGATCACGACCGTCTCCGGCCACTCGAAGATCCGCAGGAGATAGAAGAGGAAGTAGAAGTACCAATCCGGACGCGGGATGAAGTCTGTCGTCCCGGGCTCCGCAGGATCCTCGTACCACGGCCCCAGGACTCCTGCTCTTGTCCCCTCCGCGTCGTAGAACCAGATGACAGCGAGGCCGATGATGACCCCGACGACGACGATCCCCATGATCGTGTCGTGGAGCATCGCCCGCGGGAAGAAGGCCTTGCCCTCCTTCTTGACGTCGTCCTTGTAGCGGGCGTACCACTCGCGGTTCTGCTCGCCCAGACCTTTCGCCATTACTTCCCCCCGCGCCCCGGCCGGACGAGACCTGCCCGCGCCCCGGTCGGCTTGCGCACCGGCCGTTCACGCCCTGCGGCTTCCTGCGACCAAGGAGGCGACGTGATCCCGAGCCGAGCGACGAGGTAGAGGTGGATGCCGATGAGCGCGATCAGCGCGCCGGGGATGAGCAGCATGTGGAGCGCGTACCACTTCGCGAGCGTGTCCGAGCCGATCTCTGCCCCGCCCGCGAGGAACTGCGACAGCCAGGGGCCGGCAAAGGGCGCGGTGCCGTTCAGGTTGATTCCGACGACGGTCGCCCAGTACGCGGTCTGGTCCCACGGCAGCAGATAGCCGGTGAAGCCCATCAGCATCCCCATCGCGAGAATCAGGACGCCCGTGATCCAGAGCAGCTCGCGGGGGTACTTGTACGCGCCGAACAGGAAGACCCGGGCCATGTGCATGAAGAGGAGGATCACGAAGACGCTCGCGCCCCAACGGTGCATTCCGCGCACCAGCCAGCCGAGTGTGAGGTCGCTCGTGATGTGCTCGATCGACGCGTACGCGAGCGGCTTGCCGGTCGTCGGGTCGATCTCCGAGGCCGGCTTGTAGTACATCGCCAGGATCGCCCCGGTCAGCGCCTGGACGGCGAACGCGATCAGCGTGCCGAAGCCGAGCGTTTGCGCCCAGCTGATGTCCCTGGGAACATTGCGGAAGAGGAACCACTTCGTCCCGCGGACGGCGCCGGTGCGCTCGTCGACCCAGTCGAGCGGCGCGAGCACCGCCAGGTCGACGATGGTCTGCTTCCGGGTCTTACGCGTGGCCACTAGTGGTTTCTCCAGGGAATCCGGTGCCCTTGGCCGAGCGAAAACCGAGCAGCGCTAGGACGCAGGGAGCCCCGATATCGGTGGATATCGGAGCAGGGTTTCGGAGGCCGCCAGGAAGTGCGCAGCACTTTCTGGGGTAGGACTGAGGACGACGAGATTCGAAGCGTTTGCAGCCGGCCAAGCGGTGCCGTATTTCCCGGAGCGACCACTGGCTAACCGGTCACCTGACTCGGGACGATCGGATAGAGCCAGGACTCGAGCCCGTCCACGTGCGTGCCGGGCACCGACCACGGGTACCTGGCGATGGTCGCGTTGGCGCCCGTGCCCGAGACGTTCCCGACCGCGTAGAGCTCGCCGAGGATCAGCTTGCCGTTCCGGATCGAGAAGCTGTAGCGGTCGAGCGAGCGCACGGGCGGCCCGGCCGTGCGGTTGCCTTCGGCGTTGTACTGGCCACCGTGACACGGGCAGCCGAACGACTGCGCGAGCACCGGCCTGAGCTCGACATCCTTGATCCTCTTGATCGAGTCCTCGTCGATCGGGCCGTTCGGCTGAACGGGGCAGCCGAGGTGGACGCAGCGGCTGTACAGGATGGTGAAGCTGGGCTCGCCCGCTTCGCTCGACCCGTTGTTGCGGACGAACGCAGTCCGCCGCGAGACCTCACCCTGCTCCGGCTTGGACAGGTACGTCGCGATCACGTACTCGCCCTCGGGGAAGTTGTCGAGCGGGCCGAGGTCGACCTCGTCCTCGTCGATGTTGGTGAACGACGGGAGCACCATGAAGCCAAGGACAGGCAGCGTGAGAACGGCACCCATTCCGGCCGAGAGGCCGATCAACGATGCCTCGAGGAAGCGCGAGCGCGAGTATGCCGGCAGAGGCTTCTCGGGCGCTTCCACCTCGGGCTCAGCCTGAGCTGCCACCGCGGCCCGTGACTCGGGCGCGATCGCTGGCACATGGCCGCGCACGTCGCGCGTGACGTCGAGCGCCCAGAGGATCCCGAATACGACTGCAAGGACGGCGCCGATCGCCGCGACGACCCAGCTCAGGACAAGGCCGAGCAGGAGGCAGGCGACCCCGATCGCGAACCCGATCGGCCAGAGGCTGGGCCCGGGAACGTGTGGGGTGTCGGGACCGTTAGTGCTCAACGCAGACCAGGTCTGGATTCAATCTCTCGGCTATCGCCGCTGTCAACGACGTATCGGCTGACGCATGGGATTCTTACTGGTCGGCGCGACTCGCGTCAGGGGAGGCGAAGCCGTACTCCTTCCAGCGCCGCGAAACCCTGTCTCGAACCTCGTCGCTCATGACGATCTCTGCCGGCCAGGGTCGGGCGTCCTCCTCCGGGAGCTTGTGGGTCGCGTCGATGCCGAGCTTCCCGCCGTAGAACTGCCGCCCGGGGGCGTGATCGAGGTGGTCGAGCGGCCCCTCCGAGATCAGGACGTCCCGCTTCGGGTCGACGTTCGCGCTCACACGGAAGAAGACATCCGCGTAGTCGTGCACGTTCACGTGCTCGTCCACGACGACGATCGACTTCGTCAGCGAAAGCATCCCGAGCCCCCACAGCGCGTGCATCACCTTCTGGGCATGCCCGGGGAACGTCTTGCGAATGGAGACGATCACGCAGTTGTGGAAGGCGCCTGCGACCGGGAGGTCGTAGTCGACGATCTCCGGCAGGGTCATTCGCACGGCGGGAAGGAAGATCCGCTCGGTCGCCTTTCCGAGCCAGGCGTCCTCCGCAGGCGGCTTGCCGACGACGATCGAGGCGTAGATCGCGTCCCGCCGCATCGTCATCGCCGAGATGCGGAAGATCGGGAACTCCTCGGCGTGCGAGTAGTAGCCCGTGTGGTCGCCGAAAGGACCCTCGACGCCCACGTCGTTCTTCGACACGGTTCCCTCGAGCACGATCTCCGCGTTCGCAGGCACCTCGAGATCGATCGTCTTGCAGCGCACGAGCTCGACTGGCTGGCCGCGCAGGAAGCCCGCGAGCATGAGCTCGTCGAGGTGGTGCGGGAGCGGGGCGCTCGCGGAGTAGGCGCTCACGGGATCGAGCCCGATGGCGACCGCGACCGGGATCCTCCCGTCCTCGGCGGCGAGCAGATCCGCCCGGCCGTCCTTGTGCATCTGCCAGTGCATGAAGGTCGAGCTCTTGTCGACGACCTGCATCCGATACATGCCGACGTTGCGCACTCCCGTCTGCGGATCCTTCGTGATCACCGCGGGGAGGGTGATGAACGGCGCCGGGTCGCCGGGCCAGCAGCGCTGGATCGGGAGAAGCCCGAGGTCGACGTCGTCTCCCTGGAGGACGATCTCCTGACAAGCGCCCTTCGAGACCGTCTTCGGCAGCGAGTCCGCGACCGACTTCAGCTTGAGCAGGCCCTTCACCTTCTCCACGAACCCCTGTGGAGGCTGCATGTCGAGCACGTCGCCGAGCTTGGCGGCGGCATCGTCGAGCTTCTCGACCCCGAGTGCCAAGCACATGCGCCGCTCGCTGCCGAACTGGTTGATCAGGAGCGGATGCCTCGATCCCTTCGGGTTCTCGAACAAGAGCGCCGGCCCGCCCGACTTGACAACGCGGTCGACGATCTCGGTGATCTCGAGGTCGGGGTCGACCTCAGCTGTGATGCGACGAAGCTCGTCCTCGCGCTCGAGGAGCGCGATCCATTCGCGGAGGTCTCGCGGCGGTGACAAGGCACGATTCAGTCTATGGACGCAAGGGCGAACTGAACCGCCTCTTCGAGGGGCATTGCCCTTCCGCCGGCGTTCGACCTGGCGTATCCCTGTTCCCCCAGCGCAGCCCTCAGATCACGGACGATCTCCTGGAACTCGGTCTCGCTGCCGAGGTCCTCGCCAACATGATCTCCGACCGCTTCCGCGACCC
>Ga0136622_10000308_pt1 | contig 19847 bp, 16 predicted proteins | sample AntDrymUQ4482106_2_FD_104803 | JGI IMG/M metagenome (GOLD analysis project Ga0136622, IMG submission 104803) | Polar desert sand microbial communities from Dry Valleys, Antarctica - metaG UQ448 (21.06) | ecosystem: Environmental > Terrestrial > Soil > Desert | place: Antarctica: Dry Valley...
GGGTCGTCTTGCTGTACTTCTCGAAGCCCGTACCCAGTGTCATCTGTCTGCTCATTATCATCCTCGGCTGTATTCGGTGCGCCTACCGATCAGATCGCGGACTTTTGCAGAGGTTCCCTAAGCGCGCACATGCAGATCCGGCGCGATGGCGTCTCCCTGTTCGACGCAATGCTGGCGCTGGAACAACGCGCGCTCAGCGGCGCCGCGCTGGCGCGCGCCCTGCTGCTGTTCCCGCTCATGACGGTAAAAGTAATCGCCGGTATTTACTGGGAAGCGCTACGTCTGTTTTTAAAACGCGTACCGATCCACACCCACCCGCGCAAGCTCGCCGTCAACCACGTCTGCACCGAGGCACGAGAAAAACCTTTGTGAGAACCCTCACCGCTGCCGATCGTATCGCCCCCGGCTCCACACCCAAGCCGCTGTTTCTCGACGGGCTCGCCCGCCGCGCGGTGCTGACGCGGCTCGAACGCCTGCAACACGGCAAGCTTATCATCATCGATGCAGACGATACCTCCCGGTTCGGACAGGCCTGCGATCTGTGCCCGCTCGAGGTCACGGTCAACGTGCGCGATGCGCGCTTCTACGCCGATATCGCCTTCGGCGGCTCCGTCGGCGCCGGCGAGGCGTATATACAGGGTTATTGGGGCGCGAGCGACCTGACGAACCTGGTGCGTATCCTGATCCACAACCGCGACGTGCTGGACGGCATGGAAACCGGTCTGGCACGGCTCACCGCGCCGGTGCAGAAAATCCTGCATTGGCTGAGCCGCAACACGCGCGCCGGCGCGCGCCGCAACATCGCCGCGCACTACGACCTCGGCAACGATTTCTTCCGGCTGTTCCTGGACGAGACGATGATGTACTCCTGCGCCATGTTCGAGCACGCGCACACCAGCCTGCACGCGGCCTCGGTGGCAAAACTCGAACGCATCTGCCGCAAGCTCGATCTGCAACCGACCGATCACCTGCTCGAAATCGGTACCGGCTGGGGCGGGTTCGCCCTGCACGCGGCCAGCCGCTATGGCTGCCGCGTCACCACCACCACGATCTCGCGCCAGCAGTACGAGCTGGCGCGCGAGCGCATCCATGCCGCCGGCCTGCGGGATCGCATTACCCTGCTGCTCGAGGACTATCGCGACCTGCGCGGCGCATACGACAAACTGGCGTCGATCGAGATGATCGAGGCTATCGGCTACGATCAGTACGACACGTTTTTTCGCCAATGCGGCCGGCTGCTGAAACCGGACGGCCAGATGCTGTTGCAGTCGATCACCATCGCCGACCAGCGCTACCAAGGAGCGCGCGATGAAGTGGATTTCATCAAGCGCTACGTGTTCCCGGGCAGCTGCATCCCGTCGATCACCGTGCTGAACCAGGCGATGACGCAGGCGAGCGATCTGAAGCTGTTTCACCTCGAAGACATCGGCCCGCACTACGCCACCACGCTGCGGCGCTGGCGCGAAAACCTGCACGCTCGCATTGACGCGGTGCGGGCGCTCGGTTATTCCGATGCCTTTATCCGGCTGTGGGGGTTTTACCTGTGCTACTGCGAGGGCGGTTTCGCCGAGCGCGTGCTCGGCGACGTGCACATGCTGCTGGTCAAGCCGGCGTGCCGGCGCAGCGTCGAGGTTTCAACCACCCTCGGGCGCGAGGACATCAATCCCCTCGTTGCGCAGCATGCCGACCAGCTGAATAAGCGGTAGGCCAATGAGCGCGGTCGGGTCCTCGCCTTCCATCTTTTCTACCAATGCGATGCCGAGCCCCTCGGATTTGAAACTGCCGGTGCACCCAAACGGTTGTTCGGCCCAGAGATAGCGTCGTATCTGCTCCTCGTGCAAGATGCGGAAATGCACGTCAAAGGGGATGCAGGCGACTTGCATACGGCGGGTTTCGGTGTTTAATAAAGCCACTCCCGTCAAGAAACGCACACAGCGTCCGCTCAGCGCTATAAGTTGCTCGCACGCTGCCGCAAAGTGGCCCGGTTTCCCTAGCAAACGGCCGCCGCAGATGGCGATCTGATCGGACCCGATAATCAATGCCTTTGGATAATGCGGTAGGACCGCTTGCGCTTTTATTCTCGCAAGCCGTAATGCCAGATCGCTCGGATCCTCGCCCGGCGCAGGGGATTCATCCACATCGGGGACGCGGATGAAAAAGGGCAAGCCGAGGCGCTGCAGCAAAGCCTTCCGGTAAGGTGACGACGATGCTAAGACCAAGGACCGAGGATGAGTTTCCGTCACATCGGGCATCGGCGCTAATATATCCACATCGATCGGTCACACCGCAGGCACTTGTTGGGTAAGGCAGTGAAAAGCGCCCAATCCCCAAACGAGATCGGTGCAATCGATGCCTACGATCTCACGCCGGGGGAAGCAGGATTGAATAATGTCCGTCGCCGCGGCATCCATCGGATCGTTAAAAAACGGCAATAACACCACCCGATTGGCGATGTAAAAGTTCGCATAGCTGGCCGGCAAACGCGTGCCGTCATAATAAACCGGGGCAGGCATCGGTAAGGTTTTGATGGTTAGCGGCCGGCCGTCGAGGCCCGTCATCGATTTCAGCCGCACTAGGTTATCCTCGAGCGGAGCGAAGTTATCGTCATTCGGATCTTCCTCGACGACCGTGACGACCGTATCGGCGGATACGAAGCGTGTGAGATCATCCACATGACCGTCGGTATCATCGCCTTGGATCCCCTTGCCCAACCACAGCACCTTTTCGATGCCCAGAAACTCGCGCAGGCGCCGCTCGATCTCGGCGCGGTTTAGATGCGGATTGCGATTGGGGTTAAGCAGGCATTGCTCGGTGGTCAGCGCCAGTCCCGCGCCGTTCACGTCGATCGAACCTCCCTCCAAGATAAAATCGGCTTTATAGCAGGGGACGGCGAGTGCCTCGGCCATCCGCGCCGGGATGGCGTTGTCCAGATCGTAAGGCGGATATTTTTCTCCCCAGGCATTGTATTCGAAGTCAATCGCGGCAAGCTTATCGCCGCCTGGACGGGTCACGAACACCGCGCCGTGGTCGCGGCACCAGGCATCGTTGGTAGGGAAGCGATGAAATTCGATAGCGCCTGAGATCTCCGCGCACAGTGAACGCACGTGCCGTTCGTGGGATTCGTCGAGCACGTTGATGCGCACCGTCTCGCTGCGCACGAGCGCCTTCACCACCTTGACCATGATGGGCTCAATGGCTGCGAAATTCCCCGGCCAGCTCTCGCGCTTATGGGGCCACGACAACCAAGTGGCTTGGTGGGGCGCCCATTCCGCGGGCATGCGAAAGCCTCCTGCGGCCGGTGACGCATCTGGGCTTGCTCGCGACACTTTTGCAGAGCTTCCTTAGAGGTTGTTCTCCGCGTTGTTTTGCATGCCGATTTCCGGTCCCTCATGTTCCTTGGACACGCCCTTCGAATGCCGGTACATAATAGCAACGCGAGGCAGCGAAGAAAACTCGGTGGAGGCGAAAACCTTACGGTGAAAGCGTTAGCGCTCGTAGCGGTAAATGACATGATATTCCGCGTGATCTCGGATTCCGGACAGCATGTAGGCAACTTGAAGAAAATCCGGGGCGTATGGAAGTTCAAGGCCATCGGATATGACGGTAACGGTCTTGTGATCCCGGGCGGGGGGCCGCTCACGGACGTGCATAATACGGTATTCGACAACCCGGACCCGAGTCTCCTTACCTCGCGACTTCTGGGGTGAGAGGTTGTGAAAAAACCTACTACGCTCGGGATCTCGCGTTGCATCCTCGGCCGCCAAAGTTGAGTATACTAGTCAACGATGTCTACCATCCTCCAATCCGTCGGCGGAACGCATGACGGCGTTACGATCACGGATGCCTTGCATCGGCCGCTGCGGGATCTGCGGATCTCGGTCACCGACCGTTGCAACTTCCGTTGCCCGTACTGCATGCCCAAGGAGGTGTTTGGGCGGGATTGGGCGTTCTTACCGCGCGCGGAGCTATTGAGCTTTGAAGAAATCGTCCGCCTGGCGCGGGTCTTTGTTACCCTTGGAATCGAAAAGATCCGGATCACGGGAGGCGAGCCCCTATTACGCCGCGATCTGCCGAAGCTCATCGCGGGGATTGCGCGTATCGAGGGTGCCCGCGACCTGACGCTCACGACCAACGGCGCGTTGTTGTCGCGCATGGCGGACGACTTGAAGCAGGCGGGGTTGCAGCGATTGACCGTGAGTCTAGACGCCATCGATGAAGCCGTCTTTCGGGCGATGAGCGATGTCAACATCGCGGCGGCCCGGGTACTGGACGGAATCGACGCCGCGGTCGCGGCCGGCTTGCATCCGATCAAGGTCAACATGGTGGTCAAACGCGGGATGAATGACCATTGCATCGGTGCGATGGCCGGGCACTTCCGCCATACGGGCCATATCCTGCGGTTCATCGAATACATGGATGTCGGCGATAGCAACGGCTGGCGCATGCAGGACGTGGTCCCGGCGCGCGAAATCATCGACGTCGTTGAAAACGAGTGGCCCCTCGAACCCATCGAACGGAACTATCCGGGCGAAGTGGCAACCCGCTACCGCTATCGTGACGGGGGAGGGGAGATTGGGATGATCGCTTCGGTAACCCAGCCCTTTTGCCGGGGATGCACGCGCAGCCGGATCACGGCCGACGGAACGTTCTACACGTGCTTATTCGCCACGCGCGGGCACGATCTCCGTCAACTATTGCGCCAGGGCGCGAACGACGGCGAGATCAGTGCGTTTATTTCCTCCGTGTGGCGGGGACGCAGCGATCGCTATTCCGAGATCCGCCGCGGCGCCGGCATCGGTTTACCCAAGGTCGAGATGTCGCGAGTCGGCGGGTAATTGGAAGCAAGATGAAAAAAGGATACCTGCGGGGCTAGGCGCGCCATCGGCGGCGTTCAGCTCGGCAAATATCCCGATCGAATCCGGTACGCGGACACAGACCGGACTGTTGGCTACCGCGATCGTACACGCGGTGGCGCCGTCATCACAACGGTGCGATGCCTTGATCCCGTGGCCCGTGTACAATCTTGCTTTCAATGCCTTTTGAGCGGCGTTACATGGCGGCGCAACTGCCTACGTTGGTGCAAATGCTATCGCAGCTCATCGCGATCCCCTCGATGAGCAGCGTCGATCCGCGCTTCGACTGCGGCAACCGCGCCATGGTCGAATGCCTGGCGGATTGGTTTTCGGATCTAGGTTTTCAAACCGAGCTGATGCCGCTTCGGCATCATCCCGACAAGCTTAATCTGATCGCCCGTAGCGGGCCGGGAGGAGGGGGCTTGGTCCTTTCCGGGCACACCGATACCGTGCCCTATGATGAGGGCGCCTGGTCGACCGATCCCTTCACGCTCACCGAGCGGGACGGAAAGCTCTATGGTCTCGGCGCGGCCGACATGAAGAATTTTTTTCCCTTGATCCTCGCCGCGTTCGGCACCCTGGATCTCCGTGCCTTGACCCGCCCTCTCGTGATCCTCGCGACTGCCGATGAGGAGAGCTCGATGGCCGGGATCCGCGCCGTCGCGGCCTCAAGCGAGAGGCTTGGGCGTTACGCGCTCATCGGCGAGCCGACGGCCCTTAAGCCTGTATATATGCACAAAGGCGTAACGCTAGAATCCATCCGCCTGCGCGGGCGTTCCGGGCATGCGAGCAACCCGAGGCTCGGGAACAACGCGATCGACGGTATGTACCGGGTCCTGGGCGCCCTGATAGAATGGCGAGGAGAGCTGCAGGCGGCTTATGCGGATCATGATTTCGAGGTCTCGGAGCCGACGCTTAATCTCGGTAATATCCACGGCGGCGACAGCCCCAACCGGATCTGCGCCGAATGCGAGATCCAGATCGATATCCGCACCTTGCCGGGCATGCCGTTCGACTCGCTGCACCAGGCGCTCGTCGAGCGTGTCGAGCGGGCCGTAGCGGGGAGCGGCCTCTTCTTCGAGGTGCGGCCGTTGGTGGCGGGGATTGGCGCCATGAAGACCGATCGCGACTCTGCGATCGTGCAATCGCTCGAACGGCTCACGGGCCTGCGCGCGGGGACGGTCAGTTTCGCGACCGAGGGGCCGTTCCTGAATGCGCTCGGCATAGAGACCGTCGTCTGCGGACCGGCGGACATCGCGCAGGCGCATCAGCCGGACGAGTATGTGGACGGCGCGCGCTTGCTGTCGATGCAGTCGATTATCAAAGCACTGATCGCCGAGTATTGCCTCGGGGGTTGAAAGCAATGCCGGCCGGCCCGCAAGATTTCGTCGACTGGTTTCGCACCGTATCGCCGTATATCCACAGTCACCGCGGCCGCACCTTCGTGATCTGTTTCGGCGGGGAGATGGTGCTGGATCGCGGGTTTCCGAACCTGATACATGACATCGCCTTGCTCAATAGCCTAGGGATCCGGCAAGTCTTGGTGTATGGCACACGACCGCAGATCGAGGCGCGTCTAAAAAGCGCGGGCGCGGATATTCGTTATGTCAATGGTCTGCGGGTGACTGATGAGCAAGCGCTCACCTACGTCAAAGAGGCTGCCGGCACGGTACGCATCGAGATCGAAGCCCTGTTGTCGCTGGGTCTGCCCAATTCCCCCATGGCCAACGCCAGCATCCGCGTCGCCTCGGGAAACTTCATCACGGCCAAGCCCTCGGGCGTGCGCGATGGGACCGATTTGCGCTATACCGGGGAGGTGCGGCGAGTGGATGCGGAAGCTATCCATGCCCAATTGACTCAGGGCGATATCGTCGTGATCCCGCCCGTGGGTTATTCACCGACCGGCGAGGTGTTTAACCTGGATGCAGATGAGGTCGCGACGGCGGTGGCGATCAGCCTGCGTGCGAGCAAGTTGATCTTCATGCTCGCCGTTTCCGGCGTTCTGGATGGATCGGGCACGCTGGTCCGTCAGCTCACGGATAAAGAAGCCCAGCAGTTTCTCATCGAGCGCAGAAGCGCGGGCGGCGATCTCCCGGAGCTCGAATGCGCCATCCGCGCCTCGCGCAACGGCGTCGGCCGGACGCATTTAATTGACCAAGCCACCGATGGTGCGCTGCTCCTGGAGTTGTTCCAGCGTGACGGGATCGGGACCCTGGTGAGCGCGGCGCGTTTCGATGACCTGCGCCAGGCGACCATCGACGATGTCGGCGGCGTCGTGGAGCTTATCGCGCCGCTGGAAGCCCAGGGGGTGCTGGTGCGGCGTTCCAGGGAAAAGCTTGAGATGGAAATGGATCATTTCACCGTGCTGGTGCGCGATGGGGCCATCATCGGATGCGCAGCCCTGTATCCTTATCCCCGTGAAAGCGTGGCCGAGCTTGCGTGTCTTGCGGTGCACCCAAGTTACCAAGATGCGGGACGCGGCAGTCAGTTGTTTCTCAATCTAGAAGACAACGCCAGGAGCCTCGGTCTCAAAACATTGTTTGTGCTGACCACGCACGCTGCGCATTGGTTCATCGAGCGCGGCTTTGCGCAAGCGCGTATCGAGGACCTGCCCGTCGCGCGGCAGGGTCTGTATAACTATCAACGCAACTCAAAGGTCTTCATCAAGAGCGTTGCCTAGCTCCGGTCTCGCAACTCGTCGGGAACGGTAGCGTCTTTTCGCTTATGGTTTCTTCTTCGCGAGGCGGTCGAGCTTCTTAACGAAAACTGAGTTCTATCGCCATGCATGGGGCAATCGGCTAGAATAGTGAGGGCCGAACGTTGCTCTGCTGGACATGGGATGGCCCCGTGACCCGCATCCTTACCGTGAAGAAAGGGGGAGGAAAATGAGCGTTGCAAGAGAGCTGCTGAACGTGGGCGCATTCGACACTCGCCGCGTGTTGAACGCCTTGATCTCCGTCAAGAACGGCGATTTTTCTGTGCGTCTGCCAGTCGACTGGACCGGCGTTAATGGCAAGATCGCCGATACCTTCAACGATATCGCCACCCAGAACGAGCGCATCACCAAGGAATTGGAGCGTGTGAGCCGGGCCGTCGGCCGGGAGGGTAAAATCGGCCAGCGCGCCGCGCTCGGCGACGGCGCCGGCGGCGGGTGGGCCAAAGAGATCGCCGCGGTCAACGCGCTCATCGATGGCCTGGTGTGGCCGATCGGTGAGACGGCACGCATCCTCGGAGGGGTAGCCAAGGGCGACCTGGGCCAGACCATGACGCTGGAGACGGACGGCCAGCCCTTGAAGGGCGAGTTTCTGCGCATGGCCAAGACCGTCAACGCCATGGTCGCGCAGCTCAACGCCTTTGCCGCCGAGGTCACGCGCGTGGCGCGCGAGGTCGGTACCGAAGGCAAGCTCGGCGGGCAGGCCGCGGTGCCTGCGGTCGCCGGCACCTGGAAGGATCTCACCGAGAGCGTCAACTACATGGCCTCTAACCTCACCGCCCAGGTACGCAACATCGTCGAGGTCACCACCGCCGTGGCCAACGGCGATCTCTCCCGCAAGATCACGGTGGATGTGCGAGGCGAGATCCTCCAGCTCAAGGAAACCATCAACACGATGGTCGAGCAGTTGCGCTCCTTTGCCTCGGAAGTCACCCGGGTGGCGCGCGAAGTCGGCACGGAAGGCCGCTTGGGCGTGCAGGCCGTGGTGCCCGGCGTGGCCGGCACCTGGGCGGACCTCACCGACTCCGTCAACGCGATGGGATCTAACCTCACCGCCCAGGTCCGCAACATCGCCGAGGTCACCACCGCCGTCGCCCGCGGCGATCTCTCCCGCAAGATCACGGTGGATGTGAAGGGCGAGATCCTGGAATTGAAGAATACCATCAACATCATGGTGGACCAGCTCAACGCCTTCGCGGCCGAGGTCACGCGCGTGGCGCGCGAGGTCGGCACCGAGGGCAAGCTCGGCGGTCAGGCCGAGGTGCCCGGGGTCGCCGGTACCTGGAAGGACCTCACGGACTCGGTCAACGTCATGGCTAACAACTTCACGGATCAGGTTCGCGGCATCGTAAGGGTCGTAACCGCCGTGGCCGAGGGCAACCTCCGTCAGAAGCTCACGGTGCAGGCCAAGGGCGAAGTCGCCGCGCTGGGCGAAACGATCAACGACATGACCGACACGCTCGCCACGTTCGCGGACCAGGTCACCAACGTCGCCCGCGAGGTCGGCGTCGAAGGCCGTCTGGGCGGTCAGGCCAACGTCCCGGGTGCCGCAGGCACCTGGAAGGACCTCACCGGCAACGTCAACCTTCTGGCGGCGAACCTCACCAGCCAGGTGCGCGCCATCGCGGAGGTCGCCACCGCCGTGACCAAGGGCGACCTCACCCGTTCGATCACGGTCGAAACCCGCGGCGAGGTCGCGGAGTTGAGCGACAACATCAACACGATGATCGATAACCTCCGCGTCACCACCGAGAGCAATCTCGAAAAGGACTGGCTGAAGACGAACATGGCAAGGTTCACCGGCATGCTCCAGGGCCAGCGCGATCTCATCACCGTCGGCCGGACGTTGCTCTCCGAGCTGGTGCCGCTGGTCAACGCTCAGCAGGGCACCATCTACCAGATGGAGGATGGCGCGAAACCCTCCCTGCGTCTGCTTGCCGCTTACGCCCAGCGGCCCGGCCAGCCCGAGCGCATTCCGGCGGGCGAAGGATTGGTCGGCCAGTGCGCGGCGGAAAGGCGGCGCATCCTCCTCGACCGCGTGCCCCCCGTTACACGGAGATCCACTCCAGCCTCGGCAAATCCAAGCCGGCCAGCATCGTCGTGCTGCCCGTGCTCTTCGAAGGGGACACCAAGGCCGTCATCGAGCTGGCCTCGCTGCAACCCTTCTCTGCGACGCACCTCACCTTCCTCGAGCTGCTCACGCAGAGCATCGGCGTCGTGCTCAACACCATCGAGGCGACGATGCGCACTGAAAATCTGCTGCAGCAATCCCAGCAACTCACATCCGAGCTCCAGTCCCGCCAGACGGAGCTCCAGCAGACCAATGAGGAGCTCGAGCGCAAGGCCACTCAGCTTGCCGAGCGCAATGTCGAGGTGGAGCGCAAGAGCAAGGAGGTGGAGCAGGCCCGTCATGCCCTCGAGGACAAGGCCTCCGAGTTGGCCCTCACCTCCAAATACAAATCCGAGTTCCTCGCCAACATGTCCCACGAGCTGCGCACCCCGCTCAACAGCATTCTCATCCTCGGGCAGCAGCTCGCCGAGAACGCCGGCCGCAACCTCAGCAGCAAGCAAGTGGATTTCGCCCGCAACATCCACTCCGCCGGCACCGACTTGCTGAACCTCATCAGTGACATCCTCGATCTGTCGAAGATCGAGTCCGGCACCGTCACCGTGGAAGCGGAGGAGATCCCCTTCGCGACCCTGCACGACGTTGTGGAGCGCAGCTTCCGCCACGTCGCCGAGTCGAAGAACCTCCCCTTCCGATTGAACTTCGACCCGGCCCTACCGCGCTCGCTGACGTGCGACCCGAAGCGCCTGCAGCAGATCCTGAAGAACTTGCTCTCCAACGCCTTCAAGTTCACCGCCGAGGGCCAGGTGACCTTGCACGTTCGTCCGGTGACCGAGGGCTGGACGCCCGGCCACCGAGTGCTCAGCCACGCTCCGGGCGTGGTGACGATATCAGTGAGCGACACCGGCATCGGCATCCCGCCGGACAAGCAGCGGCTTGTGTTCGAGGCCTTCCAGCAGGCCGATTCCGGCACCGGCCGCAAGTATGGCGGCACCGGTTTGGGGCTGGCCATCAGCCGCGAGCTGGCGACCTTGCTGGGCGGCGAAATTCGGCTCGTCAGCACGCCCGGGGAAGGGAGCACCTTCACGCTTTACTTGCCGGTGACCTATACCGGCCCGGCGGCGCCGAGGATTGCGCCGGCCACCGCACAAGCCATTGATACCGCCTTGCCCGCGCTGCCGGTTGCGCACGAGGAAGCCGTTCCCGACGACCGAGAATCTATCCAGCCCGGCGACCCCGTGATGTTGATCGTGGAGGACGATCGCCACTATGCGCGGGTGCTCCTTGGCCTCGCGCGCGAGAAGGGATTCAAAGGCATCGTGAGCGACCGCGGCCAGACGGCCTTAGCGCTCGCCCACCAGTATCTGCCTACGGCCGTCAGCCTGGATGTCTTCCTGCCCGACATGCTCGGCTGGACGGTGCTCGACCATCTGAAGCGCGATCCCGCCACGCGCCACATCCCCGTGCAGATCATCACGGTGGAAGAAGAGCGCCCGCACGGCCTGGCGCACGGCGCCTTCGCCTACCTGGTCAAGCCCGCGACCACCCAGGCCCTGGAACGGAGCTTCGAACGCATCAAGACCTTCGCCCAGCCGCATATGAAGCACTTGCTGGTGGTCGAGGACAACGCCATAGAAAGCCTAGGCATCGTCGAACTGCTCGGCCACACGGACATCCAGATCACCGCCGTGGGCTCGGGCGCCGAGGCCTTGGCCGCGCTGCGGGAGCGGGCCTTCGACTGCTGCGTGCTCGACCTGCGGCTGCCCGACATGAGCGGCTTCGAGCTGCTGGAGCAGGTGCAGGGCGAGCCGCGCCTGCGCGAGCTGCCGATCATCGTCTTCACCGGCAAGGCCCTCGCCGAGGAGGAGGAGAAACAGCTCAAGACCATGGCCCAGAGCATCGTACTCAAGGATGTCCAGTCGCCCGACCGGCTCTTGGACGAAACGGCGCTGTTCCTGCACCGCGTCGTCGCCGACCTACCCGAGCCCAAGCGCCTGATGCTGGAGCGGCTGCACGGCTCGAACGAGGCCCTGCGCGGCCGCAAGGTGCTGGTAGTGGACGACGACGCCCGTAACATCTTCGCCTTGAGCAGCGCGCTCGAGAACCAGGAGATGGAAGTGCTGAGCGCCACCAACGGCCGTCAGGCTATCGAGATCATCGGGAACACCCCGGACCTCCGGGCCGTGCTCATGGACATCATGATGCCGGAGATGGACGGCTACCAGACCATGCAGGAGATCCGTAAGGAGCCGCGCTTCCGGCTGCTGCCGATCCTGGCCCTGACCGCCAAGGCCATGAAGGGCGATCGCGAAAAATGCCTCGCCGCCGGCGCCTCCGATTATATCGCCAAGCCCGTGAACACGGACCAGCTCCTGTCGCTGCTGCGCGTCTGGCTGCATCGGTGAGAAGAGGAACCGATGGACAACCGCGCCAATATCCTGTTGGTCGACGACAATCCGCAAAACCTGGATGTGCTCGAGAGCATCCTGGATTCGCCGGCATACCGGTTGATCCATGCTCAGAACGCCAACCAGGCCTTGGAGGCGCTCCTCGCCCAGGACATCGCCGCCATCGTGCTGGACGTCGAGATGCCGGAGATGAGCGGCTTGGAGCTGGCGCGGTTGATCAAGGGCCGCAAGAAGACCGAACACATCCCGATCCTCTTCCTCACCGCCCATTCTCGCGCCGACGAAGATATTCTCATGGGCTACGGCGTGGGCGCGGTGGACTACCTCACCAAGCCGGTCAACGCGCAGATCCTAAAATCCAAGGTAGCCGTCTTCGCGGAGCTGTTTCGCACGACGCAGGCTCTGGCCACCGCCCTCCGCGAGAAAGAGACCCTGCTGAAAGAGATCCACCACCGGGTCAAGAACAACCTGCAAATCATCTCCAGCTTCCTCGATCTGCAGGCCGGGCGGAGCCAGGACCCGGGCGCCCGCGCGGTCTTGGCCGAGAGCCAGGGCCGCGTGCGGATCATGGCCCTCGTCCACCAGCTCCTTTACGAGCGCAACGACTTCTCGCGGGTCGAGCTCGGGGAGTACCTGGAACGCTTGACGCAGGTCGGGCGCAATGCTTATCCGGTGGATCCGGATCGGATCGGGTTCACGTTTGACCTGGCGGAGGTGCACCTGGACCTGGACCGGGTCATCCCTTGCGCGCTGCTCGTCAACGAGCTCGTGACCAACGCCTTCAAGCACGCCTTCCCCGGCGGCCGCGCCGGCGAGATCGGCCTCTCCTTGAAGGCGCACGGGGACCGGGAGGCGGTGCTCACCGTCCGGGACAACGGCGTGGGTCTACCCGTGGGGCTGGATATCACCCAGGTGGCATCACTCGGTTTGCAACTCGTGCCGCTGTTCGTGGACCAGATGCACGGGAGCTTGCGGGTCGAGCCGGGGCCGGGGGCGTGTTTCGAGCTGCGCTTCCCAACCAATAGTGGATAAAACATGGTGAACCGAGCTGGTGAAGGGCCTCACGAATGACTGTACATATGATTGGTATAGGGGACCGTCATTCCGCCAGAGCCTACGCCGGCGCCAACCGGGGGATTGGCCGGGATGGATGCCTTCTGGCGTGGATTGCGTACACTCCATGTACGCAATGACCCCGCAGGTGGTGGTCGGACACCGAAGCGCAAACGATGTATGAACGCTAGTATCGTGATCGTCGAGGACGAGCGGGTCATCGCCTTCCACTTGAAATCGCAACTCGAGGCCCTGGGCTACCGGGTGGCCGCAGCGGTTTCGAGCGGCGAGGAGGCCGTGGAGAGGGCCGGCGAGCTGCGCCCGGATCTGGTGCTCATGGACATCCACCTGGAAGGGGCTATGGACGGGATCGAGGCGGCGGGAATGATTCACGCCGACTATCGCATCCCGGTGGTGTTCCTGACCGCCTACGCCGAGGACGAGACCTTACAGCGGGCCCAGGCGAGCCTGCCCTTCGGGTATCTGGTCAAACCGGTCGAGGCGCGCGAGCTGCACGCCACCCTGCAGATGGCGCTGGGCCGGCGCGCGGCCGAGGTCGAGATCGAGGTCGAGGTCAAAAAAGGTAAGGAGCGCTTGCAGCTCGCCCTGGATGCGGCCGGTCTCGGGGTCTGGGAGTGGGATACCACTAGCTGCCGGCTCACCGCCGGCGAGGGCTTCCACGCCATCTTCGAGGGGGAGCGGGAGCCGATCAGCCAGCCTTGGGCGGCCTTCCTGGCGCGGGTGCACCCGGAGGACCGCGCGGGGGTCCAGGAGGCGATGGACAAGGCGGTGGCGTTGGGCGAGTCCTTGAACCTCGCGTTCCGGACCGTCCGGCCCGGGGGGGCGATCGGCTGGATCGAGGCCCATGCCAAGGCCTCTCGAACGGAGCCGGCCGGCCAGGTGCGCGTGGTCGGGGTCATGAAGGACATCACCGCGCGGCGAGAGGCCGAGGAGCGGCTCCAGCAGGCCGCGGCGGTCTTCCAGACCACGGCCGAGGGGATCTTCCTCATGGACCGCGAGCATCGCATCGTCTCGGTCAACCCGGCCTTCACCGCCATCACGGGCTATCGCCCGGACGAGGTGCTGGGGCAGGATCCCGAGGTGCTCTTGCACGCCCGCCGCCATAGCGATCAGTTCTACCCCCGGCTCGAAACCACCCCCGGCGGCCAGTGGCGGGGCGAGACCTATTGCCGGCACAAGAACGGGACGGTCCGCCCGGTCTGGGAAAGCGTGAGCGTGGTGCGGGACGAGAGAGGCGCGGCGAGCCATTACGTCGCCGCCTTCTCCGATATCAGCGCCATGCGCCGCGCCGAGGAGCAGCTCAATCACCTGACCCACCACGACCCGCTCACCGGGCTCCCCAACCGCCTGCTGTTCCACGACCGGCTCGAGCAGACACTGGCGCGCGCGCAGCGGGAGGAGGGGCGCTGCGCCGTCCTGTTCTTCGACCTCGACGGTTTCAAGGTCATCAACGACACCCTCGGCCATTCGAGCGGCGATCTGCTGCTCCAGACCATCGCCGCCCGGCTCAAGAGGAGCTTGCGGAGCAACGACACGGCGGCCCGGCTCGGAGGCGATGAGTTCGTGGTCCTCCTCGAACATATCGCCCACCCCGAGGACGCCGCGCGCATCGCCCGCAAGCTCCTCGCCGCCCTGGCCCAGCCCGTCGAGCTGGGGGTGGAGCGGGTCACGGTCTCCGCGAGCGCCGGCATCAGTGTCTACCCCGATAACGGCCGCGCTCGGGATGCGCTGCTCAGGGCCGCCGATACGGCCATGTACAGCGCCAAGGCACAAGGGCGCAACCGCTACTGTTTCTACACCGAAGAGCTGGCGACGCGGGCGGCCGAGCGCCTGAACGTCGAGCAGGGGCTGCGGCGCGCGCTCGACACGGAGGGCCTGGTGCTCTACTACCAGCCGCAGGTGGCATTGAGCGGCGGCGCCCTCACAGGGGTCGAGGCGCTGGTGCGCTGGCAGCACCCCCAAGAGGGGCTCATCGCCCCTGGGCGCTTCATTTCGATCGCCGAGGAGAGCGGGCTTATCGAGCCGCTCGGCCGCTGGGTGCTGTTCACGGCCTGCGCTGGGGCCGCGGAACGGCTGCGCGCTGGAGGGCCGCCGTGCCGTCTCTCCGTCAACGTCTCGGCCCGGCAGTTCGCCCGCGACCACTTCGAGCACACCGTGCGCGAGGCGCTTGCCGAGAGCGGCTTCCCGGCCTCCCAACTCGAGATTGAGATCACCGAGAGCACCTTGCAGGTCATCGAGCACAGCCGGCACCTCCTCGACACGCTCAAGGCCCTGGGGGTCTCGATCGCGATCGATGATTTCGGGACGGGCTACTCCTCGCTCAGCCTCCTCAAACACCTGCCCATCGATCGCGTCAAGATTGACCAGTCCTTCGTGCGCGACATCCCGGACGACGCCGACGACATGGCGATCGTCGAGTCCATCGTGAGCCTGAGCCGCGCGCTCCGGCTCGGGGTCATCGCCGAAGGGGTGGAGACCGGGGCCCAGCTTGCCAACCTGCGCCGCCTCGGTTGCGAGGAGGGCCAGGGCTATCTGTTCAGCCGGCCCCTCCCATCGCCCGAGCTTCAACGGCTCTTGAGCGGTGAACGGCCGTGGGCACAGCTTCCGTGGGATACAGCGGACTTCTCGGAAAAGCGTAATGGTCGATGACATTATCCCGGAAGATGTAAAGCAGTTCATCCTTGAGCGCATCGACTCCATTGCCCAATTAGAGGCGCTACTTCTTCTGCGTGATAGTCCCCAGGTGGATTGGACCGCCAATGCAGTCGCCAAACGGCTTTACATCGGTGAGCAAGAAGCGCGCGTGATACTGCAACGCCTATGTGCCGACGGTTTCTAATCGCTAGCCCGGAAAAATCGCTTGTATACCGGTATCACGTCGGATCTCCTGAGCTCGGACAAACGGTGGACCGGGTGGCCGTGCTATATTCCATGTACCTTATACCAGTGACCAATCTCATTCACGCGAAGCCTCGGACCAGGGTTCAAGAATTCGCCGACGCCTTTAAACTAAAATGAGATAAGGGTTAGAGCAATGGCCGGTTTAGTAATCTATGGATTGTGTGCAATGACAGCGCTCTTATGCGCCTGGTTGCTGCTGCAGGCCTATCGCCGCAGTCGTTACCGATTGTTACTCTGGAGCGGCCTCTGCTTTGCCGGGTTAACGGTAAACAACACACTGGTTGTCCTCGATAAAGTGTTGCGGCCCCTCGCGGACCTATCCACCTGGCGATTAACCGTGGCGCTCCTCGCGATGCTGGTGTTGCTGTATGGCCTCATCTGGGACGCAGACTAAGACGCTGCCATGAATTCCGTAATATTGGGTGCAATTGCGATGGCTTCGATGGTCGCCGCACTGTTCTTCCTGCGCTTCTGGCGGGATACTCGAGATCGTTTTTTCCTTTTATTTGCCATCGCTTTTGTCATAGAGGGGCTCAATCGAGCGCTATTAGGACTGACCGGGGTGTCACAGGAACACGAGCCCTTCTTTTATCTGGTACGACTTTTTGCGTTCGGGCTCATCCTGGTGGCAATCGTAGACAAGAATCGCACCGGACGGTCGCGTTGAAGGGTGTGAGCTACTCGCAGGCGGCGACTTTGCCAATGCGGCCAACGGATCGTAGTAGTAGCCGAACATCTTGGCCGAATTGCCTGATACTGGGGCTGCAAATTACCAGCGAGCGACAAAGCCGATCACCGCGAACCGACCGGTACGAAGGGACGGCGCGCATGGCCGGTGTATAGCTGGCGCGGCCGGCTGATCTTCTGCGTCGGGTCCTCGATCATCTCCTTCCACTGCGCTATCCAACCGACGGTGCGGGCCACCGCGAACAGGACCGTGAACATGCCGGTCGGCAGCCCCATGGCCCTCAGGATGATCCCCGAATAGAAATCCACATTGGGGAACAGCTTGCGCTCGATGAAATACTCGTCCTCGAGCGCGATGCGTTCCAGCTCCAGCGCAATCTCGAGGAGCGGCTCGTGGGCCACGCCCAGCTCTTCCAGGACCTCATGGCTGGACGCGCGCAGCACCGCGGCGCGCGGGTCGTAGTTCTTGTAGACGCGGTGGCCGAAGCCCATGAGTTTGAATGGGTCCGCCTTGTCCTTGGCGCGATTGATGAAGTCGGGGATGCGCGCCTTGGTGCCGATCTCCGCCAGCATCTTGAGCACCGCCTCATTGGCCCCACCGTGCGCAGGCCCCCACAGCGAGGCGATTCCGGCGGCGATGCAGGCGAACGGATTGGCCCCGCTCGATCCGGCGGTCCGGACCGTCGAGGTCGAGGCGTTCTGCTCGTGATCGGCGTGCAGGATGAAGATGCGCTCCATCGCCCGCACCTGCGCGGGGCTCGCACGGTAGGTCTCGCAAGGCACCGCGAACATCATGTGCAGGAAGTTCTCGACGAAACCCAGGTCGTTGCGCGGATAGATGAAGGGCTGGCCGACCGAATACTTGTAGGCCATGGCGGCGATCGTCGGCACCTTGGCGATGAGCCGGTGGGAGGCGATCCGGCGTTGCTCGGGATCGTCGATGTCGGTGCTGTCGTGATAAAAGGCGCTCATGGCGCCAACCACCCCGCAGATCACGGCCATGGGATGCGCATCACGGCGAAAACCCCGATAAAAGGTGAGGATCTGCTCGTGCAGCATGGTGTGATGGGTGATGGTGCGCTCGAACTGAGCCTTTGCCGCGGCGTTCGGCAGCTCCCCGTAGAGCAGGAGGTAACACACCTCCAGGAACCCGGCCTGCTCCGCCAACTCCTCGATGGGATAGCCGCGATAGAAGAGCTCGCCCTTGTCGCCGTCGATGTAGGTGATCTTGGACTCGCAGCTCGCGGTGGAGGTGAAACCGGGGTCGAAGGTGAAATACCCGGTCTCTTGATAGAGCTTGCGGATGTCGATAACGTTCGGGCCCAGGCTGCCCTGGCAGAGCGGCAGCATGACCGGATGTTCTCGCGTTTCTTCGCTGAGTGTCACGGCCCCGGCGGCCTTGGGTGATGATTCGTTAGCCATGGGGAACCCTCCTCTCGAAAAACCACGTGGGATGTTGCGACACGCCAGATTTTCGTAGTATGTAGTATATAGCGTGGCGAAGGGAAGCGGGTAAGCCGCCGCGCTCGCGCGAGACGGCGAGCGGTCCTGAGATTTGGTACTCGGGGCGATGAAAGCCGGCCCAGGGGCGAGTACCCGAGCGCCAGCGAAGCTGGCCGGGCCCGAAGGGGGCCTGCTTAGCGCGCCGAGGATGCAATGGCGCGAAAATTCCCCGATTCTGAACCGAGACTCGCGTGATTGACAATTCCCAGGTCCATCAGTACTGTTTGGCCTTCGGCTGCCCTCGGGGATCACCGCTCGACGGTCCGTACCGCGCATCGACCCGCATGCGGACCCCCTGTTTACGGCGCAGTTTCGGACCTGGGCCATGACAGCGATCACCGTCGTAGAGCTCGACTTCGAGAACCGGTGCGAACGTACCATCCTGATCGAGGAGGCCGGCCCCGCGCGCGCCCGGGGTCTGTGCTGCTGGATCGACCTCGACGTCGGTGACGCCGGGACCGCCGAGCGGGCCCTGCGCCTGCTAGAGGCCAATGACCTCGCCATCGAAGAGGCCGTCATGCACGCACGCGGCGGCCGCTACGACGTCTACGACGAATGCCTGCATGCGGCCCTGACGGTGCCGCATTTCACCGGCGGACGACTGCGTGTCGCCCACGTCGATCTGATCATCGGCGATCGCTTTATCGTGACCTTGCATCGCGGCCCTGTCGAGTTTCTCGACCAGGTGCGGCAGAATTATCGCCAGTTTTTCGCGACCTTTGCCGAGGGCTTGGGGTTTCTGCTATTCGAGCTGTGGGATCGATTGATCGAGAGCTACCGCAAGGCACTGGTCATGTTGGAGGACGAGGTCGAGCGGATCCAGAAGTCGATCCTGGGCGATCTGGACGACACGATCTTTCACCGTGTTTCCGAGGTCACGCAAGACCTGCTCACGGTGCGCAAGAATGTCTTAGCCGACCGCGCGGTGCTGCAGGAACTGGCCTTGCGGCGATCGAGATTCGTCAATCCCTCCACGCAGCCGTATCTGAGCAATATGGTGGGGACCCTGGAACGGCTGGGCAACGATCTCTCCACCGAGCGCGAGATCCTCGCCGAGGCCCTGAACCTCTACCTCAGTATGGTGAGCCACCGTACCAGCCGGGTCGTCAACCGGCTCACCGTGCTGAGCGCCATCTTTCTGCCCCTCACATTCCTGTGCGGTGTTTACGGGATGAACTTCCGGATTCTGCCCGAGCTCGAGTGGGAGTATGGCTATCTGTTTTTCTGGTTGCTTGCTGCGCTGATCACGGGCGGCCTTTTGGTGTTCCTCAAGGTCAATCGCTGGCTGTGATGGGGCGGGGTCAACGCGCAGACGGAGCAACCATCGTCCACGCACTTGGACGGCTGAGAGCACCATGGCGAAACTGAAACACGAGACAGAGTTGGTGAAGGCGGCGATCGTGGCAGGTGTGAAGTATGCCGAAGATCGCGGCGCCGCCGTATTTGAGCCTACGGATTCGGCCAGTGAGAAGATTCTGTATATCTACCGTTTGCTGGTGCACGACAAGGTGATTCAACCGAGGTACCATCAAAGGGTGTGTAAAAAGGTGAAGGCGATGTACCCTTTCTGTAGTAACCAACAAAGAACGGGCTGGCAGGCCCGAGAGAAAGGAGCACACCGCCATGAGAGAGCAAAGCAC
>Ga0136622_10000309_pt1 | contig 19829 bp, 20 predicted proteins | sample AntDrymUQ4482106_2_FD_104803 | JGI IMG/M metagenome (GOLD analysis project Ga0136622, IMG submission 104803) | Polar desert sand microbial communities from Dry Valleys, Antarctica - metaG UQ448 (21.06) | ecosystem: Environmental > Terrestrial > Soil > Desert | place: Antarctica: Dry Valley...
CCGGGCCGAGCCGTTGGGGTCGCTACCGAGGTAGCGCGCCACCACCCGACCCTCGGCCTCGAGCTCGTCGAGCGTCTCCTTCGCAGCGACGTACCCGCCCTCGCCATTCTTCAGCGGCACCAGAATCTGCTGTCCCGCGGTGTAAGAGGTCGTCCACACCGTAGAGGCGTTCTCGATGACCAGGCGTTGGTCCCGGCAGGTGAATCTCTGGTGGTCGTTGCGGATCAGCGCGCCGGGCAACAGGTGGGACTCGCAGAGGATCTGGAAGCCGTTGCAGATGCCGAGCACCGGCAGGCCGCCGTCGGCGGCTTCGACGACCTCGGACATCACCGGCGCGAACCGAGCAATGGCGCCGCACCGTAGGTAGTCTCCGTAGGAGAAACCGCCGGGCAGCACGACCGCGTCGACGCCCTGCAGGTCGTGGTCGCCGTGCCACAACGCCACCGGCTCGGCGCCGGCGAGGCGTACGGCGCGGAGGGCGTCCACGTCGTCGAGCGAACCCGGGAAGGTGACGACCCCGATGCGGGTACCGGCAGCGGTCACTGCTCGACCGTGACGGTGAAGTCCTCGATGACCGGGTTGGACAAGACCGTCTCGGCGACGCTGCGTACCTCGGCCAGCCGCTCCTCAGTGAGATCACCGTCCAGCGTCAGCTCGAACCGCTTGCCCTGACGGACCTCGGTGAACCCCTCGAAGCCCAGCCGCGGGAGAGCACCCTGCACGGCCTTGCCCTGGGGGTCCAAGATCTCTGGCTTCAGCATGACGTCCACGACGACGCGGGTCACTAGGTCAGCTCCCGCTTGAGGATCTTGCCGGTGCTGGTCATCGGCAGCTCGTCGCGGAACTCGACGCTGCGCGGATACTTGTAGGCGGCCATCTGCTCCTTGGCCCACGCGATCAGCTCGTCCTCGGTCGTGGCGTCGTCGGCATTCTTGATGACGTACGCCTTGACCTCCTCGCCGTGCGACTCGTGCGGCACGCCGACGACGGCCACCAGCGAGACCGCCGGATGGGCCATCATGACTTCCTCGACCTCACGCGGGTAGACGTTGAAGCCACCGCGGATGATCATGTCCTTCGCACGGTCGACGATGTAGTAGAAGCCGTCCGCGTCCTTGCGCGCGAGGTCACCAGAACGGAACCAGCCGTCGTTCATGACCGCAGCCGTCGCGTCGGGTCGCTGATAGTAGCCCTTCATCACGTTGGGCCCCTTGATCGCGATCTCCCCGACGCCGCCTTCGTCGGTGAGCTCGTTCCACTCCTCATCGACAAGCCGCATCTGCACGTCCACGATCGGCAGTCCGATCGAGCCCTGGCGCGGCTCCTGCCCCCAGGGCGCGAAGGACGCGACCGGCGACGTCTCGGACAGCCCGTAGCCCTCGAGGATCTGCACGCCGAAGCGCTCCTTGAACTCGCCGATGATCTCCACCGGCAACGACGAGCCGCCCGCGACGCAGACCCGCAGGTTGGCAGCGAGCTGCTCGACGTCGACGGTGTCGTCGAGGGCGCCGAGCAGGCCCCAGTACATCGTCGGGACACCGCCGAAGAACGTGGCGTGCTCCTTCTGCATCAGCCCGAGCGCGGCCTTGGCCTCGAACCGAGGGAGCATCACAATGGTGCCGCCGAAGGCGAACGAGCCGTTCTGGATGACGGTCTGCCCGAAGGAGTGGAACAACGGCAGGACGCACAGGTACGTGTCCGGGTTGTGCGCATCGGCACCGAAGGAACTCTTGCCCGCCAACGCGTTGGAGTGCATGTTGGCGTGACTCAGCTCGGCTCCCTTGGGTTGTCCGGTCGTACCGCTGGTGTAGAGGATCACGGCCGTGTCGTTCTCATCGGTCTGCACCGTGTCGAACTGCGGCGACTGCCCGGCGATGGCGGCGCCGAAGGTCTCGGCGCCGTCGATCGGTGCCGGGGCGGCGGGGTCTGCGGTGATCAGGAAGAAGTCGTTGCAGCCGTCGGTCTGGGTGAAGCCGCCCCAGCCCTCCTGGCCCATGGGGAGGTCCGGCGGCCCCTCGAAGCAGAAGTACGCCTTGGCGTCGCTGTCGCTGAGGTGGTAGGCGATCTCGCGGGCCTTGAGCAGCACGTTGAGCGGGACGACGGTCGCGCCGGCCTTGAGGATGCCGAAGTAGATGATCGAGAAGAACGGCAGGTTGGGACAGGAGAGGGCCACCGTGTCTCCGCGGGCGATGCCGCGCGAGAGCAGGAGGTTCGCCACCTGCTGCGCGCCACCGTCGACCTGGGCGTAGGTGAGCCGGGTGTCGCCGAGCACGACGGCGGTGCGGTCGGGGAAGCTACGGGCGGAGTCTTCGAGCAGCACAGACAGGTTGAGCACGGGCATCTCCTCAGGCGGCGCGCGTGGACGTGCGCGAATCGTACCCCCGGGTAGGTGTGCTTGCTAAGGGGCTCGGGGCGAGGCGACCAACGTCTCACCGGTCAGCTGCTCGTATGCGCGGACGTACCGCTCGCGGGTCCTGGTCACGATCTCGGCGGGGAGTGCGGGCGGCGGGTCTTCGCTGTGACGGTCCCACCCGCTGGCCGGCGAGGTCAGCCAGTCACGCACGAACTGCTTGTCGTACGACGGTTGCGGCCGGCCCGGTTGCCAGGTCTCGGCCGGCCAGAAGCGGGAGGAGTCCGGCGTGAGCACCTCGTCGGCCAGCACGATCGTGCCGTCGGGGCGACGCCCGAACTCGAGTTTGGTGTCGGCGAGGATGATGCCGCGTTCGCGGGCGACCTCCTCGGCCCGGTCGTAGACTGCCAGCGTGAGCCGCCGCAGCTCTGCGGCAACGTCCGCGCCGACCGTCTCGACCACCGCGTCGTACGAGACGTTCTCATCGTGTGCGCCCGCCTCGGCCTTGGTCGCCGGCGTGAAGATCGACTGCGGCAGTCGGTCTCCGTCGACGAGCCCCGCAGGAAGTTGCTGCCCGCAGACGGCGCCGGTACGGCCGTAGTCCTGCAGGCCGGACCCGGCGAGGTAGCCGCGAGCCACGCACTCGACCGCGAACATGTCCAGGCGTTCACAGACCAGGGCGCGACCCGCCACAGCGTCCGGCACGTCGGTCGACAGGACGTGGTTGGGCACGAGGTCGGCCAGCTGCTCGAACCACCACAGCGACATCGCCGTGAGGATCTTCCCCTTGTCCGCGATTCCGGGCTCGAGTGAGAAGTCGTACGCCGAGATCCGGTCCGTGGCCACCATCAGCATCGTGCCGTCGGGCAAGGTGTAAAGGTCACGCACCTTGCCCGAGCAGAGTGCCGTCGCACCGGGTATCTCATAGGAGACGGAGGCGTCTGTCACCTACGACACCCTAGCGACGGCGCGCTCAGCAGCCGCAGCTGTAGTAGGTCACGTCCCAGTGGTTGCCGTTCTCGAGCACGTAGACGTTGCCCGAGGGCGCGGTGTAGATCGGCCCGTCACCGCGGTTGCCCGAGTAGCGGAAGTTGTTGCGGATGTAGCTGCCCAAGCAGCTGTACGGCGAAAAGTCCAGCTTGTAGCCGTTGAAGTGGCTGTATGTTCCGCCGGCGTGCCCGACCTCGGTGCCGCCGGTGATGTTGATCGTGCAGTCGCTCGAGCGTTTGAGCGTCACCGCTCCCTGCATTGTGCGAACCGGGGCTGGTGAGCTCTTGAAGGAAGTCATGGCAGGTGCCTACCCCGTCAGCCACTCCCTCAAACCTCCGCAGGTCCTGGGGCTCCGCTCGGCGTCAGAGGATGTCGCCCGGGCTGTACGCGGCGGCGTCAGGGTGCTTGGCGACAACGCCGGCGACAGTGGCGACGACCTCGGCGACCTGGGCGGTGGCGGCACCTGTGAAGGCGAGGGGCTCGGCGAGAAGTGCTTCGAGTTCGGTCTGGCTGAGACCGAGCCGTTCGTCGGCGGCCAGCCTGGCGAAGAGGTCGTTGCGGGCAGCTCCGGACCCACGCATGGCGAGGGCGACCGCGACGGCGTGCTCCTTGATCGCCTCGTGGGCGGCTTCGCGACCGACGCCTGCCCGCACGGCAGCCATCAGCACCTTGGTGGTGGCCAGGAACGGCAGGTGGCGGTCGAGCTCGCGGTAGACGACGGCGGGGAACGTCCCGAACTCGTCGAGCACCGTCAGGAACGTCTCGAAGAGGCCGTCGGCGGCGAGGAACGCGTCGGGCAGCGCGACCCGGCGTACCACGGAGTCGGAGACGTCGCCCTCGTTCCACTGGTCGCCCGCGAGCTCGCCGAGCATCGACAGGTTGCCCCGCAGTACGACGGCAAGCCCGTTGACGCGTTCGCACGAGCGGGTGTTCATCTTGTGCGGCATGGCACTGGAGCCGACCTGGCCGGCCCTGAACCCCTCGGTGACCAGCTCGTTGCCGGCCATCAGCCTGATCGTGGTCGCGAGGTTGGACGGCGCGGCAGCGAGCTGTACGAGGGCCGACACCGCGTCGTAGTCGAGCGAGCGGGGATAGATCTGGCCGACGCTGGCGAGCACGCGGCCGAAGCCGAGGTGGGTCGCGACCCGCTGCTCGAGCTCAGCGAGCCGGCCGCGGTCACCGCCGAGCAGATCGAGCATGTCCTGGGCGGTGCCGACTGGCCCCTTGATCCCGCGCAGCGGGTATCGACTGATGAGGTCATCGACCCTGTCGACGGCAACCAAGAGCTCATCTGCGACCGACGCGAACCGCTTGCCGAGCGTTGTCGCCTGCGCGGGTACGTTGTGGCTTCGGCCGGCGAGCACGAGCGTCTCGTGCTCGCTGGCAAGGCGAGCGAGCCGCGCCAGAGCGGCGACCGCTCGGTCGCGAACGAGCTCGAGGGAGGCACGTACCTGCAGCTGTTCGACGTTCTCGGTCAGGTCCCGGGACGTCATGCCCTTGTGGATGTGCTCGTGCCCGGCGAGCGCACAGAACTCCTCGATCCGCGCCTTGACGTCGTGACGGGTGACCCGCTCCCGGGAGGCGATCGACTGCAGGTCGACGTCGTCGACGACTGCCTCGTACGCCTCGACGACACCGTCGGGCACCTCGATGCCGAGCTCGCGCTGGGCCCGGAGCACCGCGAGCCACAGTCGCCGCTCGAGCACGATCTTGTGCTCCGGCGACCACAGGTGCGCGAGCTCGGCGCAGGCGTAGCGGTGCGCGAGGACGTTGGGGATCACCGCACCATTGTCCCCGATCACCGGCGCCACGTGCACCAGCGGTTGCGCGCGGCGCTCAGCCGCGGGTCGGCAGCAGCGGTCGGCCGTCGCGCTTCTTGACGGCCAGACACGCGAGGGTCTCCCAGATCAGGCGGTGCGCGTTGTTCGTCGTCAGGTCCGCGTGGTCGTACGGAGGGCTGACCTCGGTGATGTCGAAGGCGACGACGTTGGTCTCGAGTGCGATCTGGCGTACCACGCGCAGGAGGTCGATCGGCGCGAAGCCGCCGGGCTCGGGCGTCCCGGTGCCCGGCGCGAAACCCGGGTCGAGCACGTCGACGTCGATGGAGATGTAGATGGCGTCGTTGCGCTCCAGCGCCTCGGCGATCACATCGGTGATGACGGCCTTGGCCCCCCGCTCCCAGATCTCCTGCATGGTGTGGTGGCGCATCCCCTGCTCACGCATCCACGCTTGGACGTCGGCCGGCGGCCAGTAACCGCGCAGACCGACCTGGATGAAGTCGCGGCCGGCGATCGCGCCCGACTCGATGAGACGGCGCATCGGGGTGCCGTGGCTGGCAAGGTTGCCGTCGAGGATGTCGGCGGTGTCGGCGTGTGCGTCGAAGTGGATCATGCCGACGGTGCCGTAGCCGTAGTGGTCCGCGACCGCGGTCGCGGCCGGCCAGGTGATCGAGTGGTCGCCGCCGATGACGATCGGGATGATGTCCCGCGAGACGATCTCGTGGACGCGTTGGTGCACAGCGACGCGGGAGGCGTCCCACATCCCGTGGGAGACGATCGCGTCGCCGAAGTCGACGACGTCGAGGTGGTCGAAGATCTCGACCTCGAGATCGAGGTGGTAGGCACCGGGGTCGTACGCGGCGGCGCGCAGCGCACGGGGGCCGAAGCGAGCACCCGGCCGGTTCGTGGTGTTGTCGTCCCACGGTGCACCAACCACCGCGACGTCGGGTTTCCACGCGTCGAGCTGTTCGGGCTCGGTGAGCAACGGCCGCATCCCGAAGGTGGGCACGCCCATGTACGACGGGGCGTCGAGCTGCTCGCGCATGCCCGGCGGTACGTGCCGTTCGTGGTCTTCAGCCATGGCTCCTCCAGATGTTCGAGCGGCTGCACCGGCTCAGCCGGCGGCGGCCTCCGCGGCGATGTCAGTACGGAACTGTGACCCGTCGATGCCGATCTGCGCCACACCGTCGTACGCACGCTGGCGCGCCTGAGGCAGATCGGCGCCGACGGCGGTGATCGTCAACACGCGGCCGCCGGCGGTGACGAGGTCACCGGATGCGTCCCAGGCGGTGCCGGCGTGGATGACGTCGACGCCCTCGATCGCCTGGGCGGTCTCCACGCCGGTGATCCGGTCGCCGGTGCGGGGCGAGGCGGGGTAGCCGTGTGCGGCGACGACAACGGTGACGGCAGCACCGTCGCGCCACACCGGAAGCCCCACCTCGCCGAGGGTACCGGTCGCAGCGCCGTGCAGGAGAGCCGCGAGCGAGCTGTCCAGCAGGGGAAGCAGCGCCTGGGTCTCGGGATCACCGAACCGGGCGTTGAACTCCACGACGCGGACCCCGCGTGAGGTCAGAGCCAGACCGGCGTAGAGAAGACCCGCGAATGGTGTGTCCTGGCGTGCCATCGCCTCGACGGTCGGCTGCAGGACCCGGCGTGCCACGTCGACGACGAGGTCATCGGGCGCCCACGGCAGCGGGGAGTACGCGCCCATCCCGCCCGTGTTGGGGCCGGTGTCGCCGTCGTACGCCCGCTTGAAGTCCTGGGCGGGTTGCAGCGGGAGCACGGTGACGCCGTCGGTGATGGCGAACAACGACACCTCAGGACCGTCGAGAAACTCCTCGACGACGACGCGGCCGCAGCCGGCGGCGTGCGCGAGCGCCGCGTCCCGGTCGTCGGTGACGATCACCCCCTTGCCTGCAGCCAGACCATCGGCCTTGACGACGTAGGGAGCACCGAAGGCGTCCAGTGCGGCGGCGACCTCTGCGGGGTTGTCGCACACGTGGGCCATCGCCGTCGGCACCTCGGCGGCAGCCATGACCTGCTTGGCGTACGACTTCGAGCCCTCCAGCTGCGCCGCTCGCGCGCTCGGCCCGAAGCATGCGATGCCGCACGCGCGTACGGCGTCGGCGACACCTGCGACCAGCGGTCCCTCGGGGCCGATGACGACGAGGTCGACCCCGAGGTCGACGGCACGCGCGGCCACGGCCGCACCGTCCAGGGGATCGGTGTCGTGCAGGGTGGCCACCGCGGACATGCCTGGATTGCCGGGGGCTGCATGGACCTGCGTGACAATCCCATCGCGCGCGAGGGCCAAGGCAAGGGCGTGCTCGCGCCCACCCGAGCCGATGACGAGGGTCTTCACGGGTCGAGCCTAGTGCGACCGGGACCGCAGGCGGCTCAGAGCAGGTCGTGCACGACGACCGTGTGATCACGGTCGGGTCCGACACCGATCGCCGAGATGCGGGCGCCGGACATCTTTTCGACGGCCGTGACGTACGCCTGCGCGTTCTTTGGCAGGTCCTCGAACGTCCGCGCGGCGGAGATGTCGTCGGTCCACCCCGGCAGCTCCTCATAGATCGGCACGGCGTGGTGGAAGTCGCTCTGGCTCAGCGGCATCTCGTCGTGACGGACGCCGGCGACGTCGTAGGCGACACACACCGGCACCTTCTCCAAGCCGGTGAGCACGTCGAGCTTGGTAAGCACGAAGTCCGTGACGCCGTTGATCCGCGCGGCGTACCTGGCGATCACCGCATCGAACCACCCACAACGGCGCGGGCGGCCTGTGGTGGTGCCGTACTCCAGACCGGTCTTGCGCAGGTACTCACCGGCGTCGTCGTGCAGCTCGGTCGGGAACGGCCCCTCACCCACCCGCGTGGTGTAGGCCTTGACGATGCCGATGACGCGGTCGATCCGTGTCGGCGGGATACCCGAGCCCGTACAGGCCCCCCCAGCCGTCGCCGACGACGAGGTGACGAACGGGTACGTGCCGTGGTCGACGTCGAGAAGTGTCGCCTGGCCGGCCTCGAGCAGCACGGTCTTTCCGGCGACCAAGGCGTCGTGGAGCAGCAGGGGCGTGTCGCTGACCATGGGCCGCAACCGGTCGACGTACGACAACAGTTCGTCGACGATCTCGTCCACGTCGACCGCGCGGCGGTTGTAGACCTTGGTGAGGATCTGGTTCTTGAGCTCGAGCGCGCCCTCGACCTTCTGGCGCAGGATCTTCTCGTCGAACACGTCCTGGACGCGGATGCCCAGACGGTTCATCTTGTCGGCGTAGGTCGGCCCGATGCCGCGTCCGGTGGTGCCGATCTTGCTCGAGCCGAGGAACCGCTCCGTCACCTTGTCCAGGCTCCGGTTGTAGTCGGCGATCACGTGCGCGTTGGCGCTGACCTGCAGCTTGGAGGTGTCGATCCCGCGCGCCTGGAGCGCATCGATCTCCTCGAACAGGACGGACAGGTCGATGACCACACCGTTGCCGATGACGGGGACACACCCGGGGCTGAGAATTCCGCTGGGCAGCAGGTGCAGAGCGTACTTCTGGTCACCGATGACGACGGTGTGGCCGGCGTTGTTGCCGCCATTGAACTTCACGACGTAGTCGACGCTGCTGCCGAGCAGGTCCGTCGCCTTGCCCTTGCCCTCATCGCCCCACTGCGCTCCGACGATCACGACCGCGGGCATTGCGGCTCCCCTCGTGGACACACGGTGCGACAGACGGCACGCGAAGCCCCGGGTACGGATGAGGTACGGGGCTCTTACGGTCGAAGTCTAACGACATCGCGCGCCACCGTAGGGTTGCGCCTTGTGAAGAAGATTCTGGTGATCACCAACGCGGCGGCCGGCGATGACGACACCTCGGTGCTCGACGCCGTACTCGACGTGCTGCGTGCGGAGCGGACGGTTCAGCTGGAGGCCACCGAGGACCTCGACCACCTCGACCGCGTGTTCAAGGAACGCGTGGACCCTCCCGAGGGTTGCGACACGATCGTGGTGGTCGGGGGCGACGGCAGCCTGCACGCCGTCGTCGCCGCCCTGCACGCACGCGGCGAGCTGGGCGACGTCACGCTCGCGCTCGTCCCCCTTGGCACCGGCAACGACTTCGCACGCAGCGTCCATCTTGATGAGGACCCCGCCGAGGCGGCTCGCCAGGTCCTCGCCAGTGACGCCCGAGCTGTCGACCTGATCATCGACGACACCGGCCAGATCACGGTCAACGCCGTCCACCTCGGCCTCGGCGCGGATGCCGGTATCGCGGCCAAGCCGTGGAAGGACCGCTTCGGCCCGCTGGGGTACGTCGTCGGTGCCGCCATCTCCGGTTTCACCAAGCCTGGCGTCGACGTCTCGGTCACTATCGACGGCAAGCGCGTACGCCCGCGTGGCCGGGTGCTGCAGGTCGCCATCGGCAACGGCCGTTACGTCGGCGGCGGCACTTCGCTGCTCCCCGAGGCCGACCCCGCCGACGGCGAGCTCGATGTCTCGGTGTCGTACGCCAACCCGCTGCACCGGCGCATCGCCTACGTGGTCAGCCTGCGTTTCGGTGTGCACGACAGGCGCGACGACGTCGTCTATGTCCGGGGGAGGCACGTGGAGGTAGCCGGTGAGGAGTTCCGCCTCAACAGCGACGGCGAGATCAGCGAACCGACGAGGTCGCGCTCCTGGCGGCTCGAGCAAGGTGCCTTCCGGATGCTGCTTCCCGCGACGGCCCCGGACAAGGACGAAGAGACTGCCTGAGTCCTTCCCCGCGCGGGCTCAGGTCACGTCAGCGCTTCGTACGCCTCCACGCTCGACTCGCGCAGGAACTCCCGGCACCGGTGTGCCTCCACGTCGTCACCGACAAGCTCTGAGGCGGTCGCCAACGCCGCGAGGGCGCGCAGGAATCCCCGGTTCGGCTCGTGCGACCACGGGATCGGGCCGAAGCCCTTCCACCCGCTGCGACGCAACAGGTCCAGGCCGCGGTGGTAGCCGGTGCGGGCGAACGCGTAAGCCTCGACGTCTGCGCCGGCGGCGAGCGCCTGCTCAGCAAGGACGGCCCAGGCGTGACTCGATGAGGGGTACGCCCTGGCGACGGCTCGTGGATCGGCGTCGGACGCGGACTCGGCGGGGTCGACCGGCAGCAGCGTCTCGGGCGGTTCGCCCAGCAGGTTCGTCATCCCCCCATCCTGCCCGACCCGCCGCCGCTAGCTACCTGCCCCTCCCCAGGGGTGGATTCCCACGTATACGTGGGATGTTGTCACTGTGCGCGCGATACATCGCGCGCTCGGCGACAACATTCCGAGCAAGGTCAAGCGATGAAGACTCTATTTCGGGTATACAGACGCCGAGACTGCTCGAGGTCCGAGCGCACCGACGCTGCAACTGCCGCTGCACGGGCTGGAGATAGATCCGACCACACGAGGCGCGACATCCCGAAGCGTTCCGCGCGGAGCTTGTCCTCGCGGAGCTTCTCACGGATGACCACCGCACTCGGGTCGTCACCCTCTTCGATCCTCCGATACTTCACCAGCCCGTCGAACTCCCCTAGATGCCGGTAGAGCAACCACGCAAAATCCGTCCGTCCGACGAGGACGCCGCGACTGTCGTACAACTCGTACTGAAGGTCCGGTCGAGGAATCGAATACCTCCAGAACAGGTAGCGGCTACGTGACTCTCCCGGCGATTCGGCCTTCCCGTCCGCAAGGCTGAGCGCCAGGCGGCCGCTACGCGAGCCGGGCCGGAACCGAAAGACTTCGCCGAGCCGCAGAAGTTCCGGTTCGAGGGATGTGTTCGCGCGGAGCGCAGAGTCTGCAATGACCAGACCGCTCTCGATGCCGACCTGGGTCAGCGCGTCCCAAACCGATCGTGCCGCCGTTGTGACCAGCATTCCGTCTTGCAGCTCGAGCTGCTCGCCCAGATCATCGCGCACGCGGTGATGCCGTACTCCGGCTTCGGTCCGCGACGAGGCGCCGTCGAGACGTGTCAGATTGACCGTGCGCAGGTCGACGCCCCACATCGCGTAGCCCCGCAAGCAGCAAGCGGACTCGTGTGTGACTGCTACCTTGCCGCGGGCTCTCCTGACCACCGCCCTCACGAGCACGCAATGTTGTTGAGAATCACTGAGCCGGTCGTACGTCGCGGCTGGCGCGTAGCAACCGTGCCGAATTCGGCGCAAGAGACCGAAGCGTACGGCCTCGCGAAGGTCTCGATCCCTCAGGCCGTAGGCGAGTGCGTCGGCTCGAGTGAGGTAGCCACCGTTGGACTCGGCGATTGATGCGATCAGAATTTCCATGCGCCGAGCGTGTCGGTAGTGACGGGGGTCTACCGGTGTCCCGCGCCACCCCTGTGCGTAACCGGCGTCACAGCGTTGCATGTGGATATCTGCAGCCAGCGCCGACTGGAGACTCCGGTTCAACGCATGAGGCTGTGCGCGCGATGGAGTCACCCTGCGCGCAACATTTCCCGAGCACGGTGACAACGTCACGCGTAAGCGTGGGAAACCGCGCAGGTCGACGGCGGATCGGGGACCGGCGGCACGGCCAGCCGGTGCGGAGATCAGCTGAGGCGGGTGCCGGCGGAGTTGAGCGCCTGGCAGGCCTCGGTCACCCGGGCGGCCATGCCGGCCTCGGCGGCCTTGCCCCACGCACGCGGGTCGTACAGCTTCTTGTTGCCGACCTCGCCGTCGACCTTGAGGACCCCCTCGTAGTTGGCGAACATGTGCGCCGCCACGGGCCGAGTGAACGCGTATTGCGCGTCGGTGTCGACGTTCATCTTGACCACACCGAACCCGAGCGCAGCGGAGATCTCCTCAGGAAGAGACCCCGACCCGCCGTGGAAGACGAGGTCGAACGGTCGCTCCTTGCCGTATTTCTCGCCCACTACCTGCTGTGCCTTCTGCAGGACCTCCGGGCGCAGCTTGACGTTGCCGGGCTTGTAGACACCGTGCACGTTGCCGAACGTCAGCGCCGTCAGGTAGCGACCCTTCTCGCCCAGCCCGAGCGCCTCGGCGGTCGCGAGCGCGTCCTCGGGGGTGCTGTACAGCTTGTTGTCGATCGCGCCCTCGACTCCGTCCTCCTCACCGCCGACCACCCCGATCTCGACCTCGAGGATGATGTGCGCCGCGGCGGCCCTGGCGAGCAAGTCCTCGGCGATCTCGAGGTTCTCCTGCACCGGCACCGCCGAACCGTCCCACATGTGGGACTGGAAGTACGGCAGCCCTCCGTTGGCGACCCGTTCCTCGCTGGCTTCGAGCAGGGGCCGAACGAAGCCGTCGAGCTTGTCCTTGGGGCAGTGGTCGGTGTGCAGTGCCACGTTGACGGGGTAGGCCTCGGCGACCTCCTGCGCGTACGCCGCGAAGGCGAGCGACCCGCGAACCATGTCCTTGATGCGGCTGCCGGACCAGTACTCCGCACCTCCGGTCGAAACCTGGACGATGCCGTCGCTCTCGGCCTCGGCGAAGCCCTGCAGCGCGGCATTGAGCGTCTGCGACGAGGTCACATTGATCGCGGGGTAGGCATACGATTCACGCTTCGCCTTGTCGAGCATCTCGGCGTAGGCCTCGGGTGTGGCGACTGGCATGGCGGGCTCCTGTTCACGGGCGGTACTGGCGCTTGCGCCCTCAGTATCCCAACTTGCCCGCGAGTGCACGAGCCGCGACCTGCACGGGATCCCATACGGGGGAGAACGGCGGGGCGTACGCAAGGTCGCTGAGCATCACGTCGTCGACGGTGAGGCCGGCCCACAGCGCGGTGGCCACGGTGTCGATGCGTAGCGCCGAGCCCTCGCGGCCGACGATCTGGGCGCCCAGCACACGCCGGCTGAGCCGGTCGGCGATCATCTTGATCGTCAGGGGCGCCACGCCGGGGAAGTACGCGGCCCTGGTCGTCGACTCGATGGAGACCTCCTCGGGGTCGTACCCCGCCTCCCGGGCCGCAGTGACCGACAGCCCGGTGATCGCGATCTCGAGGTTGCAGACCCGCGTCACGGCGGTACCGATGATGCCGGGGAACTCCACCGGACCGAGATCGCCAAGCACTGCCGAGGAGATGTTGCGCCCGGCGGTCCAGCCCTGCTTGTTGGCATGGGTACCGAGCGGCACGTGCACGTGCCTGCGCAGCAACCGGTGCCAGGACTCGACGCAGTCGCCGCCGGCCCACACGTGCCGGTCGGCGTCGACCCGCTGCTCGGCGTCGGCGCGGATGGCGCCGCTCTCGCCGATCGGCAGGCCGGCAGCGGCGGCGAGATCGGACCTGGCCCGGACACCCAGCCCGAGGATGACGATGTCGGCGGGAATGGTCTCGCTGTCGGTGACGACGCCGTTGACCGCGCCGGCGTCGCTGCTCGCGAACCCCCGCACCGGGGTCGACATCCGTACGTCGATGCCCATCGCGGACATGGCGACGTGGATCCGCGCACCGAGGTCGACATCGAGGAGCCCCATCGGGCTGACCGCCTGGTCGACAAGAGTCGTCTGGAGCCCGTGCCGCAAGCATGCCTCGGCCATCTCGACGCCGATGTACCCGCTGCCGACCACGACGGCACGTCGTGGCCCGCGCCGCAACGCGTCGATGACCTGCTGCCCGTCGACGAGGTTCTGCACGCCGAAGATGCCGTCGGACCCGATCCCGGGCAGGTCCGGTCGCAGTGGCTCTGCACCGGTGGCGATCATGAGCTCGTCATAACCGACGGTGCTCTCCGCGCCGTCACTGCGGACCGTGACCTCCCCCGCTGCCGCGTCGATCGCCACCACCTCGTGCCCGAGCCGCACGTCGATGCCATTGGCGCGGTGCTCCGGCGCGGAGCGCGCCACCAGGCCGTCCGGCCCCTCCACGTCGCCAGATATCCAGTACGGGATCCCGCAGGCGGAGTAGGACGTCCACTGCCCGCGCTCGAACGCCACGACCTCCAGGTTGTCCCCGCAGCGCTTCTTGGCCGTCGAGGCGGCACTCATACCGGCAGCGTCGCCGCCGATCACGACAAGTCTTGGGGTCACGGTGTGAGCCTAGGACGGTTCACGCGCGCCGTCACCGCGGGAGGCGTGCTGGCGGACCCAGGCGTGCATCGCGATGGCTGCAGCCGCTCCAGCGTTGATCGAACGCGTCGACCCGAACTGCGCGATCGACAGCGTCGAGCCACACGCCTCCCGGGCCCGCTCCGACAGGCCAGGACCCTCTTGTCCGAAGACGAGCGCGCACTGTCGCGGCAGGACGGCGGACTCGATCGGGACTGAGCCGGCCAGGTTGTCGACCCCGACCAGGGGTACGTCCTCCTCGCGCGCCCACTGCACGAAGGTCTCGACGCAGTCGTGGTGGCGGACGTGCTGGTAGCGATCGGTGACCATCGCGCCACGCTTGTTCCACCGTCGGCGGCCCACGATGTGGACCTCGGCCACGCAGAACGCGTTGGCGGTACGCACGATCGACCCGATGTTGAAGTCGTGCTGCCAGTTCTCGATGGCGACGTGCAGCGGGTGGCGGCGCTCGTCCAGATCGGCCACGATCGCTTCCATCCGCCAGTAGCGGTAGGCGTCGACGACGTTGCGCCGGTCCCCGTGCGCTAACAGGTCGGGGTCGTACTCCGGGCCGCGCGGCCACGGTCCCACCCACGGCCCGACACCAGGTACGTCGACGTCGGTCATGGCGCCGAGCGTAGACGCTGGTCCGGCCCGATAGCCTTGGCGCGTGTTGGGACTCGACTGGCTGGACCCGGGCTACATCATCAACAACGCCGGTGATGCCGCCTTGTGGATCACCCTCGGCATCATCTTCGCCGAGTGCGGATTGCTCTTCGGGTTCTTCCTGCCCGGGGACACCCTCTTGTTCAGCGTCGGCGTGCTGACCGCCAACGACGTGATGGACCAGCCGATCCTGTTGTCGTGCATCGTCCTCACCGTGGGCGCGATCGTGGGCAACATCGTCGGCTACGAGATCGGTCGCGGCGCCGGTCCGCGCGTCCTGGAGTCCGAACGCATCCGACTTCTCAGGCCCGAGCACGTCCAGCGGACCGAGGCCTTCTTCGACAAGTACGGCGCCCCCGCGATCGTCCTCGCGCGGTTCGTGCCGATCGTACGTACGGTTATCACCGTCGTCGCCGGCGTTGCTCGCATGGACCGGCGCCGCTACCTGGTGCTCAGCGCGTCAGGCGGTGTGCTCTGGGTCTTCAGCATCACGTTGTTGGGCTACTTCCTCGGCGGGGTCCCGTTCGTGCGCGACCACATCGAACCGCACCTCGACCTGGTGCTGCTCGGCATCGTCGCGGCGAGTGTGCTGCCTGTCGCCGTCCACCTGCTGCTCGACCGGCGCCGGCACCGCGCTGGTACGGCTGCGGCGGGCACCGCCGGTGAGCCCGACGGCACACCGCCGAGCAACGCCTGAGACGGGCGCGCGCGTACCCACCACTCACAGTCCGAGCTCGGCCTTGCCGATCGCGAACCTGTAGTCCAACCCGTCTGCGGTGACCCGGTCGGCCGCTCCGGTGTCGCGATCGACGATGACGGCGACCGCGACGACCTCCGCCCCGGCGTCGCGCAGAGCCTCGACGGCGGTCAGTACCGAGGACCCGGTCGTGGAGGTGTCGTCGACGGCGACGACTCGCCGACCGGTGACGTCGGGTCCTTCGATGAGGCGCTGCATCCCGTGGGCCTTGCCGGCTTTGCGTACCACGAAGGCGTCGAGGGTACGGCCCTGCGCCGCGGCCTGGTGCATCATCGCCACCGCCACCGGGTCTGCGCCCAGTGTCAGACCACCGACCGCGTCGTACTCCAGGTCCGAGGTGAGCGCGAGCATCTCGCGGCCGATCAGCGGCGCGGCCTCGGCATCGAGCGTCACCCGCCGCAGGTCGACGTAGTAGTCGGCCTGCTGTCCCGAGGACAGCGTCACCTGCTCGCGCACGACGGCCTTGGTCACGATCTGCTCGATGAGTGCTGCCCGGTCGCTCATGACCGTGACCCTATCGACCGCCCGATGCTCAGGTCGTTGGGCCGGACGTCCTTGGGCCGACCACGGCGTATGTCGCGCAGACGAAGGCTCGATTGCGGGCCAGGTCCTTCAGCTCCAGGTCCATCTTCCGCGGGAACAGCGGCCGGCCCGCGCCAAGCGTGACCGGCGCGATCGACACCATCAGCTCGTCCAGCAGCCCGATCTCGGCGAACTGGGCCGCGAGGTCACCGCCGCCGACTACCCACACGTCCTTTCCAGCCGCCAGCTCGACCAGCGTTCGGTGGACGGGGCCTACGTCTCCTTCGACGAAGCGGATGTCCGCACCCTCAAGGCCCGCCAGGTCGGCATGGGTGAACACGAAGGCAGGCACGGCGTAGGACCACTCCTCTCCCGTGGACTCCATGTGGTCGCGGATCCACTCGTACGTCGTGCGGCCCATCACGATCGCCCCGACATCGGCGATGAACGCGTCATAGTTCATCGGCCCCTCGCGGTCGATGTCCTGGGTGAACAACCAGTCCAGCGAGTCCTGCTCGTCAGCGAGATAGCCGTCAAGGGTGGCGGCGGTGTAGTAGACGGTTCTTGCCATGTGAAGCCTTCCCTGCGTCGTAGCCGGTACTGCCTGCATGCGCCCAGTGTGACCGGAGCGTGGCTAGTGTGGTGAGCCATGAAGACCTCCAGCGGACGGATCGGCGGGCTCGGCACGACGATCTTCGCCGAGATGTCCGCGCTCGCGACGCGCACCGGCGCGGTCAACCTGGGCCAGGGCTTCCCTGACACCGATGGGCCGGCTGCGGTGATCGAGGCCGCAGTCCACGCGATGCGGACGGGGCGCAACCAGTACGCCCCGGGGCCGGGGGTACCGGAGCTTCGCGAGGCGATCGCCGCTCATCAGCTGCGGTGGTACGGGATCGAGCTCGATCCCGGCAGCGAGGTCGCCGTCAGCGCCGGTGCCACCGAGGCGATAGCCGCGGCACTGTTCGCGCTCGTCGACCCCGGTGAGGAGGTCGTGGCGCTCGAGCCGTACTACGACTCGTACGTCGCGGGCATCCAGCTCGCCGGCGGGGTGCGTCGCCCGGTGACCTTGCGGGCGCCGGATTTCCGCCTCGATGTGGAGGAACTGCGCGCGGCGGTCGGTCCGCGTACACGGGTGCTGCTGCTCAACACCCCCCACAACCCGACCGGCGCCGTGCTCACCGGCGAGGAGCTGCAGGCGATCGCCGACGTGGCCGTCGAGAACGACCTGGTGGTGATCAGCGACGAGGTGTACGAGCACCTGGTCTTCGACGGGCGTCGGCACGTCCCGCTGGCCACGTTGCCCGGGATGGGCGAGCGTACGTTGACCATTTCCAGCGGGGGCAAGACGTTCTCCCTCACCGGCTGGAAGGTGGGGTGGGCAACCGGACCGGCGCCCCTGGTGGAGGCGATGCTGACCGCCAAGCAGTTCATGACGTACACCTCCGGCGCGCCGCTGCAGCCGGCGATCGCCGAAGCACTCGGCAGCGCTGACAGCTACTTCGAGCAGCTCACCGCCAAGATGCAGGGTGCTCGGGACCAGCTGTGCGCGGGACTTGCGGCGATCGGGTTCGGGGTGTTCGTGCCCGAGGGGACGTACTTCGTGACGACCGACATCCGGCCGCTGGGCTTCGACGACGGCCTGGCGTTCTGTCGTGCGTTGCCCGAACGCGCGGGCGTGGTGGCGGTGCCGCATCAGGTGTTCTACGACGACACCGACGCCGGGCGACCCCTGGTCCGATGGGCGTTTTGCAAGCGCCCCGAGGTGATCGACGAAGCCCTCTCCCGCCTGCAGGTCCTCACCCCCTGACCCGTCATCCGCAGGTCTTGGCCCCTCGATCCGCAGGTCAGGCGATGCCGACCATCGCCAGCCACTGGTCCCAGAACTCGATCAACGCCAGGGCGACGACCGCGACGTACCACAGCGACAGGACCAGGGCGTGCCAGTCGGACAGGAACCGTACGGCGCCGTTGCGCGGCGCGACGGCCCGCAGGTTGCGCAGCGTGGTGTAGACGAAGATCGGGATCATCACTGTCCAGACGACGATGCACCACGGACAGAGCTTGCCGATCTCGTACAGGCTCTGGAACATCAGCCAGTGCACGAACACGATGCCGAGGATCGTGCCGAGCTGGAGCCCGCCCCAGACCCAGCCCGGTAGCCGTACCCCTGACACGAGCAGGACACCCAGCGTGAGCACGATGGTGAAACCGACGATCCCCAGCAGCGGGTTGGGAAACCCGAAGACCTCGGCCTGGTCCGCCGCCATCACCGAGCCGCAGCTGAGCAGCGGGTTGACATCGCAGCTGGGCTCGAACGACGGGTCGACGAGGATCTTGAACTTGTCGTACGTGAGGGTGAACGCCGCGACGAGGCCGACCGCGCCGCCGATCGCCAGCAACAAGGACAGACCACGTGAGGCGCCACCGGTCGCGCCCTCGACAGCCCTGAGATCGGCATCGTCGGCGTCGTGGTCCGGCTCGAGGTCGGGGTCGTACGTGGTGGGGCGTTCAGTCGCGGTCACGTCCACATCGTACCGTCGGGGATGATGACCTAATGGGCGACGATGGAGCCGTGGGCCGACCGAATCCGGCGCCGGCCTTTGACTTCTCCAACCTGAGCGCCCGCCCGCCCGGTCGGTTCATCGCGGTGACTCGGCGCCTGCTTCGCGGCGTCGGCACGGTCCAGGACCAGATCGCGCCCTACGCCGAGGCGTGGCGTACGTCCAACGCCGCCGCCCTTCGATCCGAAGGCCCCCTCTGGGTTGCCCTCGGCGACTCCATGTCCCAGGGCATCGGCGCCTCCTCGTGGCAGGCCGGATGGCTGCTGCAGGCAGCAGCTCGCGTGCGCAAGGACGGGCAGCCGTTCAGGATCGTCAACCTCTCCATCAGCGGTGCCCGAGTACGCGATGTCATCGACCGGCAGGTACCGGCGCTGAACACCCTGGGAACGGCACCGGATCTGGTCACCGTCCTGGTGGGCGCGAACGACGTCGGCACGCGCCGCAGCCGCGCGGAGCTCCCCGGCTCCTTCACCAGGATGCTTGGCCTCCTTCCGGACGGGTCGGTCGTCGCCACGATGCCCCAACCGCTGCGGGCGGCACGCGCGGTGAACGAGCTCATCGTCCGAGCCAGCGCTGAACGCCAGATGGTCGTGGCGGAGACCAAGGTCCCGCCATGGGGATGGCGCGGCCGTCTCGCCGAGGACCATTTCCATCCCAACGACCTGGGTTACGCAGCCATCGCCGACACCTTCGTTGAAGCGATTACGGCGCGCTCGAACGGCGAGTGACCCTGCCCCCGTGAGCCCCGGCTCGGTGAGACTTACGGACGCCCGTTCACAAGGCGGCGTGTCGCGTCGAATACGTAAGTCCCACTGCAAGCTACGTAAGGCTCACGGGAGGGGTAGGTCCACCGACACCGTGTCGCCGCCGTAGCCGTTGGCTTGGTCGTGGCCCTCGACCTCGACGCTGTCGGTGCCGTCGGGTACCTCGACTCCGGTCTGGATGCGGGTGAACGGCTGCTCCTCGGCATGGTCGTGGTCAAGCTTCATCGTGCCGAGCACCGTGCCGTCCTCAGCCAAGACCCGCCATCCGTCGGCGTAACGCTCCGGGGTGTCGTACGGCGAGGTCATAGTGACCTCGAACGTGTACGTGTCGTCGTCCTCGGCGCTGGCCGCTACCTCGATCACGTCGGGGAACATGTCGCCAGCTGACGAGGAGCCGCCCTCGCCGGAGGTCGTTGCCGATGAGCAGCCCGCGAGCGGGACGGCACAGAGAATGATGA